>ERZ724517.1318-NODE-1318-length-13875-cov-3.817149_pt1 | contig 13875 bp, 17 predicted proteins | sample MGYA00376050_ERZ724517 | MGnify/ENA primary metagenome ERZ724517 (study PRJEB28724, sample SAMN07190886) | activated sludge metagenome | isolation source: activated sludge of sewage treatment plant in Hong Hong | place: USA: Christiansburg, Virginia | collected... | reverse complement strand
AGCGGTGTTTTTCGTGTGAGATTTTTTAGTGTACTCTAGAAGCCCAAACGCTGCGCATGTGGTACACAGGGTGCGAGACTGCCGTAGTCTTCACCCAAGTAATCAGGTACAACATCGTTGCCACAGTTATCAAGACCAATACCATTGGTGAAGAGATTAACGATGCCCCAGAAGGAAAGAATAAAAACAAAAGCACCAAGACTGTAGAGGGCGAGATTTCGGGCGTTTTCGCGGCCTTCTTCGGTCGCACCATTAACTACAAAGAAGCGGATGGCATTAAAGACAAAAACCAAAAACGCTATTCCGAGGAGAAAGGGGATGAGGTAGTGATCAAAAAAGCTAAAGAGGGCCGGGAGAACATCCTGTAGCCCGCTTGGCCCTGAGGCCATACTAATACCGATGACAATCACCAAAATGATGATCGCTGCAAGTCCCATAGACATACCACTAGTATAGCGCATTTCTGGGCTTTTTTCACGGTTTTGCTGGGGAATTATTGACTTTTGACCATTTGTGTGTATAATGTTGGGTAAGCGGAAAGACCGCCAAAATGAAAAGCGCCCTTTGGCGCGAGGAGAAAACATGAAGTGGCTGATCAGATTGTGTCGTCGTTTGTTTGGGGTGGAAGGTCTGGCTGACGAGGCTGGATTTGATTATTCACCTCATCATGACAAATACCGGGACCGCTAGGTTCCGGGAAATCATAATCTAGCCCGCACAGACGGGTGTATGAGGAGAGCAGAGATGCAAGATAAAATTGTAGAATACTCACTGAATCATCCTCTGAAGTTCTACGGGATGATTCTCGGAGCAACCCTTGCTCTGGGACTGTTCATCATTGCCGTGGATATCGGCTGGAACGAGTTCTGCTTATGGTTGGGAGGGTGGACGGTGTGAAAGAAAGTCCCCTTGGTCGGAACGCTCACCTGCTCACGAAGTTCAATCGCCGTCCAATTGGCCGATGGTTTCGTGAAGAGATTCTGGCCTGGTCACTGCATGTGCGACTGTTTGTCATACTGCTAGGGATCATCGTTCTTTGGCTCATGGTGAAATGAGGCGGAATCTGCCGCCTCTCGCTGCTTGGACAATCCGGTCCTGGCAGCTTTTGTTTTATTGGACTACTTACTGTACAATCTCGTGCATTGCCTAGGTGGTGTAATTGGTAGGTGAGACAGTGTGGGGCACTGTCGAACGACGCGAAAGGAAACCTGAAGCGTTAATCATCTACAGAATTCATTTCTCAGGCTACAGTCATATATATTGCCGGAGTGGTGTAATTGGTAGCCACGTACGCTTCAGGTGCGTATGCCGCAAGGTGTAAGGGTTCGAGTCCCTTCTCCGGCACTTAAACATAAAACCTTTCAGTTAACTGAAAGGTTTTATGTTTATTAAGCAATATTCTTTTGCGTCTTTTGTCGTCACGAGTTACTAAGTATAATTTTCACAAGTTCAATTATACTAAGTACTCTTGACCACGACTCACGGTTCGCAAGCTCACAACGTTCCGTCTCGGACAAAGGTCGTATCTAGCAAAACTGCTAGATACTAATAACAAAAAATACCATTCAAAGGAATGGTATTTTTTGTTATTTCCTTTGTCCGCGCTCTAGGATTCGAACCTAGGACCTTTCGAGTATCAGTCGAATGCTCTAGCCAACTGAGCTAAGCGCGGACAAAAGAAACAAAGAATATTGTAGCCAACCCTATCAGCTCATAAATATCGCTGATTCGCTTCGCGACCGGAAAAATTGCTATTCGCAATTTTTAGCTCGCGCGGACAGGGGCTTCTAGCTCCTTCTTTGTGCCCGCTACTATAGCAGATTATTTTAGAAATTGTAAGGGGTTCAGCCCGTTAGAAGTAAACCTCTGGGCTCATAACTACTACAGTACCAAAATGCCGAAACACAGCTAAAACAACCCATTTTTCCTTATGGGCACTTCTAACGGGCTAAAACAGCAGGCGAAAAGCTGTGTGCATGCCGTAGGCATAGATGGCTTGGTTGACCAAGTTGCCCAAAAAGAGCGGGAACATCATCGTCCGCCAGGAGACGCCAAGGAGTGCCAGGGGAATAATCAGCGCTTCGTTTGGCACGGGAATAAATGCCGCATACAAAAAGATGATTGGAATGAGCCACTTCCGGTGGTGCTTATGCATATGCTCAAGACGGGCGATGAATTTTGGATATTTGTGAACGAGGGTATCGCGACTGATACGACCAAAGACGTAGCCGATGAAGTCGGCAAGGAGTGTCCCGATAGTCAGCGCGAGAATGATCCCCACGAGACTGAGCCCCGCCGCGGTAAAGATGGGAGTGAAGGCGACCGCTGGTATTGGTAAGAGGACATTGAGTCCCGCAATCGTCGCAATGACAACCACTCCAACGTAGCCGAGTGAGGCGACCTGCGCTTGGAGGTCAGGATGACGAAGGAGATACTCAGCGGAGAAGAGAGCGCCACCTGCCACGACAACGAGTACTGTCATGAGTGCCAGTACCGAGAACACCTGTTTCTTTTGGTGTGCCATGGAGTAAGTGTAGCACGTGGACTGGTCTAGCGTTCGAAATTAGTGATGGTCGCCGGGTCTTGGTTGGCGCGGGCTTCGAGTTGGTTCGTAGTTGCATCGAGTTTGGCGGTGGCTGATGATAGTTCGGCTGTCAGGGTATAGACAAAAAACGCAAATCCGCCAACCAGTACCCAGGCAATGTATGGGAAGACACGATACTGTTCAAGTGATCGTTTGGACATGCCGTCAAGTATATCATGTTACTTTTTTTGTATCAGAATAGTTCTAGGCTTCAGACTAGGATAACTGTTGCAACCAGAGGGGGTGAAAATGGACGGTGGTGGTTGGTGGTTGGACTCGAAAAGGCGGTGCGGTAACGGACCTCCCCTCGATGAGGTTCTTGACGCGGCATGCTATAAGGCGCCCGAAAGCCTGCAGCCAGCGCTGAGCAAACTGCTTGAGGAGCTTGACTCCACTAATCTTCGCACTGACGGGGACACAGCGGCAGATGTGGGCAAGGCCTTGGCAATATTGATCCGGGACATGGTCGGACCAGTCCCTTTCGTGCGACGTCATACTCAAGCGCTGGAGTACTTCGGCGTCCCCTGTGACGAAAAGCACTGGTTAACCAAAAAAATGGTGTCCAGGTGAACATTGGATGGACCGGGCGTCGAGGCGCCCGGTCTTTTATTATGGGGAGGTGGGCTGTAGTCTGTAGGTGTTATGCGCATAGCAAAGGCGGTCGTTACTGGCGCTCCCGCTTTGACGCAGCGCTATCTAAAGTCTCTACAATCTACAGCTAACTCGACACCTCTTTTATTTTTTTACGCACCGGGCGCGTGCGCTCGGTTTTCCTATTTTGCAGACTCAACCAAGTCTTGTGCAGTGATATACTAGTTACATATGCCGTTGTTATGTAGACAGCTAGTTTTGTTTGCGGCCTTTTTACTTTGGCCGAGTAGCACCTTCGCTGCGCCAATAGTTGCAGGATCATTCTCAACAACGTGGAATACCAATGATTCAACCCAAGTACAAATTAATCTTGGTGTGTGTCCTGATGAGGTCTATTGGGAGTCATTGGCTGACGAGGGAGTCATTGGCTGACGAGGGAGTCAATGATATCTCTTTTAGTTGTGACGGTAGTTTTGATACTATTGTCAACTTTGGTGATGGAGGAGATTATCGGGTGGACTTCAGTGGCAGTTTTACAGACATTGATTTGGGTATACAAAATAACAAAGATAAGCTTCGTACCGTGGAGCAGTGGGGTACTAGCACTTGGACAGATCTCCGTTTTGCTTTTGAGAATGTCACCGAGCTAGCCATTACCGCATCTGACGTCCCGGATTTATCAAGTGTGACCAGTCTCGAGGGTATGTTTAAAGGAGCTACCAATTTCAATTCAGCGATCAATAATTGGGACGTATCACACGTGACCGATATGGGAAGTAGTGGTGAAGGTTGTGATACTGGATTGTTTATGGACGCTACCTCATTTAACCAACCGCTCGACTCATGGGATGTTTCAAGTGTGACGGACTTCAGTTGTATGTTCCATGGAGCGACTGATTTTAACCAACCACTTGATAGTTGGGATATTTCAGGTGGTATGCGTACCATCAATATGTTTGAGGACGCCATCTCATTTAACCAACCGCTGAATAACTGGAACACCCATAACCTCGTCTATATATATGGCATGTTTCATAACGCCACCGCCTTTAACCAACCGCTGAATAACTGGGATACCACCAGTGTGACCGGTCTTACTGGGATGTTTGCTGGCGCTGTTACCTTCAATCAGGATCTATCAACTTGGGACTTTTCTGGGGTTACGTTCTTTAGTAGTATGTTCGAGGATGCGACTGCTTTTAATCAGTCGTTAGAAAATTGGAGTTTTAATGACGAAGATATTCTCACTGATATGTTGGCCGGATCGGGAATGAGTAGTCGCAATTATGCGCGTACTCTCGAATGGTGGGCATCACTCAATCTCATGCCAGATACTAACTTCGGTCGAGAGGATATGGGTTCTATTCCTACAACCTATTGTGATACCGCCCAAGCAGCGCGAGACAGTCTCATTGCTAATGGGTGGACCATTACCGACCTGGGCGCAGAGTCTTGTGTTGCAGAATCGGAACAGCCAGAAGATGGTGGTAATGGCAGCGGCACTCAGATTGGTGTTCGTGCCGAACGATTAGAGGCCCTTCGTGCCGCAGTGGCACAGGCAAGCACTACAGCAGTCACTGGTAGTATGAACGGGTTTCTTCAGTCCCTCAAGAAGCTCCTTCAGTATCTCACTGATAATGAAGAAGAAATTAGTAATCTGAATTCTGAAGAAACTAGCCATGTTATTGTGACCCTCCGTAATGCCTTATTGCTGTTATTGAAATTATTACCCGGAATGTAAGCAGACTCGACACCAGTCGCTTTTTTCAGTACTCTAGTGCCATGTTCAATCCGTTAGAAGTTTATAGCGCTAGCTGGGTTGTAAAAACAAATAATACAGTATGGAAACTTCTAACGGGCTAAATTTCAAAGACGACTTTAAAGGGAAGCGTGTGACCGTTATGCGTATCGGCCTGCTTGGTCGCGGAATTGGAGATACCGCCTACTTGGCTGAAGCCGGAGCTGATGTTCTGGTTGTCGACGCAGCATTACAGGAGGTCATGCAGCCAGCAGTTGATCAACTGAGCCAGTATCCAAATATTTCGTGGAAGTTTGGCCCCTATGATTTTGCTGATTTCAAAGACGCTGACCTCGTACTCGTCGGTGCCGGCGCACCGTTGGATGAACCGGTGCTGCTCGAGTGCCAGGCGGCAGGTGTACGACTCATGCAAAGTGCTGCATTGTTTGCCGAGCTATCCGGAGTGCCGGTGATTGGAGTCACTGGTACGCGGGGTAAGAGTACGGTCACCATGATGATTCACCATGTCCTTTCGTACATCACGGGGGAGAATATTTTGCTCGGCGGTAATATTCGCGGTGTCTCGAACCTTCAGCTGCTTAAGGATGTAAAAGAAGATTCGCTCTGTGTGATGGAGCTCGATTCGTGGCAGCTCCAAGGGTGGGGATGGGCCGGTATCTCACCGACAGTGGCCGTCTTCACCTCGTTTATGGAAGACCACCTCAACTACTATCTACCTAGGACATCCGATGTCCTAGGTTTGAGTGAGGATGAAAAGAAAGACCGAGCTATGGCGGCGTACTTCACTGACAAGGCGCAGATATTTTTGCATCAAGAAGAGAGCGGGACGTTTGTGACCACACCCACCGTATTTGAATGGGTGAAGAAGATCTTGCCAGGCGAAACTATCGGTCAAGAGCTCGTGCTCGCTGATACCTCAGTCTTGCCCGAGGATATGCTCCTCTCGATGCCGGGTGAGCACAACCGCCTTAATGCCGCCCTTGCCTACGAGGCGCTAAAAGCCGTCGGTCTTGATGACGAGGCGATATTCGAAGGCCTTGCAACTTTCCCGGGAGTCGAAGGGCGACTCCAGCTCGTGGCGACCAAAGACAATGTCCGCGTCTATAATGACAACAATGCAACAACACCGCAGGCAACCACTGCTGCCTTGGAGGCGCTTGATTTAGGAAATAAGAACATCGTCTTGATTGCTGGTGGGGCGGACAAAAATATCGATGTGACCAAACTCGCCTACGCGATTACGCAGCATTGCAAAAACGTGCTCCTCATCCCGGGCTCTGGTACGGACAACCTCCTCTCGTATCTCGATGGTGGGGAAGTAGGAATCTCAGTCTTACCAGACCTCAAGACTGCCTTTGCCGAGGCGACTCGCCTCGCACAAAACGGCGATATCATCCTCTTGAGCCCCGCCTTTGCCTCATTCTCACAGTACAAAAACGAGTATGAACGAAATGATGAGTTTTTGGCAATTGTGGAAAAGTGGTCAGAGGGAGATTGACGATAGTGTAACACTAGTGTTACACTATCGGTATGGCAACCACAAAACGAAGAATTAATATATCGTTACCAGCTGAAACAGAAGCACTGGTTTTTTCGCTTGCAAAGCGTGATCAAGTGCCAGCCGCCGCCAAAGTACGCGAACTCCTTGAACAATCCCTTGGTATGATCGAGGACGAAATTTTGTCCACCGCAGCTGAGAAGCGTTTGCAATCACCAACGAAACGAAAAGTATCTCACACCACTATTTGGGGCGAATAGGTATGTATCAGCTCACGTACCATACAGAAGTGGCGCACGATATCGCTCGTTTAGGTACGGCTGAGAAAAGACGAATTAAACAAGCGATTGAATCAAAATTAGCAATTTCGCCTGTGTTGTTTGGCAAACCATTGCAACACTCGCTGATTGGATTGCGATCTCTGCGTGTTGGTGACTACCGGGTAGTATTTAAATTATCCAATGATGAGGTTTTTATTGTGCTCATTGCGCATCGTTCAATCGTGTACACTGAGGTCAATAGTCGATCGGTATAATTATGATTGGTATTTTAGATTCTGGTTCTGGTGGACTGACCGTACTCGCAGCGTTGCGGCAAGAGCTACCCTCGGCTGACATTGTGTATTTTGGTGACATTAAAAATGCACCGTACGGGACTCGGACACGTCGTGAACTCTCTGGACTTACTTTTGAAGCGCTCCGTTTGTTGCGCTCTCGCGGTGCAGAACGGATTGTCAGTGCTTGTAATAGCGTCTCTGCTTCACTGGCGGTTTCTCTGTATGATTCGCTTGATATGATGCCGGCTGAGCTGGTCGAAATGGTTGGCCCAACGGTAGCCGATTTTCGAGGGGTAACAGACAAAATCGCAGTTTGTGCGACGTCTGCTACAGTCGAATCGGGTATGTACGAAGATGCGTTTCGGATGATTGACGTAGATGCGATTCACATACCAATTCCTGATTTGGCTCGAGAAATTGAGTTTGGTGCGTGCGTTGAGCAGCTACGTAAAACTGTAGAAGATGCATTGAAACCGCATTTTGGTAAGTTCTCAGTACTGGTGTTAGCCTGTACACATTATCCAATTGTGAACGATGTGTTCCGGTCTGTGGTTGGAGACGACATTGTTTTGTTTGACCCGGCGGTTGCTGTTGCCAAACGAGCAAAGCAATTATTCTGGCCAAAGGAAGTAGGGAACAGCACCACGCATTTTATCCTGAGCCAGGAGTCGTCCCAATTTTATGAGTATGTCGAGCGACTGTTGCCTGGCCTTGTGTATACAAGTGAAGTGATATAGCGTATATGCTATACTGAGATTGTATGAATAATTTCTATCAGCACGGATTACCCCAACCTTTTCACATATCTGCCGGCGGCGTACTTTTTAATGAGGAGCATGAGATTTGTGTCCATCATTTCCACAAACGTGACATACCATCCAATGTGCATTTTTTGATGGATCATCTTGATGATGTTTGGCATTTGATGCGTGAATCACTCGAGGGCAATGAACCGCTTCACGATGCAGTGCTGCGTGGTATGCAAGAAGAGTTTGGTGTGGTGGGGGCTGTCGACAAATACCTAGGAGCCAAAATTGATACCATCACTGGTCCGAATCAATCACCTTTTGAAAAATTAACCATTTACCACGCGGTGAAATTGGTCTCGTTTGAGGAACGGCCAGATCATGACGCGGAAAGTAAATCGGTGATGGAGTGGCATAGTCCTCGTGACCTCATCGCCATCTTTGATGCTCAGTGTGCCAAGACAAAGCGCCCTGAACTTGATGAGCGGATTATTATTGAACGTTTTATGACTGCGTATGGCCTCAACTAAACACATTCACTTTATTGGTATCGGGGGGATTGGTATGAGTGCCTTGGCGCGATTTTGGCACCATGAGGGGGCGGTCGTGACCGGGAGTGACCGAGAGCGAGGACTCGTTACTGAGGGTCTCGAAGCACTGGGTATCGTCATCGACTACGAACAAAAGGCCAAACACTTAAGTAAGGGGTCAGACCCCTTACTTGATTTGGTGGTGTATACCGAAGCGATGTCGAAGGATCATCCCGAGATGGTCGCTGCCCGTGAACTCGGGGTGCCGATGGTGAACTACTTTGAAGCGCTTGGTCAGGTGGCGAACGAATACTATCTCATTGCAGTAGCCGGCAGTCATGGGAAGACGACGACCACGGCCATGATTACCGATATCCTCGAAGAAGCGGGACTTGATCCAACCGCCATCATCGGTTCACTCCGCAGTAAGACGAAGAGCAACTTCCGAGCTGGGAAGAGCAAATATGCAGTCGTCGAAGCTTGTGAGTATAAGCGGGACTATCTCCACCTTCAGCCAGATGTGCTCGTCATTACGAATCTCGAGTGGGAGCATGTCGACTACTACAAAGACCTGGCTGATGTGCAGAGTGCTTTTCGTGAGCTCGCACTTAAGGTGCCAGAAGACGGGGCGATAGTAACCAATGTCACTGACCCAAATATTGCGCCGGTGATTGCGGGACTGACGACTAACATTATTGACTACCGCCCACTCATCGACCTGACCCTAAAACTCCGTCAGCCCGGTATGCATACTCGCATGAATGCCGCTGCGGCTCGTGGTGCGGCCGAGTTCCTTGGTATCGAAACTGGGAAGGTGAACGAAGCCCTCGAGTGGTTTGCGGGCACCTGGCGTCGGTTTGAATATAAAGGGGAGGTTTATCCGACCCTAGACCAGGGCCGGGTGAATGGTGTGCCAGTGTACGACGATTATGGCCACCATCCAACCGAACTACGCGCCACTTTTGCGGGGGTGCGTGAACTCTATCCCGCCCACAAACTTAAAGTGGTCTTTCAATCACATACTTTTACTCGCACGCATGAACTGTTTGCCGATTTTGTGACGGTACTCGCGACGGCTGATGAAGTATCTCTCTTGCCAATCTACGCTGCGCGCGAAGAAAATAAATGGGGAGTATCGAGTGAACAACTAGCGGCTGCAATTATTGCAAAGGGTACCCCTTGTACGGTCTACGAGACGATTCCCGCTTGTGCACTCGCTGTTAAAGAGTCTCTCTCGTATGACAAAAAAGAAGTGGTCTTGGTAATCGGAGCTGGTGCAGTAACGGAGGTAGCGACACTATTGACGGAATAGGTATTTTGTAGTTTTATAGTCAACGGAAACTCGGCATTTTGCAGGGTCATACATCGGGAGGTATGCTATGAGCTGGACAGGAGAGTTTGAGGAAGCGATCCGGAAAGCGGAGTGCAGTCTCAGGAAACATCCCAATGCAGTCAACTTTGCTGCGGCAGCCTCGGCCAATTATTCAGGTGCGGGCACTTGCTTTGCTTTGGTCAAGAAGTATTGGCTTCATGTTCCTCGAGCGATCGCCTGCTTGGTCTATGGATACGGCTATCTTCGTCGCGCCAAACACTATGCTGACCAGGCCTACCTGCTCCATGCCCAATTGGCAATGCGAGGGAGGATTGGGCCAGACACGTTAAATGCCGATCAGATTGATGTGCTCTGCACAGTGTGGTATAGACTCACGTTGAGTCGTCGCAGAGCGATACGTGCACGTGGTCTGTTGCGGCAAGTGGCGGGATGGCGGCAACGGGAAACGTCTTACGGTGCTCTACGGACGTCTGATGGCAACCTTGTTGTTGGACCGGACACAATCTGGAGTCTGCATACTGAAGCATTTATTCGGATGCATCGTGTGCGGTATGGTCTCGATGAGTGGAGTGAATCGACCCACGATCATGTCCTTCGTTTGGCGGAGCAGACGGCAACCAGCGCAAGAGCAGGGAATACTGAGGAGCAGAAGCGGTCTGGCCTTGGCCAGGCTGCACGCATTATGCGGCAGTTGGCTCATATGCTGCCAAGATCTGACCCTCGGCGTCAGAAACATCTCCAGCTGGCAAAACGCTATGCCAGAGAAGGCAACGTCACTGACCAGTTGCTGAAACTGGGGCAATGATGCAAGAGCAAGGGAAGAGCATGGCTCACCCCTTGCTCTTTTCTTTTGTGTAACTTTTGTTCCGTATCATCGGTAGTAATGAGGACAACTTCATAAAATGTATCAAGAGCATGAGAGAGGGAACTGACCCGCTGCTAGGAAACCAGCAACATCTCATCCGCAACCAGTCACTATACAGAGTGACCCGGTGCGACTTTCTTCATTAATCATTTTTTGGTTAATGGCAGATACCACAAAACTCTTGATACGCATTCGACCTTGGATGCGTTTTGTGTTGTTGCTTTAGTTCATTAATTTTTTGTTATGTTAAAAACTGCTGAATGTGTATCGCCGGGACATCCGGACAAAATGTGTGACCGCATCTCAGATGCCGTACTTGATGCCTACCTCAAGGAAGATCCAAAAAGTCGTGTCGCCATCGAGTCGGTCGGTAGTCATGGGCAGGTGTGGGTGACGGGGGAGGTGACGTCGCATGCAGTAGCTGTCGATATCCCAGCTATAGTGAAAGCAATTGCAGGGGAGGGACTTGAGATTCGGGTGCATGTGGTGGCACAGAGTCCAGAGATTGCGCAGGGGGTTGATGTGGGTGGTGCCGGGGATCAGGGGATTATGACTGGCTATGCAACCCGTGAGACCCCGACGTATATGCCGCGTGAATATGAGCTTGCGCGCCAGCTTTGCCAGAAGGTGTATGAGGTCTTCCCATTTGACGGTAAGACGCAGGTAACGGTGGATGAAACTGGTGAAGTGACCTCGGTCGTTTGTAGTTTCCAAAATGCGCCAAAGGCTGCGCTTGAAGCCCTGGTGCGTGCAGTGATTCCAAACGCTCGTGAATACCACATCAACCCGGCCGGTGATTGGAACCAAGGCGGTTTTGATGCTGATGCTGGACTCACCGGACGCAAAATTATTGTCGACAACTATGGACCTGAGGTAGCAGTGGGTGGTGGTGCCTTCTCCGGCAAAGACCCGAGTAAGGTAGACCGTAGTGCGGCCTATATGGCGAGGCGCATTGCCGTTGATTACCTTGAAGCAAGACCCGAAGCGAACACGGTCCTCGTGAAGCTTGCCTACGCCATTGGCCACCCGGAGGCACTTATGGCTGTTGCTATCGTCGATGGCGTGCCAGAGACAGTTGCAGGATACAATCTCACTCCGCGAGGAATCAAGGACTTCCTCGGACTTGAGGCACCAATCTACGCTGATACAGCGGCGTGGGGGCACTTTGGCCGTGGATTTGCTTGGCGGTAGTATGGGAAAAGGCGGGCCCTTGGGCCCGCCTTTTTACGTCTGCAGTTTTAGCCGCATATTGGCTTCCGGGCGCAGGTGACCGGTTGCAAGCAGTGGTGTGGTGTAGTCGGTTGCTCCTTGGCGCACGCCAGCCCGTAGCTCTTCAAGGATAAGAATTTCAAGCTCACCTACATGGAATGGTCGCTCTGCAAGGAGTTCTCTTGCTCGCTGCTTTGCATATGCCCGTACGGCTGCCGAGACTTGTTCGTCTTTCATTCTGATCCCTTATAAAAAGTTGCACTCTAGATACAAACGTACTACTGTAGTGGCATTATGTCAAAAACCCCTGGCGCCTTATCAATAGTCGCAACTCCCATTGGCAATATGGAAGATATTACGCTGCGCGCCTTGCGGGTTTTGCGTGAGGCTGATTATGTATTGTGTGAAGATACTCGCACCACCGGGAACCTCTTGAAGCACCATGGCGTCCGTGCAAACATGCTCAAACGCTACGATGCGCACGCGAGCGTGAGTGCTCACGATACCATTGTGGCGGACTTATTGGCAGGGAAATCGATTGCTCTTGTTTCGGACGCTGGTACACCAGGTGTCTCAGATCCAGGAGTAGTGCTCGTACGACAGGCGCGGGCGGCTGGTTGTCGGATTGATGCGATACCGGGAGCTTCTGCTATTACGGCAGCTATTTCTATCGCTGGTATTAACGGCAACCAATTCAGTTTCCTGGGTTTTGTACCAAGCAAGAAGGGTCGAGAGACATTTTTTGCCGACCTTGAACTATATGATCATCCTGTCGTTTTTCTCGAGGCCACCCACCGGATACTCAAGACACTCGAGAGTCTATCGTCTCTGTATCCGACAGCGACTGTCCACCTCGGACGCGAACTGACCAAATTCCACGAAGAGATGCTCGTTGGTACACCTGCGGAGATTTTGACTATCCTGACTAATATACCCGTCAAGCAAAAAGGGGAGTTTGTCCTCATCTTTGAGCTGGGTGAAACCGCCTAGCTCTGGAACCTGCTAGCCTATTCACAACGTCAGTTGTTTTGCTTTTTGTCACACTGATGGATGTGCGGTATACTCGTAGCAATGACAAAAGGCACTCTGGTATTTCTGTTAGGTTTAGTCACGATTGTATTGCCCGCTCTCGGCGTTCCATTATTTTGGAAACAGATCCTCTTTGGTGTCATGGGTATTATACTGGTTGGTATCGGCTACAGCATTCGCCGCTCGCAGTATCTTGCCACCCTCGAATACGACGGGAGTGTACGGAGTGCTGAGACGTTTGTAGAGACGACCGAACCACTGTTTGATACAACAAGGTAATCTATACGACTACAATGCATTACTGGTATATAGCCCTCGTGAGCAGCCTCCTTCTTTTGACGGTAGGCTCTGTGTTTGTTGGGCCGTCACTCCTTGCTGTGTCATATCAGTCTGGGTCATCGAGTTCAGCAGCTACTGCTGAAATTCTGGCAGTCGAACAAACTACGAAACCAGTACCTGACACACGGGCAGCGGTACAACACGTGCCGTTACCAGAATCCCTCAAGGCTATCTATATGAGTGCATGTGTAGCGGGCACACCATCATTTCGTAATGAGCTTCTTGCCCTGACTAAACGTACCGAAATAAATGCTATCGTGATTGATATCAAGGATTACTCGGGTACGATTTCGTTTCCGCCGACCAATGCTGCTTGGCGACCTGCTTGGGAGGCAGCTAATTGTGGTGCTCGAGATATGAAAGATTTTTTGGCCACACTTCATGCCGCTAATATTTACATGATTGGTCGCATCACCGTTTTTCAAGATCCGTTTGAAGCGGCTCGCTCGCCGCATTTGGCAGTGAAACGATCGGATGGAATTACTACCTGGAAAGACGGCAAAGGTCTGTCGTTTATTGATGTGGCTGCCAAGGAACACTGGAACCACATTATTGATCTTTCGGTTGATGCCTATAATATTGGTTTTGATGAACTCAATTTTGATTATGTTCGGTACCCATCTGATGGCAATATGGCTGATATTTCTTTCCCTCATACCACAGGGAGCGATTGGCCGCACGACAAACAAGCCAACCTCGAAGCCTTTTTCCGCTACCTCAATAGCGAGCTTGATAAACCAGAACGCTTTGCGGTAGTACGCAACGAGAAAACCGGTCGAGCCAGTAGTACTTCGTACACCTCAATAGACCTAATCGGTATGAGCACAACGAACTAT
>ERZ724517.1316-NODE-1316-length-13880-cov-4.968608_pt1 | contig 13880 bp, 11 predicted proteins | sample MGYA00376050_ERZ724517 | MGnify/ENA primary metagenome ERZ724517 (study PRJEB28724, sample SAMN07190886) | activated sludge metagenome | isolation source: activated sludge of sewage treatment plant in Hong Hong | place: USA: Christiansburg, Virginia | collected... | reverse complement strand
GCGACGTTCGCATTATTGTGCTTTTCGCTTTTTTTCATTTTTCTTTTCAGCCTGACCAATCGCCGAATGATGGCAGCTTTACTGGCACTGCTACTGGCCATCAGCACACAACAATTTGATAGCCCTTGGCAAACCTCATACAAAAACTGGGGCAGGGTTGATGACATCTGGTGGAATATCAATAACGTGTCACGCGAGCGCTACTGGATTTATCGCTGGACTTCCCTTTACGCCTGGTTTCACCAAGACCACAGCAAAAAATTCCCGGATCACCCATGGTGTCGGGAGGGACAGGCGATGCCACAGGTTGAAGTACTAGGACTGGCTGGCATGATTCCTTACTGTATGGGCACAGACAAGATTGCCATCGACGTAAAAGCTATTACCGATCCACTGCTCACCCGCATGCCCAAAAGCCCGGAAGCGATATGGGCGTCTGGCGGCGTCAACCGGATAGTCCCTGCCGGGTACATTGCCTCTGTCGTGGAAGGGCAGAACAAGATTGAAGACCCGGACCTGGCCCGCTACTACAGTAAACTGCTCATTCTCACGCACTCTGAACCATTATTGAGTGCGGAGCGGTTGCGTACGATTGCCGCTTTTAACCTCGGGCTTTATGACCATTGGCTACAAGCACACAATGATCGGATTACGCAAAGCCCTCATTGATCGCTTCTGATGTGGTGTGTTCATCGGGGGGGTGTGGTTAAATAGCGCCTCTTTACAAGCAACTGTACGGATTCCATGCGCAAATTTACTGTCATCCTGCTGTTATCGATCATGCTGGCCGCCTGTGCCGGCAAGGACGAAATCGACCCGAACCTGACCGAGGCAGAATTGTACGAGAAGGCCAGTGTGAACATGGAAAAAGGCCGATACGACACATCTGTCGAGTACTACCAGGCGCTGGAGGCCCGTTATCCATTTGGCAGTTATTCTGACCAGGCCCAACTCGATATTATCTACGCCTACTACATGGGCAGTGAACATGAAGCAGCCGGCGCCGCTGCAGACCGTTTCATCCGGTTACATCCCCAGCATCCCCAGGTTGATTACGCCTATTACATCAGGGGCTTGTCATCGTTTACCGAAAGTCAGGGCATACTGGAGCGCTTCATGCCAACCGACATGACCCGACGTGACCCCGGCGCGGCACGTAAGTCCTTCGCCGAATTCTCGGATCTGATCACACGTTTCCCCAATAGCCAATATGCTCCGGATGCCCGCAAGCGCATGATCTATTTGCGCAATCTGCTGGCACGCTACGAAATCCACGCAGCTAATTACCTGTTCAAACGCGGCGCCTGGCTGGCGGCGGCAAACCGTGGGCGTTATGTCGTGGAGAACTTCCAGGAATCCCCTGCTGTACCTGATGGTCTGGCGGTGATGGTGCAGGGCTACCACTCACTTGGCCTGTATGATTTGTCTGATCAGGCATTGTTGGTACTGAAGGCCAATTACCCGACTTATCCCTATCTGGATAAAGATGGCAACTTTGAATACCAGCAAGATATGGAAAATGAAAAACGCTCATGGCTGAATATTGCCACTGCAGGGCTACTGGGATATAGCGAACCGATCGGCTTCGATACCCGGGCGGTATATGCCAAAGAAGGCAAAGGTTACGCCGCATCAGAGTAATGCATCACACTTGTGGTGCAATGTACGGCTGATGCATCAGACGCCAGGCTTCCATCCGTTAGTCACCGGGTAACGCCTGTCCCTGCCAAATCCACGTTGCGTGATACGCGGGCCTATAGCAGCCTGACGCCGCTTGTACTCGTTCAGATCCACTAACCGGATCACGCGGTTGACATCTTCTACGGTAAAACCTGCAGCCATTATCTGCTCTGCACTTTCATCCTGTTCAACATACCGCTGCAGAATTGCATCAAGCACATCATAAGGGGGCAAGCTATCCTGGTCCGTCTGGTCAGGCGCCAGCTCTGCTGACGGCGGACGGTCTATCACGCGTGCAGGGATTACCGGCGATAACGCATTCCTGTAACGGGACAAAGCATAGACGCGTGTTTTCAATACGTCTTTCAGTACATCAAAACCGCCCGCCATATCGCCATACAACGTACAGTAACCCACTGCCACTTCGCTCTTGTTACCTGTTGTCAGCACCAGACTGCCTTTCTTGTTAGAAAGTGCCATCAAGACCACGCCGCGGCAACGCGCCTGTAAATTCTGCACTGTCGCATCATGCACAGCTGCATTATTTTCTCCTGCAAAACTGCCGGACAACATAGCGGCAAAGGCATTCACAGCAGGCTCAATTGGAATCACAGAATATTTCACACCCAGCGCATGCGCTTCAGCTTCTGCATCTTCAAGACTCATCGATGATGTATAACGATATGGCATCATAACCGCTTCAACACGCCCCGCACCTAGAGCATCCACAGCAATAGCCAATGTCAGCGCGGAATCTATTCCGCCGGACAAGCCAAGCACCACGCTACGGAAACCATTTTTATTAACATAGTCCCTAACGCTGCATACCAATGCCTGATAAATGCTTTCATCAGGATCGGGAACTGTTGCAGGAAGTGCATCAGCAGAAATTTGCAATGCTTCCCCTGCTTTTTCCACTGTTACAAACAACAGAGAATCTGAAAATAATTCTGATCGAGTACACAGTGTGCCATCAGCCGACATCACACAGGAACCGCCATCAAATATAAGTTCATCCTGCCCGCCGACCATATTGCAGTAGAATATCGGCATGGCACCTGCTACGGCTCGTTGCGACAATATCTGCTCGCGCTCTTGCTGCTTACCAACGTGGAATGGTGATGCATTCAGGTTCAGCATCATTCGCGCACCAGCTGCACGCGCCTGCATCACAGGCTCAGCCTGCCAGATATCCTCACAAACAGTCAGCGCTACTGGCACGCCATCCAGGTCAAATACGCAGGCCGTATCACCTGCGGAAAAATAACGCTTCTCATCAAATACCCGATAATTTGGCAAACATTGCTTGTGATACTCCGCCAGTTTTTTTCCAGCAAAAAACACGCCCGCCGCATTGAATAATTGCCCATTACACAGCGCCGGATAGCCCACAACCACATACATATCTGGCTCTGCCACAGCCACCTGCTGTAACGCAGCAGCGATACGCTGCTCAAGACTAGGCCGCAACAAGAGATCCTCTGGCGGGTAGCCGGTCAACACCAACTCCGGAAACAGGATAGCGCGTGCGCCCTGCGCTTTTGCCGCAGCAATATTCTGCAATACCAGGCGAGTGTTGCCGGGAATATCGCCGACAACGGGGTTAATCTGGGCCAGCGCAATATGGAAAGACGTCATAGGAACTGTCGGATCGGTTGGAAGTCCGTCGATTGTAATGGAAAACCGCGTTACAGCCTTTAGAATGTCTGCCCTTGCGGAGAACATTGCCATGCCTGACGAGCGCCATAATCGCGTCGAATTCAACAAGTTGCAAAAACGCCTGCGCCGACTGGTGGGTCAGGCCATTGCCGACTATGCCATGATCGAGGAAGGCGACAAGATCATGGTCTGTCTGTCTGGCGGCAAAGACTCCTACACGATGCTGGACATACTGCTGAACCTGCAGAAAACCGCGCCCGTGAACTTCGAGCTGGTCGCCGTCAACCTGGACCAGAAACAACCGGGGTTTCCAGAAGATGTTTTGCCTGCCTACCTCAGCAACATCGGTGTGCCATTCCATATCCTTGAAAAAGACACTTACAGCATCGTGACCGATATCGTGCCGGAAGGTAAAACCTACTGCGGCCTCTGTTCGCGTTTACGCCGGGGATCCCTGTATGGCTTTGCAGAAGAGATCGGCGCGACCAAGATTGCACTCGGCCACCATCGCGATGACATTATCGAAACCTTGTTCCTGAATATGTTTTACGGCGGAAAGATCAAGGCAATGCCGCCAAAATTACTGGCAGACGACAAGCGCAATATTATCATCCGCCCTCTGGCCTATTGCAGCGAAGAAGATATCGTCGAGTTCGCCGGGTTGAAAGCGTTTCCCATCATTCCCTGCAACCTGTGTGGCTCACAAGAGAATATGCAGCGCCAGGCCATCAAGGAAATGCTGCAGGTGTGGGACAAAAAGCACCCAGGCCGTATTGAATCCATTTTCTCGGCAGTCTGTAACGTTGCGCCTTCCCAACTAGGTGATAAAACGCTGTTTGATTTTGTTAACCTGACGCTTGATCGCAGCGAAAAAAAACCTCAGCTGGTTAATGCCGTCGATATTTCCTGATTAGCAACGACTAATGACCACTGCGTTTCTTCAGCTCAGCCACGATATCTGACAGCGGCAACATTTCATTATCTGTGGCGCGACGATGGCGATATTCCACCTGCCCTTCCTGTAAGCCACGATCACCCACTACTATGCGGTGAGGGATGCCGATCAATTCTGCATCCGCGAGCATCACCCCAAGACGCGCCTTGTCTTCATCCATATACAACACGTCAAACCCCGCAAGCTGTAATTCAGCGTACAGTCGCTCACAGGCGTCGTTCACTTCTTGCGACTTATGCTTGTTGATCGGCACCAGCGCCACCTGGAACGGCGCAATAGCCTCTGGCCAGATAATGCCATTAGCGTCATTATTCTGTTCAATGGCAGCAGCCACTACACGTGACACGCCGATGCCATAGCACCCCATGATCATGATTTCTTCCTTGCCCTGATCATTCAGGAAAGTTGCTTTCAGCGCTTCGGAATATTTGGTGCCCAGCTGGAAAATGTGGCCTACTTCAATACCGCGTTTGATAACCAGCGAGCCCTTTCCATCAGGACTGGCATCGCCTGCCACTACATTGCGGATATCTTCCACGCGCTTCAATGACGCATCTCGCTCCCAGTTAACGCCAGCCAGGTGAAAGCCTTCTTTATTTGCACCACAAATGAAGTCCGCCAGTTGCGCAGCACTACGATCAACAATCGTTTCAATTGCAAGACCAACAGGCCCGATTGAACCTGGCTTGCAACCCACCACTTCCTCAATCTGCGATTCACTGGCCATTGTGAGTGGCGCTTTTACGCCCACCAGTTTTTCTGCCTTGATCGCGTTCAACTCATGATCACCACGCAACACCAGTGCAACGAGTTTTACTGGCTTGCCCTCTTCCGTATCAGCCAGAACAACCAATGTTTTGACTGTTTGCGCTGGTATCACATTCAGGAAAGCGCACACTTCAGCAATACTGCGTTGATCCGGCGTGGCTACCTCCTGCCGCTGTTGCGTAGCAGCAGGCCGCTCACCTGTTGGCGCCAGCGCTTCTGCTTTTTCAATATTAGCGGCGTAATCACTGCCATCGCTGAATGCAATCGCATCTTCACCTGAATCCGCCAACACATGGAACTCATGCGAGCTGTTGCCGCCGATGGAACCGGTATCCGCCAACACCGGACGAAAGTCGAGCCCCAATCGGGTAAAGATAGCCGTATACGTTTGATGCATCACATCGTATGTAGCCTGTAATGATGCCTGATTGGCGTGGAAAGAATAGGCATCTTTCATCAGGAATTCCCGGGCACGCATCAAACCAAAACGCGGGCGGATTTCATCACGGAATTTGGTCTGTATCTGGTAGAAATTGGCTGGCAATTGTTTGTAGCTGCTTATCTCGTTGCGCACCAGATCCGTGATGACCTCTTCATGGGTGGGTCCGAGGCAAAAAGCATTGTCATGGCGATCCCGGATTCGCAACAACTCCGGACCATATTGCTCCCAACGCTTCGACTCCTGCCATAACTCAGCGGGCTGCACGACTGGCATCAAGACTTCCTGCGCACCACTGCGGTCCATCTCCTCCCGCACAATACGCTCTACCTTGCGCAATACACGCAGCCCCAATGGCAGCCAGCTGTACAGCCCTGATGCCAGTTTGCGGATCATGCCTGCACGCAGCATCAACTGGTGGCTGACAACCGCTGCATCAGCCGGGGTCTCCTTCAGGGTGGGAATCAGGTACTGGCTGGCGCGCATGGGGTTCTTCCAAATAAGTGGCAAACAGACTCTGGGGTGAAATAAAAAAAGCCGGGACAGCTTAGCCATCCCGGCTTCTTTTTTGAAGGGCTATCACATAAAGCGATAAGGCTTATTTAGCAGCCATTTCCTTCAATTTTTTCAGGGGACGCACTTTGACTGCTGTGCTAGCAGGCTTGGCTTTGAACATGACTTCTTCGCCAGTAAACGGGTTAATCCCTTTACGGGCTTTCTTCGCTGGCTTCTTGATTGCATTGATTTTCAGGATGCCAGGCAACACGAACTCACCAGGACCTTTAGGTGACAGGTGACGGGCAATAATGTCTTCCAGGTGCTCCAGCATCTTGCCGACTTCTTTACGGGCTACGGACGTGATGTCTGCAATTTCCTGCACGATCTGGCTTTTGCTGTAACGGGATTTCACCGGGCCGGATGGCTTGGCAACTGCTTTAGGGGCTACAACTTTCTTGGCGGCAGGTTTTGCAGCTTGCTTGGCGGCAACTTTCTTTGCTGCTGGCTTGGCGGCTTTTTTAGGAGCAGCTTTCTTTGCTGCAGGTTTCGCAGCGGCTTTTTTTGCAGGGGCTTTTTTGGCGGCCATTTTCAGTTCCTTTCAACCTAGGTTGATGTCTGTGATGTTGATGGATGTTTCACTCATTCGGATTTTTATACTGTGATCCGTTTACCGCAAACACCTTGAAATCACGACAGGCATTAACGATGGCTGGTATATATATAAGATTAACCATAGCGCCGCAAGGTTTTAAATGGTGTTTTTGCTAAAAAACCCTTAAAAAATGGCATTTCTCCTGCTTTCTTGCTCTGAAACAGCATTTTTAGCGTGTTTTCTGGTCTGGCACTGACTCAAACCGAAAGTAGAAATCTGTTTATCCTGCGGGAAAACCCGTCATGGCACCGTGCTTTCTTGGGTATAATTGCCCGCCCTGCATTAGCTTGTGGATGATTGCATGCCTATTTATGAATACCAGTGCGCTGCCTGTGGTCACGCCCTGGAAACCATCCAGAAATTCAGTGATGCGCCGCTGACAGACTGTCCTGCCTGCCATAAGGCCGAACTGAAAAAACTGCTGTCCGCGCCAGCGTTTCGCCTGAATGGCGCTGGCTGGTATGAGACTGACTTCAAGACTGGCAAAAAGAAAAACCTGGCAGGGGAAAGCACAACCAGCACAACTGACGCCGCACCCACTGTAGCGAGCGCCCCCACAGCCAATCCATCACCCACCGCCTGACACACTGAATTTCACCGGAGAGTTTCCATCATGCGTAGCCATTACTGCGGCGACATCAACAAGAGCCACGTCGGCCAGACCATTACCCTGTGCGGTTGGGCTGACCGTCGGCGGGATCATGGCGGCGTTATTTTTGTGGATCTGCGTGACCGTGCCGGCATCGTGCAAATTGTGTTTGACCCGGACGCAGGCGAATACTTCCAGATGGCAGATCGCGTGCGCGGTGAATATGTACTGAAAGTCACCGGCAAAGTGCGTGAGCGCTCAGCCAACACCATCAACCCGAATATGGCCACGGGAGAAATCGAAATCTATGCTACTGCGCTGGATATCCTGAATAGCGCTGAAACACCGCCATTCCAGCTCGACAACTATTCGCAAGTCGGCGAAGAAGTCCGCCTGCGCTACCGCTATCTGGACTTGCGCCGCCCTGACATGGCTCACAACCTGCAGTTCCGTTCGAAAGTCTCCACCATCGTGCGCCGCAGTCTTGAACAACAGGGCTTTCTCGATATCGAAACACCCATCCTGACCCGTGCTACACCGGAAGGGGCGCGCGATTATCTGGTTCCCAGCCGCACACATGAAGGCAAGTTCTTTGCACTGCCACAATCACCCCAGCTGTTCAAACAGCTCCTGATGGTGGCCGGCATGGATCGCTATTACCAGATTGCAAAATGTTTCCGTGATGAAGATTTGCGCGCAGACCGCCAGCCTGAATTCACCCAGATCGATATCGAAGCATCATTTATTGATGAAAAAGGCATCATGCAAATCGCAGAAACCATGATCCGCGATCTGTTCCAGGAAGTACTGCACGTAGAGCTGGGCAACTTCCCATCCATGCCGTACAGCGAAGCGATGCACAAATACGGCAGCGATAAACCCGACATGCGCATTCCGCTGGAGCTGGTTGAAGTCGCCGACTTGATGACCAGCGTCGAGTTCAAGGTCTTTTCTGGCCCGGCCACGGATCCAGGCAGCCGTGTTGCCGCCATCAAAGTGCCGGGGGGCGGTGAAAAACTGACACGCAAGCAGATCGACGAATACGGTAATTTTGTTGCGATCTACGGCGCTAAAGGGCTGGCATGGATCAAGGTCAACGACAAAGCCGATCTGGAAAATGGCCTGCAATCGCCTATCGTGAAATTCCTGCCGGTTGATGTGCGGCAAGCGCTGCTGGATCGCCTGCAAGCAGAAAACGGCGACGTGATTTTCTTCGGTGCCGATAAAACAAAAATCGTCTGCGATGCATTGGGTGCACTGCGTTGCAAACTGGGTGCCGACCTCCAGCTTTATACCTGCCAGTGGGCGCCGCTATGGGTGGTGGACTTCCCGATGTTCGAGAAGGATGACAACAGGCTGGCGGCACTACACCATCCTTTTACACAACCTTCGTGCAGCACCGGGCAATTGCAGGCGGATCCTGCCAATGCCTTGTCACGCGCTTATGACATGGTATTAAACGGCACAGAGCTGGGTGGTGGATCTATCCGTATCCACGATCAGGACATGCAACAAGCCGTGTTCCAGATTCTCGGTATCAGCGAAGAAGAACAGCGTGAAAAGTTTGGCTTCCTGCTCGACGCGTTGAAGTATGGATGCCCACCACACGGCGGTCTGGCATTCGGCCTTGATCGGCTGATCATGTTGATGCTGGGTGCGCAGTCCATCCGTGAAGTAATTGCTTTCCCCAAAACGCAGACAGCCGCCTGCGTCATGACCGATGCACCGGGTTTCGTCGAGAACCAGCAGCTGCGCGATCTGCATATCCGGTTGCGCGAGCCGTCCAAAGCTGAAAGCACACCCAAGGCCGAATGACCATTATTCTCGGCATTGATCCCGGATCACGTCGCACAGGTTTCGGCGTGATCCAGCAAAATGGATCAAAAGCCGGGTATATCAGCAGCGGCGTGATACGTATCCCGGACACTGCGTTGCCGGAACGGCTCAAAGTGATTTTTGATGGCATTGGCGAAATCATTGCCCGGTATCATCCGGAAGAAATGGCAATCGAGAATGTATTCATGGCCAAGAGCGCAGGTTCTGCACTCAAGCTGGGGCAAGCACGCGGCGCGGCTATTGTTGCTGCCGTGAATTGCCATTTGCCGGTATTTGAATATGAAGCACGCAAGGTCAAACAGTCCGTCGTCGGCACAGGTGCTGCAACAAAAGTGCAGGTGCAACACATGGTAAAAACCCTGCTCAACTTGCCCGGCGAGCCTCAGGAAGATGCCGCCGATGCACTGGCAATAGCGCTTTGTCATGCCCACACCCAGAAGTCCCTTATCAATATCGCAAGCGCCGGCAAATTTCGCCGTGGCCGAATGCGCTAGCAGCGCAAGGAGTTCCCAGAATGATCGGATCACTGCGCGGCACGCTACTCGAAAAGCATCCCCCATTACTGCTGATTGATGTACAGGGTGTGGGGTATGAAGTCCATGCACCCATGACCAGCTTCTACCAACTCCCGCCTGTTGGCAGCGATGTATTGCTCCACACTCACTTTGTTGTACGGGATGATGCCCAGTTGTTGTTCGGGTTTGTCGACAAACAAACACGCGAGCTGTTTCGTGAGCTGATACGGGTCAATGGTCTGGGGCCCAAAATGGCACTGGCAATATTGTCTGCCTTGGACACTGACGAACTGATTCAGTGTGTGCAACAGAGCAACCTGAATACGCTGGTGCGCGTACCCGGAATCGGGCGCAAGACCGCCGAACGCCTGCTGGTCGAACTGCGGGACCGTGTCGACCACTGGTCCGGTGGCAATAAAAACACGCTGTCCGAAACCAGGACAACGCCTGCAAACAGCCTCTACCAGACCCCTTCAGTACGGCAAGATGCCGAAAGTGCGTTAATTGCACTCGGCTATAAACCCCAGGAAGCAGAAAAAGCTATCCAGGGCGTTCTGAAAGAACATGAGGCAGGGAGTAGTGAGGAGCTGATTCGCCTGGCGCTCAAACGCATGTTGTCACGATAGGCTCGGGCAGGCTTTAACTTTCATGAGCCTGCGCGTATCATCAAGGCGCAGGTAATACATTTTTTGTTCGAAGAGGCAACCCAATGATAAAACGCCCCATGATAATCGCGAGCATTGCCCTCACACTGATGGCTGGCAATGTAATGGCCAAGGAATACTTCAAATGGGTAGATGACAAGGGTGTCACCCGCTATGCCGAGCAGCCCCCGGCTGGCGTTCAGGCAGAAAAAGTGAACACGTACGCTGGCAGCAGCAGTAACTATGATCCGAATGCTGCCGCAGCCGAAACAGAAGAGGCACGCAAAGAAAAAGCCCACAAGGATGAATTGGCCGCCCATACACAAAAAATGGAGCAAGCCGAAAAGGAAAAATGCGCAAAAGTGAGTGAGCAACGCAAGGTTCTGACTGAGCGGGGTCGGGTCAGGATGAAAGACAAGGAAGGCAACGAGCGCGTGCTGACACCTGAAGAGCAAGCTGCAAAAATTGTGGAACTTGAAAACTATGAAAAAGAAATGTGTGGCAAGAAATAGTCACTGATACAAAAAAACACCCCGACTCGCTCGGGGTGTTTTTTTATGGGGCATCAGTTATCGTTATGCTTGCTACTGAAAAGAAAGAAACGCACTGAATCCTGCAGTTCCTGCACAAGCCGCGTCATGTCCTGTGACATTGCTGTAAGATTGGACGACTCCTGTGCGTTCCGCTGGGCAGCATAATCCAGCAAACTCATGGCACGAGCAATCTCATTCAAGCCAGATGCCTGCTCTTCCGATGCAGCAGTGATGTCCTGAACCAACGCAGCTGTTTGCGCGATATTAGGCAGTATCTTTTTGAGTTGTAAGCCAGCTCTTTCAGCAACAGAAACACTGTGACCAACCAGTTCACTGACCTCACTGGCAGATTGCTTGCTCATCTCCGCCAATTTGCGCACTTCCGTAGCCACGACAGCAAAACCTCGCCCATGTTCGCCTGCACGGGAAGCTTCAATTTCAGCATTCAGTGCCAGCAGGTTAGTTTGATAGGCAATGTCATTGATGACTTGCAGTTTATCGGCAATCTTGCGCATGGCCTGCACAGTTTCCTGAACTGCAGCATCACCATCTTGCGCTGATCCAGCAGTACTGGATGCCATACTTTTGGTTTGCTGGGCATTCTGGCTATTCTGGCCAACGCTGACACCTATCTGCTCTACCGACGCACTGGTTTCTTCCACGCTGCTGGCCTGGTCGTGCGCATTGCGCACAATATTCTCGGCAGCGCTGTTCAGATTCTCACTCAGCTCCGATGCAAGGGTAGCATTACGGTCAATACTGCCAATAACATCTGAAAAACTGTTGATCAGTTGGCGTATAGCATCATTCATGTGGACAAGGTCTTCTTCTCCACCGCGCACGGCTGAGACCTGCACGGATAAGTCACCAGAAGCCAGCTGCGCAAGCGTGCGATCATTGTTCGCAATCCACTCCACAATAACGCGCACTACCGAGAGAATTACGACAGCCGCAACAGCCACGCCCAACAACAGGCTGATACCTATTAGCGACAAAGACAGCTGGCTGGTAGCTTCAATGACTTCGTCTTGCGACTCAACCTTGCTATCACCCACCTGCTCCATCACTTCAATTACATCCAGCAGTTTGTTAGCCGATTCCGAATAAATTTCAGTGGCACTCCGCAAAGTGTCCCAACGGGTAGTCGCATCAGAAAAACTGGCGATAAGTTCGTTTCGTGCAGAAAAAGCTGTACTGAATGTTACGCCTGTAAAATGGCCATCCAGCAACTTAGTGTTGCGGAAAACCGGGAGCACCTCAATGCGCTTCATCGTGACATCAAGATCAGCAAGCGTTACAGCCAACTCTGCTTTTGCATTTCCCGGCGTTGGCGACCGTAATTTCTCATACAGATATTTGGCCTGCAGGAAAAAAATCTGGGACTCCATGGCGCCATCGCCAGCGTCCCATTTCTGGGAAAGCCCACCATTCCAGCTGATCGCCTGATCAGGGCTTTTTTCCAGGGATTCCACCATCGAATCACCCAGGTCTTCTGCCTGCGTCAACATTATCTGGAAGTCATCGAACTGTTTCCCCAACAGTGCATTCGCCTCATTGAATGCAGCAAGCTTCTGCAGCAGATCATCGCTCGCACGCCGGAAACTTTCCCGCTGTTGTTTGACATTATGGATTTCATCAGCGCCCAAAAGGCCGCCTTCTGTCATGCGCCCGAGCGCCTCATCTTCCATCGCCCGGCCTTCACGCAACAGTTCATCCGTCTTGCGTGTATCCCCTGCCAGCAAGCGCTCAATCGCGATCATCTGGTATTCAATACCCATACTGCCTTCCATAGCACCATCAGCAGTATTCCATGCAGGGCCTGTAACAAACTCCAGAATCGATGTCAGTCTCTGGAATCCAAAATATCCAGCCAGGCTACACACCACCACCATCGATGTAATAGCCAGATAGCCTGCTTTTAATTTTGTGGATATCCGCATCACTTCTCTCCCTTGATAGCCATGTATCCTCTCCGTCGGATCATAGGGCCAGCCCTATAATGTGTCAAAAGGCAGGGTTAGCCCAGAAACACCGGATCAGGCAACGCGCAAGTGCAGGTGCTGCATCCGGCGCACGAAGACGCTGGGCGCAAAAGCATAGGGATAACCAGGGTCGGGGGCGATGCGCTGCGTGCCAGCTAACAACTCCTCCAGCGCAACACGCACTTCGAGCCGTGCCAGGGGCGCGCCAATGCAGAAATGGATGCCATAACCAAAGCCAAAATGACGTTCCGGCAATTTGCGGTCAAGCTTGAGCATATCGGCATCTTCCCAGACGGCAGGATCGCGATTGGCGGATGCCCAACCCAGTAACAGCACATCGCCAGCCTTGAGTGGCGTACCGCACAACTGCGTATCATGATTGACAAAACGGTAATGGAATTTGAATGGCGTTTCGAGACGAACCACTTCTTCTATGAAGTTAGGTATCAATTCAGGATTGGCACGCAGTTTATCCTGCAACCCATCATCTTCAACCAGCAGGCGAACCGCAGAACCCAGCAAGCTCGCAGTGGATTCACCGGCAGCGCCAAACAAAATAATCAAAATGCCAATTGCTTGTTCACGTGTGATCAAACCCTCTTCAACGCCATCAACCAATCTCGCCGTCAACGAATCGCCGCGTTTTGCCGATTTTCGTGCTTGCAGGGTATCAAACCAGTTTGCAAGGTATTCCATTAATGCAGCCGACTCGACAAACACGGCATTCATCTGCACATTATCAAGCCTGCCAGCCAGAAAATCGCCACCCATCATGGCCCAGCGCCGTATAGCTTCCAACGCAGTATCACCTTCAAGACCCAGCAGTTTCATCACCACATAGGACGGTAACGACTCCGACAACGCAGGACAAATATCACCGCCACCGTTTTTCACAAATACTGCGACTCGCTCGCGCGCAAACGCACGCAACTCCGGTTCAAGTTCAGCAATGCGTGATTGCTTGAGTGGCGGTAACATCAATTTACGCTGCACTGCGTGATCAGGCTCATCGGCTGTGGCGATAACGTTGTTTGTCGCACCCAAAGCTTTAAGATCCAACACGTAGGGTTTTTCGTCGTCACCGCACACCAGCATCGCGTTCAGGTTCGCCGAGAAGTCTTCGTGACGCT
>ERZ724517.1315-NODE-1315-length-13901-cov-19.816192_pt1 | contig 13901 bp, 14 predicted proteins | sample MGYA00376050_ERZ724517 | MGnify/ENA primary metagenome ERZ724517 (study PRJEB28724, sample SAMN07190886) | activated sludge metagenome | isolation source: activated sludge of sewage treatment plant in Hong Hong | place: USA: Christiansburg, Virginia | collected... | reverse complement strand
CCAGCGCTACATCACCGGCGCCTGGGGCATCTATCACGGCAACGACAACGGCAAGCAGGCCGTCAAACTCAACCGCAGCGGCGCCCCGGCCCTGACGCCGGCCGAGCGCGAGGCCATCAAGCTGCGCCACGACGCGCAGATGAAGCGCGTCAAAGCCATTCGCGCCGCCGAAGCCAAGAAAGCCGCCGACCAGGCCGACGCCGCCTGGCGCAAATACTTGCCGACCGGCGAATCCGACTACCTCAAGCGCAAGGGCGTGCAAGGCTACGGCCTGCGCTACTCGCCATCCGGCAACGGCACGCTCGCCGTCCCCATGCAGCGGGACGGCCGCATCGTCGGCCTGCAGATCATTCGCGGCAAGGATCGCGGCAGCAAGCTCGAAAAACAATACTGGCCGGCCGGCATGGACAAGGTTGGCGCCTACCACCTGATCGGCGGCATCCCGCGCGGCCTGGTGCTGGTCGCCGAGGGCTACGCCACCGCCGCCACGCTGCACGAAGCCAGCGGCCTGCCGGTCGCCGTCGCCTTCGATGCCGGCTCGCTGATGCCGGTCGTTGCCGCCCTGGCCAAGACCTACCGCAGCAGCAAAATCCTCATCTGCGCCGACGACGACTACCTGACCGCCGGCAATCCCGGCGTCGAAGCCGCGCGCCTGGCCGCCACCGCGCACGGCGCCGCCTACTTCAAGCCCGAATTCGCGGAAGAAAGAAGCACCACGAAGAAGGGCCCGACCGATTTCAACGACCTGCACGCCCTCGAAGGCATCCACGTCGTCCGCAATCAACTGACCGCCGCCCTGGATCGCCTTGGTTTGAGCGTTCCCGCCGAGCGGGAAATCCACACCGGGGGGCAGGGGGAACCGCCACAGAAGAAAACCCTCGTCTCATTACTCAGTGTGGGCGAGGCAACCGAGCGCTTCGCGCTGATCTACGGCGGCAAAGGCACGCTGTTCGATCACCAGGAGCATCTTCTGGTCCCGAAGACCGACGTGCTGGACATCATCCCAGACCACGGCTGGCGCGAGTGGAAGCTGCGCGAGGATCGCAAGGTCGTCCGCCTGTCCGAAGTCGGATTCGACCCCGCCGGCACCGACCCCGCCATCCGCTGCAACCTGTGGGGCGGCTGGCCCACCGAGCCGAAAGCCGGCAAGTGCGACCGCCTGCTCGAACTGCTGCAATACCTGTGCAGCGGCGAGCAGAACGCCGGCGACCTTTACACCTGGGTGCTGCGCTGGCTCGCCTACCCGATGCAGCACCCCGGCGCCAAGATGCGCACCGCGCTCATCTTCCACGGCCCGCAGGGCACCGGCAAGAACCTATTTTTCGAGTCCATTATGGCGATCTATGGCGAATACGGCCGCATCGTCGGCCAGGCCGAGATCGAAGACAAGTTCAACGACTGGGCCAGCCGCAAGCTGTTCCTCATCGCCGACGAAGTGGTGGCGAGGCAAGAGCTTTACCACGTCAAGAACAAGCTCAAGTCCTTTGTCACCGGCGAATGGATACGCATCAACCCCAAGAACGTCGCCGCGCACGATGAGCGCAACCACTGCAACGTCGTCTATCTCTCCAACGAAATCCAGCCGCTGCCGCTCGAACAGGACGACCGCCGCCACTTCGTCATCTGGACCCCGGCCAAACTCTCCGGCGACTTCTACCAGGACATCCGCGACGAAATCAACGCCGGCGGCATCCCGGCCCTGCACCAGCACCTGATCGACCTCGACCTCGGCGACTTCGACGAACACACCAAGCCGCCGGAAACGCAGGCCAAGCGCGACCTGATGGATGTCGGCGCCGGCAACGTGCAGCGCTTCATCCGCGCCTGGCTGAATGGCGACACCGCGCACCCGGTTTGCCCATGCGGCTCGGCAGACCTCTATAACGCCTATATCCACTGGTGCCGGGCCGACGGCGTGCGCAACCCGCGCGAAGCCAACCAGTTCATCGGCGAGATCGCCAAGCTGGCCGGCTGGAGCAAGGGCCACAAGGATCGCTACGACTCGCTGCACTACGTCGGCAAGCCGATCCGCCAGCGCTTCGTGCTGCCCAGCGAGGAAGTATTGACGCAATCCGCGCGCGCCGGCCATGCCGACTACCGCAAACCAGCCGAACAAACCCAGACGCAATGGCTCACCGACTGTTTTTTCGCCTTCGCCGAAACGACCAAGGCCCACCCATGACCGCACACCGCACACCACACCGCACACCACACCGCACGGGCAAAACCCGCGCCAATAGGGCAACCGCACGGGCGCACGGGCTTTCCCGCGTAGGTGCGCGTACACGTGCAAATACCTGCGCTCGCCCATCCCGCGCGCAAGAGTTCACGTACACGTGTGCAAACCCCGTGCGCCCGTGCGGTCCCTGTGTCCGTGCGGGTCTTGCCCGTGCGGTCACCCGTGCGGTGTGGTGTGCGGTGTGCGGTGCGCCTGAATCCGCACCCGGATCGCGCGCATCTTCTCTCTCATACCCCCGCTAAAAGAAAAAGAAGATGACTGAGACAACCACCCCGCCGGCCACCATGAAAAAAGGCGACTTCGCCCGCTTCCTCGGCCTGGCCCCGTCCTACATCACGGCGCTGGTCAAGGCCGGGCGCGTCGTCACCGAAGGCGAAGGGCGCGGCGCGCTGGTCAAGGTCGCTGAATCGGTGGCGCTGATCGAAGCCACGCAAGCCGGACGCTTCGACGTGGCCCGCCGCCATGCTGCCGCGCGCCGCCGTTGCCCGAACGAGGCGCAGGGCGATGCACTGGTACGGTCAACGCCGGAAAACGCGCCAAAACGCGATTCTGAAAGCCACGACCCAGAACGTCTGGTCGATGCCAAGACGCGCAAGGAATCGGCGCAGGCCGACCAGGAAGAAATGAAAGCCGCGCAGATGGCCGGCAACCTGATCGCCCGCGAGGACGTCGACGCCGCCATGAAGTTCCTCGGCGCCAGCGTCCGTGCCGCGATGGATGTCTTCCCCGACCAGACGGCCCCGGTGCTATGCGCCGTGACCGACCTCAACGAAACCCACGCCCTGCTGACAGAAGCCTGCCGCAACGTGCTGCACGACATTGGGGTGGCGATTGAACGGCAGTTCGAACAGATGGCGCGCCCTGGATAATGCGCAAACTTCCCCACGCCATCCCCTACTGCCTGACCACGCTGGCCGCCGCGCTGGCGCCCCGGCGCGCGCTCACCGTCAGCCAGTGGGCTGACGACCACCGCGTGCTGTCCGGCAAGCAGGCGGGCGAGCGCGGGCGCTGGCGGACTTCGCGCAATCCGATCCTGCGCGAGATCATGGACTGCCTGTCAGCCAGTTCGCGCGTCACTGACATCTGGGTCATGAAGTCCTCGCAGGTCGGCGTCACCGAGGCCACCGTCAATTTCCTCGGCTACACCTTCGACCACGCGCCGGCCCCGGTGATGGTCCTGATGCCGACGCTCGACAGCCGCGACGCCTGGAAGGCGCAGAAGCTCAACCCGCTGCTGCTCGAAACGCCGGTCATCCGCGATCTGCTAGGCGGCCAGCGCTCGCGCGATTCCGCCAACAGCAAGGACATGATCGACTTCCCCGGTGGCGTGCTGTTCCTGGCCGGCGGCAACTCGCCAAACTCCTACGCCCAGCGCAGCGTCCGCTACCTGATCATGGACGACCTCGACCGCTTCCCCGGCGAAGTCGGCGAGGAAGGCGATCCGGTATCGCTCGCCAAGGGCCGCACCAAAGCCTTCGCCCGAGCGAAGCGCCTGTTCATCTCGACGCCAACCGTCAAAGGCGAAAGCCTGATCGAGCGCGGCCACGCCGAATCCGACCAGCGCCGCTACTTCGTCCCGTGCCACCATTGCGGCGAGTTCCAGCCGCTGGAATGGGGCGGCAGCGAGGCGGCGCACGGCATCAAGTGGCGCGGCGAAGGCGAGCGGATGGAAGCATTCTACGTCTGCAGCCATTGCCAGGGCGAAATCTACGAACACCACAAGCCGGCCATGCTCGCCGGCGGCCGCTGGATCGCCGCCTATCCCGAGCGCAGCACGCGCGGCTACCACATCAGCGCCCTCTACGCGCCCATCGGCCTCGGCCCGTCGTGGTCCGACCTGGTGCGCGAATGGCATAGCGCCGTCAAGTCGCCCGGCACCCTGCGCACCTTCGTCAATACCCACCTCGGCGAATGCTGGGAAGAGCAGGGCGACCACGTCGAACCCACCGGCCTGCTCGCCCGCCTCGAAGAATACGAAGAAAAGCCGAAAGCCCTGGCGCGCACCGCCGGCGTCGACGTGCAGAAAGACCGCCTCGAAGTCACGATCATCGACTGGGGCCACGGCGAGGAAGCCTGGACGATGGACCACCTGATCGTCCCCGGCGACACCGCCCAGCCGGAAGTCTGGCTGCGCCTCGACGAAGAACTTAGCCATTGGGCGCCGGAAGTCGTGGCCGTCGACTCCGGCTACAACACCAGCATGGTCTATGCCTTCGTCGAAAAACGGCGCTGGGCGCTCGCCGTCAAGGGCCGCGCCGGCCCCGGCGTGCCGATTGTCGAAGACGAGAAAAGCCGCCGCCTGCGCCTGCGCCGCCAGCGCAAGAAGGGCATCACCGTCCATCTGGTCGGCGACGACCAGGCCAAGGCGCTGATCTATTCGCGCCTGAAAATCACCCAGCCCGGCCCCGCCTACATCCATTTCCCCAGCGCCGCCGGCTTCGACGACGAATACTTCGCCCAGCTCACCGCCGAAAAACTCGTCACCAAAATGCGCGGCACCCGCCCCTACGCCGAGTGGGTGCAGACCCGCCCGCGCAACGAAGCGCTCGACTGCTGGAAATACGCCCTCGCCGCGCTGCGCCTGTCAGGAATTGACCTCAAGTCCCGCGCGGCCGTTGCGGTCGACCCGGAAAAACTGCCAGAAACCGCCGCCGCAAAAACCCCATTCGTCCAAAAACCCACCCGCCCCGGCGGATTCGTGAAAGGCTGGAAATGAGCACATGGTTCTCTGAATTCCGCGTCAGGTCATTGGCCGAGCGTATTGCCCCAAAGATTGCCCCAAAAATCGAATTAGCGATGATCGCGGCCATCCGCGCCGAACTTCCCGGATTATTGATGGAAGAACTGCGCCTCGAAATTCCTGAACATGTCCCGAAAGGGTCGGTATCGGCGAAACGGTTGCGCAATGAAGCAATCTGCGCGCAATACACCGGACAGAACGTCAAGGAGCTATCCACACGTTTTGGATTGTCGCCATCGGCGATATTCAAGATCGTGGCCGGCGGCCGGGTGTAATTCTCCCACTGAAAATTACAGCGGCCATTCGCCACACTGCGACGCATGGGAATCCCGACCACTGAACCGTCGTCCGTCACGGCGGGCGACACCGTCACCTGGCTGAAAAGCCTGGCCGACTACCCGGCCTCGTCCGGGTGGTCGCTCGCTTATCGGCTGATCAACGCCGCCGGCAAGATCGACATCACCGCAAGCGCCTCGGGCGCCGACCACCTGGTCAGCGTCGCCGCCGCCACCACGGCGAACTGGCTGGCCGGCGATTACGACTACATCGCCACCGTCACCAAGGCCGCCGAGCGCTACACCGTCGGCACCGGGCGTATTACCGTAGATCCAAACCTGGCCGCGCTCACTACCTACGACGGCCGCAGCATCGAGCGCAAGGCGCTGGAAGCGCTCGAATCCGCCTATCTGGATTACCTGACCAACCACCAGGGCCACGTCCAGGAATACGAGATCGCCGGCCGCCGCATGAAATTCCGCAACGCCGCCGAAATCTGGGAACAGATCGACCGCCTGCGCGCCGAGTGCAGAAAGCAGGATGATGCCGCCGCCATCGCTGCCGGCCTCAAACCGAAACGCCGCGTCATGGTGAGGTTCAATTCGTGAAAATAATCGACCGCATCCGGTCGGCTTTCGGCATCCGTCCGCCGCAGGCCCGCCGCTTTTCGGCTGCCCAGCTCAACCGCCTGACCAGCGGCTGGTCGACGCTCAACGTCTCGGCCAACAGCGATCTGCGCATGGACCTCGAAGCGCTGCGCGCCCGCTCGCGTGACCTGGCCAACAACAACGACTACGCCCGCAAGTTCCTGCAGATGGTCGAAACCAACGTCGTCGGCCCCGATGGCTTCATCCTGCGCAGCCTGGCCGCCAAGCCCGACCGCACGCCGGACCAGACCGACCGCAACGCCGTCGAGGAAGCCTTCGCCGGCTGGTCTGCTGCCGGCCAGTGCGACACCACCGGCAGCTACAGCTATGCCGACATGCAGCGCCTGCTGCTGCGCGCCATCGCCCGCGACGGCGAAGCGCTGGTCCGGCGCATCCGCGACCGCCGCCTGCCTTTCGGCTACCGCCAGCAACTGCTCGACATCGACCGCCTCGACACCAAGTACAACGACGAACTGGCCAGCGGCAACATCATCAGCATGGGCGTCGAGCTGGACAGCGTCGGCCAGCCGGTCGCCTACCATTTGCTGACCCGCCACCCCGGCGACACCTTGCGCGGCGGTACTGCCGCATCCGTCAAACGGGAGCGAGTCCCGGCGGCGGACATTTTCCACTTGTTCCGCCCGGATCGTCCCGAGCAGACACGCGGCGCGCCCTGGATGCACACCGCCATGACCCGCCTCAACATGCTCGGCGGCTACGAGGAAGCCGCGCTGGTCGCCGCCCGCACCGGCGCCGCCAAAATGGGCTTTTTCACCAGCCCGGACGGCGACCCGCTGCCAGTCTCCGACGGCCAGGACGATACCGGCGAATTCGTCACCGACGCCGACCCCGGCACCTTCGGCGTGCTGCCCAAGGGCTACGAGTTCCAGGCATTCAACCCGGATTACCCGACCGCCAACTACGACGTATTCGTCAAGTCCTGCCTGCGCGGCATCGCGTCCGGCCTCGGCGTCGCCTACAACACCCTGGCCAACGACCTCGAAGGCGTCAATTTCAGCAGCATCCGCAGCGGCACGCTGGAAGAACGTGACAACTGGATGGTTATCCAGAAATGGTTTGTCGGCGCCTACCTGGTCCCCACCTTCAACGACTGGCTGGAGGCGGCGCTGCTCAACGGCGCCATTGTCGCGCCCAACGGCTTCGCGCTGCCGGCCAGCAAGCTCTACAAGTTCAAGGCGCACACCTGGCAGGGCCGCCGCTGGTCATGGGTCGATCCACTGAAAGACATCGAAGCCAGCCTCGCCGCGATCCGCGCCGGCCTCAACAGCCCGCAACAGGTCGCCGCCCAGATGGGGCTGGACCTAGATGACATCATGGAAGCGCTGGCCACCGCCAACGCCCGCGCCCGCGAAATGGGCCTGCCGGAGTACAGCAGCCCGACCCCGGTGCAGCCCATCGCCGCCGACGTCAACGAAGACCCCGCCGTCGTCGCCGCCAAGCACCACGCCGACGCGATGGTGCGCAGCGCCGAGCTGCAGCGCGATGCGGTACGCACCGCCCCGGCCCCGGTCACTAACTTCTACGCCGCGCCGGTCACGGTCAGCCCGCCAGATGTGCGCAACGAGATCAACGTCCAGCCCGCCGCGCCGGCCGCCGTCCAGGTCGTCAATGAAATCCACGAACGCGAGCAACCCGCGCCGCAGATCACCTTTTCACCGACGACAAACGTCGCCGCCCCGGAAGTCACCGTCGAAGTCGACGCCATCATGCCGGCGCAGTCTGAGATAGCCATCACCAGCCTGCCGGATCGCCGCACCTCTACCGAAGTCACCCGCAACGCGGCCGGCGAGATCGTCGCCAGCGTACAGATCGAAATCGACGCCCAGGAGTAAGCCATGCCCAAGAGTACCGACACCTGCAACAAAGTCCTCAACCTGATGTATCGCGCCGCCGCCTGGGCCAACGTTGCCGACAACGCGGCCAGCGCTCCGCTGACCAACGTCTACGTCGCGCTGCACACCGCCACGCTGACCGCCGCCACCAACTCGCAGGCCGAAAACGAAGTCGCCTACACCAACTACGCACGCCAGGCCGTCGCCCGCTCGACCGGCTGGTCGGCAGGGTCGGGTGGATCCACCAACAACGCCGCGCTGCTCCAGTTCCCGCAGTCCGGCGCCACCGGCGCCACGCTGGCCGCAGTCTCGACCGGCACCACCGTCTCCGGCGCCACGCCCGTCTGGCACTACGGCACGCTCAACAGCCCGATCACCATCGGCGCCAGCGCCAGCATCACGCCGCAGTTCCTCGCCAACGCCCTGGTCATTACCGAAACGTGATCTTTCCTCAATTCCCCTACCTCTACTCCTGCTCGACCTGCGGGAAAAAGGTCAAGGTCGGCCTCAACGGAGTCAAAAGAAAATGCAATCACACGACGACGATCAACGCCCCGCGCAAAGTCATCCTGACGGGCGACGGGACGCTCAACAGCCAGCCGCTCAAGACGCGGATCAACTGGCACATCCGCAAATTCCTCACCCGGCTGACCGGACGGTGCATCTGAGCGCCGGCCTCACCGGCAACGGCGGGGCTGCCGGCTGATGTCCGGATTCGCCAACGTCGCCGAATATGCCCGCGCCGACGAACTCGGCCAGTGCTGGCTCACCGCCTTCCGCAAGACGGTGGCCTCGGCTGCGACCACGACCAACGCCTGGATAGACTACTCGTACTTCGCCGGCTCGCCGCCCGCCAACTTCTACGCCTCGGCGCCCTCGGTCGCCGCCCTCGTCGAACGCGACAAGGGCTTCCGCTTTCCCGATGTCACGCCGAAAACCCAGCACCTAAAAACCGTCAACGTGATGACGGCGAACACCGCGACTGCGGTCAACGCCCGCCAGCGCCTGATTCTCTGCGATTACCTGCTTTACTACCCGTTCATCGACACCGACGCCATCGGCGAAACGCAGACGATGACCAACAACGCCGCCGACCCGCTGGTGCCGGCCATTCCACGTTATCCGGCGGGCAAGGTGATCGCCGTCGCGCAATCCGCCGCCTCGACCGTCGGCACCTTCACCTTCACCTACACCAACCAGGCCGGCGTCGGCGGCCGCGTCAGCCAGGCGCACCGCACCTTCGCCGTCGCCGGTGGCGGGCAGGTCGTTTCTGCCGATGGTGGCGGCACCTCGTTCAATCCATACCTCGCGCTGCAAAGCGGCGATACCGGCGTCAAATCCATCGAATCCGTCACCTTCACCGGCGCCGGTGGCGGCCTGATGGCCCTGGTCATCGTCAAGCCGCTGTTCAACGGCTACGTCACGCAGGAATGCCGCACCACCACCGGCGTGGCCTATGGCGCCGCCGACGAATTCATGTCGATCATCAACGCCGCCGGCGCCCCGCAGATCAAGGATGGCGCCGTACTCAACTTCTTCGCTGAAGGCACGCAAGGCTCGCTTGCCAGCTCTCAGCTCGTCGGTTTCGTCGAAACCGTCTGGAACTGAAAAGGACACATCATGGGCTGGACCTCACAAGACGACCTCATCACGCAACTGACGGTCAACGGCAAGGGCGACACGGTCACGATGACCAAGACGCTCAATTCGGCCGGCACCGCCGGCGGCTGGACGCTGCTTTCGCCGCACAACGGCTGGCCCATCGCCTCGACCTTCGCCGGCACCGACCTGAACTACGTGGCCACCGATGACACCTGGTCGCAAGGCACGATCTACCACGGCGGCAACGTCTCGACTGCCACCAAGCACTTCCTGACCGCTGGCGGCTGCGTCGTCGCGGCAGCGGGTGCGCCCTGGTACATCATGGCCATCGACCTGGTCGGCTACGTGCCGCTGACCACCACCAACGTCAGCACCACCGGCGCCAAAACGGTCGTCATGACCCCGCTGGCCGCCACCGCCTCGACCGGCGACCGCTACGCCAACGGCGCCGGCCTGCGCATGTTCGTCGCGTCCTCGGTCGTGGCGATGGGTGCCAACGCGCCGACCTGCATCGTCAATTACACCAACTCGGCCGGCACGACGGGCCGGGCGACCACGACGTTCACCAGCACCGCCTCGCTCGGTGTCGGTCAGTTGCTCAACAGCGGCGCCGCCGCCAACAAGTACAACCCGTTTCTCCCGCTGGCGGCCGGCGATGTCGGCGTCAAGGACATCGAGACGCTCACCTGGGCCGGCACCGCGCACGCTTCCGGGTCGGTCATCATCGGCCTGTGCAAGCCCTTGTGGACGCTGCCGCTGCCAGCCACTGGCCTATATTCCAAAATGGATCTGGTCAATGCCATGCCATCGATGCGCCAGATCAAGGACGGCGCGAATATCCAGTTCCTGCTCTTCCAGACCGGCGCCACCACCACCGGCGGCACGGTGAACATCGACTTCGACTACGGCTACGGCGGCTGATCATGGCCTTGCGCTCTAACGGCAACATGGCGCGCAGCGTCGGCGTGCAGCACTTCGGTGCCTCCGCCTACCTGAGCGCCATTCCGTCTGCGCTGCAGAGCAATTTCGCGCACACCAACAAGATTCGCAACCTGACGGCCGGCGAGGGGATCACTTCCGATCTGGTCGGCATTCCTTCCGGCTCGCGCCACCCCGCCGCCTGGATGATGCCGCAGAAAGCCGGCGCGCTCGCCGCGCGCAATACGGTGGTCGGCGCCGGCCAAACGGCGGCGACCGGCCAGTCCGGCTACAACATCGACGGCACCCTGAGCGGCGCCGGCGACATCCCGAACACCGTCAGCATCGGCCTCATCGTTTCCATTGCGGCCGCTCTGACCGCCTCCGGCGGCATCAGCAGCGCCACCACGCAGGCGCTGGCCGCGATGGTTGCCACGATAACCGGCTCGGGCTCCGTTACGGCGACCGCCGCAGGCCTGGCCGAGCTGGGCGCCGCGCTCGCCGGCGCCGGCTTCGTCACCGCCAACAATACCGCCCTGATGAGCATCGCCGCCACCATTCGCGGCTATGGCGACCTGACGCCGGAAGGCATTCGCGACATCGTCTGGGCCAAGATCGTCGAAGCCGGATTCAGCGCCGAAGAAATCCTGCGCCTCCTGGCCGCCCATGCCGCCGGCAGCGCCACCGGCCTCGAAAGCGGCAACCCGCAATTCACCGGGCTGGATGGCAGCACGCTGCGCATCGACGGCACCTACGCCGCCGGCACGCGCACCATCGACGCCCTGAACGGCACCTGACATGCCCGGCCCGTGGCTCGGCCAGTGGCCAGGCGAATGGCTAGGCGATTGGGAAGGCGCCCGCCAGCCGGCTGCGCCCGGAACCATGTACGCCACCATCGGCGGTGGCGGCGGCATTGCCGCCGACCTGACCATCGCCAGTGCGGATGTCATCGCCATCGGCGCCGGCCCGCGCAAGAAACCGTACAAATTCCCGCAATGGGAACCCGCGCCCGGGCGCCTGCCGGCAACTGCAGCGCGGCGGCGCGATGACGAAGTCGCGCTGCTGCTGATCGGCGGCCTGTGACACTGTAATTCTCCCACTGAAAATTACAGCGCCGGCTCGCCACACTGCGAGTCATGGAAAAGCAAATCACCCTGCCGGCCCGCCTTGACCGCTCGTTCAGCATCGAGCGCCGCGAGGCGATCAACGCCGAGACGCGCACCGCCGTCCTCGCCTTTTCGTCCGAAGCGCCCTACGAGCGCTTCTGGGGTGTCGAAATCCTCGACCACTCCGACGGCGCCATCGACCTTACCCGCCTGCTGGCCACCCGCCCGCTGCTGCGCGACCACAACCCGGCCAAGCTGATCGGAACCATCGAGGATGTGACCATCGGCGCCGACCGCGTCGGGCGCGCAACCGTGCGCTTCGCCAAGTCCGGCGAAGGTGACGAGGCCTGGCAGCTCGTCACCGACGGCATCCTGCGCTGCGTCTCGGTCGGCTACCAGATCGACGCGCTCAAGCTGGAAAACCGCGCGTCAGACGGCACCGAAACCTACCGCGTGACGCGCTGGACCCCGCACGAAATTTCGATGGTCAGCATTCCGGCCGACCTGAATACGGCCATCGGCCGCGCCGACGAAGCGCGCGGGGCCACGATCAACATCACGGTCAACGTCATGGACGACGCCGACCTTGAAGAAGAAGCACCCGAAACCGAAAGCGCGCCTGGCGGCGAGCCGATGGTCGAAGTCCTTGCCTGCAACCCACCCCAGGAGAAATCCCAAATGTCCGAAACCAACAACGCCGCCGCCATCCTGGCCGTGGCCGAGCAGTACAAATCCCACGGCGCAATGGACATGGCTTCGGCCGCTGTCCGCGACGGCATGTCGGTCGAGCAGTTCCAGGCCGCCATCCTTGAAAAGATGGCCACCAAGCCGTCCGCCCCGGCCTCCGAAATCGGCCTGTCGAAGAAGGAAGAAAAATCCTACTCCGTGCTGCGCCTGATGCGCGCCCTGGCCGACCCGACCGACAAGCAGGCACAGCAGCTCGCCGCCTTCGAGCTGGATTGTCACCGTGCCGTCGCCGACAAGATCGGCGAATCGAAGCGCGGCGGCGTCTACCTGCCGTTTGAAGTCCAGAAGCGCGACGTATCCGTCGGCGCTTCGGGCGGCAACTACCTGGTCGGCACGACCAACGCGGCCGGCTCGTTCATCGAAATGCTCCGCAACCGCAGCCGCGTCGTGCAGCTCGGCGCCCGCATGATGTCCGGCCTCCAGGGCAACGTGACCATCCCGCGTCAGACCGCCGCCGCCACCGCCTACTGGCTGGCCAACGAGACGACCGCAATCACCGAAAGCCAGCAGACCATCGGCCAGCTCTCGCTGTCGCCGAAGAACGTCGGCGCCTACACCGAAGTTTCCCGCCAGCTCATGGTTCAATCCAGCCCGGATGCCGAGCAACTGGTCATGAACGACCTGTCGCAAGTCATCGCCCTGGCCATCGACGCCGCCGCGATCAGCGGTTCGGGCGGTTCCGGTCAGCCGCAGGGCATCATCGGCACGGCCGGCGTCGGGTCCGTCACCGGAACTAGCATCGACTACGCCAAGGTCATCGAGTTCCAGACCGACATCGCAGCCAGCAACGCGCTGACCGAGAACTGTGCCTACCTGGCGACGCCAATCGTCGCTTCGCTGCTCTCCCAGCGCCAGCGCTTCACCTCGACGGATACCCCGTTGTGGCAGGGCAACATCCTCGACGGCACGGTCTGCGGCTTCCGCGCCACCTCCTCGCTGCAAGTGCCGACCGGCGACCTGCTGTTCGGTGACTTCTCGCAGGTGATCATCGCCGACTGGGGCGTCATCGAGCTGGCGACCAACCCCTACGCGAACTTCGCCGCCGGCATCACCGGCGTCCGCGCCTGGGCGACGGTCGACATCGGCGTGCGTCAGGGCGGCGCCTTCTCCCTGGCCACCTCGGTGACCTGATCGTGGCATTGGTCACGGTCACCCGCGCCTTCTGCATTGCCGGCCTCCGTCAGGAGGTTGGCAGTGTGGTGGAGGTCAGCGATGGTCTGGCCATCGAACTGGTGGCGCTCGGCAAGGCATCCCGCGATGTCGTGCCGGCGCCGCCCGCCGCGCCCAAGCGCAAAGCCAAAAAGGAAGAACCCCATGAGCCAGTTTAATTTCGCACCCGGCGCCACCGCCATGACCCTGTCGGCCTCGGCCAGCCAGGCCAGCACCGTCACCGGCGCCGCCGTCAATCTGTCCGGCTACGACACACCCATCGTCATCGTCCAGAGCCACGGCACCGGCACCGGCACCCTCGACGGCAAGATTCAGGATTCCGCCGACGGTTCCACCGGCTGGGCCGACGTCACCGGCGCCACCTTCTCGCAATCGACCACCACCGCCGACGTCAAGATTCTCTCGCTCGACCCCAAGTCGACCAAGGGCTATATACGTTACGTCGGCACCATCGTCACCGGCCCGCAGAACGTCGCGGTCGTCGCTGCAGGCATCAAAAAGCTGATCTGATGGCTTTTGTCGAAGATACCCGGCCTTACTTCGCCGACTTCGGGGCCACCGCCACGAAGTCCGGCGTCGCCGTGGCCGGCATCTTCGATTCCG
>ERZ724517.1314-NODE-1314-length-13904-cov-6.402123_pt1 | contig 13904 bp, 11 predicted proteins | sample MGYA00376050_ERZ724517 | MGnify/ENA primary metagenome ERZ724517 (study PRJEB28724, sample SAMN07190886) | activated sludge metagenome | isolation source: activated sludge of sewage treatment plant in Hong Hong | place: USA: Christiansburg, Virginia | collected... | reverse complement strand
CAGAGAATACAAAGATGGTTATAAACTAATCTCAAAAATCTCCGCGAACTCTGCCCTACTTTGTCTCTTTGCAGTTAAACAAAACTATGGAATTATACTCTGACGACTATTTTATGAACGAAGCGCTGAAAGAAGCTCGCAAAGCTTTTGATGCAGATGAAGTTCCAGTTGGCGCTGTGATTGTAGCCGATAATAAAATAATTGCTAGAGCACATAATTATACTGAACGATTGAACGATGTTACTGCTCATGCGGAAATGCAGGCCATCACATCAGCCGCTAATGCTATTGGCGGAAAGTATTTAAATGATTGTACATTGTATGTGACTTTAGAACCTTGTTTGATGTGTGCTGGTGCGCTTCACTGGAGCCATATTACAAAAATAGTTTTTGGTGCAAGCGACGAAAAAAAAGGATATAGTAAAATTAACCTAAACGTATTGCATCCTAAAACAGTTGTAGTTAAAGGGATTTTAGAAAATGAATGTTCAACAATTTTAAAAGATTTTTTTCTATCAAAACGAAAAACTTAACCGCAGAGAACACAAAGTTTTTTGCGCAAAGAAAATGAGGTCATTAATTAAAATACAATAAAAAAATCTCCGCGAGCTTTGCATTATGCTTTGCGAACTTTGCGGTTAAAAAACAAAAAATATGAATTTAGACTTAAAACATAAACAAGCCATCGTTTGCGGTAGTACCCAAGGAATAGGAAAAGCCATTGCTTTAGAATTGGCAAACTTAGGCGCAAGCGTTACTTTAATTGCACGTAACGAAGAAGCTTTAAAAGCGACTAAAACAGAACTAAGCACTGCGGCTGGTCAGTTACATTCGTACTTATGTGTCGATTTTAGTAAACCAGAAGAGTTAAAACAAATTGTTGAAGCCTATTTACAACGTCAACCAACCGTTCATATTTTAGTCAATAATACTGGTGGTCCAGCTGCTGGACCTGCGCATTTAGCTAAGACAGAAGAGTTTTTATCTGCCTTCAATAATCATTTAATTTGCAATCATATTTTAGTACAAGCATGCTTAGAAGGTATGAAAAATGCTAAATACGGGCGTATTATCAATATTATTTCTACATCTGTAAAAGCACCTTTAGCAAATTTAGGCGTATCTAATACGATTAGAGCAGCTGTAGCTAATTGGGCAAAAACGTTGGCTAACGAATTAGGCAAGTTTAATATCACTGTCAATAATGTCTTGCCGGGTGCAACATCAACGGTGCGATTAAAAACTATTATTGAAAATAAATCCACCAAAACTGGTCATGCTTTAGATGCTGTAACTAATGAAATGATTGCTGAAATTCCTATGGGTCGTTTTGGCGAAGCTTCTGAAATTGCCAATGCCGTTGCGTTTTTAGCATCACCAGCTGCATCTTACATCAATGGTATTAATTTACCAGTTGACGGAGGCAGAACGGGGAATTTATAACTATTTTCTAAAAAAATAGAACGCAGATAACACGGATTTTTTAAGATTAGAGACAATGATAAATTAATTTCTTTCTCTAGTTGTTATTGCATTTTAACCGCTTATCTTTAAAAGTTAAATCATTAAAATCATAACCATCAGCGTTATCAGCGTTCTATAACTAATCAACTATCAATAGTTAATTCTTTTCTAGTAAATTAACAGGTTTTATCGCCTCCAATTTGCCAATTTCTCAACTTTTTAATATTATATTTGTTTCTATTTATTACCTGATTATAACGAAATTATGAAGATTATTATACCAATGGCAGGAAAAGGAAAACGTATGCGTCCGCATACACTTACTGTTCCAAAACCATTAATTAACGTAGCTGGAAAACCAATAGTACAAAGACTTGTAGAAGATATTACAAAGGTTTGTGGTGAAAAAGTAGATGAGATTGCCTTTATTATAGGTTCTGACTTCGGAAAAGAAGTAGAAGAAAACTTAATTAAAATTGCTGAATCACAAGGTGCTAAAGGTACTATTTGCTACCAAGAAAAGGCGTTAGGTACTGCTCACGCTATTATGTGCGCCAAAGATAGCATTACGGGCAAAACCGTAGTAGCTTTTGCTGATACGTTGTTTAAAGCTGATTTTGTAATGGACACCAATCAAGAAGGAGTGATTTGGGTGCAAGGTATTGAAGATCCTCGCCAATTTGGTGTAGTTAAATTAAATGAGGCTGGCGTCATTACAGATTTTGTTGAAAAACCAGAAACATTCATTAGCAATTTAGCAATCATCGGCATTTACTATTTTAAAGATGGTGATAATCTAAAAAAAGAGTTACAGTATTTATTAGATAATGATATTAAGGAAAAAGGTGAATTTCAATTAACCAATGCATTAGAAAATATGAAGCAAAAAGGTATTGCTTTTACTCCTGGTAAAGTTACCGAATGGTTAGATTGTGGAAACAAAGATGCAACGGTTTACACTAATCAACGCGTATTAGAATTTGAAAAAGGAAAACCAAACTTAAAAGGAAAAAATATAGTTACTGAAAATAGTACCATCATCGAACCCTGCTTTATTGGCGACAATGTGGTAATTACTAATTCTATTGTTGGACCACACGTTTCTATTGGAGCTGGAAGTAAAGTAAATGATACCGTTTTAAAAAATAGTATCATTCAGGCTAACACGAAATTAAGTCATACAATTATAGCAAATAGCATGATTGGCGAAGGCGCTGAAGTAAAAGGAAAAGCCTTAGACATCAGTATGAGTGATTACACAACACTTTCTTTGTAAATCAAAATTAATAGTATTGAAATTTAAAATCAATATAGTTTTTAGTGCTCTAATTTTACCATTATTGGTAATCTTTATGTTTTCTTGTAAATCAAAAAAAGAAACAATTACTTCGTCAAAAGAAGTAAGCAACACTTCAACAAAAGGCATATCTGAAGAAAATCAAACAAAATTTGCTTTTTATTTTATTGACGGATGTAAAGAGCGAATGAAAGGCAATATTGAATTAGCCGAAAACGCATTTAAAGAATGTTTGAAAATCGACCCTTCTTCGGCAGCGGTAAAATACGAGTTAGGAAACATCTACCGATTTAATGGATTATATGATAATGCTCTGAAGTACGGTAAAGAGTGCGCTAACGCCGATCCTAAAAACGAATGGTATCAACTTTTGTATATCGAGTGTTTACATAACAAACGCCAGTTTTCGCAAGCCGCAGAAGTTTATGCCCGATTAATTAAAAATTATCCTAACCGCTCAGAGTTTTACGAAGGCCTAGCTGCCGAATATATGTATAGCGGTAACTACGAAAAATCTTTTAAAACATTTGACGACTTAGAAAAAAAATTCGGACAAAACGAAGCCTTTACGCTCAATAAAATAAAATTACTCAAGCAATTAAAAAAAACGGATGAAGTAGAAGCTGAATTCAAAAAATTGATTGCAGCAAACCCAAGTGAAATAAGATATTACACGTATCTGTCAGAATTTTATCAGGAAACTAATCAAAACGAAAAAGCCATGGCTAATTATCAAGCGGCTTTAAAATTAGATTCAAAAAATCCTATTATACATCTAGCATTAGCAGACTATTATAAATCATTGAACGACAATGCTAATATGTTTAAAGAACTTAAAATTGCATTCGAAAGTTCTGACTTAGAAGTTGAAACAAAATTAAAAATTTTAGCGTCCTATTACGAACTATCTGAAGTGAATGAAGAATATAAAAAACAAGCAGACGAATTATGTGACATTGCATTAAGAGTAAACTCAAATTCTGCTGAAGTTCATAGCATCAAAGCTGATTTTTTATTGAAAGATAAAAAAGTAAAAGAAGCGCGTGATGAATACGAACTAGCTATTAAATTAGACAAGAGCAGCTATAACATCTGGACACAATTAATGGGAACAGAAGCTGAATTAGGGGAATATAAATCGTTGGAAGCTCATAGTTATGAAGCGATGGAGTTATTCCCTAATCAACCATTACCTTATTTTTTTAACGGCATTTCAAACACAACTTTAAAAAACTATACTAAAGCCATCGAATCATTTACGGATGGATTAGAATTTGTATACAATAATAATCTATTATTAATCGACTTTTACTCTAGCTTAGGAGAAGCCTATAACTCCAATAAACAATACGAAAAATCAGACAAAGCATTTGATGATGCTTTGAAAATAGATCCGGATAATGCTTCTATTTTAAACAACTACGCTTACTATTTGTCACTAAGAAAAGAAAAGTTAGAGAAAGCTGAAAAATTTTCAAGAAGAAGCAATGAGTTATCTCCAAATAATCGTTCTTATTTAGATACCTATGGTTGGATTTTATATCAGCAAGGTAAATATAAGGAAGCAGAAGTTTGGTTAGCACGTGCTGTGAAAATTGGCAGTAAAAGTGCTATTGCCGAGCATTATGGTGATGTATTATACAAATTAGATAGAAAAGAAGAAGCCTTAAAATATTGGATAGATGCTAAGGAAGCAGGTGCAGGTTCAGAATTTTTGGATAAAAAAATTGCGGAAAAAAAGTTAAATGATTAAAAAGAACCATATTTCTATTTTTTATCTGTGTCTTATTGGTACATTGCTCGTTATGTTATCATGTAAATCAAAAAAACATGTTCAGCAGACAGCTATTCAAACTCAAACAGAAGATACCACAGGTAGATGTAGATTACAATTTAAAAGTGCCAAATCATTATCAAAACATATCAAAGAAAGTGAGCTTAAATATGACTGGTTATACGCTAAAGCAGATGTAGAAACACTCATAGATGGCGAAGACCATAATTTAGATGTAAGAATAAAGGCTAGAAAAGATAGTGCTATTTGGATATCCATACAAGCAGTAGGATTAATCGATATTGCAAAGCTGTTGATTACTCGCGATTCGGTTAAAATGGTGGTATATGTTAAAAAACAATATTTTAAAGGCGATTTCAACTACATCAATCAATTATTAAATGCCGATTTAGATTTTGACCTTATACAAGCTGCTTTAATTGGAAATAGTGCTGATTTTGATGATGATGATTCTAAAATGAAGCCTGTGATTGATAGAGAGAACTGTCAATATTTGTTAAGCACCGTTCGAAAACGTAAGCTACGTCGTATAAACAGTGGTCAGGATTCATTAAAACGTTCTTTACAAATCATGAGATTAAATCCTGATAACTTCAAAATCATTAATAACGATTTTGAAGATGTGTCAACAAACAGAAGTTTTCATGCGAAATATGAGAAATTCCTAGCATCCGACTCTGTTTTTGCACCACACAATGTTAATATTGAGATAAGGGCAGAGAAGAAAATAGACCTTAAAATTAACTATGTTCGCATAGAGATAAATCAGCCACAAAAATTAACGCTGAATATACCAAAAAGCTATGAACCTATACCTATTAAAAAAGAACAACGCTAGCATTATTTTATGCTTAATCTTCTTTTTTAGTAGCATTTCATTTCACACCTTTTCTCAAACAAAAGGGCAACCCTCACAAAAAGATTTACTGAATAAAAAAAATAAGTTGAATGATGACATCAAACAACTTAACTCGCAATTAAGCCAAACCAAGGCTAGTAAAAAATCACAAATTAATACCATTGTGGTTATTAATACCAAAATTAAAGTACGCGAAGAATTAATTAGCACCATCAATAGTGAATTAGCACAAATTAATTCTCGAATCAAAAAAAATGTAACAGAGATAAATGCCTTAAAAGCTAGCTTAGATAAATTAAAAAGTGAATATGCTAAGATGATTTATTTTGCGCAACGTAATCAAGATTCTTATACAAAAATTATGTTTTTGTTTTCGTCGGGCGATTTTAATCAAGCCTATATGCGTATTAAATACTTTCAGCAATACGCTACATTTCGTAAAAAACAAGCTGATGAAATTGTTGCTACGCAATTAGTGTTGGGCACAAAATTAAAAGAACTTGAAGGGCAACGACACGAAAAAAATGTATTACTAGGAAATGAGAAAGAAGAAAAAACACAATTAGATGGTGAGAAGCAGCAACAGGAAATTGTGCTAAGTGAATTACAACAACAAGAAAAAGAATTAAAAGAAGAATTAGAAAAGAAAAAACGTGATGCCGAAAATTTACAAATTGCCATTAAACGTTTAATTGAAGCAGAGATAAAACGTAAGTTAGAAGAATCAGCTAAAATTGCTGCGGCTAAAGCAGCCAAAGCAGAAAAAATTGCTGAGAAAAATAAAACAAAAACCAAGACAAAAACTAAAACAGAAACTAAAACACCAGAAGTAAAAGCAACAGCTCCTGAGTTAACAGAAGAAGCGGAAGCGCTTGGCGCAGACTTTTCGAGTAGCAGAGGTAAATTGCCTTGGCCAGTAACAAAAGGCGTTATTTGTCAACCTTATGGCGAATATGAGCATCCTGCAATTAAAGGGTTTATGATGAATAACAATGGTGTAGAGATTTGTGCGAATAAAGGCTCACAAGCGCGTTCTATATTTGAAGGTGAAGTCACCAGTATTGCTATCTCTCCAACTGGCGGAAAATTAATTATCATTCGCCACGGCTTATATTTAAGTGTATATAGTAATATAGACGAAGTATTTGTGAAACAAGGTCAAAAAGTGACTATTAAACAAGCTATTGGAACTATTATGGATGACGATGGGAAAACCAGTATGAACCTGCAAATATGGAAAGATGGAAAAACATCGGACCCTAGTGGCTGGTTATTTAACGCGAGGTAGTTTTTTCTAGAATAATGAAAAAAATAATTTTCAGTGCGCTCATCTATCTTGTGTTAGTTTGCATACTAAGATTTATTGTCATTCCCGAAAAATATATTTACGGTCACCAACACGATTATAGAATTTTAGAATTTATATTGGTTACTGTTGCTATTCCTGCAAGTGTGGGATTATTTTACATCGCAAAAACGGCAAACAAAGATAAAGCACTTGGCATCGGAATTTTATTTATTGCGTTTGGTTTTATTGGTCTATTACTTTCCACGTTTATTGAAAAAAGTATAGTGTCATACCAAATCCATGACCATGGCAAAACCATTACTGGCAAAGTAGATTATACATATTTAACAAGATCCGGTTCACGTTCTTCTGGTAGATTACAATATAATTTTATTGTAGTATTTGACGTCAATAGCAACAGCTATTATTCTATACCTGGATTTACTGATGAAGAAAAATATAAGATAGGCGACACGATCACTGTTAAGTATTTAGAAAGAAATCCCTTTTTAAATAAGATTTATTATCAAGAGTAGTAATAGGTCACTTGTATTCCTATTCAATTTGTCAACTACATTTCAAAAATTAACAACCTACCTGAAAGCATTCTCCACAAAACAGCTTTGTTACACAATAAATATTATTACTTGCATTTTTATTGGTTTTAGGCATAAACAGCCTTTTAATAACCTGAGCAATCGTTATTTATACCTATATTTAACTAATACAAATTATTAGTGCATTACTATCAAAAATTGCATGATAGTAAACACATACAAATGCGCTGACAATCTTAAAATACAACCGAGACAATAGATTTCAATAACTTTATTTCTCATCTAGTAAAAACCATTCTTTTATTGCAACTCAGCAATTAATAAGTCTATACTTATTGCCTACTCATCTGCGCATTAACGAATTAATAAAACATATAAACACTAACCACACAACTATAACTGTGTGATATAATTAAAACATTACATGAAACTATTTGACACCAAACTAAAAAAAACAATCCTCACCATTATCCTAACAATTACCATTGTGGTTACACTTGTTATCGTTTTTATTTCTCCCATTGCTAAATACCTTGTTGAGAAATATGATGTAAAATATACGGGCAGAGAAATTAGTATGGATTATGCCTACGTCAATCCTTTTACCGGTTATGTTTTTATGAAAAACGTAAACATCAAAGAACTTAAAAGCGACAGTATTTTTATATTTTCAAAAGGGATAAGCGCACAACTTAATATGTTTAAGCTATTTAATAAAACTTATGAAATAAGCCACATCACACTAAATCAACCCATCATCATTATTAGTCAAACTAATAAAAAAATAAACTTTGATGATATAATTAAAAAATTTACTCCAAAAAAAACTTCCGTTAAAAAAACGCCCCTTCATTTCAATATGCTTAATATGAAAATAAATGATGGCATTATTTATTATCGAGAAAATACATTTCCAATTAATTTATCTGTCGTAAAAGTAAATATCGAAAGCAAAGGTTTAAAATGGGATATGGATACACTTAACGCAAAAGTATCTCTATTGTCGGGTAACGGGCCTGGCGGCATTGATGGAAACATTACTATCAATCTTAAAAACTTAAACTACAAATTAGATGCCGTCATTAACAAATTACAACTCCAATTTTTAGAGCAGTACTTTAAAAAAATGTCAAACTACGGAAGTTTTGAAGCTGTATTAGATGCCAATCTTAAAACTACAGGAAATTTTAAAGACGCGCAGAACATAAATGCTAAAGGAATGGTAACTCTTCATAATTTTCATTTTGGAGAAACGGCTTCTAATGATTTTGCATCCTTCGATAAATTTATATTACAAGTGCGAGATTTAAATCCAAAAAATAAAAAGTACTTACTTGATTCTATCTCGCTTAGTAAGCCTTATTTTAAATTTGAGAAGTATGATTATTTAGACAATGTGCAAATGATGTTCGGCAAAAAAGGAACCGTAGTAGCTGGCGCGGCAAACAATACGCAAGAGTTCAACTTAATTTTAGAAATTGGAAATTATATTAAAGCCTTAGCAAAAAACTTTTTTAAAAGTGATTACAAAGTCAATCGTTTAGCCATTTACAAAGGTGATTTTACTTACAATGATTATACCTTAAACGAAAAATTTTCAATTAGTGCCTCACCCATTGATATCATAGCAGATTCTATTGATAAAAACAACAGCCGAGTAAAACTATTCTTTAATGCTGGATTAAAACCTTTTGGCAATGCTAAAGTTAACTTAAGTATTAATCCAAAAGATAGTTCTGATTTTGATTTAAATTATAACATCACCAAAGTACCAATTAGTTTATTTAATCCTTATTTGATCAAATACACGTCCTTTCCATTAGACAGAGGTTCGATTGAATTAAATGGCGCATGGCATGTTAAAAACGGGATAATTAACAGCAATAATCACTTGTTAGTGATTGACCCTAGAGTTAACAAACGAATCAAAAATAAAAATATCAAATGGATTCCATTAAGATTAATTATGTTTTTTGTACGAGAAAGAGGAAACATCATTGATTACGAAATACCCATTACGGGCAATTTAAATAAACCAAATTTTGTTTATAGAGATGTCATTTTTGATGCTTTGGAAAATATTTTTGTTAAACCTGCCACAACATCTTATAGAACGCAAGTTAAAAATACAGAATATGAGATAGAAAAATCAATGTTTTTAAAATGGGACATGCGTAAAAGCGACTTATCATCTAGTCAAGAAAATTTTTTAGAGGATATGGCTGATTTACTAAAAGAAGACCCCAACTTATCTATATCCATCGACCCAATGCCCTACACTGAAAAGGAAAAAGAATACATCCTATTTTTTGAAGCAAAAAAACAGTATTATTTAGCAAGCCAAAACCGCACGGCTAAATCACTTTGCGAGGATGATACCATAACCATAGATAAAATGTCAAACAAGGATTCCCTTTTTGTAAGGTACTTAAATACTAAACTTGATAAAAAACCAGCATTTACGGTTCAAGACAAATGTTTAAACTTATTAGGAAACGATTTCGTTAATAAAAAATTAAACGACCTCAATGCTTCTAGAAAAGACTTGGCTAAATCATTTTTTAAAGACATTGAAGGGAAAAATAGAGTGAAAATTAACTCTATAAAAAATAACATTCCTTTTAATGGCTTCTCCTATTTTAAAATAGATTATAAAGGTGAGATTCCAAAATCATTAGAAAAGGCTTACGAACGAATAAATGAATTAAACAATGAGCCACCACGAAATAAATTTAAAAAAGTTCGTGATAAAAATAAACAGCTTAACTAGGGATATTTGTCTTTTTAAAAATGTAAGCGTTTGTTGTTTCACACTAGATTTTTCTTTTAATTTATTATATTTGATAGACTAGTAAAAAGATAATAATAAGAGGGGTATTGCGAAATATGCAGACTTCCTCTAATAAAACTCTTCATATAAGTAATTTAGTGGCAAGCTTAACAGATGATACAAAAATATGAAACAGACATTTATAATAGTATTAATGACAGTTCTAATTTGGAGCTGTAATTCAGATAAATCGAAAACAACAAGTCAGGTAAGTGACAAAAAAGTCGTCGACAAACTGAGTGTTGATACCACAGGTTTTTCCTTAAAATCAATTGACAACTTGCACGATAGGTTGACATTGAAAGACTATGACAAGAGTTTAAGTGACTTTATTAACTCAAGTCCGAATATGGTTGACTCCACTAGAAAAGTAGTTTACCTTCTTCCTTTTGGTAATATGAAACCGGAAGTTGAAAAATTAATCAAATCAGAAGTTGAATATTTAAAAGCGTTTTTTCAATTGGACGTAAAAGTATTAGACAGAATAGCATATGACAGCATTAAGAAAATGACTGCTATTCAAACAAGAATGGTTCCAAGTTCAGACTTTGACTATTACTCAAAAATGAAAGGAGGAACACCGATTTTGAGAGAGCAAATTCAAGCGACTTCATTTATTGACACAGTAATGAAACAAAACAAACCAAAAGATGCAGTTGCAGTTTTAGGAGTAACGGAACATGACATTTACAATCCGAAATTCAACTACCTTTTTGGTATCTCAGAATTAAAAGACGGTGTTGGTTTAGTTTCTACATTTAGACTTATTGACTATGGACAGGAGACTAAATACAACATACGAAAAGTGATTTCTAAGCAAATTGTAAATATGTTTTCAATTCCAAATGTAAAAGACTTTAAATGCGTAATGAATTTTCACAACAACATAGACGAATTATATCTGGGAAAATTTGACTTATCGCCAAGAGCATTGGAAAAATTAAAGTATGCTATCGGGTTTGACTATTCAAAACGCTTTGACGACTTGGCTAAATTTTGGGCAAAAGAAAACAACAAAGCAGAAGCGAAATATTATGAAGAGTGTTCGCGACGGACAAAGAAAGCTAGCCACTAACAAGCCCTACTTCGTTGTTGCAACTACTTCCCCCAGTTCATTAAATCTTTTCCAATATCACTTCGGTAATATTTACCTTCGTAATTCACGGTTTCGGCTGCTGCAAAGCTTTTTGCAATAGCGTCTTCAATCGTTTTTCCAAAAGAGGTAATAGCAAATACGCGTCCGCCATTCGTTACTACATCTTCATTTTTAAAAGTTGTACCTGAGTGAAACACTTGGCTATTCGTAACCTTGTTTAAACCTGTTACAATTTTATTTTTTTCGTAATCTTCTGGGTAACCACCGCTTACTAATACAACCGTAGTTGCAATATCTGTGGTTACACTAAATTGTTTTTCGTGTAAGGTTTGTGTCGCCACGCCTTGTAATAAATCTAATAAATCTGATTCAATACGTGGTATCACTACTTCTGTTTCTGGATCGCCCATGCGGCAATTGTATTCAATCACGCTTGGTTCACCATCACAATTCATTAAACCAATAAAAATAAAACCGCGGTAATCAATACCATCTTTTACTAAACCATTAATGGTTGGCTTTACAATTTTTTCTTCAACCTTTTTAATAAAAGCTTCATCAGCAAATGGTACTGGACTCACTGCTCCCATTCCACCTGTATTTAGGCCAGTATCGCCTACTCCAATGCGTTTATAATCTTTAGCTGCCGGTAATATTTTATAGGATTTTCCATCCGTCAACACAAAAACAGATAGTTCAATACCTTTTAAAAATTCTTCAATTACTACCGTGTTTCCTGCATTACCAAACTTGGCATTCAAAATCATATTTTGCAATTCTGTTTTAGCTTCTGCCGCATCATCAATAATCAATACGCCTTTTCCTGCAGCTAAACCATCTGCTTTTAAAACATAGGGCGGAGTTAAGCTATCAATAAAGGCAGCTCCTTCGGTAATATTATCTTTGGTAAAGCTTTTATATTTAGCAGTTGGTACACCATGTTTAAACATAAATTGCTTACTAAAATCTTTACTTCCTTCTAATTGCGCACCATCTTTTTTAGGGCCAATCACAGGAATTTCTTTTAGTACTTCATCTGCTAAAAAATAATCATGCACTCCTTTTACTAATGGATCTTCAGGGCCAACCAATACCATATCAATACTCTTTTCCCACACTAAATTTTTAATCGCATCAAAATCAGTTGCGGATATATTAACATTAGTGCCACATTGAGCAGTTCCAGCATTTCCCGGGGCAATATATAAGTTTTCTAATTGCTTACTTTGAGCTAGTTTCCATGCAAAAGCATGCTCTCTTCCTCCTGATCCTAAAATTAATACGTTCATAGATTTTAATTAATGCGTAAAAATAAAAAATCCCACCTGATTAGATGGGATTGATTAAAAAGTTTTAAAAACTATTTTAGTGTTTTCGTTTACTAAAACTAGAGTTTCCTCTTACACGTCTCATACTACGTTCTCTATTTTGTTGAGCGATGATACCATCTGTAAAACGTTTACCTTTAGTACGGTTACGAGTAAATAATTTATGCTGTTCTTTCTTTTGTTTTTTACCAGGGTTTGTTTTGTGATATACCCATGGACCATTGCTTTTATTTCCTTTAAAAATTCTAGCTAAAAAGTTCTTTTTGTGGCCGCCTTTGGCAAAAGAATTAGCATTACCTCTGCTTTTTCCACCAAACAACTTACCGCCGCCGCCGCGTTGATTACGGTGTTCTTTCTTACGTCCACCTCTTACCTGAGCCATCATAGGTGTAGTAACTCCTATAGATAAAAGCAGAATTACTAGGGTAAAAAGTTTGGTTAGTTTCATTTATACAATATTATACAAAAAAATTCACAAAATCCAACGCATTTGGGTTTATTTGTCGAATAAAGCCATAAGATTTTAACAATTTGATAGTGAAAACTGTTTACTACAATAAAACTACAAAATGTGGTTCTTTAAAATTAATCACATTCATTTTCAATAAATAACTGTAGTTTCGCTCTAATGACTGTTGATGCCATAAATGTAAACGACTTTTTAACCAAAAGTAAACATGAATTAATTATAGATGTGCGAGCGCCTATTGAGTTTTTTAAGGGTCATTTACCTAATGCTATTAATATTCCCTTATTTGAAGATAGCGAAAGAGCAGAAGTTGGCACTTTATATAAACAGCAAGGAAAAGATACCGCCGTCAATAGAGGATTGGAAATTGTGTCTCCCAAAATGACTTCTTTTGTAAATCAAGTAAAAGCATTGTCAAAAAACAAAAAAGTGTTTGTGTATTGCTTTAGAGGCGGCATGCGTAGTAATAGTTTTGCTTGGCTCATGAATACTTCAGGTTTAGATGCCGTAATTATGAAAGGTGGTTATAAAGCTTTCAGAAATTATGTATTAGATTATTTTGAGCAAGACAGAAAAATAATTTTATTGGGCGGAAAAACTGGTAGCGGAAAAACAGACATTCTAAAAAAACTCAAGGAACAAAATGTACAAATTGTTGATTTAGAAAATATCGCTCATCATAAAGGTTCTGCTTTTGGTTCCATTAACGAACTAAAACAAAATCCACAACAGGTATTCGAGCATCAGTTGTATGATCAATTTTCTGAACTCGATAGCTCACAATATGTTATATTAGAAGACGAATCTCAAACCATTGGATTTAATAAATTACCCCAAGGTTTGTGGCAACAAATGAAACAAGCTTCGATTATAAAAATTGAAATTCCATTTGAATTGCGAGTACAAAAATTGGTAGAAGAT
>ERZ724517.1313-NODE-1313-length-13919-cov-4.099178_pt1 | contig 13919 bp, 15 predicted proteins | sample MGYA00376050_ERZ724517 | MGnify/ENA primary metagenome ERZ724517 (study PRJEB28724, sample SAMN07190886) | activated sludge metagenome | isolation source: activated sludge of sewage treatment plant in Hong Hong | place: USA: Christiansburg, Virginia | collected... | reverse complement strand
ATATAGTCGGTCTGAAGCATCAGCGCCGTCGAACCAATCACGCGAAGGCGTAGCTTCTCTTCGCGCGCGGTTCCCCAGCGTCGGTCGATGTCTTGAAAAAACGAGCGGAATGGTTCAGGTGTCAGCACGAGCGGCTCGCAGGGCGGTAGCAAAGTCAGACGGTCTTATCAAAGTCGCGATGCGCCAGCGGTGGGAAATGTCGGAAGCCGTCGCCATTACTTCGTCCAGGGTGCTCCGGCTGCGGATGTCGGAGTCGATGATGTCCAGCGGCTGGGTGTCAGCGGTTCGTTGCTCCTCAGATTGGCCTCGGACAGCAGCCAGCCAGTTTTCGATGAGCAGTGCAGCGCGTCGATAGCGCAGCGCCCACGGTCGCGATAACTCCACCGATTCCTTGTGGAGCGCTAGGAGCGTGTTTTCGAGGAGCCAGCCCCAGCGTCTCTGAAGCCCCGTCTCGACAAGCTGCGCGTGAAGCTTGTGCAAGTTGAGACGGTCGATGTTCTGAACCAGAACCGGCGCGAGTGCGGTCAGGAGCCGAGCCGACTCCGCCCCAATCAGCGTCTCACGGACCACATCGGTGACCTCAGTGAGCTGCTCACTCGGCAGAACGTCGGCGCGCTCTTGCAGATGAACCGCCCCGAGCCGAGCCAGCGCATTTTGAAGCGTGTCTGTATGGCTCCGCTGACGACGAGGTGCAAAATCCTCGACGGTGACGTTGAATACCTGTAGAAGCAGTACAAGCTGCTCAGCGGAGAACGAACCCGCGCTGTTTTCCAACTCGCTCAGACGGTTCTGCGACAGACCCAGCTTCTGGGCCAGCTCGGCCTGACTCATGCGTCGCTCCCGACGGAGTAGGCGAACTTTCTTCGCTATCGCAAGTCGTGTTAGTTCGAGCGTTGACGTACTCATATCGAAAATCCGATATTAATATCGAGAATCCGATAATTTCCCAATGTGTCCGACGCTGTCAACTCTGTTGGTGCCGTGGTCGTTTCCTCCGTCCCGAGTGCAGTGTCAGGGTCGACGGACAAGCGAGCAGGTTCCATCGTGACGGAGCGGACTGCCATGGATTTACAATTTGTAAATCATGAATCGTAAATCATGAACCAACATGCTCTCGTTGCGGGAGGCGGAGAGCGGCCCACCTTGCACCACCCGCCTACCCTTCCCGTGATGATGCGACCGAGCCGAACCGCAGCCGGTCCATTTCATCGCCCAGATAGTCCGGGGCAAGGTGAGCGTAAATCATGGTCATCTTGATGTCGCTGTGGCCGAGGATTTTTTGCAGGGTCAGGATGTTTCCTCCGGCCATCATGTAGTGCGACGCGAAGGTGTGACGGAGGGCATGCCAGGGCCTTTGCATCTCCGTGCAACCTGCTTCCTCTAGCAGCTCCGCGATTCCGAGCATGTCTTCATGACTTCCCATGCGGAACTGGAGCTGCGCCGGAATCAGCGCGCTGAGTCGCTTCCGCGCCGCCCGTGCTCGCTCGCCGGTTTCACTCGCGGTCTGTTTGCGCTTCTGTAACTGGGCTTCCTTGTCCTTCCCGGCGCGCAACGGAAACACGAGCGCGTCTTTCATGGCGGGACAGTGCTTCTGCCACTCGCGCAGAATCGGAACCAGTTCGATGTTGATGCGCAGATGCCGCGCCTTGCCCGACTTCGGCGCGAGCGTGTAGCTCCGTGAGACATCGAGCCGCCTGTGGTCCAGGTCCACATCCTGCCAGCGCAGACCAAACAGCTCTCCTTTGCGGAGTCCGGTAAACAGAGCGGTCGCGACCATTGCATACAGGAGCCGGTCATCGTAGGAACCCCCTTCCGCACGTTCCCTCGCTACATTCAGGAGTCGCGGAATCTCGCTCCGGTCCTTCCCTCCCAAGTATTCGAGCAGATGCTCCATTGGCGAGCGCTCGACCCCGACACACGGATTGTCACAGCGAATCACTCCTTCCCGCCGCGCCCAGTTGTAGACCGTCGATAGAGCCCGGAGCGTATGGGTGACCGTGTTCTTGGCAAACGTCGCCATGAGGCGGTCGCGTTCCTTGCGGACATCCGCTTGCTTGATGCTGGTCATCGGTCGCTCGCCAAGCGTGGTCAGGAGTCGACGCAGAGAGGTCTGGGTCTCGCTCTTGTACCGAGCCAGGTCTTTGATGCGTGGACGGTTGTAGTTTTTGAGGAACTGGTCGCAGACCTCGGAGAGCGTCAGCTCCTTCACCTCCGGCTCGGGTTCGGGAATCCCGACTACGCCGCGTGCAACCCGCGCTTCGATTTCGAGTAGGAACCGCTTGGCCAGAGCCTTTGTCGGTTGATGACTGGCCCGCTGCTTGCGCTGACCATCTACGTCCAGGAAGCGGATGTACCAGCCAACGAACTTGCCGTTCTTCTCTTTCTTGACCACATCGCCCATGGCACACGGTTTGACCCCAAATGCCGGGTCCAATCAAGAGCGAGTCACTCCGTTCGTCGAGAAAAAAATCTGCTGGTGGTCCAAATGTGGTCCAAGAAAGCCAATACGACTGGTGATGATGGATTGGCTTGAAATTCAATTCATCGTCGGAGACGTGATGACCTGTGTAGATGGCTCAGCACGGGTCATCACATTAATCCCAGTCTTCAAAATTGGTGGGACCGGTGTAAAAACCGGTTCGGCGGGTTCGATTCCCGTACACTCCCGCTCATGTACTCTTCGCTTCGTCTCTCCGCAAATCAGGCAGGAGAGACGGGGACTTGCGCGTCCCGATTGCTCCTCAGCGCTCACCCCAACACAATGCAGTGATGGGGGCATTCTGAATGCAAGCACCGCTCAGCCGCTCGCTGGTTCTGGGAGAGCACCTGGTATCGCTCGATGGCGAGGTTGTGAACGTGCAGCTTCGTGGAGCGTTCTCCGCGCCCGAAGCGAACGCCCTGTTGGACTACATCATTGGCTGCGATCTTGCGCTTGGGAATTTGGGAATGGTGGTCGTTACGGAAGGCGATTTTTCGATAACACCCGAGGCTCGCCGCAGCATCGCCCAGCGCTCCAACTTCAACGGGCGCCCGCTGATGCCGATGGCGGTGATTGGCACTGGAACCGCAGTGCGAGCGATCTTCGTCCTACTGATCAATGCCATTCGGATCACCCTCCGCAAACCGGTTCCGGTGATGTTCTTCGCGACGGTCGAAGCGTCCCACAAGTGGATGCAAGATCAGCTCCGCGAGCGCGCCCAGTTGGTCGCCAAGTAGTCCTCCCACCTGTACGTCACCACCTGAAGACCACGCCGGAACCGCTGGCCGTACGCAATGAGTCCGCGAGGATAACCTCGTGTCGCGGTCATGATTATGTATAAACAGTAAATATTTTTATACAGTGTACCAAATGGTACATATCGAACTGTTCCCAATCGGCACAATGCCTGGCAGTGCTGGTCCAGAAGCCAGCATCGTGTCGTCGGAAAATCAGAAGATTCGTCTACTATCGCATCGTTGCCGCAGGATTGCTCTTTCCGGCAATTGCGATGATTTCGTCGATTTTATCAGCAAATCGTGATATCTTGATAAACGGCTTACGTCCAGCCCCCAATTCACAATGGACGCCTTTGCTTAGGAGGTACCGATGCGTTTGCGAATGTTATCCCCGCTTCTACTCGCCTTATGTCTGGTCGCGGCCTGTAGCGACACCACCAAGTCCGGCACCATGGACATGACCCCCGCTCCGACCTGCGGTTCGGTCGGGCAGGCCTGCTGCACCGGCAACTCCTGTACCGGCGGTGCATGCGTCGGCGGATTCTGTCAGTCGTGCGGTGGTCCGGGCCAAGCATGCTGTCCGGGTCGCGCCTGTGACTCAAACGATGTCTGCACGGGCAATGGCCAGGGCATCTGTACCCACTGTGGCAACACCGGTGAAGCCTGCTGCGTAGGCAACGGCTGTGGCGGCGCAGTCGTCGGAACCAACCCGGGCTGCTGCGTCAACAACCTCTGTTCTGCGGGCGGCTCGACCTGTCCGAACGTCGGTGGTACCTGCGCTGGCGGGAGCTGCGGTACCTGTGGTGGCGCGGGCCAAGCGTGCTGTACCGCCACAATCGGTGGCAACCCGGTCAGCTTCTGTACCGCAAATGGCGTCGCTTGCTCCGGTGGTCAGTGCGCCGCTTGTGGCGGTCCGGGTCAGCCCTGCTGCGCCAATAGCACCTGCACCTCGGCGGGCTTGGCCTGTGGTGGCTCGAACATCTGCCAGCAGTGTGGTGGCGCGGGTCAGCCCTGCTGCGCCGGCAATACCTGCAGCGATTCAGCGACGGCCTGTGGCAACGGCCTGTGCCGTGCGTGCGGTGGTCCGGGCCAGCCCTGCTGTGCGGGCAGCACCTGCGGAAGCGGCGGCTGCTGCGATCCGGGCAGCAACAACTGTATCGCCACGGGCTCAACCTGCTCGACGGGAGCCGCCTGTACTGCGGGCACCTGCCCGGTCTGTGGTGGCGCGGGCCAAGCATGCTGCCCAGGAAACACCTGTGGTGGTGGTGGTTGCTGCGTTGGTGGTTCGTGCGTGGCGTCGGGACAGAACATTCCCAACATGACCGGCTCGATCTGTAGCAATGCCGCGAGCGTCGCTTGCGGTGGCACGGGCATGACCTGCTGCCAGAACGCAACCTGTGCTGCAACGGGAAGCTGCTGCAACAGCGGCACTTGCATCGCGATGGGCACAAGCTGCGGTGGTGCCTTGGGATCCTGCACCGCCAGCTCATGCGGAGTCGCACCGAACGCGTGTGGTGGCACGGGTCAGAACTGCTGCCAGAACGCAGCCGGTACCCGATTCTGCACTGCTGCTGGAGACGTCTGCACCGGCGGTAAGTGCGCGGCGTGCGGTGGTCCTGGTCAGCCCTGCTGCGAAGGCAATAGCTGCGGAAGTGGTGGCTGCTGCGATACCAACAGCCGGACTTGCGTCGGCAACGGCACAGCCTGCAAGACCGGACAAGGCCAGTGTGTAGACGGCGGCTGTCAAAGCGGAGCCTGCGGCAAGCTCGGTGAGGCTTGCTGCGGCGGTGGCGTCGAATGCACCGCTCCGTTTAGCACCTGCAACAACAACCAGTGTGTACCGTGCGGTGGTCAGGGTCAGCGCTGCTGTCCGAGTAACAGTGGCAACGACTTCTGTGGCACGCCGTTTACCTGCAACAAGAACAACTCCCGCTGCGGGTAACTTCTCGCCCTTCGGCGGTGCAGAGCCGGGTCCACACTCGCTCGGCTCTCTCCTCTCACGATTCCTAACCACCGCACCCCGTTTGGATCCCAAGCTAGATTGGCTGTGTTTTCGCCAACCTGCCAAGGTGTTTGAAAACTACCCATCGATCACCCCAGGATGAGTGGCAAGGAACCCTCTCTACATGACCACGCCGCTCATCCCTGTTCCAAAGCTAGGGAAGCATCATCTGTCCCTGAATTCCGGCATTTTGATCATCGAGGTCAACGGCGTCGTATCGCTGGAGGAGGCAGAGCGCCTGATGGACTACATCCACCGGTGCGATATGACAGAGCCCAACCTAGGCATGTTGGTCCTGGCGAAAGATGAATTTTCGGTGACCCCGGAGGCACGCCGCTTCCTGGTGAAAAGCAGTAGGCCCGAGCGACCTCCGGTTCCCATGGCAGTAGTCGGAACCGGCGTGCTGGTACGCGCCGTCCTAACCCTACTCATCAATGCCATTCGCATCACCATGCGGATGGATGTTCCCATGAGCTTTTTTTCCACAGAAGCACTGGCCCGCGCCTGGCTTACGGAACAGCTCGTTCATCGCACCACGCTGCTCGCGAAGAACACAGGTCGCAGCTAACCGCTGTCTCGCACGATACAGTGTCGTACTCGTACGTTCCTAGGTCTCGACAATTGGTGCCTACTGCCCGTCTTTCCAATACTGCGCTTTCATCCGTTCGGTGTATGCAACCAGGTTCCCCTTGCTCTGGGCGTGCTGTTTGACTCGCCCTTCATAGGGAGCGCCCAAAATCAGCCATAGGAAAGCATAGACCGTCGCATCGACTGAACGAGGTACGTCTCCTAGGAAATACTGATTGGCCCCCATCAGCTCGGAGACGGAGTCGAGAATGGCCACCGCCATGTCCTCAATGTCCGCCGGAGTATGCCTGCCGACTCCTTGCGCATTGACCGTCTTTATCACCTGCTTGCGGATCATGTTGGACACAAACGGAATCGCGAAACCGGGAACTCCGGCCTTTTTGAGCGTCCCCGCAAACCGTGTCTTGAGAACTTCAAATCCGCGATCTTCCTTCCATCTCTGCGTCACCATCACAAAGTACAGATGCTCTTCCAGCATCGACTTACAGGCCTGCGCCACCGCCCGATCATGAGCAGAGATGCCTACATCGATATCCTTGTACTTTTTACGCAGGTAGTCGACGACAAATGACGAGTCCGAAACGACCTCGCTACCGTCCTCGATATACGGCAGCTTTCCCTTGGGAGCGCGGCGGGCATTTCCAGGCAACAGCTCGTACGGAACGCCAATCATGCGCAGATAGTTGACAACCTTCACCACAAACGGACTGGGATCAGGAAGCCCAAAAGAGGGACCAAAACCGTAGACTTTTATCATGGTCGGAAGAGTCGCAGAGCAAGCTACGCTCCGGCAAGAACAAATGGGATGCGACGAGCAGAATCGAGGTTACACGATGGCGGTTAGGAACGGGATGGCGGTAGGGAATAGGTGCCCGTCACATGAGCCACCGGATCGGCGGCCTCGGCATCGCCAGTGTCGCTAAACACCGCCACTTCGAGCACCGCGAGCCGCTTTCCCAGCTTCAAAATCGACGCCTCCGCCACCAGATCACAGGGCCCCGGACGACGTAGGAAGTTGATGTTGAGATTGGTTGTGACCGCCATTTCGAGCCGTCCGAGCCGCGCCAAAATCGCCGCAAACATCGCGGCATCGGCAAGCGCCATCATCGTCGGACCAGATAGCGTTCCACCGGGGCGAACCATGTCAGGACGGAAGACGATGCGCGCCCGCACTCTCCCATCGTGGTGGGCGCTGTCGATCATCAGACCCACATCTTTGGCCGCAGGGAGTCCCGCCCAAATGACATCTTGGATTTCAGCAGCAGTCAGCACAGAGGCTCCTTCCCAAACGATTCGATCACAGGCCCAAACAAACTGCAAACGCTAATCGTAACGCAGGGATGGTGTAGCGGTCGATCGGATCCAATAAGAGTCATTTCATATTCCTCTTTTATGACCCTGTCTTACACGATCCAGGAATGACCCATTGGTTACTTGTCTAGCTGCTTGACGCCTTGGTCAATCTTCTGCGCCGAGAGCGCCATCAGCTTGGCCGCTCCCGTTGCCAAAGCCGTTCCGAGCTGCTTTCCGCTGTGCTTAAGCTGCTGCGAAAGGAGTCTCTGTTTGGCCGCCGCTCGCAGCTTGTCCGGATCAGGAAACAGCGCACCGCGAAGCTGAAGCAGAAACATCGTGGCCCACAGAATCATCACGACCAGCAGCGGCGTCCCCAGGCTCGCCCATGCCCCAAACACGGTCAGAGCACCCAGCAGCGCTGCAAAGAAGATCGCATGAGTAGACAGCCGCCGATACTGGAGCTGGCGAATTTCTTGCGCCGCCACGGTCACACGTTGCTCGTCTTCATACTCGACGAGAGCCGTCTGAACATCACGGGTTGAAAATCCCAGGTCTTTGGCGTTCTCAAGCAGCTCCGCTGCCGACAGACCGTCCTCATCCTGTCCTTTGGTCGCGGCATCCCTTTGCTGTGCTCGTCGGAGGATGTCGCGAACCTGGGCTGCCGCGTATCGCTTTTCTGCGCTGGCCATGATGGCTGTAGTGTGACCTTGTCGCAGCGCACATCGCAAGCTGACAAGTGGTCCCAGGCGGACAGCGCATAAAAGTGTCATTGAGATTGCGCCTGGGGCGCGCCGCGTTACCATGCCGCCCATGAGCACCGTATCTATTCCGTCGGAAGATCCGCCGAGCAAGGAAAGTACCCTCCCCGGCACGATCGGTTTCTTGGGAACCGGCAACATGGCCGAGGCGCTGATCAAGGGTCTTCTCGCCGCTGGTCTGGTCAAGCCCGAGCAGATCTGGGGCTCTGACCCACGCCCGAGCCGCTGTCAGCAGCTTAAGCAGCAGTACGGAATCAACATGACCACTCACAACATCGACGTGGTCCGTCGTGCCAGCATGGTCATGCTGTCGGTGAAGCCGCAGGTGCTCCTGCCGGTGATGGATGAGGTGGCGGCGCACCTGAAACCAAGGTGTCTGTGCATCAGCATCGCTGCCGGTGTCCCGCTGCAGGTGCTCGAGTCGCATCTGCCCAAAGGCACCCGCGTGGTTCGGGTGATGCCCAACACACCCGCACTCGTCGGGGCCGGTGCCACCGCGATCGCGGCTGGCAGCACCGCCACCGAGGATGACATCAAGCTGGCACAACAGATTTTCGGTGCGGTCGGTTTTACGGTCGTGCTCGATGAAGACCAACTGGATGCCGTGACGGGGCTGTCAGGCTCGGGTCCGGCCTATATGTTCCTGGTCATCGAGGCTCTATCCGACGCTGGCGTCAAGGTGGGCCTGTCGCGCTACAACGCGCTGGCCCTGGCGGCGCACACGGTGCTCGGCTCGGCCAAGCTGCTGCTCGAAACCGGGCAGCACCCCGGACATCTCAAAGACATGGTCACCTCGCCGGGAGGAACCGCGATTGCCGGGCTACACACCCTCGAAGCCGGTGGCTTACGCACCACCCTAATCAACGCAGTAGAAGCAGCCACCCGTCGCAGCCGAGAGCTGGGCGAGCTGGCCATTGTCAACGCAGAAAAACGCCGTCAGGCGAGTCAGGACAAGTAAATGGCCCTTCCATTTCGCGCTACCTCTCAAGGAATCATCGTTGAAGTATGGGTCGCACCGCGAGCCTCTCGCGACAGCATCGGTGGGCTCCATGGCGAGCGCATCAAAGTCGCGGTCAGCGCACCGCCCGTCGACGGTGAGGCCAATGACGCAGTCCGCGCCGCCTTCGCCAAAGCACTCGGGGTTCCCAAAGGTAAAGTCGAGCTCATCCACGGTGAAATCGGTCGTCAAAAAACCCTGTCTGTTTCGGGTGACCCGGGGCTACTCTCCGCCAAAGCGAAGGCGCTCGTCGGAAACGACAACTCGCGCAGCTAGGGATAGAGATGTTTGGATCGCATCGTCAGGTTTCAGCCGTGGCAGCGTCGCTGCTGCTACTGGCTTGTAGCAAAAACCACAGTCTCACCATCAAGATCATCACGCCGCCGGGGATGGCTGATCCGTTTCTGCTCGCCAGCCAGGTGCGCGTGACGATTGGGGACAAGCAAACCTCGTCGCCGGTGGCGGCCGGTCACTTTTCGACAACGCTGGAAATCGAATCCCCGACGGAGGGCCAGCAGACCCAACTCCTCGTCGAAGCGCTCGATGGTGCGGGACAGGTGGTTGGTCGGGGCCACACTCCGCCCTTTGGTCTGTCTTTGTCCGATGCCGAGGTTGCGGTTTACGTCGGAAAACCCGGCCAGGTAACCGGCTCCGATCTCAAGATTCCCGACGATGCGATGACGAGCGCTCAGGGGCGCAAGGATCTGGCGGCCTGTGCACTGCGCGGTCGCCGAACAAGCCCAGTGGAAACCGGCCTGGGCGCCATCATCGTCAGCGGCGAAAGCGAAGGCGTGCTGCTGTCGACGAAAGCCTGGGTCTTTAAGCCTGCCACGTTTCAAATCCTCGACGGTGGAACCATCTCCAAGGGTCGACGTGGTGCGGTGGTGCTGCCCAGCGCCGATGCCACGCTCGGTCAACAGGCTCTTCTCGTCGGTGGGGCCGGAGCGGGCAGCGAGCTCGTGACGCAAACCGAAAAGTTCGACCCAGCGGTGAGTGCGATCAAAGACGTGTGGTCGCTACCCTCGACGGAAATTGGCGACATCGGCAAGCCCGGTATGTACCAGCCAGCGTGGGCCGAGCTGCAAGACAGCGTGTTCCTGGTTGCGGGTGGCTCGACCGATCCCGCGAGCGACGCGCCAAGCGGCCAAGCCGTGATCGTCAAGCGCTTCCCGGCGGTCTCGGCGGACATGCTGGCACGAGTCGGAGTTTCGGTGGTACCGCCCCCGGGTGATCGCCCGACCGCGATGGTGGTCCCTCGGCATCGGCACACGCTGACCGCGCTGTCGGCAGCGACGCTGGCGTTTGGAGGCCTGTCGCTCGGCGATGTCACCGCCAAAAAGCCGGTCGCCGAGCTGTTCTTCCCCGAGCGCAATGCCTTCCAAGCACTCACGTTTATGGCAGGCGAACCGACCTCTCGTCGAGGCCACGTCGCCGCGAAGCTCAAGAATGGCCTGGCGCTGATCATCGGTGGCTATAGCGAAGCCGCTAGCGGCATGAAGACCGTGCTGGGATCGACGCTGACCGTTGACATCACCGCCCGGACCTTCGTTCTTACCGACGGAATACTGAAGACCCCGCGCTGGGGCAGCAGTCTCCACGAAAGCAGCGGCGAGCTGGTCATCTGCGGTGGTTACGACCAAAACGGCCAGGTAGTGGGTGATTGTGAGTTTTTGTCAACAGAAAACGGACAACAGAGCCGCCCCCCATCGCTACTGCCGATGCCACGGGCCGAACACCTGGCGATTCCGCTCGAAAATGACCTGACGTTGCTGATCGGTGGCGTGGGCAGCGATCGCAAGTCGGTGGCCGCGCTCGATTTTTACACCACCAAGTGAGTGCTCACTGAGCAGACGGGCAGACGCGGCGCGTCACCGCTTTGACATCACAGAGCAACCTATGTTCGGCCGTAGCCGCCAGGACACAGGATGCCTATGCAAACAGCTACATGTTACGCTGACAGCGACGGTCAACGGATTCCTATTTGTCCTGTTTGGGGGTCTATATGAAACGCACGTCGTTGCGCAAACTACTCACCAAGGCACTCCGTGCCGCACAGGCCACTACGGTACTGACCGCAGCTACCTGCGGGGAAAGCGGCACCCATGTCGATCTGTCACTATATGCTCGGCCAAGCTGTACCGCGACTGGGTATCCCAGTCTCGATGGACTGAATCCGTCTACCCCTGTCGATTACCTAGAGCTACGTGACATCCCAGCATCCACAAGCGGAGGCACTCCCACGACACTCTCACAGAGTGGCGTACCCTGTTGGAACGCACCGGATCCCGCAGCCTGTAAAGCGACGCTCGGGAAGGTCACCCCAACGACAACGTTCGGAATCAACGGCGGCTGCTTTCCGTTTTGTAACCCACGGGTGCTTCTGACGACCAAAGACGGAACCGTTCGCGTAATCGAAACCAAGGCCGCGCTCGACGCATTTCTAGCACCGTACGATACAGCGCAAGAAGCGGTGCTGGCTGCGATGGCCGCCGGTCGCCCGCCAAACTGTACAGACCCGGAGACCGGGGCCGTTCGTGCAGTCGATGGTGGCTTCGAGGTCGTGGTCCCGGCCGGTAGTCCGTGTGGAACCTACGGGGTGTACCAGGCGGTGCTGTTCATCGATGCCAGTGGCAGCGTCACCGAACGTACCCGCTACAAACTCCGCGACAGCGATCCAAACTGTGTCGTCGGTCGTCGACCGGCTGGTCTCCTACAGACCGCCAAGACCGTGACACGCGGTTCCTCATGTTTAGGAATTCACTTTGCACACAGTGCTCGTCTTGAAGCGGCGTCGGTGATTGCCTTCCGCGTCCTCCGCGCCGAGCTGACGCAGCATGGTGCATCGCGCAAACTGTTACGAAAGGCCAGCGAGTCTGCCCGAGATGAGATCCGGCATACGCGCATGACTCGGCGGCTGGCCCGTCGGTTCCACACCAGTTCCGAACGACCTTCTATCTGTACCCAGCCGTCCCGCACCTTGCTGGAAATTGCGATCGAAAATGCGGTGGAAGGCTGTGTCCGTGAAACATACGGAGCCTTGGTCGGCATGTGGCAAGCCGCCCATGCACGGGACCGAGTCATCGCTCGCAGTATGTCGCGAATTGCCCGTGATGAAACCCGTCATGCTGCGCTTTCGCAGGAAGTCGCCGCTTGGTTGTGGCCACGACTCAGTGAACAGGAGAAGTCCCTGGTAAACTGCGCTGCCCGCGATGCAATTGTGGAACTTCGCCAGGCACTGCTCGTGTCTCCCGAACCAGAGCTTGTGACGCACGCAGGTCTTCCCAACACGGCCCAGGCACTGGCACTGCACACGCAGCTTGAGCAGACCTTGTGGCACAGATTCCCAGGATGTGTTCAGAAGTTCGATGAGACCGCGACTCCGTAGCCGGATCTCATCAGCAGCGGAGTCACAGACAACGGAATGGTCAACGTCTCGGACTCTGGCTGTAGATTCCCGATACGATAACGCTCCAGACTCCGCAGAGCCTGCCGGGGACGGGTCGCAATCATCAGCTCGCCCAGGACAATGCCGATGCTGGTATTGACCGCAGCACCTTGCGGTCGATCCAGTCCGTATCCGAGCACGAGTCCAAGTCCGACGTTCACGGCAACATTCCCAATGTGAGCGAGCGCATTCCGAGCACGCTCTTGGCTGTCCGCCGCGTGGAGGAGCAGGCGCTCGGACTCTGCCAAGACCGTGCAGCGCACGTCTCCGGTTCCCTGCTGCAAAAGGAGTCTCTCCATTCGCTGCTGATCACGAATCACCCCGATGGGAGGAATGACCACCAGCAGCGCCGCCAAGAGTGAGGTTCCGGTGTTAAACGCCGATTCCACATACTGGCGCGGATCGCTGGACAGAGGCACAAACAGCCAGGTGCCGCCCGCAAGTCCCGTGTAGACCAGACTCCAGCCAACCGCATATCGCCGCTCACTGCGCGCTGTCTGTCGTAAGGTCTGGGAAATGAAGCGCAGGCGCGCATCCGGAGTCTGTGCAGCCAAAGCGGGCGCAGCGGCCACAGGAATCTCACACTCCCCCGCACTCGCCGGAACAGCGCTACCAAACCCCGCTGAAATGGCAACCCAAACCGCAGCCGTCCAGGCAGGGGAAACTCTCCATTCCGCTTTGCGCAAACTCTCGATCCGAAACATCGGCAGATCATGCCATGAGCGCTCTAGCCTATTCGATAAAGCGTCCAGGCCCAACGGAGGCCAAGGCAGAGTCAATCGATCCGCTGATCGAGCCAACCATCGAGCGCCTTCTTTGGCTGCGCACCAACGACTGACTCCACCACGAGTCCCCCACGGAACAAAGTCATCATCGGGATGGAGTGCGCTTGGAATCGCGCCGCGAGTTGCGGATTTTCATCGACGTTGACCTTGACGACCTTCAATCGACCCTGACGCTCGCGGGCAATCGCTGTAAGCACGGGTGCCACAGCACGACAAGGTCCACACCACGGAGCCCAGAAATCGACCAACACCGGAACAGGAGAGGCTTCCACTTCTGCTCGGAATCGTCGCTCATCAGACTCGATGGGAGCACCCGGTAGTAGCACACGTTTGCAGCGACCGCAGCGAGGCTGATCGCCCATTCGCCTGTGAGGAATCCGATTCACCGCACCACAGTCGGCACATGGCATCTCCACGCTGTCCATGACAAAACCCTCCTAGCTATGCAACCTGCGAATCTTCAGGCTGCTGTCAAGTCACTTGCTGTGTCATGGGAGCCATCAGCACGGTGTAGTTGATCGACCCGTTGTTTCAACACAGAGCCGATGCTCAGCGGTGGTGTGTGCTCGACAATAAGTGGAACCTGGAATCATTCATATTGTCGATCCAATTGGATGCCAACCAGAGTAAGTGCGTTATGAAGCGTTGAAAAGCCATTTGGAATGATTAGGCTACTCGGAGGAAAGGAGTCTGCGGTACCGATTGGAACGATGTCGCTGTCCTCGCGAAATAGCTTCTGCCGCTAGCGCCTCCGCACGCTGTCTGGTGTGGGGCTTCCACCCAGGAGTTGACCATGGATTCCCGTTCTATACTGTTGACTGGAGTGATGCTTGGG
>ERZ724517.1312-NODE-1312-length-13921-cov-4.102265_pt1 | contig 13921 bp, 21 predicted proteins | sample MGYA00376050_ERZ724517 | MGnify/ENA primary metagenome ERZ724517 (study PRJEB28724, sample SAMN07190886) | activated sludge metagenome | isolation source: activated sludge of sewage treatment plant in Hong Hong | place: USA: Christiansburg, Virginia | collected... | reverse complement strand
GGACCAATGTGCCGCACATCTTCGCCATCGGCGACCTCGTCGGCCAGCCCATGCTGGCCCACAAGGCGGTGCATGAGTCGCACGTCGCGGCGGAAGTCGCGGCCGGCCAGAAGTCAGCCTTCGACGCCTCGGTGATCCCGAGTGTCGCCTACACCCATCCGGAAGTCGCCTGGGTCGGCGTTACCGAAGATCAGGCCAGGAAGGATGGGCGCAAGATCGAAGCCGCCAAGTTCCCTTGGGCAGCCTCCGGTCGCGCCATCGCCAACGGTGCCGACTACGGCTTCACCAAGCTGATTTTCGATGCCGAAACGCATCGCGTCATCGGCGGGGCCATTGTCGGCCCGAACGCCGGCGACATGATCGGCGAAGTCTGCCTGGCTATCGAAATGGGCTGCGACTCGGTCGATATCGGCAAAACCATACACCCGCACCCGACCCTGGGCGAAACCGTCGGCATGGCCGCCGAAGTCGCCCACGGCACTTGCACGGACGTCCCTCCGCCGCGCAAGAAGTAAGCGTACAGAGCCTCTGCGTTACGCTAGGTAACTAGCGTTCGATTTGGGCGACGGCTAACCCCGTCGCCCTTTTTTTGTCTGTACCACTATGACATCTAAGGCATTTAACCAAAGATAAATTCGACCTGGCCACCGGCCTGCCCGTCGGTAGCCGTGCCCTCACGAACCCAATTTCAAGAAGTTCGATCCGAACAAGGCTTATGTGAACTTCCTGCATCCGAGCGACGGCGTCGATCACAGCATTCAGATCTTCGCCGTTCCGGAGCCAGCCACCATTTCCCTCTTGCTGGCGGGCCTTGGCCTGGTCGTGCTGGCGAACCATCGCCGCAAAACCAAGTAGCTCCGCTTCCACTGATCAAAAGGTCGCGGCATCGCCGCGGCCTTTTTCATTTACACCCCGCCTCAAGCCAAATCGGGCGCAAGACCCAAGTCACTGTAGACTGGCGTACGTTACGGACAGCAGACCCTGCTCTGCCCCCCTCATCTTTGATGCCAACGATGCCCAACACTCAACTGCCCCGCCGCTCGCCAGAAGAGCAGACTCACCTCGACATCACGCTGCGCTATGTCTTCGAGCACCGCTTGTGCTTTAACGAGCTTCTGGGATTTCGTGTCGAATCCCTGGACCCTACTGCCCCGAAAATCAGTTTCGCCATGCGTCACGATCTGATCGGGCATTTTCAACACGGCAGACTGCATGGCGGGGTGATCGCCACCGTGCTGGATACCGTTGGCGGCTTGGCCGTGACGGTTGCCATTGCCGAAAAATTCAACAGCGAGAGCACCGACCAGGTCAGCCAGCGCTTTGGCCGCATCGGCACCATCGACCTGCGCACCGATTTTCTGCATCAGGGTGTCGGCAAAAAATTTACGGCCACCGGACGGATAACCCGCCTCGGTGGCCGAATCGCGTCGGTTCAGATGACGCTGGAGAACGAAGAGGGCATTCTCATCGCAACCGGTGGTGGCGCCTACGTCGTGAGCTAAATTCGAAAACCGACTTCCACGGTCAACCGGAAAAAAACGGCCAAAATTAAAAACCCGATGCGAGCAGTGATTTACAGAATCGGCACGCCCTGCTGTTCGCCACGCTCATAAACCACATTGGCACGACCGACGATCAGCGGATCCAGATTGCCGATCCGGACCGTATCCTTGTTGGTGTATGGCAACTTGTGCAGCACATAGCGCATGGCATTCAGACGCGCCCGCTTCTTGCAATTCGACTTGATTACCGTCCACGGCGCATCGGCGGTATCCGTGTGGAAGAACATCGCCTCCTTGGCCTTGGTGTAGTCACCCCATTTGTCGAGCGAGGCCATGTCGATCGGTGACAGTTTCCACTGTTTGAGCGGATGCACCTTGCGCTCGCCGAAACGACGACGCTGCTCTTCCTGGCTGACCGAGAACCAGAACTTGATGAGATGCGTGCCGTTGCGCGCCAACATGCGCTCGAACTCCGGTGCCTGACGGACGAACTCGGCGTATTCCTGATCCGTACAAAAACCCATGACCCGCTCGACGCCGGAACGGTTATACCAGGAGCGGTCAAACATCACGATCTCACCATTGGTCGGCAAATGCTGCACGTAGCGCTGGAAGTACCATTGGCCACGCTCCATGTCGCTCGGCTTTTCCAGCGCCACGACGCGCGCACCGCGCGGATTGAGGTGTTCCATGAAGCGCTTGATGGTGCCGCCCTTGCCCGCCGCGTCGCGGCCCTCGAAGAGGATCACCACCTTCTGTCCGGTCTCCTTGACCCAGGCCTGCAACTTCAGCAACTCCACCTGCAGACGATACTTCTGCCGCTCGTAATTGCGGCGCTGCATCAGGTTTTTGTAGGGGTAACCGCCATCGCGCCAGTCCTTGACCAGCTCGTCGTCCGGACTGATCGACAGCTCTTCCGCCGACTCACCCTGTTGCTTGAGCAAGCCACGCAGGAGAGCAACGGACTCTTCCGGCGACATACCGGCAATTACGTCACGCATCGCCCCCATTTTTGCTGCCTGAGCGCCCTCTACCGCCGCACGAACGGTAAAGCCTTCAATGCCCTCCTCGGTCAGTACCGGTGGCACGTCGCCTTTCGCTACCTGGCGGCGACGAACGGCGCGTGCAACAGGCTTTGCTTCGGTGGCGACTATCGTTTTCGACGGTGCTACCGTCGTCTTTTTTTTGGTGACCATGTCTCTCTCCATCCATCGATGCGAAAGACACTATTTCACGGCAAAGGCGCCGCCTTGTCTAGTCCAGCATTTCAACCGGAATGACCGCGCGCAACACGGTCTGGGTTTCACCCCGACGAACGCGGTTGCTTAACCACCACAACGCACCCTTCTTGATGCTCCACTCGGCCTCATGGCCCGCCAGCAGAAGCGACGTCATGCGCCCCAGCGCAGGCTGGTGCCCGACGACCAGCACGGCACCCTGGGCTGCCGGCCAGCCTGTCGCGGCGATCAGCTCCGAAACACAGGCCTCAGGACCGATCTTGCGATTGGTTTCAAAAGGAAGCTTCAAGGCCTCCACAGTCTGCTGGGTTCTGACCGAGGGGCTGACAATGATGCGAAGATCCTTCGGCTGATGCGCCAATATCCACGCCGCCATGCTTCTGGCCTGCTTTTCACCACGCGAGGTCAACCGACGCTTCATGTCATCGTCGCCATCCTCCGCCTCGGCGTGACGCCATAGCAGCAATTCCATGATCGCCCCCTCAAAAGCCGGCAGTATGCTCAACAAATGTTACCGCCTGATTGCACTATGCGCGGCATCTCGCAATCTCACAACCGCTGAAAACGACATCAGTGTGGTCACAACCTGGCCTTCAATGCCTTCTTGGGATAAATATCATAGCGGCTGGATTTGCCTTCCAGGGCATAACCCGGTGGCGCGCCTTCAACGCTGGGCGCCTTCCGCGGCCGCTTGACAACCACGCGATGCGTCGCCAGGGCAATCGCTGCCGCCAGCAATTGGGCCGCATCGTCGTCAGCACCAACCAACGGACGAAATACGCGCATTTCCTTTTTGACCAGCGAACTCTTGTCCCGATGCGGAAACATTGGGTCGAGATAGACGACCTGCGGTGCCTCCTCCGACCAATCACGAATCAACTCGATCGCATTGCCAAGCCGAAGTTCCATGCGTTGAACGATCGGCCCGACTTCCGGATCGCCCAGCCCGCGCGCCAGACCATCAGCCAGCAATGCCCCGACCAGCGGATGACGCTCGATCAGCGTGACACGACAACCCAGCTGGGCGAGCAGAAAACCATCGCGCCCCAAACCGGCTGTTGCATCAAGGACAACCGGTCGAATACCCGACTGAATGCCCACTGCCTTGGCGATCATCTGCCCGCTGCCACCGCCATGCAGGCGTCGATGCGCGACAGCCCCTTCAAGAAAATCGACACGCACCGGACCCGACGCCTTGTCCCCAAGCTCCTGTAACTGCAAGCCAGCCGGCCCCAGCTGCAAGGCGAACTCCGCCTCACCCACCTGCGGTAGATCCAGGGCTGTCGCCAGCGCAAGAACCTGCCCCGAATACGCCGGGGCCAACGCCTCAATGCGAACAGATACCGAGGTATTCAAGCCGTCCTCAAACTTTCGCGAGCGTTGCCCCGGAAGACTCGGAAGTCTCGCCCGCAACCGGACTCAAGGCTGCCTCGTCATCGGCCCCATCTCCCGGCTTGCCAGCCAGCTTCAGGCGTCGCTTTTCATCCTGTTTGGCTTTTTTGGCGAGATCTCGTTGGCGCTTTTCGAATTGGTAGTTTGGTTTGGCCAAGAGGCCTCCTCTAGTTGCCAAAATGGCAAAAAAACAGGGTTGCGGGAAAAGTGGAGAACAAAACGTACAGCCACCAATATAACCGACACACCGGCTGCGGCTCCACATTGCAAGAAGGCGCCAGAAAAGCAAAAAGCCCCGGCTTTTGACCGAGGCTAAGTGCTTGAATAAGGTGGCCAATCGCGGAATCGAACCACGGACACGCGGATTTTCAAGACAAATCACTCGACTGGCATCGATCCGCTCAACTCGAAGAATTGTAACAAATTTCCTGACCTTCCGGCCGACCGTCGAAACACCACCGAACCTCCTACCGAACTTTTGTGAACCATCGGCGGCATCTTGGCCGTTTTGTCGAACAGCATCAATGGGATGCGCCGAAGTTCACCGACCCGCTGCCGATATTGCGATGGCGCCCTCGACCTGCCACTTCCGCATTCAGCCAATAGCGGCCGGCGGGAGATGTCTTCCCATTGCAGACACTCAACCAAGTCTTTCCTCGATACCAGCCATTCAATCGAAACCCTCAAACTTTTTTCCGTCTGAACTTCGGCTATGCAGCGCCAGCCGCCAGATACCGCCTATCGTAACCAAAAGACGGCAATGAAGGCGCAATCCGTCGCCGCTGATGAAGCCATCTTGACGGCATGGGCACACCATTAGCGCGCAGATATTCAAGGAGCGGTCAAGAGGATGCGAGCATAGGTTGCGTCACGCTGCTCAATATTGTTGCCAATATAGCGACTCTCATTCTATGGATGAGATAGCCCAATAAACGTCACATGCCTGACCGGATGATTCGTCTATCTAAACCAATTTATTGCAAATCGCATCAACATCGTCATCTTTATGATTGATGTCACTTTTTAGTGCACCTTAAATAGTTCTGAAATACAGGATCTTTGAAAAAATCATCAATTGCTAGGTGAATTGCGTAGGCCGCTGCAAGATCTCCAAGACCACTTCCATTTTCAGCCACATAAGTTTTCGTATAATTTATATCAGGAAGGTGAATCTTCAATTCAGCATTCGAACCGAATGACCATACACCCTCTTGCGACTTTAATTTTTCGAGAGAAACCGCGAGGTTACTACCGGCCCCTACAGTGACATTGCTGGCAACAAGCCTTTTGCCAATGTACGAAACAACCTCCTCATTAAATTCTTTAGGAATTATGTACCACCTACACCCACCTAGCACTTCGTTAATGCAGTACTGATCTTTTCTGTCCTGTGTATTTACAATGATCAGCGACTTTGTTCCCGGACACATACCGCCATCGGCCAGATTATCGGTCTTGGTTCCTAATTTGCTGTTCATGGTATCAATATCTAACCGCTTCGATATCATGCCTTGTGCATTGGTAGCGCAGCCCTGAAGGAGGGAAACGCACGAAACTATGACGCCAATGAAAAATAGCAGATTGGTTTTTAACATACGTTCCTCAAGATCGATTTAGATTCAAATGCGCGAACTGATACCCATTATGCCAAGATAATATCATGTCAACCTTCGTGACAAGTCAATTGCCGGGAATGGTCGCATGTTCGGCCACTAATGGCCGACTGCTGGAGATCACGAACGGCTGCTTCGTAGAAGCGAAACACGAAATTGTCGTAGCTGAGCGTCGGACCGCTTCGGAGTAACTCGACAGACGGGTTTGGGCACAAACGAGACCAGAGCGAGACACATCATCACGACATACCCCGCCCGGCCCCTCAACTTATGCCACTTTCTGGAACGGCACGACCACGCCGTTTGTTAGCGGCACCTCCGATTTCAGTTTCGGCACAAGCAACGACGCCGTGTTCGCCGCCTCCTTCAACGTGTGCATCGACAGCCTTGCATAGCGCTGAGAAACCCGTGGATCGCTGTGCCCGAGCAACACCTGTACATCATAGAGAGAACGGCCACTCGAAATAACCAAGTCAGCAAACTGATGCCGGATACTGTGAATCCGCATCTGCCCAATGCCGGCTGCCTTTCTTAGCCGATACCAAACGCGGGTGATCGTAGTAAATGGCTTCTCCGTTTCCGGGTTGGCGAAGATGGCATCAAACTTTTTCATCTTTTCCGCTTCAGCCAAAACCCACAACGCACTTTCATTCAGGGGCACGGTGCGCGACTTCTTCGACTTGGCTGTCGTGGCCGGAATGGTCCAAAGCCCCTTCTCCAAATCGACCTGACCCCATGTCGCGGTAAGCGCCTCTGACAATCTTGCGCCGGTGCTCAACAAGAACATCAGAATATGGCAGACAGGACGATTGTGGTCGTTACGCAATATCTCCACCAGACGCTGCAACTGTTCGTCGGTGGCAACATCATGTAGCTGGTTCTCGACATTCAGCAGCTTCACTCCTTTCAACACGTTCCTTTCGAGGAATTCCCATTCCACCGCCAGATTCAGGGCATGGCGGATGAGCTTGATGTGGTGATCCTGACTTGCCGGGCTCAATCCCGAGGTGGATAGATCGTTCTGGAACTGCTGGACTTGGTAACGGGTGATGTCACAAAGCCTGCTTTCGCCGAATTTGGGCTTGATGCGAATGCGGAACAGCTGGTCATCGCGGACCCAGCTACGTTTGTGTAGCTTCACGTGCGGAAAGTAATGATCAGCCATGAAGGTATCCAAAGACATTTCACAGAGCACCGGCTTTTCCTTGGCGGGTTGTTTTGCCGCCTTGGCGTGCTCGACCTTCTTTTCTGTTGCCAATTTCCGCGCCTGTGCCAAGGACAGCTCCTTGATGGTACCGATGCGGTCATACGCGGTCTTGCCGTCACGCTTGAAACGCAGAAAGTACGTCGGCAGCATCTTGCCGCTGGCGTTGACCTGGATAAGCAAGCCTCGGACATTGGTGTCACAGAATTCAGTCTTCTTGTCACCCGGCGGCACGACTAGGCCGGTGTCGATGAAGTACTTGGTTAGTTCGACAATCATTTTGACACCTCGAAATTTGTGGCGTCGTGGATATGTGTTGTGACCAGCAGATCCGAAGGCAGGCCTCCAGTGTGGTCAATATTAAATTCCATTTTCATAAGTCAGAATTCCTTAGAATTAATCAAGTTAGTGGCAGCCTTCAGCGTCCCGGCGCACCAATTTCGTCGCGGCGGAGCCCGGCGGCGACGCTTGGGCTGGCCGATGACAGTGTTGATGGCTGGCGAAAATTCGCGCCGAGGCGGGTAGCCTGCGTGCGACGGTGGGGCGTTCTGGCGTTGCGCAGCGACCCAGTGGCGGTGGTCCGGAGATGGCGCGCCACAAACGGTGGGGGGAGGGGCAGGAGACTTCTGTCTTCTGCCTCCATCCGCCTGTTGGGTGCTACTCCCCTTTCTTCTTGTAGAAACGCTTACCTTTCTTGCCGGGGTTGGCGACATCGATTGGCAGCAACTCTTGGTCACTGAAGAATTTTAGGCAGCGGCCAAGGCGATATTTCATCGACGCGGCGAACTGGCGCCAGATCTCCGGAGTCAGGATCGTTTCAGTGCATACCCTTTTAGTCCAGTCGATCTCGTGCAGGGTTGCGTTCGCGATTTCCCAAGATAGCAGCACCTCGTCTTTTGGAACCCAGTAGGCCCCTGGCATGTATATGCCGAGTTGCTTGCCATGTATTCCGCCATGCTCAATAAAGTTAATGTCATTCGCGGTGTTCAATTTAGCCTCCGCTAGTTTGAGAGTTTTTGAAAATTTGCTCCCCCTCCCACCCCATGACATGACCAGGGGGCTGGTGGAGGGAGACTTGGCGCTTGCTGAGGTCAGTTAGTATTTATCATCGTCGTCAATAGGGTCCGGCAGCAGCTTGTCAAACTGGCCGGCCCTGATCGGAATTCGCCACTTGTAGGTGCCCTGTATCTTCTTGGGCTGGCCAAACAACTCCCGGAGGATGCCTGCGCATTCTTTGCACTGCGGGTTGCTTGGGCGATCATTGCCAATCTGCTTTAGCATCTCGGTCGCGCTGAACGCCTTCAAGTTCGAAGCTTGGGCGCGATCAAGATCGACGTTAGCCAGAATCTGCTCACGGATGACGCTGATAGCACGATGATCATTGTTGTAGCGTTCAAGTAACCTTTCCTCATTTGGGTCCAGCCACCACGTTTCACCGTTCTGGAACAACACCGCAACTTGAGCCCAGACTTGCTGCATATCGCTATCGTGAGCGTAGTTGATGCTGGTGACCGGAATGGTCCAGAACCGGGTATTGCCGGTGGCGTCCACTAGAAACGCGTGGTCGTTAACGCTGGCGCAGAACACCGTGCGGCGCTGGTATTCGGAGTCAGACCGAGCGTAAGGGCGGCGCAGCTTGTCCCGGTCGCTGGTAATGAAGCCCTTGAGGCGAGCCACATCCTTTTTCAGGCTGCTATCCAGTTCGCCAATTTCGACAATCCAGTGTGTGACTGCGGTGATCAGCGAATCCTTGTTTGATGCGTCGAGGTGATGATCCAGCTTGAGAACGCGCTCGCGCAGCACCGGGTCCGAGATCAACGCGCGAATCCAACTCGTCTTGCCTATCGACTGGGGGCCTTGCAGAGTAAGAATGCCTCGGCAGTAGAACCCTTGCGGCATCAAGGCTGCTGCCACGCCGCTGATCATCCAACGTTGCATCAATACTTCTTTTAGCGGCTTCGGATAGTCTTCACTTTCGACCAAAGTGTCGTAGAGGGCCTGTAGGCGATCAATGCCGTCCCACGGCTTACTCGTGATCCAGTCAGCCACAGGGTTATACGGATTTCGGTCGCCAAGGACTTCAAGGATGGCCGGGATTGCTCCAGGACCCATTCCGTTCATCGCCGCCAAGCTGAGAATTTGTGTTAGCGCTACGTTGCTGGCGTTTTCACTGCTCCCCGCATAGTTTGGTAGGACTATCTTCAGCTTCTTATTAATCACGTCGTAACTGATGGGAATCTTGTAGCTTTTAAGCAGATGATGAATATTCGGTATTGTTGCCTTGGGAGGCTTGTCTTTCTTGAGTGGCTGGTTCGGGAATGAACTTCGATCTAGCGGTGCTGCACGATCGAGATAGACGAGTGGTGCTTCAGTAGGATCATTTTCTACATTGTGCGGTGCAACTTGAGTTGCTTTTCCAACGGCGCAGGAAAATGCATTCTGTGACGTTATCTTTGACTGCATCTCGACCAGAGTGGAAGGCCGCTCCATAGTGAATAGTTTGATCTTGCTTGGATCAATGCTATTTCCGATGGGAATTTTTGAATTGCTCATGCATACGCCTTAAGTTGGTTGTTCGGCATCCTTGTGGATGACACCCTCTTGTTAGAGGTTAACTAAACGGGTACACATACTGGTTTTGATCGATTGGCCGCATTAGGAAAAATTGCCTATTTAATGGCTCCTAACAAGCAAAGGTATGTACTGCCCTTCGCCATGGAATCCAATCGCTAGCTAGTTGAGCTGTTGTCCAAGGTCATGCATGCTTTATATAGCTGCCACGATTGGATTAGGCCGAACTGCTCCCCCTCCCCACCCCAGCGGCGATCCAGTGCGAACGCATACCTCCGGGCGATGCCGGACAGCCTCAGGGTGGAACTTGGAACTTGAGCGACAGGGTGGGGAGGGGAGGCAGCTTGGGGAAATTGCCTGCATCAGTCTCAGGCGGGGCTGCTATGTCGGCCTTGAGAATGGCCGAGCGAGGATAATGCCGGTCAGTCTGGATACCGAAGCGCTGCCAGCGAATGAACACAGGAAAATGCAGTGTCCTGCTCCCAATTGGCGATGGTGTCGATGGCATTGATGATGCAAATGTCGTACATGATATTGCTCCTGTAAAAGTTACTTGCGAAGTTTCAGAACGTAGAACATGGCCGCAGTGATTGTGATCACCACGATGACAAGCCAAGGGTGATGAAGAGTCAGTAGCGCCGTGGCCGAAATGCCCAACCAACGTGTTTGTCCGAAGCACATACCCAAGATTGCGGCAGTGATCAAAGGGGCGGTGAGCCCAACAGTCATTTGTGCTCCTTGGACTTTCGCTGACGTGGTGTATCGGGAGCCGTGTTGAGGTCAGTGCCGGCAGCGGTCAAGGCAGACATGGCTCGCTTGAAAGTCTCGATATCCCCGAGCAGATAGACGCTATCCTTCTCAACGCCAGCCTTGACCAGCCCCTCAGCCAAGAGGCAAGCGAACAGAAATGCCGGACTATTGGCTGACTTGCTACGGAACACAGGCTGCATTACCCGTGAGGTCATCGGCTTGTCGGCAGGATGCGCCGTGAGCAATTTGTCGATGGTCGCCAGCGGGATCCAATCTGAATTGAACTGGCCGTTGCCGCTGTTCTGGGTGACACGGATGTACACCTCAGACTCGGCATTGCAACCCACTTGGTACGTCAACGTGGAGCGGCCTGATAACGTGCTGCAAGTTCTTAAATTGAGGATGCGGATTGCCGCTTCCGGTACTGCTGATTTCTTGGTCATACAACTTCCTTTCACATTTTATTATGTCCATATCATATAAGATGCTCAGATTTGCGCAGACTCCTTTGGCGGCCAGCCATGCAGGTGGATGATTTCCAGCAACGCCAGCGCTTCGGCAAGCGGACGCTCCAACCCAGCATCGAACTCCAAAATTCCTGCGCGCTCCTCGAACTGCTCACGCAGGCGTACATCGAGGCAGGACAGTAGTTCGGCCACGATCGGGTGGTACGGTGTGTCAGGCATAAGGCTCTCCAAATGAAAAGAGCCATCACATGGATGGCCCTTGGGGTGGATGAATTGATCTTCGGTGGGTCATGGCGCACTTACTGCCGGCGTGGCGAATGATCGACACATAGCCAGCAGGTCGGGGGCGATGCCTTCTTGGTCCGGCACAAAGATCGCGGTAGTAGCCCCATCGTCATTGCTGATGAAGACCATCTCAAAGATGCTGGTGTGTTCATTTCTGTGTTCCTCCAAGATTTCAGTGCAGGGATAAAAGTCGGGGTGCTCAAAGGGAAGGTTATCGAACAGGCCGGTCAGGATGGGGAGTCCTGCGGCTTGCTCAATTTCTGAAACTGCCTCCCCTCCCTCCACCACGATGAATTCGCAGGGGGTGGCAGGGGTAGCATTCGGGATCAATTGCTGGAGCCTAAGTGCCACCAGTTGCCGGATGGCTGGGTTGGCGATACGGGGCAAGTCTGATGGGTTACGGATGGTGATCATTGGTACTCTCCACATATGGCTTGGTGCGGTTGTACTTGGGCAGTCGGGGGCGACGGCTTTCCCTATGTGCGGTGTTGAAGGGATACGGCTGATTCGTGACAAACATTTGCAACTCCTTATCAGTGACAGAAAAGGCGAAAGCCCCAATGACCAAGGCGGCCAAGGGGGCTTTCAGAGGGTTACGACGCTTTCAGATTATTGAGCCCATAGCGTCGCCGAAGGCTCTTCTTCGAAATGGGGTTAGGGGCTGCCGATTTGCGATGGTGCTACTGCTTCGGGACTCGATAGCGCTGCCAGATGGTGAATGCAGCAAGGCCGATCAAGGCAATGATCAGAATTTGGATGACGATGGTTAGTACAGCAACCCAGACAGATAGGGCGCCGAGCTTGAAGAAGCCAAAGCCGACGGTGGTTGCTGCGAGGAATGGCCAGAACATGAACGCTCCTTTCGTGGAGGTGTAAAAGTAAACGCCCCGAGGATTTCTCCAGGGGGCGTTCAGTGGGTGAATTACTGGTCGCGGTTTTGTAGCCTAATTCCTGAGCATTTTCCGAAGTTCGTCAGTGAAGTTCGAGTAGCTATCGCATGTCCTGCTCGTTATCGAAAACACGGAAGATTTTGTTTTCCGGTCCATGAGCAAGAGCTCGATCTCGATTTCACTCCATTGGTTTATGCAGAATAGTTCGATGGTCCGAATGTTGGTGTGTACGAGGTAGCGTGAATTTTCCTGATTCAACTCGTCAATTTTCCATCCTTCAGCGGCGAACGTATCTTTGATTGGCTGGAGAACTCTCAGTCCGCCGGGTTGGATATAGACGGTCTTCTGACTTGCGTCTATGTGCCCGGTTTTAACTGAGCCAACGCCGGTGCAGCCTGTAACTACCGCAGCGATCAGCGCAATGAATATGGTGTTTTTCATAATCTTCAGTTCTGTGATTTTCGATGAGTCGTTTGGATAACACCAAAGGCCAAAAGGAGGCATGGCAGATTATAAAAAGAGTGCGCTAAGTAGAGCCGGGATGCCGATGGCGATCAGAATGAAGATCATCAGGCCGTATAGCACTGCACCTGCCACGGCGATGGCGAAATGAACAAGGATGTATCGACAACCCTCAATGAATTTCATCGGAGGCATATTCAGCATGGACTGGCTGAAGCCGGAATGGTCAGTAGTTGCCCACCTGCCTAGGCTGCTGGCAGCACGATCGGCGTGGTGATATATCTTGCTAGCGCCCGATACAAAGTTTTTTGCGGTGCGCTGATAGGAGTTGCTTCGGGATTTAGTCATGTGGCCTCAATTTCGGTCGACAAAAAGCCCCGCACATCGAATGTATGAACGGGGCCTAGGGTGGAGTCCTAGCAGTGATTTCTCGCGACTACTGCGTCGAGAATATGCTGTTGCTATTAAAGCTTCTCCATGAGTTCTTTGCGTTTATCTTGAAACTCTTGTTCGGAAATTATTCCTTCCGATCTAAGTTTGGTAATTTCGCGCAGTCGGGAGGCTGAAAGGTCCGTTTGGGATGCTGGGTTGGCGTCGAGAGGCAATATTCGTGGCTCGAATTCTGACATTGCGATTCTTTTCGAGTCTAATACCGCTCTCTTTCCTTCCTCCTGATCGGAAAGCGTAAGCCCAACGCGAAACCCTCTCAATATTGCCATTTTTGGCTCATGCCAAATAAATGTGTTTTCGCCTTGCTTGATTTTGATGTTTAGCCTTGCAGTGTTTTCAGGAGCGTTAGACTCGACTGTGTAACTGCCCGGTACAAGATTCAATAATATGTAGGTGTGTGCAGCAGTTTGGCCTACGTTGATCCCATTTACAAAAACCGGAATTGCAACGGAACCCCCCAGCGTTTCGTGGCGATGGATGTATAACGAACCCTTGCCCGCTGGCGGCGAAAATTTCTTCGCTTCGATATCCGCAGGCTCTGGTGCCATTGGAACTTGAGCACATCCGGCAATCATTGCTAAGCAGCCAAGAACAAAAATACACCTGTGAAATTTATTCATTTTGAGTTCCATGAGTTGTATGTCGTCGTAAAACGCTCTCTTGAAGCAGTTGCAAGCGTTAATAGGCGCAGAGGACTAATAGTGAAGACTCACGTTCCGGCAAGGAGGTGGCAAGAAATGTCTGAATCCCCCCACTGAGGGCGACATACACCCTCGATGTCGCCCCTCAACAACTTCAACGAGCATGCGCCAAGTATTAGCGCTTTGCGTTATTGAGTGCGGCCCGGAATGCGGTGGCTACATCCGAAAAGCTATCGCAGCTATCCCCCGAAATTACAAAAACTGGTTTCCCATCTGTGTTGTCTACAAAATAGAGTTCGTAGCTAATTTCTGACCACTCATTTAAGCAGAGCAGTTGGGTCCGAACGGTGTTGAAGTGCAGTTTGTATCGAGATTTGACCTGATCAAATTCATCTACCTTCTAACCTTCTTCGTAGAGAATTCGTTTTACTGGACCAACAATCCCTTTCGTGCCAG
>ERZ724517.1310-NODE-1310-length-13926-cov-5.232716_pt1 | contig 13926 bp, 12 predicted proteins | sample MGYA00376050_ERZ724517 | MGnify/ENA primary metagenome ERZ724517 (study PRJEB28724, sample SAMN07190886) | activated sludge metagenome | isolation source: activated sludge of sewage treatment plant in Hong Hong | place: USA: Christiansburg, Virginia | collected... | reverse complement strand
CCGAAGCCCGCCGAATGGTGGTTGCGGCCGGTAATCAGCGCGGCGCGCGTCGGCGAACACAGCGCGGTCGAGAATACCCGGTTGTAGCGCAGGCCTTGGGCGGCAATGCGGTCCATCGTCGGCGTCGGGATGACACCGCCGAAGGTGCTCGGCACGCCGAAGCCCGAATCGTCGGTGATGATCAGCAGCACATTGGGCGCGGCGGCGGGCGGCACGATGCGCGGCGCCCACCACGGTGTCGATTGCAGCGCCTCGTCCTTGATGACGCCACCGAACTTCGGGTCTGGGTTGGGCAGTTGCTTGCCTTCGATCGTCGTCGTGGCGCTCGGCGCACCGAGTGTGCCGGTCACGACTTGCGCCTGCACCGGCAACGCCAGTGTCGTCACGGCGGCCAAAGCGCTTGAAATCAGGATCTTGTGCTTCACGATCGAGCCCCCTGCTGTTGAAGATTTATACCGCGGATATACCGTAAAGTTTTTATCTTGCGCACTACCATTCGCGCCAAAGTTGAGGCATTTTGAGCCAGATGGCCAAAACCGACCCTCGCCTCGACATGCCGATGACGATCAGCCACATGCGGCTGATCTGGCGGCACTTCGCGACGACGCCCGAACGCCGTGCGGCGCTGCGCGACGGCGTCGGGCTCAGCGAAGATGAAATCGAGAACAGCGCCAGCGAAATCACCGTGCGCCAGCAAATCCAGCTGATTGAAAACGCCGATCGGTTATTCCCGCCGGGCTGGATTTTCGACGTCAGCGAGTTGCTGCATTTTTCGGCCTATGGGCCAATCGGTGTCGCCACCCAGACTGCACCGACACTGGGCGATGCCATCGCCATCATGTGCCGCTTCACGCAGATCCGCACGCCGATGGCGCGCATCAGCCTGCGCCGCGGCCGCTCGCGCGCGCATCTCGAGCTCGCATGCATCGCCGACATTGCCACACCGGCCTGGCACAATGTCGCCAGCGTTTCGATCATGGCGCTGCGGTCGCTGATCGGCGGCCTGGTAACGCAACCGGTGCAGTCGGTGGCCGCACTGCGCTATGGGCTGGCGGGCGAACGCACGCCGCTCGCCGACCGGCTCGCTGCCGAAATCGGCGCACCGATCGCATTTGGCCAGCCGGTGAGCTTTATCGCGCTGCCGACATCGTGGCTGGCCATCGCCTCACCGTTTGCCGATCCGGCGCTGCACGCGGCGGCGCTCGCCAATCTGGAGGCGATGGTGCGCGCCCGCACCGGCGGCAGCTTCGCTTCGGACCAGCTGCTCAACCGTGTCGCGCAGATTCTGGCGCAGGCGCCGCCGGGGCGGCTCGATGCCCAGCGCTGCGCGCAGATTCTCGGCGTGTCGCGGCGCACGCTGACGCGGCGGCTGGCTGACGAAGGCGGCGGTTTTCGCGCCTTGCTCGAAGCCGAATTGCAGCGCCGCGCGGCGCGCCTGCTCGCCAGCGGCGTTGGCGTCGCCGATGTCGCCGAGCAGCTTGGCTATCAGGATACCACCAGTCTGCGTCGCGCGATGACGCGCTGGGAACGCACGCCTGGCTGAGCAGCAATGGCGGCGCGCCGCGCCATGGCGGCCTATTGGAGCGACCAACCGGCCAGGCGGGCGCGCAGGCAAGCCAGCGCCTCGGCCTTGAGCTGGCAAATCCGCGCGCGCGTCAGGTCGAGCTCGAGCCCGACGTCGGCGAGCGACTTGTCCTCGACAAAGCACCGTTGCAGAATCAGTCGGTGGCGCTCGGACAGGGTTGCCATGGCGGCCGACAGCGCGCGATTGGCGCCGGCAGTTTCGAGCAGTTCATGCGCGTCGGGCGTTGCCGTGTCGGCAAAATGCACATCATGGTCCGAATAGGCGTCGTCGATGGGGGCGAATGCGATGCCGTGCGTCGCGGCTTCGGCGGTCTGGAAGCCGGCCTCCGACATGGCCAGCTGCGCCGCCATTTCGGCATCGCTCGGCCGCCGTTCGAGCTTGGCGGCGAGGCGGTCGCGGACCGCGTCAAAGGCCCGGCGCCGGCGGATCGCGCCGCGCGACACCGTGGCAGTATGGCGCAATTCGTCGAACATCGCGCCGCGCACGCGCAGCGCCGCATAGGCGGTGAATTTGGCATCGCCGCGCGCGACAAAGACGTTGGCGGCTTCGACCAGCGCGACGCGCCCGATCTGGACCAGATCATCCAGATCGATGCGGCTGCCGACCCGCGCCAGCACGCTCCACGCAATCGACCGCACCAGCGGGCCGTGCGCCAGAATCAACGCATCCACTGCCGGCGCGCTGGCGGTGCCGCCGCCGGGCGCGCGCGCGGCGATTGGCCGGTATTCAAGCATGATGTTTCCGCGCATGGTTCACATGCTCCCTGGCAATTCACCGATTGCCCGTCCGCGCAGGATTGTGCGGGCCATGCTACCGGGCCATCGCTTCGACTCTGGTCCTTGGGGCGTGAAGTTACGCGACGCGGTGGCAGGGCTGAATGTCGGGATTCTACCGTATGTCCGGGTGGGTGCCGCTGCCGCGCCGTTCAGCCTGCCGCCGGGCCTGCCAGCGCGGCAAGCGGTGCCGGCAGGTCCGGTGCGTGCTGCAGCGTGAAGCGAAAAATCGTGCCGCCACCGGGCTGCGGCGCGTGCCAGATCTTGCCGCCATGGGCTTCGACGATGGTCCGGCAGATCGACAGGCCGACCCCCAAGCCGGTTTCCTTGGTCGAATGGAACGGTTCGAACAGCCGCACCGCAGCATCGGCATGCACGCCCGGCCCTGAATCGTGCACCGCAATTTCGCAATGCGTGCCCGCTCGCCGCGTCTGGATGGCAATGCGCCGCACGCCCGTTGGCCCCAGCGCCTCGACGGCGTTGCGCAACAGGTTGATCAGCACCTGCTGGATCTGGATGCGGTCGGCGCTGACCACCGCTGCCTGCGGATCGAGGTCGATCATGTAGTCGATACCCAGCGCGCCTGCGTCGGCCAGCACCATGCTGCCGGCCTCGCGGATCAATTCGGGCAGGTTTTCGATGCGGCGCCGGGCGTCGCCGCCCGCGACCAGATCGCGCAGCCGGCGCAAGATCTCGGCGGCTTTGGCGGTACTGGCGTCGGCCTGTACCAGCGCATCGTGGACGGTAGTGACGGTGTCGCCCGCCAGCGTGCCGAGCAGTTTGCGGCTGCCACGCACATAGTTGGCGGTGGCGGTCAGCGGCTGGTTGAGTTCATGCGCCAGCACCGATGCCATCGCGCCCATCGCGCTGACCCGCGAGACGTGGATGAGGTCGGCTTGCAGCTGGTTGAACCGCGCTTCGGCATTGCGGCGCGCATCGACATCCTCGATCGTGCCATACCATTGCAGCACGGCACCATCGGCGCCGCGGCGCGGCGACCCGCGCGACCGCAGCCAGCGGTAATTGCCATCTGGCATGCGGATGCGAAATTCGAGGTCGAACGCGCGTCCCTCCGCGGTTGTACGGGCCCGCGTGGCGGCGAGGCGCGCGGCATCATCGGGGTGCGCGATGGCGCCCATGCCGCGCGCGGCGAATTCATCAAAGTTGATGCCGGTCAGTTCGGGCCAGCCCGGACCGACACTGAGCGGCGCGCCGCGGGCCGTGGTGCTCCATGCGACCTGCGCGTTGAGGTTGATGGTGAAGCGGTAAAGCTCCTCGCTGTCGCGCAGCTTGGCTTCGGCATGGGTGCGCCGTTCGATTTCCTGCGTCAGCGTCGCGGTGCGCTCGGCGACGCGCGCCTCAAGCGTCGCGGCAGCCTCGCGCAGTTGCGCTTCGGCGGCGTCGCGGGCGTGCAGGTACAGCTCCGACTTGCGTTGCCGCGCCCGGGCGCGCAATGCCGCCCGCGCCGCAGCGACCAGCGTTGCGGGCTGCAGTGGGCGTTCGAGCAGCGTCACATTGGCGCGCTCGATGATGGCATCGCGGTTCGCGCTCGCGACATGGCCGCGACGGGTCAGCAACAGGATCGGGCAGTCCGACCACGCCGGTTGCGCTTCGACTGCCGCAGTGACGGCCCCAATATCATATTGGTCCAGGGCTTCGACGGTGAGCAGCGCGGCCCCGAGCGTGCAATCGCGAACCGCGGTGACGAGTTCGGCGGCCGAAGTGGCCTGCGCATCAATGCCTGCTGCCGCCAGCTGCTGCAGAACCGCGCGCACGTCGCGCGCTTCGGGCGTGAGGACGAGGACGCGTTCGTCCATCAGGCGCGTGTCATGGCAGGGCCGGCGGTCGCCCGCATGCAGCGGCGGCGGCGCGACGGCGTCATGGCGTATCGGTCCCGTCGAAGCCGTCGACCGACACCGCACCCGCCAGATAGCCCAGCCGCAACGCTTCGGGCAGCGACCGCACGCCCAGCCGGGTCATCATGTTCGCCCGGTGCATTTCGACGGTGCGGACGCTCAGCCCGAGCCGGTAGGCCAGGACCTTGTTCGCCAGCCCTGCGGCCAGGCCGTTGAGCACGTCGCTTTCGCGCTTGGTGAGCAATTTGAGCCGCTACTGTGCGTCGCTGTACAGGTCGTCGGCCTCGACTTGCTTGTCGAGTGTGGCGAACAGCCGTTCGAGCGATTCAAGCAGCGCGGCTTCGTCGAACGGCTTTTCGTGAAAGTCGCTGGCACCGAGTTTCATGGCGCGCACCGCCGTCGCGATATTGCCATGTCCGGTCATCACGATCACCGGCAGCTGGGCGAGACGGCCGTGCATGCGCGCAATGACCTGCAGGCCGTCGATTTCGGGCATGCGGACGTCGAGCAGCACGCACCCCGGGCTCAGCCCGGGCATGTCATCGAGGAATGCCTGCCCGCCACACCACGTGTGCGCGGCATATCCCGATGACGTCAGAAAATACGCCGTCGATGTGCAGACCATGCTGTCGTCATCGACAATATAAACATGCTTGGTCACTGTCATGACGGCCCCGTTACGCTTTCGGTCGGTCAGGTTTCGAACAATTTGCAGCCAGATCGAGAATCGTTGCGCGAAATTCGGAAATAAACATCACTATCGGCAACTTCGTTGACTAACCGAAACACGCAATCATCCAAATCCTGCCCCATTCCGTTGCAATATGTTTCATTGTCGCACGTTCCGGTCGCCCGGCGCAATCATTGCTGCACTGCACTGCACTGGCGCCATGACGCTTGCTGCGCGACATCATGCGACTACCGCAATCAGTGCAGTGAAAATTCTTTCATCAGCGTTATGATATTTTGTGCAACTGCGGGTGCGGAAGCGCCTTGGCGTACGAGCATGCGATCGACTTCGCGCTCGATGAATACCGATCGCCCGGCATAGGCCAGTGTCCAATCGGCGAAGCGCCGCTGTTCAATCGCGCCGCTGGCGATGACCGTGACGTTTTCATGGCGGTTATCGGCGACAATGCTCTTCATCAGCAGCACCACCGCGGCATCCGGCCCCTCAATATATTGCGCGAACCGGTAGCCGGTGAATATCAGCGCGCCGGTGATCGCCAGCACCGCATTGCGCGCGCGCGATTGGCTGACCAGCGCCGCGAGCTCGAAATCGGCCGTTGCGAGCACGTCGCTGACGTAAACAAGCCAGAACATGTCCAGGGACTCCTGCAAAACCGGGCAACACAAGCCGACCTCTGCAGGCGCGACGGCGCCTGCGGAAAGCGCAGCGTGCCCGCCCCGCTGGTGTCCGGCCACCGTCGAATCGCTGTATCGGGTCGGGCTTGGCCTGCTTCTACGCCGTCAGCCAGCGCAAGCCGTTACCGCAATTGCCGCAATCGCAGCTGAAAGTGCGGGTTTTCCTTTAACAGTGGCACTGCCGATCCCGTTGTCTCGTGCGGAAGCAAGAAATCCGTAGCGGAGGCACCGATGGCCACACTTTATGCAAACACCTCAAACTACAAGCCCGCGTTTGCGGCGTTGCAGTCGGGAGATACGTTGGTTCTGGCGCCGGGCAATTACGGCGTGCTCTACATGAAGGACAAGACCTACACCGAAAACGTCATCATCAAGGGCGGCAATTTTACCGGCGTCCAGTTGACCAACGTCAGCCATGTCACGCTCGACGGTGCCACCATCAAGCTGAACCCGACGCTAACCAGCACGAACAACGCGCAAGCGGTGCGCGTCGTTGTCAGCGACAATGTCACCATCACCAACGCCAAGATCACCGGCGGGCTGGCGATCAACGGCGTGCCGCAGACCGCTACTGTGCTCGACAAGACCGGCAACGTTCTCGGGTTGCCGGCGGGCAAGGGCGTCAATTTCGAAAACTCGACGGATTGCACGATCAGCAATAGCGACATCAGAATGTTCCACAAAGGCGTGACCTTTACGGGCAGCAGCAATATCAACATCCTCAACAACGATATCCACGACCTGCGCACCTCGCCGATCACCGGCTCGGTGCAAAACGGCCTGAACATCATCGGCAACCACACCTGGACAAGCCATCCGTGGAGCTTGGGCGGCGCCGGCGACCATGGCGACCGCATCCACATCTGGACCGATCACGAGTCGGCGCACCGCATCGTCATCAAGGACAATCTGCTTGAACAGGGCGACGGCGATGCGATGCTCGGCATCTACCTCGATGACAATGGGCTGGGACTCGGGTTCCACGACGTCGCCATTTCGGGCAACACCATTATCGAAGGCACCGGTCAGGGCGTGCTGCTCGAAAACGCCTACGGCACCGTTTCCGACAACACGCTGATCTGGTCGGGCACCGGCACCGCAGCCAACAACACGCCGCGCTTCCAGATCACCGATGGCTCGCACGACATCGTCTTCACCGACAACATCGGCCATGTCCACGTCATCGACAGCACGTATAACCTGCAGTTCTGGAACCAGACCGGCGGGATAGAAGTCGACCCGGCCATGTCGCGGGCCGACCGGCTGACGATTACCGAAAATGCCACTGTGGTCACGCCTCTTGCATCGTACACGCTTGATGCGGTCACCGACAATCTGACCTACAGCGGCATCGGTGATTTCACCGGGACCGGCAATGCCAGGGACAACCACCTGACCGGCTGGGACGGCAATGACGTCCTCGATGGCAAGGGCGGCGTCGATATCCTCGAAGGGCTTGGCGGCGACGACACCTATTATGTCGACAATGCCGGCGACCAGATCATCGACACCGGCGGCAACGACACCATTTATTCGTCGATTTCGTGGACAATGGGGCATCAGCACGAAACGCTGATCTACACCGGCACCGCCGGCGCCGTCCTGACGGGCAATGACGAAAACAACACCATCGTCGGCGGCGCCGGCAACGATGTGATTGACGGTTACTATGGCACCGATATCTACAAGGGCGGGCTGGGCGACGACACCTATTACGTCAACAACCCGACGCAGACGATCATCGAAACCGGCGGCAACGATACCGTCATCGTCGACCGCAGCTATGTGCTGGCCGCCGGGCTCGAAAATCTGACGATGACAGGCAGCGCTGCCACCGGCAATCTGACCGGCAATGCCGCCGTCAACACCCTGACCGGCAACAGCGGTGCCAACATCCTCGACGGCAAGGCCGGCGGCGATTCGATGACCGGTGGTGATGGCGACGACCTCTATATTGTCGACAACATCGGCGACAGCGTCGTCGAACTCGACACCGGCATCAGCCTCGGCGGCCTCGACAAGGTCAAGACAACCTTGGCAAGCTACACGCTCGGCACCGGGGTCGAAGATCTGGCCTATGGCGGGCCGGGCAGTTTCACCGGCACCGGCAACGCGCTCGCCAACACCATCGCCGGCAGCGGCGGTGCCGACATCTTGTTCGGGCAGGACGGCAACGACATCCTGCTCGGCGCGTCGGGCAACGACGTCCTCAACGGCGGCGCCGGGTCCGATAAGCTCACCGGTGGTACCGGCAACGACGTCTTCATGTTCAACAAGGGTCAGGAAGCCGGCGATATCATCAGCGACTTTGCCGGCAACGGCAGCGCCGCCGGCGATACCATCCTGTTCGTCGGCTGGTCTGCGGGCTCGACGTTGACGCAGGTTGCCGGGACGCTGTGGCAGGTTACCGATGGCTTCGATCTCAGCATGTCAAACATCTCGATTAGCAGCGCGGTCCACGCCACCGACGTCATCTTCGGCTGAACGGCGCGTCGCCGGCTCAACCCTATTGCCGCCGCTGCAGCGCTTCGAGCTGCCCGGGGCCGGGGTTCAGCCGGCGCGGCGGCGCGCCGCCACAGCAGTGGCAACTTCGGCGAGCAGCCTTTCGACCGCGTCGAAATCGAACGGCTTGCCGAGGCTCCGGTTGGCTCCTGCGGCGCGGGCCAGTGCCAGCAGATTATGCTGGCCACCCTCGTCGCTGCCCGACATCGCCACGATATGGACCACAGCGTCGAGCGCACGGATTTCACGCACGGCATCGATACCGAGCCCACCGGGCATGACCATGTCGACGAACACGAGTTGCGGCCGGCTTTCGACGAATTGCCGCACGCCCTGAGCGGCGCTATCGGCCGCAAAGATTTCGTGCCCCATCATCCTGAACACGAAGGCCAGCGACTTCTGGACGTGGATGTCGTCGTCGATAATCAGGATCCGCAGCGGCGCGGCTTGGGCCATCATGCGGCCGTCGATTTGATCGCGACGGCGAACATCGCGCGTGCGTCGGGATTCCGCGCCGGAATCCAGTCTCGCTGCCCGATTTTCGCGCGCGCAATATGGTCGAGCCGCACCATTTGCCAACGATACACCAAACGCGCGCAAAAGTAGAGACCCTGGGTGTGTCAATTGTCGCGTCGTTCGGAACGCCCGCACGGCGCGGGCACCGCCGGTCAGGCCGCCCTTGCCGTGGTGCGGATGCGGGTTCAACCACACAGTCGAAATCCGTATGAATTCAATTACAATTATAGTGTAATCGATTATGGCTGCGGCTCACATCTGGCCGGCAGTGGCCATAAGGGACATGTTCATGATCGAAACGACTCGCATGCCAAATTGGCCAACGCTGCGCATCGGGGACCTTGCACCCGATTTCGAAGCGCGCACGACGATGGGGAGCGTCAGCTTGTCGGGTTATCGCGGGCGCTGGCTGGTGCTGTTTTCGCACCCGGCCGATTTCACGCCGGTTTGCACCAGCGAGTTCATCGCATTGTCGCGCGCCGCCGAACGGTTCGCGGAACTCAATTGCGCGCTGCTCGCGGTATCGGTCGATAGCCTGTATGCACATCTTGCCTGGGTCCGGGCAATTCGCGACGCGTTCGGCGTCACCGTGAGCTTTCCGATCGTTGAGGATCCGGCAATGTCGATCGGGCTTGCCTACGGCATGATCGCGGTTGGTACGACCGATGCTGCGGCGATGCGCACGAGCTATTTCATTGATCCCGAAGGGGTTATACGCGCCACTGTCTGCTATCCCGCCACTGTCGGACGTTCGGTCGACGAGATGCTGCGGGTCGTGGCAGCGCTGCAACGCGTCGATGCCGACGATGTCGTCACGCCGGCAAACTGGCAGCCCGGAGATGATGTGCTGCTGCCGCCGGACGAGGAGCAAGCCGCGGCCCTCGCGATGCACGACGATGTGACATGGTTTTACCGCAGCAAGGCCGATCGTCCGGATTTGACAGGGAAGCGCAAGTGATGGCGGCTGCTCCATACGCACCGGAGGCCGAAGTCCTGCGCGTTCTGGGACATCCCACCAGGCTGACGCTGCTGGCGCTGATCGCCGCGGGTGAGCAGCCGGTCGGGGCGATCGAGGCCGCCTCGGGTATCGGCCAGCCAGGGCTTTCGCAGCAGCTTGCCCTGTTGCGCAAGGCGGGGCTGGTCGCCACCCGGCGTGCCGCCAAGCAGGTCTATTACCGGATCGACCCCACAGCGCTTCGTTCGGTGATCAGCTTGCTGCAGACTTTGGGCGGCAACGGCGGCGCTACAGCGGTGGCCACGGCGTCGCCACGGCGTCGCGCTGCATCTGCCGCGATGTTCGCCAAGATATTGTAGCCGCTTAGCCGGGCTCGCCGCCGAAGCGGTCGCACAGTGCGTCGATGAGCTGGCTGACGCCGGCATCGGCCAGCCGATAGTGGATGATAGTGCCTTCGCGGCGCGTCGTCACGAGGCCGCCTTCGCGCAGCCGGGCCAGGTGCTGCGAAACGCTCGATTGCGACTGGCCGAGGTGTTCGACGAGATCGCCGACCGGCGCCTCGCCCTGGGTCAGCCGGCACAGCAGCAGCAGCCGCTGTTCATTGGCGAGCAGCTTGAGCGTCGCTGCCGCGACCGTCGCGCGTGCCGCAAGGACGTCGATGCTGTTCGCGCTCAGATTCATCGCGTTGCGGCCTTTCCATCGTCGCGCAGCACGACATAGATCGCCGGAATAACCAGCACCGTCAGCAATGTCGACGAGGCCAGCCCGAACAGCAGCGAAATTGCCAGCCCCTGGAAAATCGGGTCGGTGAGGATGACCGCGGCACCGATCATCGCTGCCGCCGCGGTCAGCACGATCGGCTTGAAGCGGATGCGTCCGGCTTCGATCAACGTGTCGCGCAGCGGCTTGCCGGGCGCGGCGGTGTGGCGGATGAAATCCACGAGCAGGATCGAATTGCGCACGATGATTCCCGACAGCGCGATGAAGCCGATCATCGAGGTCGCGGTGAAAGGCGCCGAAAACAGCATATGGCCGATGACGATGCCGACCAAGGTCAGCGGCACCGGCGTCAGGATGACCAGCGGCAGCTTGAAGCTGCGGAACTGCGCCACCACCAGCACATAGATGCCGAGCAACGCCACCATGAACGCCGCGCCCATGTCGCGGAAGGTCACCCAGGTGATTTCCCATTCGCCGTCCCACAGCAGGCTGGTCACCGATTCGTCGTCGGGCTGGCCGGCAAAGCGGATGACCGGCTTGGTCAGGCCCTTGGCGGCCCAGTCGACACCGTCGATGGCGCGGTTGACGGCGAGCACGCCGTAGACTGGCGCTTCATAGTCGCCCGCCAGTTCGGCAGTGACCATGTCGGCGGCGCGGCCGTCGCGGCGGAACAGGCTGTGGCTGCCGGCTTCATGGCGCGCCTCGACCAGCGCGCCGAGTTCGACGAGTTGCGGCGTGCCGTCACTGTGGGTCACCGCGACCGGCGTGCTGGCGAGCGTGCTCGACCAGCTGCGCGCCGATTGCGGCAGCGCGATGGTGATCGGCAGCGGCGTCCGGCCCCCCCCGCGCGGGGCATAGCCGATGGTGCGGTTGCCGAGCAGTGCGCCGATCGAATCGTGCAGCTCGCGTTCGGACAAATTGTAGTAATCGAGCCGCGCGCGGTCGGGCACCAGCCGCAACCGCGGCCGCGTCTGGCCGCTGCTGACATCGACATCGACGATATACGGAATCGACCGGAACACCTTGGCGACTTCATCGGCGGTGGCGCGGCGGGTCTTTTCGTCGGGGCCGTAGATTTCGGCGAGCAAGGTCGCCATCACCGGCGGGCCGGGCGGTGTTTCGACGACCTTGATCGATGCGCCTGCGGGCAGCTTGAGCGCCTTGAGCTGTTCGCGCAGGTCGAGCGCGACAATGTGGCTGGCGCGGTCGCGTTCGTCCTTGGGCAGCAACGTCACCATGACATCGCCCATTTCGGGGCGGTTGCGCAGGAAATAATGGCGGACCAGTCCGTTGAAGTTGAACGGCGCCGAGGTGCCGGCATAGGCTTCCATCGATACCGCTTCGGGCAGCTTGCGCACGACGGCGGCGACCGCGTCGAGCGTGCGTTCGGTGACCTCGAGGCTGGTGCCTTCGGGCATGTCGACGACGACCTGGACTTCGGACTTGTTGTCGAACGGCAGCAGTTTGACCGTCACTGCCTTGAAATAGAACATCGAGCCGGCAACCAGCGTTGCGACGCCGACGGCAATCAGGAAATTGCGGGCGCTGCTGCGGCTGTCGATAACGCGGTGCGCGACGCGGGCATAAAGCGCGCCGAGCTTGCCGCCGCTGGCGTCTTCGTGGCCGTGGGCGCCGCCGTCGTCGAGCGCTTGCCGCGCGAAGCGGATCATCAGCCACGGCGCGAAAATCACCGCGACGAAGAACGAGAAGATCATCGCCGCCGAGGCATTGACCGGAATCGGCGCCATGTACGGCCCCATCAGCCCGCCGACGAACAGCATCGGCAGCAGCGCCGCGACCACCGTCAGCGTTGCGACGACGGTCGGGTTGCCGACTTCGGCGACCGCCTCAATCGCGGCCTGAACGCGGGGGCGGGCGTCGGCCCCAGCGCGTAGGCGCGTATCGTCCATCGCCCAGTGGCGCGCGATATTTTCGATGATGACGATGGCGTCATCAACGAGGATGCCGATCGAGAAAATCAGCGCGAACAGGCTGACGCGGTTGATCGTGTAGCCCATCAGGTTGGAGGCAAACATCGTCAGCAGGATCGTCGTCGGGATGACCACGGCAGTAACCGCCGCCTCACGCCAGCCGATGGCAAAGCCGATCAGCACGACAATCGACACCGTCGCCAGCCCGAGGTGGTAGAGCAGTTCGTTGGCCTTTTCGTTCGCCGAAGCGCCGTAGTTGCGCGTCACCGATACTTCGACCCCGGCGGGAATAAGGCTGCCCTTGAGCGTCTCGACGCGCGCCAGCAGGGCGTCGGACACCACCACGGCGTTCGCCCCGGCGCGTTTGGCGACGGCGATGCTGACCGCCGGCGCGCTGTGCCATTGGCCATCGGCGCGCGACCAGCGCCACGCCCGCGCCTGGTCCTCGCGCGGGCTCTGGCTGACGGTGGCGACATCGCGCAGATAGACCGGCGCGCCGGTGACCGAGCGCACTGTCAGCTGGCCGACTTCGCTGGCGCTGCCGAGTGTCTGCCCCGACGTCACCGCGACGGCCTGCCCGCCGTCGCGGATACTGCCGGCGGGAAAGGCGCGGTTGGCCTGGCTTGCCGCCTCGATGATGCTGCCCAGCGGCACGCGGTGCTGCGCCAGCCGCGCCGGATCGGGCGCGATGCGGATTTCATCGGGCCGCCCGCCGGTCAGGAAGGTCAGCCCGACATTGTCGACCTTGGCGATTTCAGTGCGCAGCTTGACCGCGAGTTCGTACAGCGCCGCATCGGTCCATTGCCCGGCCGCGCCGGGTTTGGGCGACAGGGTCAGCACCACCATCGGCACGTCGTTGATGCCGCGCACGGTGACCTTTGGATCGGGAATGCCGACCGGGATGCGGTCCCAGTTGGCGCGCAATTTCTCCTCGATGCGCGTCGCCGCCGCTTCGGGGTTCGAGCCGACGAGGAAGCGCGCGGTGACCATCACGCCATCGTCTTCGGCCTGGGTGTAGACGTGTTCGACACCGTCGACGCTCTTGACGATGGTCTCGAGCGGGATGCCGACGAGATCGACGGCATCGGACGCCGCCAGCCCCGGCGCCATCACCTGGATGTCGACCATCGGCACGCTGATCTGCGGCTCCTCCTCGCGCGGGATCGACAGCAGCGCCAGCAGGCCGATGGCGATCGACGCGAGCAGCAGCAGCGGCGTCAGCGGCGAATTGATCGTCGCGCGCGTCAGATTGCCGGAGATGCCCAGCTTCACGTTGCGGCACCCTTGGCGAGCAGCGTGTCGCCGGCGGCAACGCCCGACAGCAATTCGACCATCGCGGCGTCGGCGACGGGGGCGGTCTGCACTGGCACGGCGCTGGCTTGCTTGTCGGCCGCCAGCACGGTGACGTAGTCGATGCCGAAGCGCGTTTCGACAAAGCGCCGCGGCACCACCAGCGCCCGGCGCTCGCCGACCGCAATATTGGCACTGACGCGGCGGCCGACAAAGCGTTCGGACAGGCCGGAAAATTGTGCATCGGCGGTGACGCGGCCGGCGTTGATCGCCGGATAGACCTGCATGACATGGCCGGTGCGCGCCACATCGGGCAGATCGCTGTCGGTCAGCGTCACGGGCGCACCGACGCGCAACTGGCCGGCGAGCGATTCGGGCAGTTCGAGGCGCACCACCGGCGCAAGATCGACGCCCCCTCGGGCACCGCGCTGAT
>ERZ724517.1305-NODE-1305-length-13951-cov-3.939191_pt1 | contig 13951 bp, 15 predicted proteins | sample MGYA00376050_ERZ724517 | MGnify/ENA primary metagenome ERZ724517 (study PRJEB28724, sample SAMN07190886) | activated sludge metagenome | isolation source: activated sludge of sewage treatment plant in Hong Hong | place: USA: Christiansburg, Virginia | collected... | reverse complement strand
GAAGTGTATGTGGATGATGCTCGCCGGAGCGAGCTGCGCGCGAACGCACGGGCGCCGGCGCGGCTGGTGAACAACATCAATGGCTATGTGAACAGCGGCGGCCTGATGGGCAGCGCGCTCCACCAGGAAGATGGCGGCTATCCCGTGCTGTTGCTTCACGGTCCGCAGCCGGACAATGATCCGAACCACACGCTGCTCAGCGACCAGCGGAACGGAATCGGCGTTGACCGTATGCTCGAGCTTTTCGCCGCCTACGGGCACGATATGCGTGCCAAAAATTCCTGATCGATAGACATCATGACCAACCTCACGCAGCTCACCCTCTCCGACGCCGTTGATGGCCTGAAGGCGAAGCAGTTTTCGTCGAAGGAAATCACCCAGGCTTTCCTGACGGAGATCGAGAAATCGAACCCGCACCTCAACGCCTATGTCGTCGTGACGGCGGACAAAGCGCTGAAGATGGCGGAGGCTTCGGACGCGAACCTGAAGGCGGGCAAGGGTGGAAGGCTGGAAGGCGCGCCGCTGGGCATCAAGGATCTGTTCTGTACGGCGGGCGTTCGGACCACTGCCTGCTCGAACATTCTGGGTGAGTTCACGCCGACCTATGAAAGCACGGTCACGCAGAACCTGTGGGATCAGGGCGCGGTGATGCTGGGCAAGCTGAACATGGACGAGTTCGCCATGGGATCGGCAAACGAGACATCGCGCTTTGGGCCGCCTGCTTCGCCGTGGCGTCGTCAGGGTTCGAACGTGAAGCTGACGGCGGGCGGATCGTCTGGCGGTTCGGCGACGGCTGTATCGGCTGATCTCTGCCTTGCGGCGACGGCTTCGGACACCGGCGGATCGATCCGTCAGCCTGCAGCGTTCACCGGCACCGTGGGCATCAAGCCGACTTATGGCCGGGCGAGCCGGTACGGCATGGTGGCGTTTGCATCCTCGCTGGATCAAGCGGGACCGCTGGCGAAGAATGTCAAAGACGCGGCGCTGATGCTTGAGATCATGTGCTCGGCTGATGCGAAGGACTCGACCTCGCTGCACCTGCCGGTGCCGGAGTGGACGAAGTCGGTCGGTCAGTCCGTGAAGGGCATGCGGATCGGCATTCCGAAGGAATACCGTGTCGATGGCATGCCGGACGAGATCGAGAAGCTCTGGCAGCAGGGCATCGCGTGGCTAAAAGCCGAAGGCGCGACTATTGTGGACGTGTCGCTGCCGCACACGAAATACGCGCTGCCGGCCTATTACATCGTGGCGCCGGCGGAGGCTTCCTCGAACCTCGCGCGCTATGACGGCATTCGCTACGGCGCGCGGCAGTCGGGCGATGGCTCGCTGACGTCGACCTATGAGACGACGCGCGCGACAGGATTTGGCGCGGAAGTTCAACGCCGACTGTTGATCGGCACTTACGTGTTGAGCGCCGGATATTACGACGCATATTACCTTCGCGCCCAGAAAGTGCGGACGAAGATTCTCGAGGATTTCGAGAAGGCTTTCGAACAGTGCGATGCGCTGCTGACCCCAGCTACGCCGAGCGCGGCGTTTGGGTATGGCGAGAAGGGCGTCGATCCGGTCGAGATGTATCTGAACGACATCTTCACTGTGACGGCGAACCTTGCAGGTCTGCCCGCGATTGCTGTTCCGGCCGGGATCGACGCGCAGGGGCTGCCGCTTGGGCTGCAGGTGATCGGCAAGGCGCTGGATGAAGAAGCGTGCTTCAAGGTTGCCGGCGCGATCGAGCGGGCGGCCAATTTCACCGCGCGGCCGGCGCGCTGGTGGTAGGTGAAGCTCGACCCTGACAAGCGGAAGCTGATGGCCGTGTCGGGTGTGATCCCGGCGATTGCGCTGGCGGCGGGGCTTTTGTCAGTGTCGCCAGAAAGTTCGCTGAGAGCGATGTACTGGCCGTGGTTGCCGGTTGCTGCGCTGGTGATTGGCGTACTGGGCAGTACGCTTTTCTGGCTGGTGTTCGTTCCCTGGCGCGACCGGAAACAGGGCGATAAGCGGGACTGATCCGCTTCTGTAGCTGGCGTGCGTTGACGCTGTGCCGCGCATTTGCTGACACGACACTGTCAGCAGAGGGCTGGCAGTGAGTGCGTCATGAGCCTGTTTGCGGATTCCATCCTGCTGAAACCTGCCGGGGAGAATCTCTGGGCCGGTGAGGCCGATCCGGCCTACGCGCGCCAGGGTGGCAGGTTTGGGGGGTGGACAGCGGCGGTGCTGTTGCGGGCCGCGATGCTGGAGCCGGGCGAGCGGGGCGATCCACTGTCGCTCACGGTGCTTTACACCGATGCGATTGGCGACGGGCCTGTCGAGGTTTCGACGCGGTTGTTGCGGCAGGGGTCGCGCCTGCAGTTCTGGCGCTCCGAGATTTCACAGCGGGGCAAGCTTTGCGCGCATGCTCAGGTGACGTTCGGCCATCGCCGCAAGACAACGGCATTCACTGATGCGGTGATGCCGAGCCCGCCCCCACCAGAAAGCGACAAGCTGGTGGAATCCGTGCCGCCCGTGCCGTTCGGCCAGCAATTCTCGGCGCGATGGGCGACAGCTTCGCCCTTGCTGGCTGATGTGGATGGTCCGGCGAGTTCGCTGTTCTGGATCAAGGACAAGTTCGGGCGCGGGATCGATCATGTCCTGCTGACGGCAATGGCCGACTTTGCGCCGCCGCGCGTGATCTACAAGACGAAGAAGTTCGTGAATTCGTCGACGGTGTCGATGACGGTGCATTTCCATGCGACCGACGACGAGCTGGTTCAGGTGAATGACGGCTACGTGCTGAGCGAGGTTCACTGCAGGCGTTGCGAAGGCGGCTATTTCGACCACGAGCTGAAGTTGTGGAGCCGGTCGGGCGCGCTGCTGGCCACGAGCGAGCAGGTGGCGGCGTTCCGGGACTAGGCGCGGCTGACGCCTCAGGCGTTGAGACGTTTCACGAACCACTCTGTGAGGTGACTCCAGACGTGTTTGTCGGCTTCGTCTTCGACGCCGTGTTCGAGATTGGGGTTGTCGTTGATCTCGATGACGATGGGGCCTTGCGGGCCGGTCTTGATGTCGACGCCATAGAAGCCGTCGCCGATGAGGTTGGCGGCGCGGACGCCGATGTCGACGACGTCTTGCGGAGCCTCTGCGACTGAGATCGTCTTGTGGCCGCCCTCGACGGCGCTGCCATCAGGCTTGTGGTTCATGATCTGCCAGTGGCCGCGGGCCATCTTGTACTGGCAAACGAAGAGCGGGCGCTTGTCGAGGACGCCGATGCGCCAGTCGAATTCGGTTGGAACGAATTTCTGCGCGATGCAGAGATCGGACTCTTCCAGAAGCGTGGCGACGATGGCTTTCAGCTCAGCCATGTCGTGCGCCTTCTTCACGCCGCGCGAGAAGGAGCCATCCGGGATTTTCAGGACGACCGGGAATTTGAGGCGGTCGGCCACTTCTTCCAGATTGGTCTTGTCCTGGATGATGATGGTCTCAGGCGCGGGCAGGCCGGCGCCGAGGAGGCGCTCCCAGAGATAGACCTTGTTCGTGCAGCGCATCATCGAGACGGGGTCGTCGATGACGGGCATGCCTTCGGCCACGGCGCGGCGGGCGAAGCGGTACGTGTGGTTAGTGATCGAGGTAGTTTCGCGGATCATCAGGGCGTCGAATTCGGCGAGGCGATCGAGGTCCTTTTTCGAGATCGGCTCGATCTCGACGCCATCTTTCTCGGCCAGCCGGGCCCAGTGTTTCAGGGACTCGATGTTGGATGGCGCGAACTGCTCGTTCGGGTCGTGCAGGACGGCAATAGACCATTTGGCGATGGTGCGGGCCTTGGGGTTCTTCCAGACGCGGCCGGTATAGGTGGTGAGGCTTTCGACGAAGAATTTCAGCTCGTCGTCCTCAAGGCGGGTGAAAGGCGAGAGCTTGATGCGCTTGACCTTGTATTTGCCCGGCTGCCCGTTCTCGCTGGTGGTGACGATGAGGGCGGGCGCGCGGTACCAGTCGAAGAGCTGGCGGGCAAATTTACGGAAGCGCTCATCCTGCACCTCGCCGAAGCAGACAACGAGACGCTCTGGCACCGGGCCGTTCTCGGGGAATTTATCGAGGTCCTTGTTGAGCAGCTCTTCAAGGACCGAGATCGCATCCTCGTGCATGTCGCGATCATAGAGGTCGAGCATGGTCTCGACCGTCGGGATGACGCGGTGACCGCGCGCTTCGCCCAGCAGCGAGGCGTAGTAGCCGTCGGTCTGGTAATTGTAGCTGCGGGCGAGGTTGATGATCTTGGGGCGGGCGCCGGATAGCAGCTTCGGCTGCAGGACGTAGTCGCGCGAGGTCATCATGCGGAAAGGCGCGCCCAGCGCGGCCAGGTCTCGCAGGTCGTCAGCGATCAGGATCCAGTCGTTGTTCACTTGGCGCGGTTCTCTTGGGAGGTCAGCTGCTTTTCAAAGCGGAGGGCGGAAGCGCCGTCCTGATAATAGTCTTCGTAGCGCCCGATGCGAACGTAGCCGAGCGTTTCGTAGAGGGCGATGGCAGGGCGGTTCTTTTCGCGGACTTCCAGGCGCAGGCGGTCGCAGCCGCGCTTGAGGGCGGCGCGCTCGCAGGCGTCCATCAGCCGGCGGCCGATGCCGCGGCCGCGGGCGTTGGGAACGCTGGCGATGGAATAGAGACGGGCGAGGGTCGAGCCGCGGCGGAAGAAGACCATGGCGTAGCCGGCCAGCAGGCCGCCGATGGTGGCGGCAAAGACATCGGCGGTTGGCGAGCGAAGGTTGCGGGCGAGGGCGCGGGGTGAGAGCCGGTCGTAGGTGAACGAGGCGGCTTCGATCGCTTCCAGTGTGGGCGCGTCGGCGGGGGTGGCGGCGCGGATGGCGACGCGGTCGGCGGGAGCCCGTTGGGCTTTGGAGGGCGCGGCGAGGGCGCTCATGAGCGGGTGGTGGTCTCGGTCTCGAGGCGGCGCACGGGAGATGCCCAATCAATCTTCGCTGGGTTATGCCCCACAGCCCATCTCGGCTCTTGCAAGCGTGGGCACGAAGAGGCGGGATTAATACCAATCGTGTGAGTCTGTCGATAGACATAGACGCCAGACTTGCGGCGGCAGTACGGCGGCAGGCGTACAGCGGCGTGGCGGGCGACCGCCATGTCTCGCGCGGATGAGGGAGGATGCGGTGATGGGCATGGGCGTGAGGGGCATGGGGCTGCGCCGCGAGACTGTCACATGGGGCGTGATCGGCGTGATCTCCGGCCTGGGGATGGCGATGGCGGCGCAGCTGCTGATCGCGCCGGATGTCGGGCCGCCGCCGATGTTTCCATTCCAGGACAAGGTGTTTCACGTCGTGATGTTCGGGTGCCTGACGGGGCCGGGGGTGCTGGTGCTGCCGAGGCGGTATCTGTGGTTCTGGCTGGCGCACATGGTGGCGCTGGGGGGCGGGATCGAGATCGTGCAGGCGCGCGGGGGCGAGGGGCGATCTGGCGATGTGCTGGATTTCATCGCCGATTGCGTGGGGATCGCGGCGGCCCTTGGCGTAGGGCGGTGGTTGCGGACGCGATTCGAATTGGTTGCGGGTGCGGAAAGGTGAAACCCGCCCACATTTCGGGCGTATGTGAACTGGGTCGAATTCGGAGGTTCTGTGCGATGAGCCAGGAAAGCGAACTCGCCCACGCCGAGCTTACCCATGTGCGCGAGCAGGTTGGCATTCTCGCAGAGCAGGTCGGGCGGTTGCTCGATGTTATCGCGTGTCAGGATGCGAGGGGCGACGACAAGAGGTTGGCCCAGGACAAGCTGGCGGTGCTGGAATCCCTGATGTGGAAGCTTCATGCGCGCCACAACCGACTGAAAGCATCGGTTGTGGGGTTCGGGCCGGTGGATCCGCGGAAGCTGAATTAGTTCGGGCGTGCTTGCTATTTGCCCAACAGCTGCGCGGCGCGTTCTGCGAAATAGGTGATGACGCCGCTTGCGCCTGCGCGCTTGAAGGCGCTCAGCGTTTCAACGATGGCCTTGTCTTCATCGAGCCAGCCATTCGCGGCGGCTGCCTTGATCTGCGCGTACTCGCCGGAGATCTGGAAGACGAGCGTGGGAACGCCGAACTCCGACGAGACGCGCTGGACGATGTCGAGATAGGGCAGGCCCGGTTTGACCATGACCATGTCGGCGCCCTCCTGGATATCCATCGCGACTTCGCGAAGGGCTTCCTCGGTGTTCCCGAAATCCATCTGGTAGGTCTTCTTGTCGCCCTTGAGGACCGAGGCGGTGCCTACGGCGTCGCGGTACGGGCCGTAGAAGGCCGATGCGTATTTGGCGGCGTAGGAGAGGATCATGACATTGTCGAAGCCCTCCTCGTCGAGCAGGCCGCGGATGGCGCCGATACGGCCGTCCATCATGTCTGACGGGGCGACGATATCCGCGCCGGCGCGGGCCTGGATCAGGGCCTGCTCGGTAAGAACCGCTACGGTTTCGTCATTGAGGACATAGCCATCCTCGTTGAGCAGGCCGTCATGGCCGTGGCTGGTGAAGGGGTCGAGGGCCACGTCGCAGGCGATGCCGACTTCAGGGGCGGCGGCTTTCATGGCCTGGATGACGGTGGGGATCAGGCCGTCCGCGTTGAGGGCTTCCTCGCCCCCCTCGTTCTTCTTGGCCGCGTTGATGTGCGGGAAGATGGCGATAGCGGGGATGCCAAGCTCGCGGGCGCGGACGGCGGCCTTGGCGGCCTCGTCGACATTGAGGCGGTCGACGCCCGGCATGGATTTCACCGGTACCCGTGGCTCCTTGCCGTCGTGGACGATCATGCCCCAGACGAGATCATCCGGGCTGGGCTTGGTTTCCCGGACAAGGCGGCGTGCCCAGTCATGCTGGCGCAGGCGGCGCAGGCGGGTGGACGGGTAACCGCCGGTGATCAGGGACTTGGGCATGCGAGGTTCCTTCTGCCCGCTAGGTAGCGGGCGCGGAGCCGAATGTCATCTCAGCGGACCAGGATGCTGGGCGGACCAGCGGCGAGGCGGCCAACGATGTTGGTATCGCTGAACCCGGCAGCGCGGGCTTTGGCGACGATATCGTCGGCTGAGGCCGGGTCGGCGGCGATGAGCAGGCCGCCGCTGGTTTGCGGATCGCAGAGGATATCGCGGCGCCAGTCGTCGAAGGCGGGAGAAAGGGTGACGGATTCACCATAACTGTTCCAGTTGCGGGTGGAGGCGCCGGTGCGGACGCCATTGCGGGCGAGGTCTTCGATGCCGGGGAGCAAGGGGGGCGAGGCGGTGATCTCGGCTGTGAGGCCGGCGCCCCGCGCCATTTCCAGGGCGTGGCCGAGGAGGCCGAAGCCGGTGACGTCGGTAAGGGCGTGGACGCCGGGCGTCTGGCCGAGATCGCGGCCGAATGTGTTAAGCTGGGTGGTCGATGCGATCATGGCGCGGTAACCGGCGTCGTCGAGGCGGCCCTGTTTGAGGGCGGCGCTGTAGATGCCGACGCCAAGGGGCTTGGTGAGGATCAGGACGTCGCCAGGTTTGCCGGTGCGGTTCGTGAGCAACTTGTCTGGGTGGACGAGGCCAAGGGCGACGAGGCCGTAGATGGGTTCCTGACTGTCGATCGAATGGCCGCCGGCAATGGGCACGCCCGCAGCGGCGCAGACGGAAGCGCCACCTTCGAGGATTTTGCGGATCATCTCCACCGGCATGACGTTGACCGGCATCCCGACGATGGCGAGCGCGAAGATGGGCGTGGCGCCCATGGCGTAGATATCGGAGAGGGCGTTGGTTGCAGCGATGCGGCCAAACTCGAACGGGTCATCCACGACAGGCATGAAGAAGTCCGTGGTGGCCACCAGCGCCTGTTGGTCGTTCAGGCGCCACACGGCTGCGTCGTCGGACGTTTCCGTGCCGACAAGCAGGTTCGTGAACGGCGCGGAGGCCGGGATGGTAGCGAGAATATCGCGCAGGACGGCAGGCGAGAGCTTGCAGCCGCAGCCGCCGCCATGGGCGAGCGAGGTCAGGCGAAGGTCCTCGGGCATGGCGGCTCCTGCTTGCTAGACAGCGGCAGTTTGATAGCAGGGCAGGACGGGCCCCGACAGTGCGTTGAGCCCAGCAAGCGGAAGCGATTGCCAGGCGCGATGTCAAATCCGGGAGTTACAGAGGCGGTCGATCATGCATCGTTGACGCAATACGACATGATCATCGACGTGCGTAGCCCGGGGGAATTCGCCGAGGACCACATTCCAGGTGCGGTGAACCTGCCCGTGCTGGACAATGACGAGCGGGCGGTTGTGGGCACGACCTATGTGCAGGAGTCACGGTTTCTGGCGCGACGCATGGGCGCGGCGCTGGTGGCGAAAAATATCGGACGCCACCTGGATGGCGCGCTGGCCGATATGGGGCCGAATTTCAGGCCGCTGGTCTATTGCTGGCGCGGGGGGCAGCGGTCGAATTCGATGGCGCTGGTGCTGGCGCAGGTCGGCTGGCGGACACTCGTGCTGCAGGGCGGATACAAGACCTATCGCCGCGCCGTGCAGCAGCGGTTGTATGACGCCGAGCTGGGTCTGCGGTTTGTTCTGCTGGATGGCGGAACGGGAACGGGCAAGACGGCGATCCTCAACCGCGTGAGGGCAATGAGCGGGCAGGTGATCGATCTGGAAGCGATCGCGCAGCATCGCGGTTCGCTGTTCGGCGCCATCGCGGGGACGCCCCAGCCATCACAGAAATGGTTTGAGTCGTGTCTGGCGGATCAGCTGGAGCGGATGGACCCGAAGCGCCCTGTGCTGGTGGAGGCGGAGTCGAACAAGATCGGTCAACGCACGCTGCCGCCGTCGATGTGGAAAGCGATGGAAGCAGCGCCACGTATCCAGCTGACCGCGCCGCTGGATGTGCGGTCGGCCTATCTTGTGGGAGCTTATCCCGAGGTGATCGCAGATCGCGACCTGCTGGAGGCCGTGCTGTCGCGGCTGGAGGTTTATCCGGGGCGCAAGCAGCTGGCGAACTGGCGATCGCTGGCGGATGCCGGCGAATTTCACGAGCTGGTGAAGCAGGTTGTCGAGCGGCACTACGATCCATCGTATGCGCGTCATGCCCGGCATGACCAGCGACCGAAGCTCGACGCGATCGATATGGCGACGCTGGATCAGGCGTGGCAGGAAGCTGCCGCCGCGCAGATCATGCGGATTATGAACGAAGCCTAGCGCCCGCGCTTGACGGTGCGCTGCATGAAGCAGCGGAGGCGGACGTCCATGGTAATCTTCTGGAGTTCGCGGATTTCGGCCTGCCAGTCGTTGAGACGCCAGCCCGGGATCTCGCGGAAGCCGAGCTTCCGGTAGAAGGGGCCGTTCCACGCAACCTTGCGGAACGTCGATAGGGAGACGCGCTTGAAGGAGCGGGCTTCGGCTTCCTGCAGGCAGCGGCGGACAAGGCGGGTGCCAAGGCCCTGGCGGCCATGGCGCGGCAGGACCGAGAGCTGGTCGAGATACAGGTCGGGTCCGCGGTCTGAGCAGAGGGCGAAGCCCACGATTTCTTCCATGCCGTCGACGGCGACCCAGATCAGGCCATCGCCAAAGCCGCGGCGCAGGCGATCTTCGGGAATTGGCTGGGTCGGTTCGCCCAAAGGCCCGAAATCAATCAGGCCAGTGCCCCGGAACAGCGTGGCGGACGCGAGGTCTATGTTCTGAAGCTCGCCGATTTCGTTCCCACGCGCAGGGCGCACGCGATATTGCGGCGCGGGGTCAGAAATCAAAGACGCCATGGGGGAGGCCAGCCTGTCGCGGGTCTTGGTGAGGAAGTCTTGGACTAGGATTGTTAGAGGACTAATGAATAGCGGCTGAACCGGAGGCGGAACAGAGCGCAATGACAGCAGACCTCACGTCTGAACAGAAATTGATCCAGCAGACAGCGGCGGATTTCGCGGCCGAGAAACTGCGTCCGTATGCTGCCGAATGGGATGAAAAGAAGCACTTTCCCGTAGACGTCATTCGAGAGGCCGCAGCTCTGGGGTTCGCTGGCCTGTACGTTAATGAAGATGTCGGGGGATCGGCGCTCAGTCGTTTCGACGCCGTACTGGTTTTCGAACAACTTTCCCAGGGCTGCATTTCGACCGCGGCATATATTTCTATCCACAACATGTGCTCGTGGATGATTGATCGCTTCGGGTCGGACGAGTTGCGCAAGGAATGGCTGCCGCAGCTCACGTCGATGGAGCTGCTGTCATCTTACTGTCTCACGGAGCCGGGGTCTGGGTCGGATGCGGCGAGCCTGAAGACGAAGGCTGCCAAGGACGGCGACGACTACATTCTCAACGGATCGAAGCAGTTCATCTCGGCCGCCGGCACGAGCGACGTTTATGTTGTGATGGCGCGCACGGGCGCAGATGGACCGAAGGGCATTTCCACCTTCATCGTGCGCAAGGATGACAAGGGCATCTCGTTCGGCGCCAACGAAAAGAAGATGGGCTGGAATTCACAGCCGACGCGGCAGGTGATCTTCGAGAATGTGCGCATTCCGGCGAGCCGTCGTGTGGGCGCGGAAGGCGATGGCTTCCGCTTCGCCATGGCGGGGCTGGATGGCGGACGGCTGAACATCGCTGCGTGCTCGCTGGGTGGAATGCAGGAGGCGCTGAACAAGGCGTTGTCTTACGCGAAAGAGCGCAAGCAGTTCGGACAGGCGATCGCGGATTTCCAGTCGGCGCAGTTCAAGCTGGCGGACATGGAAACCGAGACCCAGGCAGCGCGCATGATGCTGTATGCGGCGGCGAGGGAGCTGGACGCGAAGACGCCGATGGCGACGCGCTGGTGTGCGATGGCCAAGCGGTTCGTGACGGACACGGGCTTCAAGGTGGCGAACGACGCGCTGCAGCTGCATGGCGGCTATGGCTATCTGAGCGATTACGGCGTGGAGCGCATCGTGCGCGATCTGCGCGTGCATCAGATCCTCGAGGGAACGAACGAGGTGATGCGAGTGATCGTGAGCCGGGATATGTTGAGGCAGTAGGGCCGGAAAGATCAGGGTGAAGAGATGCGGCTGCTTCTAGGCATTGGCTTTTGCTTGGTGGTTTTAGGGGCTTGCGAGGACAGAAGCGCAGCAGCGCTGGAAGGCGTATGTCGACAGCATATGGCCGCCAACGCCAGCGAGATCGGCGAGATACCGATAAGCATGGATTGCGGGTGCTGGTCGCGCGCGACCAAGACCGCGGCCGCTGCCAATCCAGCGTACAACGAAGCCTTGAAGGCTTTTCTGGATGGCAGCCAGAATCCGCTGACATTGTCGCCCGAACAAAAGTCCGCCATGGCCGAGCTGGGCGAAGTCGCGACGCGCGAGTGTGCGAGGCTGAAATAAGTATTCGTCCACTCTGTGGTGCGGAAAACAAGATGATCAGGCTCTTCGTACTTGCCTTAGCTCTGACGCTCGGCGCTTGCGCATCGGCCCCGGAGCAGGCTGCGCCCGCCGGGCCGCCCGATGTGCGGTTGACGGCTGGACTGCCTGCGCCGCCTCAGGCGCGGCTGTATGCGGAGTGCATTTCGCAGGCAGCGGAGACGGGGTCGTATGTGCGGGAGCGCGATGGAAAGACGTTGCGCTTCACCTGCACGGGCGCGACGGCGAAATGGTTCTTTGATGCGCTGGGGCCGTGGAGCGCAAAGGCCGGGTCCGAATACGTGGCGGATGGCACGACATGGCGGTTCAGCAAGAAGCTGATCAGGGACTCATATGGCATCGATGGCTGCTCGCGCGATGCGGCGGAGGAGCATATGTGCGTGGTGGTCCTTGCGGTGGGCGAGTTCATCGAGGCACTGGATTATTCGATCCCGAAGCTCTGAACTTCACGGCGCGCATTCTGATCCGGCTCGTTGCCGCATGGCGCAACAGGGGCTTGCGCGCGAGAGTTGGCGCGCGGGGGCAGAATTATCTGCAGTCCATGTCTTCCGCGTCGAGGCCCGACGCGCGCTGGTAGCGTTTGCGCGCATTCGCGGAATGGTGCATGCGCATTCCGTTATTTGAGCAGGATGCCAGCATGGCCGACGTTACCATCTATCGACAGGGCGTGGCGGGACGGATCACGCTGAACCGGCCGCAAGCGTTGCATGCGCTGAATGAGGAAATGTGCCTCGCCATGGACGCTGCGCTGAAGCAGTGGGCGAACGATGACGAGGTGGAGCTTGTCGTCGTCGACCATGCGGAGGGGACGCGCGGGTTCTGTGCGGGCGGCGATATCCGCATGCTGGCGGAGAGCGGCACGGGCGATGGCTCTGCGGCGGTGGCGTTCTTCCGGGCGGAATACCGGCTCAATGCGCGGATCAAGAATTACGCGAAGCCCTATGTGGCGTTCATGGATGGCGTCACCATGGGCGGCGGCGTGGGGATCAGCGTTCATGGCTCGCATCGCGTTGCGACGGAGCGGACGACATTTGCGATGCCGGAGACGGGCATCGGGCTGTTCCCGGATGTGGGCGGCGGGTGGTTCCTGCCGCGGCTGGGTCCGCCGCTGGGGATGTGGCTGGCGCTGACGGGTGAACGGCTGAAAGGCGGCGATGTGTGCGCTGCCGGGGTCGCGACCAACTTCGTGGAGTCGAGCGTTCTGGGGGCGGTGAAAGAGCAGGTTTGCGAGGGCGAGCTTCGCTTGCTGGAGGCGATGGACTGGGACGAGGCGGGGGCGTTCGAAAAGCATATCGAGGTGATCCAGCGCTGTTTCTGGAAGCCGAGCGTGGAAGAGATTTTCTTCGCGCTTGAGGGTGAGCAGGGCGAGTGGGCGAAGGCGCAGCTGGCGGTGCTGAAGACGAAGTCTCCGCGCACGCTGAAAGTGGCGCATCGTCAGCTCGCGCTGGGTCTTCAGGCTGAGACGTTCGAGGAGAACATGCGGATGGAGTTCCGCATCGGGTCGCGGCAGGTCCACAGCCATGATTTCCAGGAAGGCGTGCGCGCCGTGATCATCGACAAGGACAACGCGCCAAAGTGGGATCCGCCGTCACTGGCTGGCGTGAGCGACCGGATGCTGGACGATGTGTTCGCGCCGCTGGAGGATGACGAGCTGACGTTCGATTGATGATTGACGTATGAACCCAAAACAAAAGGCCCGGCTTTTGGCCGGGCCTTTCACGTTTGTGGTTGGGCTGATCAGGGCTTCGGCGCGACGGTGGCCGGGCTGCCGGTCGGATCGCCCTCGGTGAGGGCTTCCTTCATGGCGTCGCCGGAGTCGTCGAGGTCGCCCTTGGGCAGCTTCATCGCGCCGATATGCCAGAGCACAGCCAGCGGGGTCATCAGGATGACCGCGATGATCATCGCCCATTTGAGCGACATCTGCTTCACCTGCTCGACGCTGTCGCCGAGGAAGCTGTGTGCTTGCGACAGGCTATCGGCGTTGCCGCTGATCCAGTCCGACATGATGCCGACGACGAACGGACCGGTGCCGAGGCCGAGGATGTTCAGGATGAAGAACAGCACAGCGGACGACATGGCGCGCATCGAAGCGGGCACGAGGTGGTGGGTGATCGCGAGAGCCGGCCCGAGATACATCGCGGCCAACGTGATGCCCGGGAAGTAGAGCAGCAGCGACAGCTCGACCGTCGGGGCCAGCATGGCGAGGATGAACAGCGGCGCGCCGAGGATCTTGCCCCACATCGGAACCCACAGGAACCAGCGGCGGTCCTTGGCGCCCAGACGGTCGGCGAGGTAGCCGCCCGCGATCGTGCCGATCATGCCGCCGACGCCCGAGCAGGTGCCGTAGAACAGGCCGATCTCGGTCTTGTTCATGTCGTAGCAGTCCGCCGCGAGCTGGCGGACGCCGTCGACCATCGTCGACTGGCACATGCCCAGAGCGTTCTGGAGTTCGGGCATGCCCCACTGGCCAAGATACTTGACCGCGCCGCCAACCGACGCCGGATCAATGATGCCATAGGTGCGCGGCATGAAGGACGGCATCCAGTTGCCGAGGCCGTAGGTGATGAACGTGCCGGCGCCGGTTGCGATGGCGTAGTAGGGGAAGGCCTTCAGCGACCAGAGCTTGGCGAAGGATTTGAGGAAGGTCGGCTTGTCG
>ERZ724517.1302-NODE-1302-length-13954-cov-3.584287_pt1 | contig 13954 bp, 12 predicted proteins | sample MGYA00376050_ERZ724517 | MGnify/ENA primary metagenome ERZ724517 (study PRJEB28724, sample SAMN07190886) | activated sludge metagenome | isolation source: activated sludge of sewage treatment plant in Hong Hong | place: USA: Christiansburg, Virginia | collected... | reverse complement strand
CTGACCGCTTTCGGGTTTTATCCAAAACTGACATGGAAGCATTCCGGCAGGCGACAGAAAGTCGTGAGACTAAAGCCGTGGCACAAGATGATGTGTATCTCGTGGAGAATCTTTTTCCTGACGAGCACCCAGATTATTCCCGAATCACGTCAGAAAAGATCAGTGTGCAGGAGTAAAGTGGCGCTTTGTTTGGATACCTTAATGATGGTTTGTTAGTTGTAATGAATATTCTAGTATGCACGTTATTGCCCTGGGACACGACAAAAAAATGTTTGACCACGCGTCGCGAGCTTTTGCTCGACAAGTTGCTTATGCAAAAGAGCTCTCGTCACTTCATGTGTTTGTTCCAACGAGCAAGGTGGAATCCTCGCTAGTTTCAAATCAGCTCACTATCCATCCCGTCGTCGGAAAGAATTTTTTGATGGTTGGATGGAAGGTAACCCGAGCAATGTATCGGCAGCTACGGACTTGTCAGCAGCTCGGCCCGACAGTATTGATCGTCCAGAGCCCGTTTGAGTTTGGGTTACTCGGACTTCTACTGTCTCGTATCACTCGGGTGCCACTCCAGGTGCAGGTGCACGGTGATTTTTATAGTGGCCCGTACTGGCGCACAGAATCATGGGGGAACCGTATTCGGGCAGCGCTTGGATTATTTGTGTTGCGTCGAGCGACTGGTATCCGGGTGGTGTCAAAGCGGATTGCCGTCTCATTACAGCAACGGGGAGTGGCAGAAAATCGCATTTCTGTACTACCTATCGAATCTGATTTACGAGATTTTTTGACGGCCACGGCACAACCGATTTGGCCAACAGAACCAGGCATGGTGACGGTGCTGTCAGTTGGGCGTTTTGCCCGGGAGAAAAATCTGCCACTACTCGTCAAAGCGTTTTATGAGATGCAGCGGGTACATCCACATACGCAGCTCGTACTCATAGGAGAAGGCCCGGCTGAGTCAGCGGTACGAAAGCTAGTGACCTCCTTGTGGCCAACTCATTCGCCAGTCAGGCTGTATCCCTGGCAAACACACATTGCATCCTTGATGAAGGCGGCTGATATCTACGCTCTGTCGTCTGATCATGAAGGGTATGCGATGGTGCTTGGTGAAGCTCTGGCAGCTGGTGTCCCGGTTGTGGCAACTGATGTTGGTTGTGCCGGCGAGCTCGTGTTGCCTGACGTACATGGACTCATCGTGCCGACTCGGGATGTAGAGGCGTATGCCAATGCACTATCTCGTTTGGTGTCTGATACCCAATTGCGCACGCGGTACGGCACGGCAGGTGTAGAGACAATGAGTCGATTTGCACAATCTGGTGATACATATACCAAATCATTGGTCGCAACCTGGCGATCGCTCGTGAGGTAGTTGTCCGTTCTACATAACTACTCTACCTAGACGTATACCAGCTGTTATATAATAGCTGTATTAGTTATAAGTAGACATTATATGTTACAGACATTTGAGGTCCGCAGTGTTGTTCTAATGTTGATCAAGGTGTCGCTGTTAGGAATTTTTGGGTTGATGGCAGTTAATGCATATGCTGCAGAAAATCGATCAATCCAATTAACTGAATCGGAGCATGATTATTTGCATATAAGCGATAGTGAGCAACAAAATCTTGATATTGCAGGCGACCTTACTATTTCGATGTGGGTAAAACCAGAGAATGTCACGGATAATATGCCGTTAATCTCAAAGTGGAATCGCGCAGATAAAACTCAGTATATTTTGTTTCTTGAGACAGGCGAACTAGGTGTTCACCTTAATGATGAATCAAGTGGTTATAATTACTCTACGCACAGGGTGTCTCATGGTAAAAATGCCAATGAATGGTTCCATGTGGCTATGGTATACCGAGCTGCCAGTGGTACGACAGAACTCTTTGTTGACGGTCAATCTCTTGGTATAGACAACTCTGCTCCACATGCAATAGCTGATACTAATGCTGATTTTTCTATCGGAGGTAGAGAGGATGGGGTGACAGCTTTTAAAGGAAAAATTGATGATGTGAGAATCTGGAGTCGATCTTTATCGGCAACAAAAATTGATAGCATATTTGCGAATCCTTCCGGTTTTAAGAATGGTGCAAATCTACAGGGGTATTGGAAATTTAATGGTCACCTTCGGGATCAGTCGGTAAATAATAACGATCTTAACTTTACATATAGTACGGATGTGCCATTTTAAAAAGTAGGCCATTTGTATTACAAGGAAATCACTCCCGAAAATCGGGAGTGATTTCCTTGTAAATAAGGGAGAAATGCTGATATTTATATGTGGCCGTAATATATATTTTAATGATATACTAGGGCAATATTATTTTAAGACGTTTCATTAACGATTACATTCTATGATAGGACTTGAGACGGTATATCAGTCACACCACAAACGTCGCGGCGATGGGTTCGCAATTCTTCTCAAAGAACGAGGAGATTTTTTGCGAAAACACATTGGTACAGGAAAAAAAGTGCTCGATATCGGTTGTAGAGATGGGCAGCTAACCAGGGAGTATATTGCTGGTAACACAGTCACTGGTGCTGATATTGACAGCGAGGCGTTGGAGCGAGCCCGTGCACTTGGAGTGGATCCGATACATGTCGACCTCAATGGTGCCTGGCCTTTTACTCCTTCCACGTATGATGTGGTGGTGGCGTGTGAATTTTTGGAACACATATATTTTCCGGCAGTAGTGTTTGAGAAGATAGAAACAGTCTTGCGAACGGGCGGTATATTAGTCGGTACTGTTCCGCATGCGTATAGTCTCCAATCGCGTATTAAGTTTCTGCTCGGCAGGAAAAGCGGCACTCCATTAGAAGACCCTACACACATAAACCACTTTACCTTTACTGAGTTTAAGGGTTTGCTTGAGGCGCGTTTTGAATTGCTTGAAATTACTGGACACGTGCCAAGTCGTTACAAATTGTTGGCAAAACTATTTCCAACTTTGTTTATTCATGACATCATGTTTTGTGTGCGTAAAAAATAACATGGAAACACTACAATTTTTTAATAAAGTTGATGTTTTACACCATTTGATTAACCCAAATGATGTGGTATTGGACGTCGGTTTTTGGGGGCAGGGTATTACTTGGGAGAGTGAGCAATGGCCACATAAATTACTTCGTAACCGAGCAAAAGAAGTGTGGGGTATTGATATTGTCTATGACGCATCGGTAATACCTGAACCTGATCGTTATCGCTACAAACAAGCTGCTGCAGAAGATTTTTCATTTGATAAAAAATTTGACGTTGTCTTTGCTGGAGATTTGATTGAGCATCTAGTTAATCCTGGTCTGTTTCTTGATAATGTACGCCGTCATCTGGCACCTGGTGGTCGACTCATTATGACGACTCCAAATGCTTTTAATCTGTATGTCATGGCCGGGAAGCTGACAAGGGAAGAGCCACCAATCAATCCGGATCATACGTTCTATTTCAATCGCCGTACCATTAAAGTATTGCTCGAAAAATGTAATTTCGAGGTCAAAACTTTTGGTTTTATGTTTACTCTTGGTTACAAACATAAAGAAAGCCTCAAAAAGAAGTGTCTCAATCTGCTCAATCGTGTGCTTCGGACATGGACACCAAAATTCGATGAAACATTAGTCATTGTTGCTAGTCCTAAATAAATTATATGAAAACGACCTCAATACTTCGTGATTGTGAGTATACCGAAATATCGAAAGTACATCTCAATGGAAAAATATTAGACGTAGGGGGTAGTAAAAAGTCTGGCTACCATGAGCTGGTGAAAGGGGAACATACATTTCATGTAATCAACCTTGATCCTACTTGCGAGCCTGATACGTTTGTTGATATTGAAAAGACCTTTCCGTTTGAAGACGGGAAATTTGATGGAGCGATTTGTCTGAATGTCCTCGAGCATATTTTTGAAGTACAGAACGCATTTGCCGAAACTGTGAGAACGGTCAAAAGCGGTGGCACCATGGTATTTGCGACACCATTTATGCACCATGTCCACGGTTCACCGGATGATTATGGTCGCTACACCGAGTCGCATTACCGAAAAATGGCTGCAAAATACAATTGTGAAATTGTTTCTATTACACCACTGGGTAAGGGGTTCTTTTCACTGGGGTATCAGTGTGTAGGCGGCTCATTGCCAACCAACATGCTGCGTCAGGCTGCCAAGCAGATTGCGCTTGCGCTTGATTCGTTTGGGAACAAAATATCAAAGCGCTACCAGATACTGTCACAGCGCATCCCGCTCGGTTACTTTGTAGTAATGAAGAAAAAGTAGGGGTTACTTCCGGGTGTAGTACATGAGGGTGAATAGTTGTACATAGTTGGTGGCTACCTTTGCTCCCACCGCACCCAGGAGTCCAAAGAAAGTGATGCCGAGGAATGTGGCAATTATCTGAAAGCCGCTCGTTAGTACGTTCACCGAGTACAGGGCTTTTTCGGCCTTCTGCGTTTGTAGCCAGCTTTGGTGTATGTGATAAATCGAGGCAGGAAAGGCCAGTGCCAGGATTTGCGTATACAGTGCTGCCTCAGGATACTTAGGGAATATGATTTCATACAAGTAAGGCACGATGAGTATAACTATGCCCGTGAATACCGTAAGGAGTACGAAGCCTTTGAGACTATGCTTCGCCAGGTGGGGAGCGTCTATTTCGGTGCGAGAAGAGAAGCGGGGAATTAGTAATGTCGGGAGATTTTTGAAGGCACCTTTGATATGTTCTGGAAGTAGAGTGGCAATCGTAAAAGTTGCGAGACTGGCAGCTCCTAGTTGTTGAAAGACAATAACTGCGTCAAGTCGTGCTGCCGTGCCAACGATAATGTTGCGGAGGCTCGTGTGAATGGCAATGCTGTGATACCGCGCTAGTTTTGCTGGCTCCGGGGATTCAGGGACAGTACGTCTGGTATGACGCCAAGATACATACCCAGCAATGGCTTGGCAGCCCAAGAAGACCATGATGAGGATGAGTACATCGTGTGTGATGAGTACGGCAGCAATCGATGAGAGGGTAATAAAGAAAGATCGGGTTGTTTGTAGGCAGGTGGCTTCTTTGAATTTCTTTTGGCCGTGAAGGAAGGCGAGTGCATTAAGAAAATAGATACTGATTGGCTGCAGGAGAGCAATCAAGACACAGCCGATGGCGAGGAGATAGTTATCGAAGATAGCGTAGTAGGCTGCGGCACTCAGGGCAATGCTGCTGCTGATCAGATTAAAGCGGGCCGTACGACGATTTCCAAAAGCGTAGTACCAGGTATCGTGCTTGGCTGCGGCCTGGAGGATGGCCTGACCAACCCCAGTGAGGCTAAAGCTACCGAATAACACAGCCAAACTAATGAGGTAGCGGTAAATACCAAAATCATTGGCGGTCAGATAATGAGCAAAAATAATGGTGCCGACCATGGAGATGATGATGGTCAGCCCCTGTGCAGTTAATAACCAAAAACCGCCGTTAATAAAATAACGGCTATCAATTTTGAATATTTTCTCAATAAGGTTGTGCATGATTTCTCTTAATACTTATAATCACCAATGAGAGTTACGTGGAGGATGTGTATATCGTACTATCTTTTCTTCATGTATACTACTTTGGTATGCAATCTGAAAACATCACCTGTCTACTTTGTCAGTCACCTAATGTAGCCGTTCTTACCCATTCTATGTGTCGTTGTCGGGTGTGTGGGTATTTTTTTGTGGCACCAAGTGAGCGTGATCGCCAACAAGCAAACTTTCAAATTATTACTGATGCGCCAGTCAATCAGCCAATGTTAGATAATCTGCGAAAGAAATATCCAAAAGAAGGTCATGGTAAACGGAAGCTCTATGAAGCCTATGCGCAAAAGGCGCTCGGATGGTATGGGGCTGATATTGCTGTTTTGGATGTGGGGGCAAGCGGTGGCTTTTTCTTACATGAAGTAGAAAAACTCGGTGCCAAGCAAGCAAATCTCCGTACCCTTGAAGTAGACCGAACTTACCAGGCCCTCACTGAAGAGTACTTTGGATACGAAGGTGATATAGAAAACATCGAAACCTATGTGGCTCCTCGACCGTATCATTTCATCACCTTGTTTGATGTACTCGAACATGTCCATAAGTTCTGGGATGCCTTGGCGACTATGCATAGTGCACTTACACCAGACGGGCGACTGCTTTTGAAGTTGCCTAATGCGCGATGGGCATATCTGAAATACAAAATGGCGATGTTGCTCGGTTGGTCGCACAAAGTGCCGGGATACCTCTATCTTGAACCAGGAGGGCATCTGAACTATTGGAATAATGAATCAATTAAGAAGCTAGAAAAGGCTGGTTTTGTCCTCGAGTCGTTCGAGTATGTCTATCCACACAAAGAGCAGTTCGGTCGGCACCATTGGCTGCGTCTCTCTGGGTACCGTCTCAATGCTCTTTTGGGACTCAATCTTTTTCCTGAGTTCATCGCTATTTTTAAGAAGAAATAACCTTTTCTTGACATTGTGAGTTAAAACCAGTATATAGACGTTCATATGAATAGCTTACAGATTGGTTTTATTGGACAAGGGTTTATCGGTCGCAATTTGGCAGATAACTTCGCTGAGCGGGGGTATGCCGTTGTGCGTTATGCGCTTGAACCTGAGTATGTTGCTAATAAAGCAGAAATAGCTCATTGCGATATTGTTTTTATTGCGGTACCAACACCAACCACTCCCGAAGGGTTTGATTTTTCAAGTCTCAAATTGGTATTGCCGTTGGTAGGAGAAGGTAAAACTGCTGTTATAAAATCGACTATTCTGCCAGGCACTACCAAATTGTTACAAGAACAATTTCCTCATATTGTCATATTACATAGTCCGGAATTTCTGACAGAAAAAAATGCAAAGTTTGAAACTGACTCGCCGTTACGAAACATTGTCGGTATGCCGGTAGATGATGAAGTGCATCAAGTTGCTGCTGCGCAGGTGATGTCGATATTGCCCACCAGTCCCTATGCACGTATCGTCAACGCAGTTGAGTCTGAGCTGATCAAATACGCTGGCAATAATTTCCTGGCCCTTAAGGTGGTATATATGAATATCATCTATCAGGCTGCTGAAGCAGTAGGTGCAAATTATGAAGTGGTTGCTGAGGCTATGAAAGGGGATCCACGGATTGGTGCCAGTCATATGAATGTTATTGATCAGAGTGGTCATCCGGGTAGTATTCCTGGTCGTGGTGCGGGTGGTCACTGTTTTCCAAAAGACTGGGCAGCATTTACTGATTGGTACAAAGACATGTGCGTAGATGATGCCGTCGGACAGGCTGTACTTGATGCAGTAGAAGTAAAAAACGTTTCCTTATTACGGAGTAGTCAAAAAGACATTGACCTATTGAATGGCATCTACGGTGCCTAGGTACATGACGTCTCCCAAAACAAAAGTGGTCGTGGTCGGCGGCGGAACGGGTACATACACCCTATTGCGTGGTCTCCGTGAATACCATAACCGTATTGATATTGCTGCCATCGTCACGATGGCCGATTCGGGTGGGTCAACCGGCCGCTTGCGAGATGCCTTTGGCCAACTACCAGTCGGAGATGTGCGGCAGGCACTTTCGGCATTGGCTCCTGATGTACCCGGTGCACCCAACTTACTTCGGGATTTATTTTTGTATCGATTTCAGACAGGTGAAGGGCTTGCGGGACACAACTTTGGCAATTTATTTTTAACAGCATTAACCGATATGCTCGGTAGTGAGGCCTTGGCGATTGAAGCGGCTGCCGATCTCTTGCGGATTTGTGGTCGGGTTATTCCAGTGACTACTGACAAGGTACATCTTCAAGCCAAATTTACCTCTGGTCGGATAGTGGTGGGGGAGCATAGTATTGATGAGCCCGATCAGGACCATCAGCATGATCGGATTATGGAACTGTCGCTAACTCCACATGCACGGTTGTCACCAGAGGCAAAGGAGGTGATACACGAAGCGGATGTTGTAGTGTTTGGTCCTGGAGATTTCTACACCAGTATTCTCGCTAATACGGTAGTTGAGGGTTTTGCTGACGCTCTGGCGGCGAGTCGGGCTATGGTTATTTTTGTGGCGAACCTCATGGCACGACCAGGTCAAACTATTGGCATGCATCTCGAGGATTATTTGCGTGAGTTCAAACGTTATGTACAAACTGACCCCGACATCGTGATTATCCCTGATGCGCCATTACCGACTCATTTGGTTAGACTGTATGAAGCGGCTGAAGCCGTACATCCCATTTTGTATGAGCTCGGTGACACTTTTAAGACAGTGCTCCACCCCGCTACAATTGTGAGTCATCAGGCTGTGTCGGTACAAGCCGGTGATGTATTAGCTCGTAGTTTCATTCGTCATGATAGCGCTGCTCTGGCCGAAACAATTATGGCTTTGCTCCACAGCTGATTTTTAATCAGCTAGCAAAACACAGTATACTAGTGACAGTATGGAAGATGGTCACTACATAAAACAAGCACAACAATCACTCAATACAATTCTCGCTGATAAACGCGACAAGGCTTCTGATAAAATTGAACCTGAGGTATCGATTACAATCGCCCGACAAACACCAGTAGCTACTGTAGTTTCGTCACGAACAAAAACTCGAGTGCTTTTTGTGACCACCGATGCTGGTATGCTCAATCAGGCAACCAAATCACTTGATGGTTTTACTGCAATCGCTGATCTTTTTCACGAAGTTCACATCATGGTACTTCGGACCGGTATCAAATCAAAAAATCCAGTACTTCGTATTGATGATAATACCTGGTTGTATACAGTCACTGCAAAACATATCTGGCAGCTACCGTTTTTTGCGTGGTCGATGATGGCCAAAGAATTGACGTTTGCCGAGGGTTTTCGCCCCGACATTATTGTTGCGCGCGAAGTCGGGGTGAGTGCATTTTGTGTGTATGGTGCGGGCGTGTACTACAAACGATCCGTACAACTCCATATTCCTGAGCGATATCGGCCGGCATTAAAACGTCTGCATCGATATTATGAACGGTGGCTCATTCGATTGTTTCCGAGTATTCGTGTGACGAGTGATGATGTGGCAGCATCATATCAAGATATGCTTGGTGATACACATGATGTAATGGTCCTACCACGGTACCGAGGCTATCTCAATGATTTCACGGGTCAACAAGGAACGTTCTTGAAAAAAAAGTATCCGCAATTCAGTTTTATTATTTTGTATGTGGGTGATTTGACCCCGACATCAACCGCCTTTAACGCAATAGATGCTGTGCGTGGTCTGCTTCGTAATCCACGGGTGGGTTTTTTGATGGTTGGTAATGGGACGGGTGTTATGGAATGTGAACGTCGGGCGGAGCTACTCGGTATCAAAGATCAGGTAATTATTGAACGGCGAGCCGATGATTTGCGGTCATATATGGACAGTGCTGATGCGCTCCTGGTTACTGACAGTGATACATCGGCCGATGAGGTGGTGTTGTATGGCGCTGCAGCTGGCGTACCGACAGTTATGGTGAAGACAGTATTGCGTGAAGATATCTTTACTGATGGGCAGTCAGCCTACATCGTATCCGATGCCCGTTCGTCGCGGATAACAGATGCCTTATCGCGACTACTTAATAATACGAGCGATCGTTTGTTGTTGCGGCAACAGAGTCGGGCGGCGGTACTCGGCCGCTTGTTGACTAGTCAAGCTGCCTATGAAAGTGAGTATCGCACGAGTGTGGAAAGCGCTCTTTTGTTCGATGGGTCATAAGACCCGTGCTACACTAATATGATTGAAATATGAAAATGCGCAAAGGACCAGCATTTATTGGAATCGGGGCATCGTTTGCTGGATTGACACAAGTTACTACATGGCTCGCTGAACATGATGAAATTGTTGATGTTATACCGTCGGGAAATTTTTTTAATACCGAAGCATTCACCAAAAAAGGACTTGATTGGTATGAGGAACGAATCTGTCCTTCGCAGGGAAAGAGTGGGTTGCTGTGTGGTGATGTGTCGCCAGGCTACCTTATTAACGCACAGGTTCCCAAACGTATTGCGACGAGCTACAGTGAGACAAAATTGTTTGTCATTGTTCGTCACCCACTGAAGCGGGCATTGGCCGCGTATGTGGCGCATCGTGATATAGATGCTCGAGCCAAGAATCAGAGTGCCGCCACCTATCTGGCTGAAGAGGTCTCGTTGCAGACTGAAAGTTATTATGCTGATCACTTGGCTCATTTTAGCGAGTATTACGCACCGGTAAACTTACACATCATTGCGTATGAAGATTTGGTGGCAGACCCACTAAAAGTAATGTCCGAATTGTATGAATATCTTGAAGTTACAAAAACGGTCATCCCCAAAAGCCTCCGTCATCTTGCGCCGCCACCCGAACCACCAAAAAACCCCGGTCTTATAAAGCGGAGTATCATACGTATAAAAACAGCAGTCAAAAAATTTAGAGAACGTCCCATTGGACCTCTTTTTCCGCCAGAGCCAGCCATTGAAACACTACTTTCGGCAGAAGAACAAGCGCTATTTGTTGCAAGTATGCGACCTTCGGCAGACCGGTTGTCTCATATTATGGGGCGGGATATGGTCGCCTTTTGGAACTTGGAGTAGATGTATATACCCCTCAATTTTTTGGCTTCATTCCACAGAAAGACACTAGTAATGTCGTTTCGTCTAGGGACAAGCCCGTTTTTCCTTGTGGTATAGTAGTAGCCATATGAATCCTGTTAGACGCCATTGGGTCGGCTAACTAGGATAATTTAATTAACATTAAAGTTTTACACATGTCCACTCAGTCGTACTCGTCTAACGGGATGAAAGATATTTTGAAAGGCATTATTTATGTAGGGTTGTTTGCGGTACCGTTTTTAACACTTTATGTAGCAAATGAAAATTTTTTCCCGTACATTACCGGTAAGAATTTCTGGTTCCGTGTCATTGTTGAGATCGTTTTGGCGTCTTATATTATATTAGCGCTCCTTGATAAAACATTTCGTCCACGATTCTCTTGGCTCTTGGCGACTTTTGGTGGTTTGCTCGCGGCAATGTTCATCTCAACGATGATGGCTGAACATGTCACCACTGCCTTATGGAGTAACTTTGAACGAATGGACGGGTATGTCACGCTTGTGCATGTGTTCTTCTATTTCTTCGTGTTGGCGGCAATGTTCAAGAGTCGGACTGTCTGGACCTACTTCCTCAACACAACAGTTGGTGTCGCCGCTCTGGTGGCTTTTCAAGGAGTGGCGCAGCTTTCAACGGGGACTACTCGTGTTGATAGTACCCTTGGTAATGCGGCGTATATGGCCGTGTACATGCTCTTCCACATCTTTATTGTAGCGTTACTTTTTGTACGCACTCGCGTACTACCATACCGCATCATCTACGGTATTCTTATGGCACTGTTTGTGTTTGTATTACTCCAAACAGGTACGCGTGGTACGGCTATCGGTTTAGCAGCCGGATCACTCGCTACTGTTGCTTATGTAGTTCTGTTTGCTGCCAAACTACCACAGATTCGTCGTTATGCGTTGATGGCAGCGGTGGTGTTGGCAGTGATGTTTGCTGGTTTCTTTGCGGTTCGCGATTCAGCGTATATTCAAAGTACTCCAGCGCTTGCTCGTATTGCTAACATTGACCTCGGCAGTGACCTTAAGGTACGTTCAACTATTTGGGGAATGTCTATTGAAGGAGTAAAGGAAAGACCGGTCTTTGGTTGGGGGAACGGTAACTTCAACTATGTGTTCAATGCGGAGTACGATCCACATTTGTACAGTCAGGAACAGTGGTTTGACCGTGTTCACAATATCGTCTTCGACTGGCTGATTGCCGGGGGTGTCGTCGGTTTGGTAATGTACGCCAGTATTTTTGCTGCCCTCTTTTACTATTTAGTCATTGTTGCCTGGCGGGAAGAAAGCAGTATTCCAGTACTTGAACGAGGTATTTTGGTCGGTCTTACGATCGGTTACATCACACACAATCTAGTCGTGTTTGATAATATTATCAGTTACATCTTCTTCGCAGTCTTGCTTGCGCTCGTGCACAGTTACTATAGTAAGGAATGGGGAAGTGTGATGAAGTTTTCAATACCAACACCTCTCGTGACACAAATCGTTGCTCCGCTGGTTGTGGTAGTAGCGGTTATGGTTGTGTATGTCGTGAATGTGCCAGGCATGCGTGCTGCTACCGGTATCATTGATGCGTTTCGTGAACAAGATGTCACCAAACGCTTGGCAACATTCGAAGAGGTGCTTGCACTCAATTCATTTGCAGAACAAGAAATCGTCGAACAATTTGCTCAGCAAGCAATGAGTATTGCTCAAAATCCTGGTTCGGTTGATCCGGCCATTAAAGATAAGTTCTTGGCTTCTGCTGAACGGGCACTTCATACGATGGTAGAAAAAAAGCCAGGCGATGCACGTCTTCATGTTTTCCTTTCGAGCTACTATCGTGCTACTGGAGATAATGTAAAGGCACAGACAGAGCTAGCAACTGCTCGCGCATTATCACCGAAGAAGCAGGCTATTATTCTTCAGCAGGGGGCAGTTGAAATTGCGCTTGGGAATAATCCAACTGCTCGCGAATTCTTCGCTGAGGCTTTTGCTTTAGATGAATCTAATGATGAAGCGCGTGAATACTACTATGCGTCACTTTTGTTCACTGGTGACACCGTCAAGGCAGAGAGTCTGATTGCTTCAACCACCCCTGAGTTCAAAGATCGTCTCGCTGGCAGTGACTTTGTCTTTTCGGCTCTGAACCAGGCGAAGCGGTATGAAGATTTGGCGGCCTTGTACGAAAAGCGCGTTCTTACATCACCTGACAACGCACAACAGTGGGCGAGTTTGGCGTATTTGTATTACCAGCTCGGACAAGAGGCATCAACCACTAAACCTGAACGCCGCCAGATTATGACAGATAAGGCGATTGAAACGCTGGCACGAGGTGCCAAGGCCGTTCCTACTTTTGCGCCAACGGCTACCTGTGTGTCAGGTAATCTTAAGGCCGGTCGAGCGCCAGAAGTAGGCTGTCAATAAAACTATGGATGATTTGGTGATCGAGGAACACGTCTCGCTGGCTTCTCACACAACTCTAAAAGTTGGTGGTACCGCCCGGTACTTCATGGTTGCAAAGACGGAACAAGCGGTTGCAGAAGCGGTAACGTTTGCAGAAGAGCGGCACTTGCCGCTCTTTGTGCTCGGCGCTGGTTCAAATGTATTGGCGCTTGATAACGAATATCCTGGTGTTGTTGTCAAAATTGCCATTACAGGAATCGACTCGGTGGTGATGTCTGATACACATGCGGTTGTGTGTACCGTAGGTGCAGGGGAAGATTTGGATACGCTGATTAGTCATACCGTTCAAGCGGGGTGGTGGGGTATTGAAAATCTAACAGCGATACCTAGTTCGGTCGGGGCAGTGCCGGTGCAAAATGTGGGAGCTTATGGTGTGGAGGCAAGTCAGGTGGTGACTATGGTGCGAGTATACAATCGTTTGTCACATTCTATAGACATGCTCACTCATGACGAATGTCGTTTTGCCTATCGTGATTCAATCTTCAAACACCCCGAAGGGAAACACTATATTGTGTTGGCGGTTATCTTCACTCTCACAACGAATCCAAAACCACAATTAACCTATAAAGATTTGGCTGAACGATTCCTCGATCAATCGCCAACTCTTCAAGAAATCCGTGCGGCGGTCGTAGAAATTCGCGCCGACAAATTCCCTGACTGGAAGGTGGTGGGTACGGCAGGATCATTTTTCAAAAATCCGATTGTTGCCAACGATATTGCATTGAAGCTGGCTGAAACATATCCAACGTTGCCGATATATGAGGGCGGTAACGAACGGACCAAAAAAATTTCACTCGGATTTATTTTAGATAAAGTTTGTGGTCTCAAAGGATATCGAGACGGTGCTGTCGGTTTATTCGAGAAACAAGCATTAGTGCTAACAGTGACTCCGTATACGACGGCTGATGCGGTGGTGACCTTTGCACATTTGATTGCAGAAAAAGTTTTTGT
>ERZ724517.1292-NODE-1292-length-14007-cov-8.046947_pt1 | contig 14007 bp, 11 predicted proteins | sample MGYA00376050_ERZ724517 | MGnify/ENA primary metagenome ERZ724517 (study PRJEB28724, sample SAMN07190886) | activated sludge metagenome | isolation source: activated sludge of sewage treatment plant in Hong Hong | place: USA: Christiansburg, Virginia | collected... | reverse complement strand
CGACCGCGCCGCCCGGGTCCGCCAGCTCGACGAGCAGGGCCTCGACGGCGCCCTCCTCTTCCCCACCCTCGGGGTCGGCATGCAGGAGGCCCTGCGTCGGGACCTGCCCGCCCTCCACGCCGCCTTCTCGGCGTTCAACTCGATGGTGATCTTGCCGAGCGTGGTGGTCATTTCGACGGTCGGGGCGGCAAAGGCGGCGAGTGAGACGAGCAGGCCGGCAGCCAGGGTCGGGAGTTGCTTGAACATTGCTATTTTTCCGGTATGGATCATTGGTTGGCGGGCGTGGCGCCGGCAGCGGCCTCGGCCGGCTGCCGGGCGGGGGCCTTGGCGGGCATGGCGATCAGTTCGCGCGACAGGGCGAGCTTGGCGCGTGCCGCCTTGCTCGCGCCCTCGAGCTGGACGGCCTTGCCGTACGACTGGTTGGCCAGCTTGACGTAGAGGTCGCCGAGGTTCTCATGGGCGGTTGCATACGAAGGGTGCGCCTGGATCGCCATCTCGAGCGCCAGCCGCGCCTGGTCGTAGTGCTTCTGGCGGGCGTAGAGTACTGCCAGGTTGTTGTAGGGCTCGGGAAACTCCGGGTAATCCTGGGTCAGCTTGGTGTAGACCGCAATTGCCTCGTCGGTCTTGTCCATCTCGCTGTAGATGACGCCCTTGAGAAAACTCGCCTGGACGTCGTCGGGGGCCGTGCCGAGATAGAGGTCGACCGATGCCAGCGCCTGCGGGTACTTGCCCTGCTTGATCAGGCGCTGGACGTCGGCGAGCGTCTCGGCCAGCAAGGGGGCGCTGATGCCCAGCGCGAGCCCGACGATGATCGCCCGGAGCGCTCTGGATGCCCTGAGGCGAGGCTGGGGCAAGGGGGCTGAAGTCATCGCTATGCTATACTCGGCGCAGGTTTACAATCGTTCGATTCTACCAAGAACGCCAGCCATTCCCAAGTTTCACGAGCGGCTGACGACGTCGCGAATTCCCCCGCCCATGCTCAAAATCCATAACTCCCTGAAACGGGAAAAGCAGGTCTTCACGCCCATCGAACCGGGCAAGGTCCGCATGTATGTCTGCGGGATGACCGTCTATGACTATTGCCACCTCGGCCACGCCCGGGTCATGGTTGTCTTCGACATGGTCTATCGCTGGCTCAGGGCCAGCGGCTACGACGTCACCTATGTCCGCAACATCACCGACATCGACGACAAGATCATCAAGCGCGCCCTCGAGAACGGCGAGACCATCCAGCAGCTGACCAACCGTTTCATCGCCTTCATGCACGAGGATGCCGACGCGCTGGGCGTCCTGCGCCCCGATCACGAGCCGCGCGCCACCGAGTTCGTGCCGGAGATGCTCGACCTGATCGGTCAACTGGAAACGCGTGGCCTGGCCTACAAGGCGACCGATGGCGACGTCAATTACGCGGTGCGCAAATTCCCCGGCTACGGCAAGTTGTCGGGCAAGTCGCTCGACGACCTGCGGGCCGGCGAGCGGGTCGAGGTCGACTCGGCCAAGGACGACCCGCTCGATTTCGTGCTGTGGAAGCACGCCAAGCCGGGTGAGCCAGCATGGGAATCGCCGTGGGGCGATGGCCGGCCGGGCTGGCACATCGAGTGTTCGGCGATGAGTTCGAAGCTGCTCGGCACGCATTTCGATATCCACGGCGGCGGCCAGGACCTGCAGTTCCCCCACCACGAGAACGAGATTGCCCAGTCCGAGGGCGCGCATCAATGCACCTTCGTCAACTACTGGATGCATAACGGCTTCGTCCGCGTCGACAACGAGAAGATGTCGAAGTCGCTGGGCAACTTCTTCACCATCCGCGAAGTGCTCCAGCGCTACGACGCCGAGGTGGTGCGCTTCTTCATCCTGCGCGCCCATTACCGCAGTGCGCTCAACTATTCGGATTCCCATCTGGATGACGCCAAGCGCAGCCTGGACAGCCTTTATTTCGCACTGCGCGACGTGCCGCCGGTCACGGTCGACATCGACTGGAGCAACGATTTCGCCGCCCGTTTCGCTACCGCGCTCGACGAGGACTTCGATTCGCATGGGGCGATTGCGATGCTCTTCGAACTGGCGGGCGAGGTCAATCGCCAGCGCAGCGCCGAACTTTCCGGCCTCCTCAAGTCGCTGGCCGGGGTGATCGGCCTGCTCGAACGCGAGCCGATGGCGTATCTGCGCGGCGGCGGCGCCAGTGCCGGCGGGCTGGATGAGGCGGCCATCGAGGGGCTGATCGCCGATCGTGCGGCAGCGAAGAAGGCGAGAAACTTCGCCGAAGCAGATCGCATCCGCGAAGCCTTGAAGGCGGGGGGCGTGGTGCTCGACGACAGTCCGCAGGGGACGACCTGGCGGCGTGCCTGAAATAGAAAACGGCCTGTGAAAACAGGCCGTTTTTTCGTGTCGACCGCGCCGTTTCCCGGCGGGGCAGGCCGCTTACTTGAGAATCTTGCCGCCCGGCCCGATGACCGTCATTTCGACGAATCGTGAGCCGCGATGTTCATAGTTGTTGAATTCGACCGGGTAGCCGCCAAGATTCGTGTTGGTGGATTCGAGTGCCGATACAAGCTTCTCGCGTGTGGGATCCTTGCCGGTTGCCTTGATTGCATCGACCATGACGCGTGCCATGGCATAGGCCTCGATGCCGTAGTAGGAGTATCCGGATTTGTTGCCGACCAGCTTCTGGTAGTCACGTGCCAGCGGGACGATTTCGTTCCACGGGTATGGCATGACCTGCGAGATGGTGATGCCGCGCGCCTCGGGGCCCAGTTCGAGCACCAGTTGCTCGGTTCCGACCGGTGACAGGGTAGCGAACATCGGGCTCTGGCCCGCCTTCCGCATGGCCTTGACGAAGGCCGCCGTCGGCTTGTACAGGGTGACCATGATTACGGCTTGCGGCTTGGCCTTGGAAATGATGTCCACTGCGGCAGTCACGTCGGTCGAGTTGCGTTCGACGGTGGCAACGGCCGAAGGCTTGATGTTGTGCTTCCAGAGAGAAGTCGTGATGCCTTCCAGGCCGGATTTTCCGAAGCCGTCATTCTGGTAGAAGACGGCGATGTTCTTGATGCCTATGGATACCAGCTGGTTGACGATAGCTTCGGTTTCGTCGGCATAGCTTGCCCGGACGTTGAACATGTAGCGCCCGTTCGGATTCCTGCCAAAGACTTCGCGCAGCGAGCCGGCGCCGGAAATTGTCCCCACCAGCGGCACCTTGGCCGGCCCGAAGACCTTGTCCATCGCTTCTGTCGTCGGGCTCGAGCCGTAGTAGGCCAGAAGTGCGAAGACCTTCTTCTCGTCGATCAGGGCCTTGGTGTTGGCGACCGTGCGCTCGGTCTCGTAACCGTCGTCCAACGCCACCAGCTTGAGCTTGCGGCCATTGACGCCACCGCCCTTGTTGACTTTGTCGAAATAGAGTTCGATCACCTGGCGCATTTCGGTTCCATAGGCGCCATTGGGTCCCGAGAAGGGCGACGACATTCCCAACGTGATCGTGCTGTCGGTGACCCCCGGTTCGGCGAGCGCCAGCGCGGAGATGGCGATGGCTGCGACGCCGAGCAATTGCTTCAGGAAATGCATTTTAAATTCCCCCCTTGTGAGTTGGCAGATTCTAACAGCCGAATCAGTGCGGGGGGAACTGGCAGGAAGCGGGCGCTGGCAGGCTTCTTGTTACTCAGTCGCCGAAGAACTCCTTTACCTTGTCCATCCAGGACTTGGCGCGCGGGTTGTGCTTGCCGCCGTTGTCGCGGCTGGTCGATTCCTCGAGTTCGCGCAGCAGTTCCTTCTGGCGTTCGGTCAGGCTGACCGGGGTTTCGACGACGACGTGGCACATCAGGTCGCCGTGGGTGTGGCTGCGCACCCCCTTGATGCCCTTGCCGCGCAAGCGGAAGACACGTCCCGATTGCGTTTCAGCAGGGATCTTGATGCCGGCGGCACCATCCAGCGTCGGGATCTCGATCTCGCCGCCCAGTGCGGCTGTGGTGAAGGAGATCGGCATCTCGCAGTGCAGGTCGTTGTGATCACGGGTGAACACGGCGTGCTGTTTGAGGTGGATCTGCACGTAGAGGTCGCCCGGCGGGCCGCCGTTGACCCCGTGCTCGCCTTCGCCGGCGAGCCGGATGCGATCGCCCTCGTCGACCCCGGCCGGAATTTTGACGGAGAGTGTCTTGTGCTGTTTGGTGCGGCCGGCGCCGCCGCAACTCTTGCAGGGGTCGGCGATGAAGCGGCCGGTCCCGTGGCACTTCGGGCAGGTCTGCTGGATCGAGAAAAACCCCTGCTGCAGGCGAACCTGGCCGGAGCCGTTGCAGGTCGGGCAGGTCTTGGGCTGGGTGCCGGGCTTGGCGCCGGAACCGTGGCAGGGTTCGCAGACTTCCATGGTCGGAATGCGGATCTTGGTTTCCGTGCCGTGGGCAGCCTGCTCAAGAGTGATCTCGAGGTTGTAGCGCAGGTCCGCACCGCGGTAGATGTTGGAGCGCCCGCCACCCCCGCCACCGCCACCACGGCCGCCGAAGATTTCGTCGAAAATGCCGCCAAAGGCATCCGCAAAGCCACCCCCGCCGCCACCAAATCCCCCGGCCTGCGGGTCGACGCCGGCGTGGCCGAACTGGTCGTAGGCTGCCCTTTTCTGGCCGTCGGATAGGATTTCGTAGGCTTCCTTGGCTTCCTTGAATTTTTCCTCGGCCGCCGGGTTGTCCGGATTGCGGTCGGGGTGGTGCTTCATGGCCAGCTTGCGGTAGGCCTTCTTGATCTCGTCCTCGGAAGCGTCGCGGTTGACCCCGAGAATCTCGTAAAAATCGCGTTTTGACATTTCATCTACCCGTCAAGTGACAAAGGCGCCGAGCACCGCCGGTGGTCCCGGTAGGCTCGGCGCCAGGCTATGGGGCCAGGAGTTACTTCTTGTCCTTGACCTCGGTGAACTCGGCATCCACCACGTCGCCTTCGTCCTTCTTGGCTTGCTGCTGAGCGCCGGCTTCGGCGCCACCAGCGGCGGCACCTTCTGCTGCCTGTTGCTGGGCGTACATCTTTTCACCCAACTTCTGTGCAGCTTGCGACAGGGCTTCGGTCTTGGCGGTGATGACTTCCTTGTCGCCGTCACGCAAAACGCTTTCGACGTCCTTGATGGCCGCTTCGATCGCTTCCTTCTCGGCCGCATCCAGCTTGTCGCCGTATTCGGTCATGGACTTCTTGACCATGTGCACCATGCCGTCGGCCTGGTTGCGGGCATCGGCCAGTTCGTGCACCTTCTTGTCATCTTCAGCATGCAACTCGGCATCCTTCACCATGCGCTGAATTTCTTCCTCGCTCAAGCCGGAGTTGGCCTTGATGGTGATCTTGTTTTCCTTGCCGGTGGCCTTGTCCTTGGCGGTGACGTGCATGATGCCATTGGCGTCGATGTCGAAAATAACCTCGATCTGCGGCGTGCCGCGCGGGGCCGGCGGGATGCCTTCCAGATTGAACTGGCCGAGGCTCTTGTTGCCGGCGGAAACTTCGCGCTCGCCCTGCAGCACATGGATGGTCACCGCGCCCTGGTTGTCGTCGGCTGTCGAGAAGACCTGCGAGGCCTTGGTCGGGATTGTCGTGTTTTTCTGGATCAGCTTGGTCATGATGCCGCCCAGCGTCTCGATACCCAGCGACAGCGGGGTGACGTCGAGCAGCAGCACGTCCTTTACCTCGCCCTGCAGTACGCCGCCCTGGATGGCTGCGCCGACGGCGACGGCCTCGTCCGGATTCACGTCCTTGCGCGGCTCGCGGCCGAAGATTTCCTTGACCTTCTCCTGCACCTTGGGCATCCGCGACTGGCCGCCGACGAGGATGACGTCGTTGATGTCGGCGATCTTGCAGCCGGCATCCTTGAGTGCGGTGACGCACGGCGCGACGGTACGTTCGACCAGTTCATCGACCAGCGATTCGAACTTGGCGCGGGTGATCTTGATCGCCAGATGCTTCGGACCGGAGGCGTCGGCGGTGATGTAGGGCAGGTTGACTTCGGTCTGCTGGCTCGAGGATAGCTCGATCTTGGCTTTTTCGGCAGCTTCCTTGAGGCGCTGCAGGGCCAGTACGTCGGCCTTCAGGTTGACGCCGGACTCCTTCTTGAACTCGTCGATGATGTAGTCGATCAGGCGTTGGTCGAAGTCTTCACCGCCGAGGAAGGTGTCGCCGTTGGTTGCCAGCACCTCGAACTGCTTTTCGCCATCGACATCGGCGATTTCGATGATCGAGATGTCGAAGGTGCCGCCGCCGAGGTCATAGACGGCGATCTTGCGGTCCTTGCCGGCAGCCTTGTCCATGCCGAAAGCCAGCGCGGCAGCGGTAGGCTCGTTGATGATGCGCTTGACGTCGAGACCAGCGATGCGGCCGGCGTCCTTGGTCGCCTGGCGCTGGCTGTCGTTGAAGTAGGCAGGCACGGTGATGACGGCTTCGGTGACTTCCTCGCCGAGGTAGTCTTCGGCGGTCTTCTTCATCTTGCGCAGCACTTCGGCGGAAACCTGCGGCGGGGCGATTTTCTTGTCGCGGACCTGCACCCAGGCGTCGCCGTTGTCGGCCTTGACGATCTTGTAGGGCATCAGGGAGATGTCCTTCTGTACTTCTTTTTCTTCGAAACGGCGACCGATCAGACGCTTGACGGCATACAGCGTGTTCATCGGGTTGGTCACGGCCTGGCGCTTGGCCGGTGCGCCGGAAAGGATTTCGCCGTCTTCGGCGTAACCGATGACGGACGGCGTGGTGCGCGCGCCTTCGGAGTTTTCGATGACCTTCGGCTGGCCACCTTCCATGATGGCGACGCAGCTGTTGGTGGTGCCGAGGTCAATACCAATGATCTTGCCCATGTTCTGTTCCTTTGCTGAATGCGAATGAGTTTGTGATGTTCTGGAGTTGGGGGCGATGCCCCGGATTTCAAGACTTCGGTTTGGCAACCATGACCAGTGCCGGGCGCAGGACGCGATCGGCGATCAGGTAGCCCTTCTGCAGCACCGTAACCACGGTATTGGCTTCCTGTTCCGAATCAACCATGCCGATCGCCTGATGGCGGTGGGGATCGAATTTTTCGCCGGTCGGGTTCACCTCAGTCAGGGCATTTTTCTCGAAGGCGGATACCAGCTGCTTGAGCGTCAGTTCGACGCCGGACTTGAAGCTGTCCACGGTCTGTTCCGGCACGGCCAATGCAGCCTCGAGGCTGTCCTTGACGGCCAGGAGTTCGCCGGCGAATCGCTCGACGGCGAACTTGTGGGCCTTGGATATGTCTTCCTGGGCGCGGCGGCGGATGTTTTCGCCCTCCGCCTTGGCGCGCAGCCAGGCGTCATGATGTTCGGCAGCCTGCAGTTCCAGCTGGCGGAACTGTTCTTCGAAGCTGGGCAGAGTGTCGGTATGCTCGCCGGCAGCAGGCTCGGGGATCGCTTCGCCGGCCGGTTCGCTTCCGAGCAGGGGTTCCTGGGTATCTTCAGGGTTGGACATGCGCGTTTCTCCAAAAAAGTTGTTCGGTAGCTGGGGACGTTCCTGCGGATTTCAAGAGCATTTTGCAAACATTCTGCAGAGGTCGGGCGATGACCAGCCGGCAAGTGCCGTGCTAGGATGAAAACCTCGGCCGAAACTCAAGATGCGAATGGATCAGATAGGCAAATACAAGGTTGTCAGGGAACTGGGCAAGGGGGCGACTGCTACGGTCTACCTCTGCGTGAGCCCGGATTCCGACACGCCGGTTGCCGTCAAGGTCGTCCGCTTCGGCAAGGACTGCGCCGCCATGTCGCGCCGCTTGCGCAAGCTTTTCCAGAACGAGGGGATGGTCGCCCGGCGCCTCAATCACCCGAACATCGCCAAGGTGTACGAAGGGGTGGTCGAAGACGACTACGCCTATCTGGCGATGGAGTACATTCAGGGCTTCCCGCTCGAGGGACACACGCGGATCGACCGCCTGCTACCGTTGCACCGGGTGATCGGCATCATATTCAAGTGCTGCATGGCCCTCGACAGCGCTTACCGCCAGGGCATCATCCACCGCGACATCAAGCCGGCCAACATTCTGGTCGCCGCCGGCGACGAGCCCAAGCTGGTCGATTTCGGGCTGGCGCTCAACCTCAACAAGAACATGGACCGCGATTCGACCTTCATCATGGGGGTGGGTTCGCCGTCTTACATGTCGCCGGAGCAGGTCAAGGGCTACCAGCTCAACCAGAAGACCGATCTCTACTCGCTGGGCGTGGTGATGTTCCAGTTGCTGACCGGGCGCCTGCCATTTCGCGCCAAGAACCAGGCGACGCTGATCTACCGCATCATCAACACCGATGCCCCGGATGTGACGTCGCTGAACCCGAGCCTGCCCGAGGGGCTCAACGCCATCCTGCGCCGGGCCCTGGAGAAGGACCTCTACAGCCGCTATCGCAACGGCGCCGAATTCGCCAAGGACCTCGCCGCCGTTCGCTACCAGATTCTCGAAGACGATGAAACCGTTCAGGATACCCGTCATTTCGAGATGCTCAGGAAGCTCGATTTCTTTACCGAGTTCGAGAATGTCGAGCTCTGGGAGATCCTGCGCATTTCCGTCTGGCGCCAGATCGCCCCGCGGGTCGCCATCATTCGTGAAGGCGAGGTCAACCGCCTGTTCGGCATCGTGGTCGAGGGCTTCGTCGAAGTCTCGATCGCCGGCTCGACCCTGTGCCGTCTGGGGGTGGGCGAGGTGATCGGCGAGGTCTGCTATCTGCACCCGACCAAGGACGAGCGTTCGGCCAGCGTGGTGACGCTGGAGAACACGCTCTTTCTGGAAATCAACGCGGCAGCGCTGGCCCTTGCCTCGGAAGAGTTGCAGGAGCGCATGCGTACTGCGCTGCTTGGCCAGTTGATCGACCGCATGCGCACAGTCAATCGCATCGCTGCCGCCCAAGGGGCGCCGGCCGTCGAATCGGCGAAGGCGCTGATGGATGGGTCGAGCCGCTCATCGCCGGGCAGCGGGCTCGACCTCGAACTGGCGCCGATGTAGTGCCCGCCCGGCCGGCCCGGGCTAAAGGTGTGCCTGCACCCAGTGCTTCAGCGTGGCGCCATCGACGGCGCCGCTCTGGCGGGCGACTTCGCGCCCCCCCTTGAAGATGGCCAGGGTCGGAATGCTGCGGATGTTGAAGCGGGCAGCGAGTTGTTGCTGGCTTTCGGTGTCGACCTTGGCCAGCCTGACGGCGGGTTCGAGTTCCCCGGCGGCACGGGCAAAGGTGGGAGCCATGGCCCGGCATGGTCCGCACCAGGGTGCCCAGAAATCGACGACGACCGGCAGGTCGCTGCGCCCGATGTGGCGGTCGAAACTGGCGGCAGTCAGCTCAAGGGGAGCGCCGGTGAACAACGGCTGGCGGCACTGGCCGCAGGTCGGGCTTTCGTCCAGCCGGGCCGCGGGGAGGCGATTGACCGCAGCGCAATGCGGACAGACGACATGCAGGTTGTCGCTCATGATGCATCCTTCGTATCAGAAAACACTTATATCACGTCGATCTTGCCGCTTTCAAGAGCGGGCGCCGTAGGTTTTGGCCAGACGGGCGGTAGCAGCCAGCGCGTCGGGATCCGCCTTCTCCTGCGACGGCCAGCCACCGAGGTGACGTTCGACGATCGACGTGAGGGCATTCAGCCAGCCCTGGTTTTCGTTGAGTGCCGGGATGTAGTGGAATTCCCTGCCGCCATGCCCCATGAACGAGACCTTGCCTTCCATGGCGATTTCTTCGAGTGTTTCCAGGCAATCGGCGACGAAGCCGGGGCAGATCACGTCGACCCGTCCCGTCCCTGCCTTGGCGAGCGCCTCGAGGGTTGGCGCGGTGTAGGGTTGCAGCCACTCCGCCTTGCCGAAACGTGACTGGAAACAGATCCGGTGCTGTTCGGGTCCCAGGTTGAGGCGTTCGGCCAGCAGGCGGCCGGTTTTCATGCATTCGCAGTAGTAGGGGTCGCCGAGGTCGAGATTGCGCCGCGGCAGTCCATGAAAACTGATGATCAGTTGATCGCCGGCAGCCAGTCGCCCGTGTTTCATCCAGTGATCGAGGACGGTCTGCGCGAGCGCCTGGATGTAGGTGGGGTCGTCATGGAAGTTCCGGACGAAGCGCATTTCCGGCTGGTTGCGCTGGGTCAGCAGCCAGCGGCAGGCCTCGTCGATCACCGTTGCCGTGGTGCTTGCCGAATATTGCGGGTACATCGGCAGCAACAGGATCTTCGTGACCCCGGCCGCCTTGAGCCGGTCGAGGACCGCGGGCACCGACGGCGCACCGTAGCGCATCGCCGAGGTGACCGTCAGGTGGTGGCCGCGCTCGCCGAGATGCCCGGCGAGGAACTGGGTCTGGCGTTCGGTATGAACCTTGAGCGGCGAGCCCTCGGCCATCCAGACCGACGCGTATTTGGCGGCGGATTTCTTTGGGCGGATGTTGAGGATGATGCCGTTGAGGATCAGCCACCACAGTGCGCGCGGAATCTCAACGACGCGCGGGTCGGACAGGAATTGTCGCAGGTAGCGCTTGAGCGCCGGCGCCGTCGGCGCTTCCGGAGTGCCGAGGTTGACGACGACGACGGCGGTGCCGGGCGCCGATCCATGCTGGTGGGGCGGTTCCGCCTGAAATCGTGGCATCTAGTAGTTCTGCTGTTGGGAGAGGGCGCTGGACAGGAGCTTGGCGGTGATGTCGACGATGGGGATGACGCGCTCGTAGGCCATGCGGGTCGGCCCGATGACTCCGACCGAACCGACGATCTGCCCGTCCACGCTGTAGGGGGCGGCGATGACGCTGCATTCGTCGAGGGTGGCGATGCCCGATTCGCCACCGATGAAAATCTGGACACCGGCGGCCCGGTTGGAGACATCGAGCAGCCGCATCAGGCTGGAACGTTGTTCGAAGAGGTCGAACAGTTCGCGCAGGCGCTTCATGTTCGACGACAGTTCCTCGACGTCGAGCAGATTGTGCTCGCCGGAGATCACATACGGCGCCGGGTTACCGGACAGCGCTTCAGCGCCGGCGTCCATGGTCAGGGCCATCAGCGGCATGATGTCGTCGCGCAGCTGCTGGATTTCCGCCGACAGCCGGTGGCGGATCTGCTCGAAGTCGAGGCCGGCGAAATTCTGGTTCAGATAGTTGGCCGCACCGACGAGCTCGGATGGTGAGTAGGCCTTCTCGGTGACCAGGACGCGATTCTGTACGTCACCGTCGGTGGTGACGATGATCAGCAGGATGCGTTTCTCGGTCAGATTGAGGAATTCGATTTGACGGATGCGGCTGGCACTGCGGCGCGGGGCCATGACGACGCCGGCGAAATGGGTAAGGCTGGAGAGTAGTTGTGAGGCGCTGGAAATAACCTGGTTGGCCGGCCGGCCGTGCAAGGCGCCTTCCATTTCGTCCATCTGCCGCGCTTCGAGCGGGCGCATGGTGAGCAGGGTGTCGACAAACAGGCGGTAACCGCGCGGCGTCGGCACACGTCCGGCCGAGGTGTGCGGACTGGCGACGAAGCCGGCTTCCTCGAGGTCGGCCATGACGTTGCGGATGGTCGCCGGCGAGAGGTCGAGGCCCGAGAGTTTCGAGAGCGCGCGTGACCCCACCGGCTGGCCGTCGGCAATGTAGTGTTCGACCAGGGCCTTGAGGAGGGTGCGGGAGCGATCATCGAGCATGGCAGGGCATTGTACAAAAAACTGGCGACGGCGCGCGAAGGCATTTTTATGCAAGAATTCGGGCCATGAACTCAAGCTTCGGTTCCTACCGCTCGCCGCGGACCATTGCCCTGGTCGGCAAGTACCATAGCCTCGAAATCGCGGAATCCCTGCGCCGGCTTGCGGAATACCTGCACGAGCGGGGCATTTCCGTTTTCATCGAGCGCGAGACCGCCGAACATGTCGGCCGCCAGGTCGATCTGTCGCGCTGGGTTACCTGCGGCTTCAACGACATTGGCGCCCATGCCGACCTTGCCATCGTGATCGGCGGTGACGGGACGATGCTCAATGCGGCGCGTCGCCTCTCCCGCTACCGGGTGCCGCTCGTCGGGGTCAACCAGGGACGGCTTGGCTTCATGACCGACATCGCGCGCAGCGACATGCTGACCTGCATGGATGACCTCCTCGACGGGCGCTTTACCGCCGAGAACCGCATGCTGCTTGACGCCGAGGTCATCCGGGACGGTCGCGAGATCGCCGCCAACCTGGCACTCAACGATGTCGTCCTCGACAAGGGGGCGATCGGCCGGATGATCGAATTCGAACTGTCGATCGATGGCGAGTTCATCTACAACCTGCGTTCGGACGGGCTGATCGTGTCGACGCCGACCGGTTCGACCGCATATTCCTTGTCGTCAGGCGGGCCAATCCTCCATCCGACACTCACCGGCATCGCCTTGGTCCCGCTGTGTCCGCACGCGCTGACCAACCGGCCGATCATGGTCAACGACCAGGCCGACATCGAACTGCGCATCACCCACGCCGACGATCCGCGGGTTCACTTCGACGGGCAGGTGACGCAGGATCTGCAGACGGGCGACCGTGTCCGTCTCAAACGTTCCGAGTACGCCATCTGCTTCCTGCACCCGCCGGGCTACAGCTATTTCGCCATGCTGCGCCAGAAACTGCACTGGAGCGAGCGTCCCAAGGGCGACTGATGCTGCGCCACCTTGCGATCCGCGATTTCGTCATCGTCGACCGGCTGGAGCTCGAATTTTCGGCCGGTTTTGGCGCCTTGACTGGGGAAACCGGGGCCGGCAAGTCGATCCTCATCGATGCCCTGGCGCTGGCGCTGGGTGAGCGTGCCGATGCCGGCGTCGTGCGCACCGGTTGCGACAAGGCCGAGGTTGCAGCGACCTTCGACATCACCGCGCTGCCGGCGGTCGGTGCCTGGCTGGCAGCCAATGATCTCGAAGCCGAGGACGAACTGATCCTGCGTCGCGTACTCGATGCCGGCGGCCGCTCGCGCGGCTATATCAACGGCTCGCCGGCAACCGCCCTGCAACTGCGCGAAGTCGGCGAGTTCCTCGTCGACATCCACGGTCAGCATGCCCACCAGTCGCTGCTGCGCGCCGACGCGCAACGCGCGCTGCTCGACAGCCATGCCGGTCTGTCCGCCGAAGCGCAACAACTTGCCATTGCCTGGCGCACCTGGCGGGCCGCCCGGCAGGCGCTGGAAGATGCCGCCAGCGGCGCCGAAGCACTGGTACGCGAACGCGAGCAACTTGAATGGCAGGTGCGCGAGCTCGATGTCCTGGCGTTCAGCAATGACGAATGGGCCGAAATCGAAATCGAGCACCGGCGCCTCGGCAACGCGGCAAGCCTGATCGAGGGGGCGCAGTTTGCGCTTGAGGTGCTGGCCGATGGCGAAGCCGCCTGCGCCAGCCAGGTCGATGGCGTCGCCGCCAGGCTCGACGGGCTGGCGAGCTACGATCCTGCATTGCAGGACGTGGCCGGGCTGCTCCAGTCGGCGCAGGCCGAACTGTCGGAGGCGATATCCACCCTGCGCCGTTATACCGACCGCGTCGACCTCGATCCGGCGCGGCTGGTGGAAGTCGAGCGGCGCATGGAGGCCGTGTATTCCAGCGCCCGAAAATATCGTGTCCAGCCGGGCGAGCTGCCGGCATTGCTGGCTCTCTGGAAGCAACGGCTTGCGGCGCTCGATGCCTCCGCCGACCTGGCCGGGCTGGCCGCCCGGGCCGACGCGGCACAAGCCGACTATCGGCGGCTGGCGGCGCAGCTTTCAGCGGGCCGCCAGCGCGTTGCCGGCGAGATGGGGGTGGCGGTCAGTGCGCTGATGCAGCAACTGGCGCTGGCCTCCGGGCGCTTCGAAGTGGCCTTGCTGCCGCTGGCTGAGGGAACGGCGAACGGGCTGGAACAGGTCGAGTTCCGCGTCGGCGGCCTGGCCGGGCAGGAGGCGAAGGCGCTGGCCAAGGTGGCGTCCGGCGGCGAGCTGTCGCGCATCAGCCTGGCCATCCAGGTGCTGACCTCATGCTCCGCCAGTGTGCCGACACTGATTTTCGACGAGGTCGACGTCGGTATCGGCGGCGGCGTCGCCGAGATCGTCGGGCGCCTGCTGCGCGAACTGGGCGGCG
>ERZ724517.1289-NODE-1289-length-14033-cov-6.661897_pt1 | contig 14033 bp, 16 predicted proteins | sample MGYA00376050_ERZ724517 | MGnify/ENA primary metagenome ERZ724517 (study PRJEB28724, sample SAMN07190886) | activated sludge metagenome | isolation source: activated sludge of sewage treatment plant in Hong Hong | place: USA: Christiansburg, Virginia | collected... | reverse complement strand
ACGTTTGCGGCTTCACTGCAGTAGCGGATGGCCTGCAACTGCAGGCTGACGTGGAGGCCATGTATGCGCCGGAGATGTTTGGCGAGGCACCGAATGCGCGTATCAAGGTAGAGGCGGCCAAGTGATTTTCTTGCGGTTGTGCGCCGTGGTCTATGTCGCGTAGCGGGTGGGGCAGCCTGACCCACCCCACCCTCTCCAAAGCGACAGTATTGGCTCTGAGCACCAAGGCATCCAGTGGTCGCCGGGTTGGGGGATGCCGATCGCCATTGAGCCCGACACCCTGTCCGACCTACCGCGGCATCTCGTAATCCAGCTTCTCGATCTTTCCGCGCCAGTACGGCAGGCGGCCCGCGGGTGCGAGCCACGCCACCTCGGCTTGCTGTGGCACCAACATACCGCTGTGCGCCTGGTAGTGCGACAAGCGCACTTCCCATGGCATGGACACCATGCTGCCATCGACCAAGGCACTGCGCTCGGTGCTGCTGATGCGCTCGACCAAACCGCTGGCGTTGAACGAAAAGAGCAGGCTCACGGTAATGGGTCCGTCTGTGAACGTGGCCTGTGCGGTGTTTGCATCCACCGCCTTCCACTGCATGCCTTGGCTGGGTAACAAGGCGGTGGGGTACCACACACTTTCGGCCATATACCGGATCAGTTCCCCGCGTGCAATCTCTCCGGTACCCTGCATGCCCCCCAGATCGAACAACCCGATCACGGACGGCTGCAGCGTGCCGACACCCGCCACATACGCGTCCACCACACGCACCGAGACACCGGGCAACATCAGGATGGAGGCATCCCACACGAAACCGGGTCGCTTGGTGACCACCAGTTGTTTGGCGGTAAAAGGATCCCAGATTTCGGGCGGGGTGCTGCTGCGGTTGAAAGTGCCGCTTTGTTCCAGATACAGCTTGCGCACCAGCGGCTGGTTCGGATTCAGGACTTGCGACAGGTATCGGCGCACGACCGGCGGCAGCGTTGCCAACTCACTGTCGTCATACCGTTGAGACCGTGCCGCAGGGGCTGCGGCCCCCTGTTCCAGCGCGTGCACCAGGCCTTGCGTTTTCTTGAGCCAACGGGAATGCCCCCACAGGCCCAAACCGACGGCCGCCAGCAACAGCGCAACCACTATGATCTTGCCCCACTTGATCACCACCAGCAGGGTATTGGTTCCGTTGGGGACATAACTCGGCACGACAAAGTCGCCCAGCATCTGGGGGCTGTCGCCCGGTGCCTTTTTGTTTTCGGTACGCATAGTGTGATTTCAGTGGCTGGAGGACACCGATGGTCTCGGATACCGCCGCCGGGTTTCAGCGACCGACAACGCAATCAGTTGCTCCAGCACTGACAATTGAATGTCCGACAGACGCTTGATATAGAGACAGGACTTGCCGAACTTGTGCTTGCCGAGTTGTGCCAGCAGAGCCGCAATCTCCGCAGACTCGTAATCACACATCAAGTAGATGCTGATGTCACCCTTGCGCGACGCGAACGCAACCACACTGGCGTCGCCCTGGTGACCGCTGGCGTACTGGTAGTGGTAACTGTCGAAACCCACCATGCTGGGGCCCCACATGGTGGGCGCACATCCGGTCATGCGTTGCATCAGTGCCGCTATGGCCTCGCAGTCTGCACGGCGTGTAACGTCTTCCATTGCGGCCAGATGGGCCGCCACGCTGGCTTCGGTTGGTTGAGTCACTGCTTCGTACATAAATGCCTGTTTGTTGCTGCAAGTCTCCATTTTCAGTGATAGCGGACCACCAAGGAAGATGTCTTGCCACTTGGCCCGGGCCGGTCTATGCTTGGTGAAACATTGAAAGGTTGGATCATGTACAAGAATATTGTGCTTGCCTACGACGGCTCGGACTCGGGCCAAAAGGCCCTGTTGGACTGCAATGAACTGGCGCAGTGGAGTCACGCTACGCTATCCCTGGTGGCGGTCATGCCCTCCACCATGGGTTTTGTGGCCATGGAAGGCAGCATTTACGACCCCGAAGTCGAGCAGCGTGAGCGCAGCCGGTTTCAGGCCATTTTGGCCGATGGGCTGCGCCGCCTGGCCGACACCGGCTTCACGGCCAATGGCGAGCTGCTGGTAGGAGATTCGGTGGAAGAAATCACAAACTACGCCCGCAAGATCAATGCCGATTTGATCGTGGTGGGGCACAAACACCTGGACAGTTGGGCGGCACGCTGGTGGCGGGGTTCCATCTCGAGCGCCCTGATTGAGCATGCACCGTGCAGCGTGCTGTGTGTCATCACGTTGTAGCGAGGCTGCAATGGTGCGCGCCTCTGACAGGCAGTTTGCGCTGGAGCAATACCGCAAACGCGCCGGTGCGTACGACCTGGAACTGGCGGCCTTCGAGCCAATTCGCCGCATGGCCATCGAGCGCCTGCAGTTAAACCCCAGGGACACGGTGTTGGACGTCGGCTGCGGCACCGGCCTGAGTTTTGGCCTGCTGCAACGCGCCATTGGATCCGGTGGACACATCGTCGGTATCGAGCAATGCCCCGAAATGCTGGACAAGGCCCGTGCGCGCGTGGCTGAACAGGGATGGGCCAACGTGACCCTGATCAATTCCCCGATCCAGCAAGCGCGGATCACCCGCAAGGCGGATGCCGCCATTTTTCACTTTACCCATGACATCCTGCGCGACGAACAAGCCGTGCGCAAGGTGATGCACAGCCTCAAACCCGGCGCACGGGTGGTGGCCGCTGGCCTGCAGTGGGCGGCGCCCTGGGCCTGGCTGACCAACACTTTTGTCATGGCGGCGGCCCTGCATTCGGTGACCTCACTGGAGGGTCTGGGGCAACCCTGGAGTGTTCTGTCACAACACATCGGTGAAATGGATGTCAGCACCACACTGCTGGGCGGGGTCTACATTGCCAGTGCGGTGGTGGGGCCGTAGTGTGAGTTGAGTCGATTTGCAAAGAAAGGAGTCTTCTATGTCTGGCTACCCTGTGATCGAGCATGAGGGCCATTACGCGTCCGTCACCACCCAACATGAACCCACGGGGCGCTGGATGGCCTGGGTACACTTTGAACGCAACCAGGACTTTGCCCGCCTGAAAGGCCACGTCACAACACCCCATCGGGTGCCCAACGACTATCCCAGCGAAGAAAAAGCCGTTCTGGCCGCGTATGACTTTGCGCGCGAACTGATCAACCGAGGTGAGGTCGAGCCTTTTTAACTCTCAGCTTGCTGCCAACCGCATGCGCAAGGCATTTGCTACTCTATTGATAGCTTCACGGTGGGTGTCTGGGTGGGCAGGATGGACGGCAAATTGTTGGGTCGGGGCCAACACGCACAGTGGCCGCCGTGGCCCGGCCGTCATCTGGTGCAGATTGCGGATGCCAAAGGTCGGGTGCTGGACCAGGTGCGTGTGGAAGTGCGAGGCGCGGGAGTGGTGGCCAAGCGCTGAAACGGCCGCTACACCGGTCCGTGGGTCCAGGCGGGTCCAGTTTTTCGGCTTAGCTTGGGGTGGGCCACCGAGTGCAAGCTATCCAGCGTCGAGAGGGCAAATAAAACCTCGGCCGGAAATCCCTCTCTGGGCACACCCCGTTTGTAGACCAGCAGCTCGTCCATCAAGACGTTGAATTCCGGGTGCCCCCAAAACAGCTTCAGTTTTGCGCCAATGCCCGGGAATGCGTCGTTTATCAACTTGTAGTCGCCAATTTTTTCAATCATGGTGGGTCTCCAGTTCCAGCGAATCTGCATTTTGAACTGATTTTGACACTTTGACTGTGTGGCGGATTACAGATGACGACGTATTGGATGACGGGGCACGGCAATGTTATCCAGGCCGCAGGCTTACTCTGCACGTGCGCCCGCTGGATCTGCGGCGGCTTCACCACGAGCGCATTGAGGCGTGGATATTGGAACAGGCGGGAATTGTGTTTGATGCCAAGGCCACGCCAGGTGCTTTGCACATGGTGATGGGGTAGCTTGCAATTTAGATATACGTAACTACAATAATCAACATGCAAATTGAATTCGACCCGGCCAAAGATGTTTTGAACATCAAAACCCATGGCCTGTCACTGGCTGCGGCAGCCGATTTGGAGTGGGATTTGCTGATAAGCCATGCAGACGACACCCGGCATGACTATTACAAACGAGCAGCGCATGGTGGGTTTTGCGCCCATCGGTAACGATGTTTATTGTGTGGTGTTTGTGGAGCGCGAGGATGACGTGATGCGCGTGATCAGCCTGCGCAAGGCAACCAAACAAGAGGTGCGTGACTATGCAGATCAAATCTAAATCCGGCCGTGTCTTCAATTTACCCAGTGATGAAGAGGATGCACGCCTCCGCGCTGGCATTACCGCTGACCCCGACACGCACGAAGTCAGCGATGCTGAATTTGCCTTGATGCGCCGCCCTGGGCGACCGTTGGGCAGCGGCACCAAGACACAAATAACCCTGCGCATTGATACTGACATCCTGGAGAAGTTCAAAGCATCCGGCGATGGCTGGCAAACCCGGATCAATGAGGTGCTGAGGGCGCATGCGTGACGGACAATTTCGACAGCAGGTCGTGCGAAAGATTCGGTAAATAGTTTTACATCCGCCCTTACATCGGACACCAAAGAAAAAAGCCTGCTATCTCTTGAATAGCAGGCTTTTCATATATTACTTGGGGTGGCTGATGGGGCTCGAACCCACGACAACAGGAATCACAATCCTGGACTCTACCAACTGAGCTACAGCCACCGCGAACCGCAAATTATAACGCCTGTTTGTGCTTATTCGACCGCTGTTGGCTGTCCGGCCGCGGGGCTGGCGGGGCGTGTTACCTTGAACTGCGCCTTGTACCGCTGGCTCAGCATCTTGTAGTAAGCCTGATTCTCTGCACCGGCAACCCACTGCGCGTACTGCTTGCGTTCCTGCTCGGCCACTTCTTTGGGCGATGGGTTGCGCGGCATGACCTTGTTGATCCTCACCACGGCATAACCCTGCGTACCCAGGTCGGCACCCAACCATACGGGCAAAGTACTGGTGTCCGCCTGCAGCACGGCATCCAGCAATGGGGCTGGCACGGTCTGCGCGCCTTCGCGTGTCACCACCACTGGGGCTGGCAGATTCTCGGGTGCGGTAGCCTTCCAGGCGGCGAGTTTGTCCTCGCCCTCTTTCTTGGCCATGGCCGCTGCCTGCGAGAACAACAACCGGCTCTTCACACTGGCCTGTACTTCGGTCAGCGGGCGGGTACGTGCCGCCGCATATTGAATCACCCGCGCCGCCGCCAACTGATTGGTGCCCACTTCCACTGCCTCGGTGTTGCGCTTTTTCTCCAGTGAATCGGCGCTGAACACCGCCGCCAGAAACTTCGGATTGGCCAACACACCCTTGGCACCAGGAATTTCCTTGCGCTGCAATTCGGAGGCGGTCTTGATCTCCAGCTTGAGTTTGTCGGCCACCGGCTTCAGGCTGTCGGATTGCTCGTACACCCCGTTGGTAAACGCCTCTGCGGTCTCGGCAAATTTGCGCTGGGCCTGTTGGGTCTTCAAATCGGCTTCGATACTCGCGCGCAACTCGTCAAAACTGCGCTGTTTGGGTGCCTTCACATCGGTCAATTTGATGATGTGGAAACCAAAGTCAGACTCCACCACGTCGCTGATGTCGCCCTTTTTCAAGGCAAAAGCGGCATCTTCAAATGGTTTGACCATGGCACCCCGGCCAAAGAAATCCAGATCTCCGCCATTGGCCGCTGAGCCGGGGTCCTGCGAATTCTTGCGCGCCGCGTCAGCAAATGAATCGGGTGCCTTGCGCACCTGCTCCAGCAGGGCATCGGCCTTGGCGCGGGCGTTCTTGCGTTCATCCGCCGCCATCTCCTTGGGCGCGTTGATCAGAATGTGGCTGGCCCGGCGCTCTTCCTTGCCACTCAGGCGGTCCACGTTTTGCTCGTAGTAGGTCTTTACGTCGGCTTCGTTCAGAACAATCGACTTTTTGATGGTGTCGAGGTCCAGCACCACATATTCAATACTGGCCGCTTCGGGAGCCTGAAACAGGGTCGGGTTGGCCTTGTAGTAGGTCTCGATTTCCGCTTCGCTGGGGTTCACCTTGCCAATGTAGTCCGCTGTGTTGAAGCGTGTAATCTGGGCCTCGCGGCGCTCGTAAAACGCATTCAGCGAGACCTCGGCCAAGGCCACTGGCGAAAAGGCGGTCGCCAACACGCCGGCTTCCACTTGCTGCATCGACAGCTGGCTGCGCACGTTGGCCTCAAAACCTTCGGGCGTCAGACCCTGGCTCGCCGCCAGTTGTTTGTAACGTTCAATGTCCAGCTTGCCATCCGGCGTGCGCAAGGCGGCAATGGTGGGGCTTTGCTGCAACTCACGCGCCAGACGGGCGTCGGTGGTGCTCAGGTGGGTGTCCTGCACGGCTTCAATCAACACCCGTTCGCGCACCAGGCGTTCCAGGGTGGCGTAGCGGGCTTCTGCAGAATCCAGCAACTTTACATCCACATTCGGACGCGACGTGCGGATGCGGTCCACCTCGTTCTTGTGCGCAGCATCCCATTCACCCTGGGTGATATTGTGGTTACCCACCGTTGCCACGGCATCACCACCCGCTTTCATGTTGCTGTAGCCATCCACCCCCACCAGCACAAATGCAGGAATGATCATCAAGAACATGAGGAACATCATGACCTTCGTGTGCTTGCGAACAAAATCGAACATGCGCTTAACTCTCCAGAAAATAATAGAAAAGGCGAACAACGCGGTTCGCCTTTGCTTGGGTGGCAACAGGTGATGGCGGCTTTACACCGTAGACCCGGCCTTCATCAATGACACGCGCGATTGTAACGGCCGGGCAATGGCCCTCGTTAGCCCCTCAACAAACTTGATGCCGACAGATGCAGCGCCACGTCATGCGGCCCACGTTCACCACCGTAAGGCTCGGTAAGCACACCAGCGAGTAGGGTGAGGGGTTGCCCCCTCTGCCTCTCACACCACAATACGTGCGGTTGCGCATGCGGCGGCTCAAGTAGAACGCTGAAAATGCTGGTGGGTTGCCACCAGCGAGACCAGCCCGAGTGGAGTGAAGAACTTTGGTGGCATGGCTGCAATCATATGCTTGGCCCCGGCATTCCACCAAGGGCCTCGACCGTTGACGCTGGACTTCCATGCCCGTTGGGCGTCAAGGCCCGGTGAGAGCATTTTCGTCTCTCGCGTCCTTGGTCGCTTCCACTGCCGCCACACCAGGCAACGTAGTCGCCTGCGCACCCACGCATCAAGTTCTTCGATGGGCCCGCGGCTTTGGGAGAGGCTGAAGTAATTCATCCACCCCCGCTGAGCTTTTCGATGGTTTGAGGCAGTAAATGCTTTGCTTGGCAATACGAACTTTGCTGCTCTGTTGTGCTGTCACGCTGGACCCAAGGAACTTACGCTCCCATGGCCTTGCAACCGCACTTTTGGCCTCGTTCACTGTCAGCTTGAGCAGGTTGCGAGAAACCTTTTCAGCTTTACATGACGCGCTGGCCTGAGCGCTGACTGCGCACATAAATGTTGCAGTCATCCGCATACCTACAAAACGACAGTTGGCGCTTCTCCAGTTCCAGGTCCAGATCGGTCAAAAGGATGTTAGACCGCAACGGCGACAGAGGCCCGCCTTGCGGCGTGCCCTCGTAGCATGGTGTCTCTACCCCATTGGCCATCATTCCGGCTTGCAGAAACCTGCGTATCAAGCGCAGCATGTCTTTGTCCTGCATCTGACGCGCCACCCCCGCCATCAGCACATCGTGGTTGACACCGTCAAAGAATTTCTCCAAGTCCATGCCACCACCCAGCGCTTACCGCTGCGGATGTACTGTGCCGCCTTAACCACCGCCTGCTGTGCAATCTCGCCCGGTCGAAAGCGGTAGCTGCTCGCCCAGAAAGTGGGATCGAACAGGGGTTGCATTGCCTGATGTAGCCTTTGCAGGCACCACAGTCAGATCTCCCCGGGGTATTGCGCACCCACTTTCGCGCTTATGCCTGTCCGGATATACGCCGCACCGTTGCGTGCAAGTTTTGGGCTTTAGTAAATATGGCCACCTCACCCCAGTACAACGCCTCATATCCGCTTCCAGTTCGTCAGGCCAGCGCTTTGCCATAGTGCTTCCTTCAGACTCGCAATCACCCGCGAAACCCGTGCCTCTGGCTAACTCTTCCCCTTGCCGGGCAAGTAGAGGACTTTCACCTCCAAGTAAGTACGCCCTGCCGGGCGCACCACAAAAAAAGGCCTGTCAAACGACAAGCCCTTGTTAGGTCAGCAAAGTGGGTGGTGGGTGATGACGGGCTCGAACCGCCGACCTACGCCTTGTAAGGGCGCCGCTCTACCAACTGAGCTAATCACCCCACTTCAAACCAGAAATTCAGTTCAGTGCATCTTTCAATGCCTTGCCAGGACGAAACTTCGGCACCTTGGCAGCCTTGATTTTAATCGCTGCGCCGGTGCGTGGGTTACGGCCCGTGCGGGCAGCGCGTTTGCCAACCGCAAATGTACCAAATCCGACTAGAGAAACCGAACCGCCTTTTTTCAGCGTGGTCTTCACAGCTCCAATGGTGGACTCCAGCGCACGTGTGGCCGCAGCCTTGGAAATATCAGCGTGTTTCGCAATGTGCTCTATCAGTTCTGTCTTATTCACATTTACCCCTTGTATGGAAGCAGCGTTAATTGAATTGTCTCTCTTAGATTTTTTTCTTCACCTGACACAGTACTCAGAACTTGGGACTCTGCTCATTGAGCACATCGGCCTGACGCTGAATCATTCAGTTGGCATCCAACATTGCCAGCTTCATTAAAGCCACCGCCTTTTGGCATGTCAATACGCCATGCAGCATTACAACGGTGCGGACGAAGATTCTAGTCGCATTTCACGCTGGGTTCGAACGCCAAAAGTAACTAAAAGAAGCGAGCGCGAAAGCTTGTGCTCACTGCCATACACCCAACTGACAGCAGGTCACTGCCGCGCCGTGCGGATATTACGCGGCAAGGCCTGCGGGTGGCTGGTGCGAAAGGGGTTGATGTCGAGCCCACCGCGGCGGGTGTAGCGGGCATACACGGCCAGCTTCAGCGGTTTGCAGTGGGTCCAGATGTCCATGAAGATGCGCTCCACACATTGCTCATGGAATTCATTGTGGTTGCGAAAACTCACCAGGTATTGCAGCAAACCGCCCTGCTCAATCTGGTCGCCGGTGTAGCTGATCTGCACACTGCCCCAGTCCGGCTGGCCGGTGACCAGGCAGTTGCTTTTGAGCAGGTTGCTGGTGAACACTTCGGACACCGGCGCTTCGTCCGGCGTGACGGTCAACAGCTCGGGGGCGGGGGTGTAGCGGCTGCATTCAATGTCCAGCCGGTCCAGGTTCAGGCCATCGAGTTCGTGGATCGGCTGTTGGTCAAATTGGTCGGGTGTCAAAACGGTTACCCCAATAGACGCTGGAGCTGGCACAGGTTCGCCGTCGGTGCGCCAGACCGCTTCGGTAATGTCGGCGCGCAAGCGGGCCTTGACGGCGTCTAGGTCCGCAAAACGGGTGTTGTTGAAGCTGTTGAGGTAGAGCTTGAAGGACTTGCTCTCCACAATGTTCAGCGTCTCGCAGGGGATGGTGAAATGGGCCAGGGCCACCTGGGGTTTGCCACGCAGATTGAGCCAGCTCAACTCAAAGGCGGTCCACATGTCGGCACCAAAAAACGGGGGAGTGCTGGTGATGCCGATTTCGGCCCGTTTGCCCATGCGGGGAATCGGGAACAGCAGGCTAGCGTCGTACTGATCAATATAGGCCGAGGATTTGCCCAGTTGGGATTGTTCAGGTGTGTTCATGTTGCCAGATAGGACGCGGGGGGTTCCGCGGCCTGGATGTGGGGAATCAGCTCGTCGAGCATCAGGGCAACGGGCTCGGGCGGCAGGTCGTGACCCATGCCGTCAAAACCGACCAGGCGGGCACCGGTGATGCGTTTGGCAGTGTCTTCGCCATGCGCAAACGGCACCAGCGGGTCGGCACGGCCATGCAACACCAGGGTCGGACTCTTGATCCGCGCCAACTGCTCGGCACGGCTGCTGTCGGAGATGATGGCCACCATCTGGCGCAAAGTGCCCACCGGGTGAAAGCTGCGCTCTACCCCGCGCAGAATGCGCTCACGCATGTCGCTCTCAGGGACCGGGTAAGCCGGGCTGCCAATGGCCTTGAACAGGCGCACGTAATGGTCGACCACGGCCTGCGGTTCGCTGCTGGCCGGGCGCTTCAAAAGCACCCGCAACACATCGCGCCGGGCCTCGGGCAACCCCCGGGCTCCGCTGCTGCTCATGATGCTGGTCAGGCTCAGCACCCGCTGCGGTGCGGCAATGGCCACACGTTGGGCGACCATGCCGCCCATGCTGACGCCCACGATGTGGGCGCGGTCAACCTCCAGGGCATCCAGAACACCCAAGGCGTCTTTGGCCATGTCTTCCAGCGTGTAGGGCGGGCGCACCGGTAGACCCATCTTGAATTTGAGGCCGGCCCAGATGATGTTGGGCTTGCCGAGGTGGTCAAAGTGCTGGCTCAGGCCAATGTCGCGGTTGTCCATGCGAATAACGCGAAAACCGGCGTCCACCAGGGCCTGCACTAGTTGCGGCGGCCAGGCCACCAACTGCATGCCCAGGCCCATGATCAACAGGACCACCGGGCGGGTGTAGGCGTCGCCGTCCTGGGGGTTGATTTCTGCGGTGTCTTCCACTTCGATGTAGATACCGTTTGCTCTTATTTTCATAGCTGTTTACGCTTATTTGACGTGGGCTGGAGGCCAATTTGGCTTAAGAATTTACGGCGGAACACGTAGCGCTGGGGGCTTGAACTGGCGGCATCCCAGACGTAGCCATCGCTATCAAAGGTGCGCAATTGCTCGGGTTGCACCAACTGGTGGGTGATGGCAAACCGCGCCATCATGCCGCGTGCCCGTTTGGCGGAAAAGCTGATGACCTTGTATTGGCCATTGTGCAGTTCCTGAAACACACACTCCACCACCCGGGCCTTGAGGGCCTTGGTGTCAACGGCCTTGAAATACTCTTGGGAGGCCAGGTTGATCACCACCGGGCTGATGTCGCTGCGCAGACGCTGGTTCAAATAGTCCGCAATCTGCGTGCCCCAAAACTGGTACAGGTCGCGCCCCTGCGGATTGGCCAGTTTGGTGCCCATCTCCAGCCGGTAGGGCTGCATCAGGTCCAATGGTCGCAGCACACCGTACAAGCCGCTCAATATACAAAGGTGGTCTTGCGCCCAGGCCAGGTCTTTTTCGCCCAGACTGCGGGCATTCAGGCCGTCGTACACATCACCATCAAAGGCCAGCACGGCAGCGCGCGCATTTTTGACGGTGGCGCGGGACGACCAGGCCTGGTAACGCGCCACATTCAAAGCGGCGAGTGTGTCGCTGAGCTTCATCAACCCGGCAATGGCCTGGGGCGACTGGGTGCGCAGCAGCGCGATCAGTGAACGGGAATGCTTGACAAACAGCGGGGCTGTGGGGGTGTGGGGTGCCAGGGGGGTGTCGTAATCAAGTGATTTGGCGGGCGAGAGTAAAAAAAGCATCCCGCCATTATCGTGAAACCGCCCCGCAGCGTTTAGCGCAACAGTTTGCCTGAGCCGCCAATAACGGTCACTTCCACAAAACGCGAGCCGATCCGGTTGGTGGGTGAATACTGAACACTGGTGCCGCCCAGATCGAAGTTGCTCATGCTCTCAAGGCCCTTGACCAGTTTGGCCCGGGTGGGCGCAGGTCCGGCGCGGCGCAGGCCCTCGACCAGTACCTTGGCTCCCAGAAACTCTTCAAAGCTGGCATAACTCGGTGCTTGCCCGCCGCCGTATTTGCGCATCAAGGCGTGGTATTCGCGCACCACCGGTTTACCCGCGCCAAAAGGAAAAGGAACGACCTGGGAGATGCCCAGTCCGTGAACGGACTTGATACCAGCCAACTTGACCAACTCCACTGGATCAACCACTGAAATGTTGTACAGCCGAGCACCACCGCCCAGACCCCGGTACTGCTTCGCAAATGCCGCCGTAGAACGGTTGACGGAAATCATGATGATGGCTTGAGGTTCAGCGGCATGGATCTTCTTCACGGCAACCTCAACCTGGTCCGTGTTGCGCTCGTAGCCTGCTGTTTCAACCAATTTCATCTTGCTGCGCTTGGCAACAGCCGCCTCCACGCCCGCCAGCCCGGCTTTGCCAAATGCGTCATCCTGGTACATGACGGCGATGCGGGTCATACCCAGGGTGGCGACCTGGTGGACCATGTGTTCGGTTTCGTCCCCATACCCAGCCCGCACATGGAAGATATGTGGGTTGAACGGGTTGCGCAGCGCTTCGCCACCGGTATAGGGTGCAATCAGCGGGGCGCCGCCCGCGTCGAGCACGCCGTCGGCCAATAATTTCGAGATATTGGCGGTGCCGGCGTACCCAAACAAGGCAACAACCTCGGGGTCGGCCAGAACCTCCTGGGTCAGCCGCACAGTCTCGTCCACCTTGTAGGCATCGTCACGCACGATGTGTTTGATCTTGGCCCCGTGGATACCACCATTGGCGTTGACCCAGTCGAAGTAGATTTTTCCGCCGAGAACCATTTGTTGCCCGGTGCTGGCCAGTACGCCCGACAACGGCGCAACCTGGGCGATGGAAATGTCTGCCGCATGAACAGCACCCGAGAGGCCACCCATGCCAAGCAACAGGGCTACCGAGGCGAAGGCGCGCCGCACGGGCGCAAGCACGGAACGAGGGATGGAATGTGTCATGCACGTCTCCTATTGATGGGTTGAAAGAAGCGCGAGCATAGGGGCCAAGACTCATGCACAGCTACGCGTACGAATACTTGATCGGGTTCACCCTAGGGTAGTTCTACGCTACGCACTGGCACCTTGTGGACAGGTGACATTTGGAGTGGGACAGGTGTCAGGGCGTCGACCGTCTTTCACTCTGGACGAGCCACTGTTAAAGCGAGAAAAACCGCTTGCTTCGCTGGCCAAAACACGGTTGAAATGCGCCGAATTTTCAACAATTTTCGGGTTAACCCTAGCGTAGTTTTTCGTGTAGTCGCGGGCCTCAAGTTCACCTACAGTTCGGACCTTCAAACATGAAAGATACGCCTGTGGATTGCATTCTGGAGACCAAACAGCTGACCAAGGAGTTCAAGGGATTCGTCGCCGTCGACAAGGTTGATCTGCGCGTCAAACGTGGTGATATTCACGCCCTGATAGGACCCAACGGTGCCGGCAAAACGACCTTCTTCAACCTGTTGACGAAGTTTCTGCCCCCGACCTCGGGCGCCATTCTGTTCAACGGCCACGACATCACTTTCGAGAAACCAGCGCAGACCGCGTGCCGGGGCATCGTGCGCTCGTTTCAGATATCTGCCGTGTTCCCGCACATGACGGTGCTGGAAAACGTGAGGGCCGCGCTGCAACGGGGTGAAGGCACCTCGTTCCACTTCTGGAAATCTGAAAACAGCCTGGTGCACTTGCACACACGTGCCCGTGAATTGCTGGCCGAAGTCGACCTGCAAGACTATGCCGACGAAATGACAGTCAACTTGCCGTATGGGCGCAAACGTGCGCTGGAGTTGGCCACGACGCTGGCCCTGGAGCCCGAACTCATGCTGCTGGACGAACCTACCCAAGGTATGGGCCACGAAGACGTGGACCGCGTGACCAAACTGATCAAGAAGGTGGCGGCCGGTCGCACCATTCTGATGGTGGAGCACAACATGGGTGTGGTGTCGTCGATAGCCGACCGCATCACGGTGTTGCAGCGCGGCGCCATCATTGCCGACGGCACCTATGCCGAGGTCTCCAAAAATCCCCAGGTCATTGAGGCTTACATGGGAACCGTAGAAACCACTTTGCAAGGGGCGCACTAAATGAGCACGGAAATGCTGCGCATTGAAAACCTGCACGCCTGGTACGGCGAGTCGCACATCCTGCATGGTGTCAACCTGTCGGTGAATCAGGGTGAAGTGGTCACGCTGCTGGGGCGCAATGGTGCGGGGCGTACCACCACGATGCGCGCCATTGTGGGCCTGACCGGTTC
>ERZ724517.1288-NODE-1288-length-14040-cov-5.657633_pt1 | contig 14040 bp, 12 predicted proteins | sample MGYA00376050_ERZ724517 | MGnify/ENA primary metagenome ERZ724517 (study PRJEB28724, sample SAMN07190886) | activated sludge metagenome | isolation source: activated sludge of sewage treatment plant in Hong Hong | place: USA: Christiansburg, Virginia | collected... | reverse complement strand
AAACTTGGTAAAGATAGTTCTTTGATAGACTTTTGCCTTATTAAGATTTTAACATTTAATTAATAAAGCACCTTTTGTTTTAATTTGTAAGTTTGACTAGTGTTTACTTATAAAAATAGCCTGTTTTCTACGCTTTTGATGTTGTGTTGCCTGTTAATAAAGGCACAGGACGATTATACGGGTCCAAAAGCCAGAGATTATAGTAAAAATCCTGCTAAAAACGCTGCTTTTATTGAATTAGGAGGAAATGCTGGCCTATATTCCTTAAACTTTGATCGTATATATTATTATAAGGAGAAATTAAAAATAAGTGCTCGATTAGGTTTTGCGCCTCACTTTAATGGTATTTATATAGAACAGATTTACCTTTTGGAAAATAATTTCATTCTTTTTTCAAATCCCCATCATTTAGAATTAGGACTTGGTGCAACCATGCAACGGAGGTATAATGAAAGGCCTAAGCAAATTGATAATTATTTTTGGGAAAATATTGCTTTTGGAGTTGCTCGCTGTGGTTACCGCTACCAAAAACAAGACGATGGTTTTTTTGCTAGAGCTGGATTAACACCCATTTTTATGAGTAGTGATGCAGAAGGTTTTCACTCCAATTATTTTCAGTTTTGGGCGGGCGTGAGCGTGGGTGTAAGTTTTTAAAAACCTCACCCCAGCCCTCTCCTAAAAGGAGAGGGAGTTAAAGTTACTTACTCATTTCCATCTGTAATTGATACTTCAACGATTTTAATTTTAGATACGGTATCTTCAACAAGTTTTTGTTTTTTGTTTTTAGATATACTTCGTTCATTACCCACTGAATAGCATATTGATAATATTGTTTGGGGTGTGTGCGTTTAAAATCAATATCTCGATCCGTTGATGTTTCCCATTCTAAACGCTGATCTAAAAATTCATTTTTCACTTCGTTGTATAATTCAGTTCCCTTAATAGGATAAGCCACTGTAATTGTATATTGCGATGGATTGGATTGCACTAAATGTTCAATCGTTTGTTTAATATCGTCTTTGGTTTCTCCAGGATAACCCAACATAATAAATGTTCCCGCTTCCAAACCATATTGTTTAGCTAAGCGAATCATTTCTCGTGTTTGCATCACATCAACTCTTCTATCCATGGCATCAATAATTTTTTGGGAACCACTTTCTGCTCCAACCCAAACTCTAAAACAGCCACTGGCTTTTAATGTCTTAATCACTTCCTCATTTAATCTATCAGCACGAGAAATAATTTCATAAGGAATTACAGCATCTTGCTTTTTAACTTCCTCAGCAAATTCAGTTAACCATTTATGATGAATTGTAAAAACATCATCTACAAACCAAATCATATCAGGATTGTACGTGACCTTAATGTGTTTCATCTCTTGCGCCACTAATTGCGGAGAGCGTCTACGGTATGTTCCTCCATAAACTGCTCTGCTGCACCACTTACAAGTATACGGACAGCCGCGCATGGTACTTACACTCATCATACTATACCCATGATGAATTTTCCAGCCGTTTAAATAAGGTTTGAAATCAATTTTTTCTCTGGCTGGAAAAGGCAAAACATTTACATCTTTTATTAAAGCACGCTCGGGTGTGGTTATTACTTTTCCGTTTTCTAAATAAGCGAGGCCTTTAATCGACATTAGCTCTTCGCTTCTTGTCCCGATAGCTATCGGGACCTCTCGAAGTGACAAATTTGTTAGAGCGTCTAAAAATTTAATTAATTCCAAAGTAGTTTCTTCGCCTTCGCCAATAATAATAAAGTCGGCGCCATAATTCAAAAAATTCTCTGTGTGATTTCTAACTTCTGGTCCGCCAAGAATTATTTTTGTATTTTTTAGTAAGGGTTCAGTTTTTATATACTTAATAATTTTAAGCACATTCAACTTCGTCATTAAATTAGTGTAAATAGCTACCACATTTGGCGTTGTACTAATTAATTGTTCTTTTAATTTATCTAAGGTAGAAAAAGTAGAATCAAATACGTCGTTCTCATAACCATATTTTTCGAGAAAAGCAGAGATATACAAAATCCCTAAAGGCACATACGGCCTCATGATTTGAAGTTCCTTTGGATCTTCACTCAAAAAATAACCGTGTGTAAAAAGAATTTTCATTTGTTATAAAAATACGTCTTTATTTCTTCTTAAAAACAATTAAGTAATGATCGCCATAGTTTGATAAAAACGCAAAATTACCAAACAGTTTATCTAATAATTTCAAGAAACTAAACAACCCTTTTCTTTTTACAAAATAAGATTCTAGATAAGATGGTGGCACAAATAGGCCGATAGGTTTAGCAGAGATGAAATTGTAATTTTCTTTAAACAATAGTTTTATATCGTCTGGACTGTAATAATAAGTTTTAAACCGATTACCATTGATGATCGCTTCAACACCATCTTTATTTCTTCTACGATTTGCCTTTATATGCTCATTCTTATATTTAAAGAAAAAGTTTTCCCATTTACAATTAGTTCCCATAATAACAAAAGCTAATTGATCAGAAGATTTTTGAACTTGCACACAACCGTTCTTAAATTTTTGGAGTTCCTCGTTATTCAAACAATTTAATCCTCCAAAATTTGAAAAAATGATATTGTATGTATTTGGGGCTAGAGATGAAATATCTTGTGTCGGCAACTGTTTAAAATTAACAGCATTGTTAGATGTTTTGTTTTTAGCAACGTCAATCATGCCTTGAGAAATATCAGTTGCAAAAACTGTTGCGGCTTGTTTTGAAAGCCACAATGCATCTTCACCTGTACCACAATTTATTTCGAGTACAGATTTATTCTGTAAGCTTATTAGCATTAATAGTTTTTGATATACTTGCAAGCGTTGTGCTTTACCAATTATAGAATTAGTAAAATGATTGTCATAGCTTTGAGCGTAGGTGTCAAAATTTTGCTGTTGCATCTGGCTCAATTTGTTTCAGTTTCAGCTTCTCTAAAAATTCTTGCGGAATTATTTTAATTAACGATAGTGTGTTTTTTAAATTTAATCCAGTCGGCTGAGAAAATAATTTTTTAGCGGATTCATACCCAATTTGTTTTCTATAACGGCGGTGGATGTATCGTTGCAGCTGCTTATAAAACTCTGGCTTGTAAGTGTTTTTAAACATCATATCTAAATCATCGCTATCTGTCCAATTGCTCTTCCCTTTTAACTCTTCTTTTACTTTATCATAAAAAACGGTGCCAGGCAAAGGGTAAGAGACAGAAATGCCGATGTCATCTGGCAATAATTCTTCTACCATTTTCACCGTTAGTTTAATATCATCAATAGTTTCTTCTAAATAACCTAATTGCAAAAATAAGGAAACATGAATATTATGTTTTTTCAATAAACGAGTGGCCTCATAAATCTGTTCAACCTTTGTGCCTTTGTCCATAGCATCCAATATTCTTTGAGAACCACTTTCGGCACCCATCCAAACCATGTTGCAACCACTATTAGCCAAGTGTTTGATATTATCTTCTTCTAATAATAAATCAGCTCGACTTTGTATTTTGTAATTAACCTTAACATTTTCTTTTTTAATATGATACTCAAAATCTTTTAACCAGTTGGGTTTCAAACCAAAAATATCATCGGCAAACCAAATGTGTGTAAAACCAAATTGCTGTTGCCATTTTTTAATTTCTAAAACAATATTTTCGGGACTATGCGAATTATAACGATTACCATAAATAGGTTTTGCACACCAATTACATTTATACGGACAACCACGGGTGGTTACAAAATTTAAAGAAAAATAACCGTGGTTATCTATCCACATTTTTTTGTAAGGAGCAATATCTAGTAAATCCCAAGCAGGTGGAGGAAGAACGTCTAAATCTTTTAATACAGTTCGGGAATTTGTCTTTAAAATCTCATTATTATTCGAAAATGCAATTCCAGAAATAGAATCAAAAGCTATATTCCCTTTAAACACATTGCATAATTCCAATACGGTTTGTTCTGCCTCACCAATAACAACTGCATCAGCACCATGTTTTAAATAATCCTCTAAATGATCCGTGGCATCCGAGCTAGAAACTATTACTTTACAGCCCTTTGATTTTGCGTAAACCTGCATATCAAAACAGGCTTCACGCATATTCGTTAAACACATTTTAGTTAAGTAATTAAAGCCATCATCATAACTAATAAAAATATCTGGTTTAAACTCATCTATGGTTGAACGAATGTCTTTAGCTGAATTACAAAACATAGAATCAAATAACTTTACCTCATAGCCATGCTCTCTTAAATAAGACATAGCATACAATGTCCCCAAAGGAGGATAAGGCATGGCAGTTTGAAATTGCTTGGCATCAAATTTTAAAAAATAGCTATGAGTAAAGAGAACTTTCACTAAACTACAATTCTATTTGAAATTGATTTGCGAAATTTTTAATTTTCTCATCCCAAAGTGTGAGAACTTTATTTTGATGCCCCTTTGAATGATATTTACAAACATGCTTACGCGAACGAAACTGAAGATCAAAATCTTCTCTGCTAAGTTCGGGATATTTTTTTTGCCAGTGCTTTAAAGTGATATATAGTAATTGATTGTCGACCCAATTTCCAAATTTACCTTCAAAAACAAATTCAACTATTTTTTTAAACCAAGGCACTGGGGCTTCTATACAATTCAAATCGGGCAATTCTCCTTTATTTAAGAATTTAGTTTTGTACCAATTATTCTCTTTTAAAATACGTTTGTATACTGGGTAATTAACAGTAGGCAATAAATACGCCAATTCAGTTGCAACAAAATCGTTTTTATCAGGAATAAGTAAATCTGCTTCTGAAATATAATAATTGAGGCAGTAATTATTTTTTTCTTTTTCGGATAGCGTTTTGTAATACAGCACAAATAGTGTGCGGCATAACCACAAACGATTTGCTTTAGTAATCACAAAATAATCGATGTCGCTATGTTCATCATAATAATTTTTGGATAATCCTCCCGAAATACAAACTCCTGAAATAAAAGGAAAAGATGCAATCTTCTTACTATAGCTATAAGCTCTAGTCATTGTTTCTAAAGCTTCATTATTTCCCTTTAAACGTCGAGCGATGCAATTTCCTGATGAAGTTGAAAGCAGGTAAAAGCCTTGCTCTTCTTTGATGAAATCTTCTTCAATTAAAGATTGTAATTCATGCCTGAGATCTTCTTCACTAATAGCCACGGGCATATTCTCAAGCACTTCAGTAAATTTCAATGGATAATTAAATACATCAAAATATAACAAAGTCTTTAATACGTGTTTTTGATTTAAGCTAATAGTAAATGTTTGAATCAAATGCCTTGGTTTAATTACCATCTAAGATACATTAAATAGCTTTGATTTTAAAAATAAAATTGGTCTCCCATTTAATTTTTTTATGCACAATTAATTCCAAGATAAATTGATGTGATTTAGCAATGTTCTTTATCCTGTCAATCTCGCAATTATCAGCTAGAATCATATATACGTCGCTTTCACTATTACTGAACTGATTTAATCCAGAAAAAAATTTAACAAAATATTCTCCGTTTTTTCCACAATTCCACGCCAGCTGATTGTCGGTTTTAACGTCGTCAAAAAAATATGGCGGATTAACAACAATGACATCAAATGTTAACTTAGGAATTGAATCAAACAAATCACTTTTTAAAACAGATACATTTGCTAACCCATTTCTGAAGTTTTTCTCAAAATTCACTTTTGTACAATCAACTGCTATCTCATTAATATCACAAGCAGTTACGATTGCTTTTTTTTGATGTGCCAATAAACATATTAAGCCTGATCCGCAACCTATTTCCAAAAATTGCTTGCTTTCGATGTTCAACGTAGATATAAAATCAAATAAAAAAGTACTACTAAAAAAGAATTTTGGATGAAACACCGTTGGTCTGATTACTAACTCAAAACCTCGAACTTTATCAATTCTTTCCTTTTTTAAATACCAAAGCACGTAGGGTTTGGCGAAAGTTTGCGTGTATATTTTTTGTAAGCGATCCAGCATACTAAAAACCTTCTGTTTCTGGTTGACGGTATTTCCAAACCCTTTGTAAAAAACTAATTTCTTTTGGGAACGAATACAAACTGCTTTTATATCTCCAACTACTCAATGTTTTTAAAATAATTTTTTTAGGGGCAGTTAAACGTATATCCGAATTAGAAGGATAATAACCATTTAATACAGTTTCAAACTGTTTAATCTTATCAATCATGTAAGGCTTTAGCCATGGCGTTAACGGATTTTTACGTAAATCGAAATTTTCCCACGCTGGGCTTATCCAATCTTCTAATGTTTCAGGAAATTTAAAGCCACTATCTAACACCTGTTTATACATATCAGAGCCTTCTGTAGGCACTGGACTATAGGTATAAATGATAATTTCTGTTTTCGGATTAATTGCTTTTACTTTTTTAATAAAAGCAATGTCCTCATCAATTTGTTTATTTACTTGTTTTTCAGTATCACCAGGGATTCCTAATACAAAAGAATATTCAGGAATGATGTCGAATTTTTTTAAACGTTCGGCAAACTCTAAAATTTGTTTTCCTGTTTGGGTTCCCCCTTTGTCCATTTTTTCCAAAACTTCGTCATTGCCTGTCTCAGCTCCAAAAAATATCATCTTGCATCCCGATTTTCTGATAGCAGCTAACGATTCATCTTTGTATTTATCCATGGTATCAATACGAGCCTCTCCCCACCAAACCATGTTTTCTTTTTCAATGAGTTTAGCAAATTCAACGGTTCGTTTTTCTGATACAAAAAAATTATTGTCATGAAACTCAATAGAATCTGCTTGATAAGTATCTTTTAATAATTTCACATCATTGTAAATTCCTTGTGCTGACTTACCTTTCCAACGCGCATTATAAATAGGAACCACTGCGCAAAATGAACATGTAAACGGACAACCAAAACTACTATGATAGGCAATGGTTTTTTTTCCAAGATAAGTTTTAGGAAGTAATTTTTGAAAAGGATAAAACTTGTTGAGTTTCTGATAAGGCAATGCAGGCAACTTATCCAAATCCAATAATTCTTCCTTGGCTGTTTTAAAAATCTGTTCGTCCTTTTTGTATATCAAATTCTTAATCCCATCAACCTGTAAATTATTTTCGATAGCGTTTATTAATTGCGGGAAAGTATTATCACCAGGGCCGTTCACTATATAATCTACATAACCCGAATCTAAATTTACTTTATATTGGTTAGATGCGAAGTATCCACCGAAAATTATATTAATATGAGGATAGCTCGCTCTAATTTTTTTTGCAAAAGGTATCGCTTGCTTTAATTGCGGACCAGGCATAACAGTGCATCCAAAATACTTAATCTTTCCAGTAGATAAATAATTTTCGATAACAGTCCACGGATCTTTTTCTAAATTTCCATCTACTATAACCCATTCATAAATACCATCTATACTAGCAGCAATTTGCAACACACTGTTTGGTATGCGCGGATTATGATTAGTTGCTCTAGGATTAAAAAGTAAAATCACTTATGACATTTTTTGGGTTGGGTTTAAAAACTCTTTTAGTTTTCTTTCTATTGGAAATTTATACGCCTTGTTTTCAATTCTCCATTTAGCAAATTCTTGAAATAAAAATTTAATTGGAGTCCGCTTATTGTACGCCAAATTTTGATAGTATTTAAAGTTTTCAATTTCTTTGATTTTTTCTTCACTAATCCACTCACTTTTTTTAGTACCCACATAATCAAAATTACTCCAATCTTCTAAGGTAGAATTGAATTGATAACCATTTGCCAAAAGCTCGTCGGCTATTTTATTTCCGGGATAGGGTTTATAATAAAAAATGCTCATATTAAAATTACTACTCATCTTTCTTAACTTTTTTACCACATTCAAAGTTTCAGAAATACTTTCCTCGGTCTCACCAGGAAAACCGACAATGATGCTAAAGTTAATAGAAATGTCATATTTAACACATTGTTTTGCTGCATCATAAATATGTTCCAGTTTAATGTCTTTTTGCATCCAATCCAACATTTCCTGTGTGCCAGCTTCCATTCCTATCATTACACGCTCGAGTCCCGATTCTTTGCACAACTGCCAAACATCATCGCCTAACCTAACTCCTTGATCTGCACGCATCGTGCCAAACCAGGTGATTGGTAATTGCCTTTTGATAAATTCTTCGGCTATAGCCTTTACTCTTTTACTATTCGTAAAAAACGTTTCATCTTGAAAATGCACATGACTAAATCGATATTTTAACCACAAAGATTCTATTTCATCAACTACTCTTTTAGGACTGTACGCAAACCAACCTCTATTATACATAAATGGGTCGGCACAAAACGAACAACGAAAACGACAGCCTTGTGAAGAAATATAATCTAACTGTTTTCTACCGCTTAAATTCATATATGATTTTACATCAATTAAATCATAATTAAATGGAGGAAATCTATTAATATCATCCATGGCTCTCTCAGGATTCTCGATGTAAATGCCATTCTCTTTATAACAAATACCATTTACTCCGTTTCGATTTTTCCCGGTAATAATTTTTTCGAGCAAATTTGCGAACGTAACTTCTCCTTGTCCTTTAACAACAATATCAATATTCTCATTCTCTAAGGTTTGCTTTGGAAATAATGATGGGTGCCAACCACCCCAAACAACGGGAATTTGAGGAAATTTATACTTAACAGCCTCTGATACTTTCAATGCGTCTTTAATTGGGCTTCCAGTTAATACAGATGTTGCAAAACAAAGTCCGTTATCAGAGAGCGCTTCTTCAATTTTTTTTATAGGGTTTGCATCAATTCTTCCATCTATAATAACAACATTATAAATTGCAGGATCTAAATACGAAGCGATAGCTATTAAAGCTAAAGGCATCGTATAAAAAACTGCATCTGGATTGTATAATACAACTGTATGTTTCAATATTATTTGATAGGTTACAAACAAATATAATAATAAATATCCTATACTATTTATAAGTAATTCATTACCAAAATAATATCTTTATACATTAATGAAACCGACAAAAAATATTAAAATTGTTTTACTACTGCTAAGTTCTATTATAAACGAACTATACGGGCAAACATATAACCACCTTTTACCAAATGTAGTCTTCCCTTATCAATTAAACTCTGGAAAATTACCAGAAAACACTTATATCTTAATTTCTCCGTTAAAATTAAATTCTAACCCAACCGATAAAAATTACATTTCTCCAAAACCAATTATTATTGATCATAATGGATATGTATTTTGGTATATGAATAGCTCTTCTGGAAGCATTGGTGATTTCAAATATTCATCAAATGATTCCTTGTTTTATTTTACAAAATATTTAAATGGTATTGCCTCTTATCAACTAATGGATTTAAAATTCAATTTTGTAGATTCTATTCTTAATACAAATAATGTTCTATCGGATGCTCATGAATTTCAAAAACTATCTAATGGCAATTATATCATTGGAGGCATGAAGGACTCTATTATGGATTTAAGTAAATTAAACTATAATGGAAAACCTGGAAGTAAAACAACAAACGTTCGCGGTTATGTCATACAAGAATTTAATAAACAACACAAACTCGTTTTTGAATGGAATAGTAACAATAACATTCATCCAAAAGAATCATTTGAATCATATGGATACGACTCAACAAAATACGATTATGCTCACGGAAACTCTATTGAAGAAGATGCAGACGGCAATCTATTGATTTCATTAAGATACCTAAACTCTATTTACAAAATCAATCATCAAAACGGTAAAATAATATGGAAGCTTGGTGGCAAATCAAGTAGTTTCAGTTTTACAAATGATCTCGGCTTTAGTGGGCAGCACGACGCTCGAAGATTGACAAATGATGCCATCTCACTATTTGACAATGCTAACACTTCAAAAGAACCAAAAACTTCTCGAATAATTCAATACAAATTAGATACCCTTAATTGGACTGCTACAAAAATATGGGAATACAATCAGCCATTTTTCGTAAAATCTTTGGGAAGTTATCAAGTTGTAAACGATGATACACACTTAATAAATAATGGCTTCTCATTTAGACCCAATCCAAGTGTCGTCATCATTAATAAATTGAAAGAAAATATTGCCACACTTACTTTTAAAGACTCCGTTATGTGTTACCGTTCATTTTGTTTTGAAATACCTTTCCAGATTAAACAACCAAAAATCTTACATGCAAACATAGGAAACAAAACTATTTTAATAGCTCCAGATGGAGTTAAAAATTATTTGTGGTCAACTGGTGATACAACGCAAATCATAATCGCAGATAAGCGCACGACGTATCAAGTATGGACAAACTATGGAACAGGAATGCTAGGCTCACTTCCTATTGATCTTAATAAAATCACAAATGATGATTTCTATCTATGTAACAAAAATCAAAAAAAAATATCATCTCCTAAATATGGAGAAACTTATTTTATAAAGAGTCCAAATGGAATTGAAACAACTATTATTTGGAAATAAGAATGAAAAAAATACTATATATTAATTTCCATAAATGTTATTACAATAATCTGTCTGAATTTGAAGCTGAACAAAAAAATATTTTAGAGTATAAAATTTCACTCTCAAAAAAACATAAAATTACATACATACTAAATAACAACCATTCTATAAATAAGGAATATGAATCTTTTAAAATTATTTCCAAGTCACTAAATAAATTATTATTTTTAATTTATTGCTTACGCTTTATAAAAAAACAAAAAACACAAATTGTTATTGTTCATGGTTTAGACTATTTTTTGGAAGCAGCTTTCTTAAAATTATTTTCCGGAGCTAAGGTTATTTTGCAACATCATGCCGAAAAAACTTATTTAAGAAAAAAAGCAATATTGATGCCTTTAGCCGATAAATGGATAGATGCCTACTTATTTAATGGCAAAGAGATGGCGCAACCTTTTCTTCAAAAAAAATGTATTTCTTCCATGATCAAAGTTTATGAAGTTGTTGAAGGAAGTTCCACTTTTCATTTATTGCCTCGCAAAAACATTGAACCAATTAAACAACTTGTTTTTATAGGTAGGCTAAATGAAAACAAAAACCTCATCACTTTATTAAAAGCAATTACTATTTTAAAAATAAAGCGCTCAGATTTTCATTTAACTATTTATTATACAAGTGCTGAACTAGAACAGGAACTCAAAATATATTCGGCAGAAAATAAGATCAATGATGTTGTTACATTCAAAGGACCTATTCCTCAAAATGAAATTGAACGGGTATTAAATCAATCTGATGTTTTTGTTTCCTGCAGTATATACGAAGGAAGTGGTTACTCATTAATTGAATCGTTAGCTTGTGGAGTTTTTCCTATTGTATCGCACATCCCGGCATTTGATTTTCTATTAGAAGGGTTGAATGAAAAAATGCAGTTTAATCCTTTAGATGAAATAGAATTAGTTAACAACTTGCATAAAATTTTAGATATAGAATTTAACGAATCTATGAGGAAGTCTATCAGAAATCATTTTGAAAATAAATGTTCTAATATTGCTATTGCCAGACAAATAGAAACTGTATTACATCATTTAACGTAACAACAACTGCATCATCCGTTGTGCGGAATTTTCCATTGTATTAAATGTAATTCGTTCAGAGGCTCTATTCTGATTTAATAAAGTAATTACACTTTTTACTAATTCTGTTTTAGAAGTGTTAGTATAGAGATTTTTAAGCTCAGCAAAACTTAATTGTTGAGTAGAAATTACTTGACAACCGCTATATAACGCTTCCATCAATACAGTTGAGTTGCCTTCATAGTGAGAGGTGTGTAAAAACAATTTAGACTGGTTCATTAAACCCAAGGTTTCATTATGTTTCTTGGCGCCAAGTAACTCAACATTTTTTTGTAATTTATGTTGAATAATTAAATCTGAAAGTAGTTTTCGCTCCTCGCCATCCCCTGCAATTTTTACATTCAAATTAGGAAACTGTTTTACAACCTCAGCAATTACCTCAATAAATAAACAGTAATTTTTAAGAGGGATTAAAGAGCCTGCTCCTAAAATATCAATTGGTCGTAGTTCTGTATTTAACGGTTCAAATAGTGTGGGATTAATCCCATTAGTCACAACAAATTTTGGTTCTATTTGATGATTTTTTAAAAATTCATCTTTCAAAAAATCACTCATCGCCACTAATTGTTCAGGCTTTGGTTTTATTTTTTTTACAAAACCATTGGTAGACTTTGCATCTTGTCCAATAATCCATATTAAATGTTTAAGATTATTTTCTAATGCAAATGTATTAGCTACCAAAGCCGTATCAATACACCATAAACTAATTACGCCATTTACAGTATAATTCTCATGAAGTTCCTTTAATTTTTGTGTTGCTAAACGTTTGGTATTAAGGCCAAAAATATGTTTTCTGTTTTTACCACCAATAGCATAGACATCAATACTATTCCAAGTATACCAGCCTTTTTTAAAAGGGTATTGAAGAGAAATGAAAACGAATTTCAATTCAGGGAAATTTTGTTTTAAGGCTAAAGCAAATTGCTGAAAAGCAGGCAAACACGCTGTATCATTTTCACTTTCCGGAAACCCAGGAGTAACAATAATAACACAGGGAGTTTTATGCTGCATTTATGACAAGTACATGTTTTTATTTACAACTCCAATCACTTCGCCTTTTAACTCTTTACCAATAATTCCTGAATTTTTATTTGCAGCAAAAATATGTGATTTATCAAACACGTATTTTTTTGTTGGATTGAACAAGGTTAAGTTAGCCTCAGCGCCCTCTTTAACACCTACAGCGTCAAGTCCTAAAATAGTACGAGGATTTTTTGTTAAAGCATCTACTATATTCTCTAAACATAATTTTGAACTCAAAGCCATATTTAAAACCCCGAAACAACTTTCTAAACCAACCATTCCATTATCAGCATGGTCAAACTCTAAATCTTTGCTTTCAATATCTTGTGGTGCATGATCACTCACAATCACATCAATAACACCATCCGCTAATCCTTTTTTCAAAGCATCAATATCTTCTTTTGTTCTTAATGGAGGATTTACTTTATAATTGGTATCAAATCCTTCTAATTCAGAATCATCTAATAATAAATTATACGCCGCTACACCACAAGTAATATTTAATTTTTTAGCTTTTGCTTTTTTAATTAATTCAACACTTCCTTTAGTACTAATGGTAGGAATGTGCATTTTACCGCCAGTATATTCTAAAATTTGAATATTGCGTTGCAACATAATTTCTTCGGCCAAAGCCGGAATTCCTTTTAATCCTAGTTTTGTAGAAGTTACGCCTTCGTTTACTAAACCATCATGCGAAATAGTTTTATCATCACAATGTGTAATAATAAAGCTATTGATATTTTGAGAATATTGTAACGCTCTTAAAATTAAGCCTGCATCTTTGGTTGATTTTTTATAATCACTAAAAGCTATAGCACCCGATATTTTCATGTCGTACATTTCCGACAAATCTTTACCTTCCTGATTATGACTTAATGTTCCAATAGGTAATACATCTACTAAATTATCTTTTGCTCTATTTGCTACATATTCAATTTGCGCTTTGTTATGTAAAGGAGGATTAGTTCCACTCATTAAACACACACTCGTAAATCCGCCTTTGGCAGCGCTTTTTAAACCATTATTCAAAGTTTCTTTATGCTCATAACCTGGGTCGCAAAAATTAACCTGCATATCTAACCAACCTGCTGATACGTGTAAGCCTTCAGCTTCAATAGTCTTAACTCCTTTTTCAGGAGTAATCGTTTTTTTAATTTGAGTAATGACTCCTTTTTCAATTAAAATATCTACTACTCTTCCATTATGTGGACTAGAGGAATCAACTACCGTTGCTTGCTTAATTAATAAATTCATATCGTTATTTAAATAATCTTATAATTAAAATTTCTGCCGCTAAAAACATCAAGGCTAAAATTAAAAACAATTTCCATAATTTTTTGCCATCGTTAACTTCTTGTAAAGCATTTGTTAATGATTTTTCATTTAATTCAATAACGGATACATTTTTTAAGCCTT
>ERZ724517.1286-NODE-1286-length-14066-cov-4.632218_pt1 | contig 14066 bp, 9 predicted proteins | sample MGYA00376050_ERZ724517 | MGnify/ENA primary metagenome ERZ724517 (study PRJEB28724, sample SAMN07190886) | activated sludge metagenome | isolation source: activated sludge of sewage treatment plant in Hong Hong | place: USA: Christiansburg, Virginia | collected... | reverse complement strand
TTATTTCGACCAGCTATACGACTGGGCGGTGTACCTGATCGAGCACGGCAAGGCTTATGTCTGCCACCTGACCCCCGAACAAGCGCGCGAATACCGTGGCTCCCTGACGGAGCCAGGCAAAGACAGCCCCTACCGCAGCCGCAGCGTCGGGGAAAACCTCGCCTTGTTTGGACAGATGAAGGCCGGCGCCTTCGCCGATGGCGAGTGTGTGCTGCGCGCGAAAATTGATATGGCCAGCCCCAACATGAACCTGCGGGACCCCATTCTTTACCGCATCCGCCGCGCCCACCACCACCAGACAGGCGACAAGTGGTGCATCTACCCGATCTACGACTTCACACACGGCCAGTCCGATGCCATTGAAGGCATCACACATTCCATCTGCACGCTGGAATTCGAGGACCACAAGCCGCTGTATGACTGGTTTATCGACAATTTGCCCGTACCCTCCCGTCCCCGGCAGTACGAATTTGCGCGCCTGAACCTGAATTACACCATCACCAGCAAACGCAAACTCAAGCAGCTGGTTGACGAAGGTTTTGTGAGTGGCTGGGATGATCCGCGCATGCCGACTATTTCCGGCCTGCGCCGCCGCGGTGTAACAGCAGATGCACTTCGCCACTTCTGCGACATGATCGGCGTCACGCGCAGTGACAGCATTGTGGATGTGGGCATGCTCGAATTTGCAATCCGCGACGATCTCGACAAGAACGCCGCACGCGCCATGTGCGTGCTGAATCCGTTGAAAATCACCCTCAGCAATTTCGAAGCAGGGAAAGTCGAGCAGCTGTCTGCCGCCAACCACCCCCAACGCGAAGACATGGGAACCCGTGAACTGCCATTCACACGCGAACTGTTTATCGATAAAAATGACTTCCGCGAAGAAGCAGACAAAGACTTCAAGAGACTGGTGCTGGGCCAGGAAGTACGCCTGCGCAATGCGTATGTTATTCGCGCTGATGAGGTGATCCGTGATGCCAATGGCGAGATTACAGAACTGTTGTGCAGCTACGACCCTGATACGCACGGTAAGAATCCCGCTGACGGACGCAAGGTAAAAGGCGTCATTCATTGGGTATCAGCCACGCATTGTGTCGATGCAGAAGTGCGCCTGTATGACCGGCTGTTCACCGTGGAAAACCCGGAAGCCGACAAGGAAAAATCCTTCACGGATTTCATCAACCCGCAGTCACTGGTTGTGCAAACAGCCAAAGCGGAATACAGCTTGCGGGATAGCACTGCAGAGTCTCGCTTCCAGTTTGAGCGTGAAGGTTATTTCTGCGCTGACCGCTACGATTCAAAACCGGGCAAACCTGTATTCAACCGCACGATCAGCCTGCGCGATTCGTTCGGCAAGTGAGTGCCATCATGAAAAACATGTACACATGAAAATCTACAACACGCTCGCTCGCCAGAAACAGGAATTTATCCCACTGGTTCCCGGCCACATCCGCATGTATGTCTGCGGCATGACAGTATATGACTACTGCCACCTCGGCCATGCCCGTGTACTGGTGGCTTTTGATGCAATTACGCGCTACCTGCGCGCGCGCGGCTGGCATGTCACCTATGTTCGCAACATCACGGATATTGATGACAAGATCCTGCGGCGCGCGGACGAAAACGGCGAGGCATACACAGCGCTGACCGCACGTTTTATTGATGCCATGCACGAAGATGAAGCACGACTCGGCGTGGCACGCCCGGATATCGAACCTTGTGCTACCGCATACATCGAACAGATTATTGCGATGGTGCAGCAGCTGATCGATAACGGCTATGCATACCACGCCAGCAATGGCGATGTTTATTACATCGTTGAAAAGTTTTCTCCCTACGGAAAACTGTCTGGTAAAAATGTAGAAGAATTACTGGCCGGCGCGCGCATTGATGTTGACGAAGCCAAGCGCGATCCGCGTGACTTTGCGCTGTGGAAATCGGCCAAACCGGGCGAGGTACATTGGCATTCACCTTGGGGTGATGGAAGACCGGGCTGGCATATTGAATGCTCGGCAATGTCTACCTGTTGCCTGGGTGATTCATTCGACATCCACGGCGGCGGGCCAGATCTGCCCTTTCCACATCACGAAAATGAAATTGCGCAATCAGAAGCTGCTACCGGCAAGACCTATGTGAATTACTGGATGCATGCCGGCGCCGTGCGCGTCGACAATGAAAAAATGTCGAAATCACTCGGCAACTTTTTCACCATCCGCGAAATACTCGACCAATACCATCCTGAAGTTGTGCGTTACCTGTTGCTGTCCAGCCACTACCGTAGCGCCATCAACTATTCAGAAGAAAACCTGCAAATTGCACGCGGCGCACTGGAGCGTTTTTACACTGCATTGCGGGGCCTGGAAAACATTCCCGTGTTGCCACTGGCAGATCTGGATACCAGCCAGCCAGCAGTTGCGCGTTTTATTGAAGTGATGGACGATGATTTCAGTACGCCAGAAGCGATTGCTGTATTGTTCGATCTGGCACGTCAACTCAATACAACGCGTTCCACCACCACAGCAACAACGCTTAAATCTCTCGGCGCAGTACTGGGATTATTACAAGACAACCCCAGCACTTTTTTACAAGCTGGCGGCGCCAATGAACTCGATGCAAGCAGTATCGAAGCACTGATAGCCGAGCGAGTGCAGGCAAAAGCAGACAAAAACTTTGCACGCAGCGATGAAATCCGTGATCAATTGAAAGTACAGGGCGTAGTGCTGGAGGATTCCCGTACAGGCACCACATGGCGCCGGGAATGACGCCGGTTTTGGAACATGCCGACTTTTTTGTGTTCAACAAACCTGCCGGCATCAGCTTCCACAGTGAAGATGGTGCCGGTTTTTTTGCGCTACTGGCTAAAGAATATCCTAATGAAGCCCTCTTCCCCGTTCACAGGCTGGACAAGATCACTTCAGGCTTGCTGCTCATCGCACGCACCAAATCTTCCGCCCGACAGTTGGGGCAGCTCTTCGAATCACATGCGATAAAAAAAACCTACATTGCCCTCTCTGACTGCAAGCCCTCCAAAAAACAGGGAGCTGTTTCCGGTGATATGCAACGCACACGCAACGGCAACTGGAAGTTGCTGCGCAGCAGGAACAATCCAGCGATCACGCATTTTACTTCACACTCACTGGCTCCCAGCCTGCGGCTATTTGTGCTGGCACCACAAACCGGGCGCACACATCAGCTGCGCGTGATGATGAAATCACTGGGCAGCCCGATTCTGGGGGATGTACGTTATGGTGGCACTGCTGCGGATCGCGGATACCTGCATGCCTCGCGCTTGCAGTTTGAATGGTCTGGCCAGCATATTGATATCGGCCTGATGCCAGCCAGTGGCGAGTTGTTTGACCAGTTTTCTGCCGGAATCAACGGTTATCTGCATGCATAATATTTTCAAAACCGCTGCATTACTCTTTTGCCTGCTGACACACGCAGCACTGGCAGATACGCCAGACTTACCGTGGGCATTGCTACGCAGCATTCCGCGCGCACCTGATCATTTCACCCAAGGCCTGGTGTATGCAGATGGCCAATTATTCGAAAGCACGGGACATTATGGCCAATCGCAGCTGATTGCCTATGATGCAAATACCCTGGAAATGCAGAAGCAACATTTCTTGCGCGCGGATGTGTTCGCTGAAGGCCTCACATTTCTGGGCAACAAACTGTACCAGTCCAGCTGGAAATCACGCGAAATCTTTGTCTACGATACCCGCCTCACGCCATTACAAACCTTGAAGATCAGTGGCGACAGCTGGGGGCTGACTACCGATGGCCATCTCCTGATCATGAGCGATGGCTCAGACACCTTGCAATTTATTGATGCCGGAGATGGCAAGACGCGCCGCACACTGGCAGTCAAAGACAGCAGCGGCCGGCACTGGAAAGATATCAATGAGCTGGAATGGATTGATGGCAATATCCTTGCCAATGTTTGGCATCAAAACACCGTACTGCTGATTGATGGCCAAAGCGGGCTGGTAAAGGGGCAATATGATCTTGGTAAACTGGCGCAAGATGCTTCACAACATATGCCATCACGCGAAAACGAGCAGGTATTGAATGGCATCGCCTGGAATCCGGCGTCACACACCCTGCTGGTGACAGGCAAAGACTGGCCCGTGTGGTTTGAGCTGAAAATCACGCTACACTGACAACAATCCATACTGACAATAAGCCACACTGACAACAGGCTACACCGACAACAACAGGGCGAACATAACCGCCCGATACCCTGTATTTATCCCGGAAAACACTATGTCTGCCACATCGAATATCCCAGCTGAACAACAGCTTCCTTCCCATCCTGCATTTGAATTATTGCGCAGCCAACAGATTCCCGCACTCAATATCCGGGTAGAAGAATACCGACACAAGGAAACACATGCGCAGCATATTCACCTGGCAGCAGACAATGATGAGAATGTTTTCCTCGTTGCCTTGCGCACTGTGCCACATGACTCCACTGGTGTAGCACACATACTGGAACACACAGCACTCTGCGGCAGCGAAAAATACCCGGTTCGCGATCCATTTTTCCTGATGACGCGCCGTTCACTGAATACTTTTATGAATGCTTTCACCAGTTCAGACTGGACAGCCTACCCATTTGCGAGCCAGAACAAACAGGATTTCAATAATCTTCTGGATGTGTATCTGGATGCAGTATTTTTTGCAAAACTGGATCCACTGGATTTTGCACAGGAAGGCCATCGCCTGGAATTCGAGGAAATGGAAAATGCGCAGTCTCCCCTGACATTCAAGGGCATTGTATTTAACGAAATGAAAGGCGCAATGAGCTCTGTAACATCAACGCTCTGGCAAACACTCTCAAAATATGTTTTCCCAACCACTACTTACCACCATAACAGTGGCGGCGAACCGGATTGCATCCCCGATCTCACTTACGAACAGCTCATATCGTTCTATCGCAGCCATTATCATCCTTCCAATGCCATCTTCATGACATTCGGCAATATTCCTGCGTCTGAACACCAGGAAAAATTTGAAGCGCAGGCTTTATCCCGTTTTACAAAATCAGACCACGTTATCAGTGTGCCCGATGAGAAACGCTATCTCGCGCCGGTTCACGTTGAAGAGTCCTACGCGCTGGATGAAAGTGATACGAAGGGTAAAACCCATATTGTTACTGCATGGCTGCTCGGCCATAGCGCGGATCTGAAATCCTATTTGCAAGCACAATTGCTAGCAGCTGTGCTGCTGGATAATGCAGCCTCACCATTACAGCAAGCGCTGGAAACTTCGTCACTCGGCACGTCTCCATCACCATTGTGTGGACTGGAAGATTCACAGAAAGAATTATTGTTCATGGCAGGGCTTGAGGGCTCGGAGGCAGAGCACACTGGCCAAGTGGAATACCTGATTCTTGACGTGCTGAAAAATATTGCTGAAAAAGGCGTGCCGCAAGAACAGATTGATGCCTGTTTACATCAACTGGAATTGCAACAGCGCGAAATAGGGGGAGATGGTTACCCCTATGGGCTGCAATTGATACTACATGCCTTGAACAGCGCTACCCATCACAGCGATCCTGTCTCCTTACTGGATCTGGAACCTGCGCTGGCAGCATTGCAAGAAGAAGCTCGCGATCCCTCGTTTATTAAACGTCTGGTGCGCGATATGTTGCTGGGCAACACACACCGCGTAACACTGACGTTGGTGCCAGACCAGACACTCTCGCAACGCCGCGAAGCAGCAGAAGCGGCAAAACTTGCAACTATCCGGGCAGAACTCAGCGAAGCAGATTGCCAGAAAATCATCCAGCAGAGTCTTGCATTGCAGACGCGACAGGAAGCAGTGCTGGATGAAAATATCTTGCCTCGTGTAACACTGGCAGATGTGCCGGCAGACATGCTGATTCCACAAGCAGCCCATGTCATCAGCACGCCTGCGCCACTCACCGTATTCAGTACAGGCACCAACGGCCTGGTTTACCAGCAGCTGATCGTCCACTTGCCCGCATTGACCGCACAAGAAATGACATTGTTGCCTCTCTATGCCGCTTGCTTGACCGAAGTTGGTAACGGCACGCAGGATTATCTACAAACACAAAACCGACAGTCAGCACTGTGTGGCGGGATCAGCGCCTATCCCAGCTTGCGTGGATCGATTGACGATGTGCAAATGGTGCAGGGGTATCTGGTGTTGTCGATAAAAACACTCGCCCGGAACCAACACGCTGCAGGGCAATTGCTGTTGGACACATGGCAACAGGCGCGTTTTGACGAACACCAGCGCTTACGTGAATTAATAGCGCAAATGCGTACGCGGCGTGAGCGCAGCCTTGCCAGCAACGGTCACAGCCTTGCCATGGCGGCCGCCAGCGCAGGCATGTCACCACTGGCGCATTACCAGCATACCGTTACAGGTCTGGCTGGCGTGGTGCCGATGAAGCAGCTCGATCGCTCACTGGATGACAATCAGGCTCTGGAAAATTTTTCGCATCAGTTATTGCAGCTCCACAAGAAAATGCTAGCGCAGCCATCGCAATTATTACTGGTAGCCGAGCAAGAACGCCTGACTGAATGCACAGACAGTTTGCAGCAATTATGGGCTGGCACATCAGGAAAAAACGGCACAGCGCTGTCATTGCCTTACGAACCACGCAGGGTGAAACAGATGTGGCAAACCAGCACACAAGTCAATTTCTGTTCACGCGCATGGCCCACTGTTGCCATGAATCATCCGGACGCTGCCGCACTCACCGTATTGGGCGGATACTTACGCAATGGTTTCCTGCATCGCACTATTCGCGAACAAGGTGGTGCATACGGGGGCGGTGCGAGCCAGGACAACATGCTCGGTGCATTCCGCATGTATTCCTATCGGGATCCACGGTTATCCGACACGCTGGATGATTTTGACCAGGCTATTCACTGGCTAGCTGACAATGCACCTGCTGCACAGCAGGTGGAGGAATCCATACTGGGCGTGGTGGCTTCACTCGACAAACCCGGCTCTCCGGCAGGCGAGGCCAAGAGCGCCTTTCACAACCGCCTCTTTGGCCGGACGGACGACGTGCGGCGCCAGTTCCGGTCACGCATTCTTGCCGTAACCGGCGCAGACCTGCAGCGTGTTGGCGCTACTTATCTGGTGTCAGACAAGGCAAATACCGCCGTCTTGAGTGATACGGGCAGCACCGGGGCTGCCAAGAAACTGGGTCTCGAAGTATGTAGGCTGGATGCATAAGCAGCTTTACAATAGCCCCCATCACCCAAACAAATACAGGCAATTTTCTTTAATCCTATGTTGCATGATACCTGGTACCTCGAAGGCTACTTCAGCGGAGACACTGTACTCAGCCGCCTGAAAATCAACGCATTTCCTTTCAGGATCGGAAGGGAGGCCGGTATGGCATTTATGGTGCCAGGCTCCAAGGCATCACGGCTGCATGCGGAAATTACCTTGCAGGATGATCGACTTTTCCTGCAAGACATGGACAGCACCAATGGTACCTATATCAATCGGATTGAAGTCAAGGAACAAACCGAGCTGCAACATGGTGACATCCTGCACTTTGCCGACTTTGAAGTCAGGATTATCAAGGAGTCTGTCAAAAAATCTTCCCACCCCACCGTACGGCATGCCGCCATTATTGCAGAATCTGCCCTTTCAAAAAAAATGCCGGCTGGCATAAGGGAGCTGCAGGAATTAGTGCACAAAAAAATGATCGTGCCCGCATTCCAGCCAATTGTTGATGCAATAACAGAAGAAATATTTGCCTACGAAATACTGGGGCGCGGTACACATCCCTCCTTGCCGGAAAGTCCGGGCTTATTATTCCGCATTGCAGAAAGTGTCAGCAGCCTGCCTATGCACCTTAGCCAGCTATTCCGTGATATCGGCATTGCGACCGCAGCGACATTTGATACCAAAGCAGCGTTCTTCATGAACGTACACCCGGATGAGTTGCGTTACGCCAGAATCCTGCTGCTACAGATGGAGCGCATCAGGAGAGAAAATCCTGATATTGCCCTTGTGCTGGAAATTCATGAAAAAGCCGTACCCAGCTTGTCAGATATGAAAAAAATCTGCAGGGAGCTGGATGGACTGAATATCAAACTCGCTTACGATGACTTTGGGGCAGGACAAGCACGGTTTATCGAACTGGTGGAAGCACCAGCGCATTACCTGAAGTTTGATATGAGCCTGGTGCGTAATATTGACAAGGCCGAACCTGCCAAACGCCAGATGGTGAAGTCGCTGGTTACCCTGTCCAGGAATATGGGCATTACGACATTAGCCGAGGGATTGGAACGAATAGAAGAAGTGCGCGAATGCCAAAGCATGGGATTTGATCTTATCCAGGGTTACTACTTCGGCGAACCCAAAACCGGCGAACTATAACGCTCTGGCTTTAGTAACCTCTATCGATTTTTCAATTCACGCACAACATCTGCCCAACCTGTCGTGTCCGGCGTGTAGCGCGCAACGAGATTCACCCGATCAAAAACACCGTCACAACGCGCACGAATTCTTGCAGCCATTTCATTGCGCGGACACACCACGGCCACGGCATCCAGCAACTCATCCGGCACCAGCGCAGTCATCGCATCCCAATGGCCGTCTTTTGACAGGATATTCAATTGTGTTTGCAACTCACCCATACCATGCACTTCCAGAACGGGACGGTACGCTGGCGTGGATCCATAAAATGCAATTTGTTTACGAACCTTCTCACGTGCTTCCTGTAACGATTGCGCATCGTCTCCTGAACCGACAATCAGGTTTACCGCGACTGTAAAATTTTCACGTGATTTTCCTGCTTTGGCAAAACCGCTCTGCAAGGCAGGCATCGTCAGCTGCTGTATGGATTGCGGTGTATGGAAAGGGTGCGCAATAAATCCATCTGCCACCTCGCCTACCGCTTCCGTCATTCTGGGGCCGAATCCCCCACAATAAACGGGAGGCACACCATACGGATTGGGACCGGGGCTGAATGCCGGCGTCATCAAGGTGTGCTTGTAAAATTCGCCTTCGTAACGTAAACGCTCTCCCGTTTGCCATGCGTCAAAAATGGCACGGATCGCCAACACCATATCCCGCAGCCGTGCAGCCGGCTGCCCCCATGTGCTGCTGTAGCGTTTTTCAATATGCGCCTGGATTTGCGTTCCCAAGCCAAGAATGAAGCGTCCTTTGCTCAGCAGTTGCATATCATTCGCCAGATACGCCAATGACATGGGGTTGCGTGCAAATGCCACAGCAATCCCCGTGCCCAATTGCACGGTGCTGGTGGTTTGCGAGGCAATCGCCAATGGCAAGAATGGGTCATGCTGCCCTTCAAAACTGTAGATGCCATCGTAGCCAATCGCCTCCAGCTCTCGTGCCAGCATCGCTGCATCCGCTGGGTTATCCAGCACCATCGTTGTATCAATTTTCATATTTCGTCGCTCACTGTGTTCAGGCTGACCAGATGCTGGATGGAATCCCATGTTGCCGAAACACTTGCGGGATCGCTAACCCAGCGAATAAAACACTCCGCTTCCTCCCTGTATGTCTTGCGTTCCGCATGGTCAAGGCGAAGCCAGCGAAGCATGTTCATAACCTGTCGCTCAATCGGTGCCGGCAAAATACCCACCCCGGCAACCGTGCAGATATGGTGCCAGTGCAGGACGCCATTACGCCAACGTAAAACATCCCCTGTTGGGGACAGTGTAAACGCCACCACGGTATTGGCAGGAAAATCAGGATCTGCACTAACAGATCTCAACACAAGAACATGGCAATGATTTGCGAAAGAAAATTCACTCACCAGTTGCCGGTAGCTGTGTACTTTCCCCAGACCAAAATCAAACTCCGGCAAACAGATAGCAGATCGGATAGCACCGGCAGCCGGTACCACCGATAAAGATTGCCCCCTGAGAAATTGTGAATACCATGGCTGCGCAGGCAATGCCGCTGCATGAAAAAAACAATCCACGACTTTGCTGAATGTTGATACATCAGCGCATGCCACTTGCACGTGGGTGTGATAAGTGTAGGTACCTGCACGGGCTTCCCAGCGCCGCAGGATATGGACGGGCTGCAAAGCCCCGTCTTCCTCAGCAGCGACGGCCATCTCCATCAGCGCAGCAGCCACTGAGACAGATTCATCCAGCGCACTGGGCAATGCAATTTCCACAGGCATGTGTGACGGCGGCATGGCGCATCCTGACAATCTGTAAACCCAGCCCGCATCCTATGACAAAAAGCCTGATTACCCTACTCGCCAGCAAGAACCAGCTGCTAGAATGCTACAACACAACAGGAGAGACCTGCGTGCAACACGATCCAGACCAAAGCCCGGCCACTGCCAGGAATATGGTGGACTGGTTCCGGCATTCGGCACCGTACATCCACGCCCATCGCGGCAAGACTTTTGTCTTGATGCTGCCAGGTGAAGCTGTGCGCGACGAAACCTTCCTGCATACAGTGCATGACATTGCCCTGCTCAACAGCCTGGGCGTGCGGCTGGTATTGGCAGTAGGTGCACGGGCACAGATTGATACTTCACTGGCACGCGCGCACATCAGGCCAACATTTCACCAGGGTGTACGCATCACAGATATTGATTCGCTTCCTCTGGTGGTTGAAGCGGCCAGCAGCGTGCGGTCGCATGTCGAAGCATTGCTCTCGACCGGGCTGGTCAATTCACCGATGCACGGCGCACAGATTCGCGTTACCGGTGGCAACTTTGTGACCGCCAAACCCATCGGCGTGCGGAATGGCGTGGACTTCCATTACACCGGCGAAGTGCGGCGTGTCGATGTCGACGCCATCAACACAGCACTGGATCACCACGCTATTGTTGTACTGCCTTGCCTTGGCTATTCCGCGAGCGGGGAGATATTCAATCTCGGCATCGAGAATGTTGCGACTTCGGTGGCGCAGGCCATTGGCGCAGACAAACTGATTGCCTTTATTGAAAGCAAGGGCATATTCGATGCCAAACATAATTTATTGCGTGAATTAAAACCTGCGCAGGCAACTGCTGTGCTGAAAAAACAGAAAGAGCAGGATCATTCTGCTTTGCGGGCTTGCTGCAATGCTGTTGAAAATGGTGCTACGCGCGCCCATCTCATCAGCTACCGTGAAGATGGCAGTTTGCTGCAAGAACTGTTTACGCGGGAAGGCAGTGGCACACTGGTTGCGCATGACAGTGCAGAGCTTATACGCCCCGCCACACTTGACGATGTAGGCGGCATACTGGAGCTGATCCAGCCACTGGAAGCTGAGGGCATTCTTGTGCGGCGCTCGCGTGAGGTGCTGGAAGCGGAAATCCATAACTTTACCGTTATCGAACATGAAGGCTTGATTGCTGCTTGCATCGCACTGTATTCCTATGCAGACAGCAAGATGGCAGAAGTGGCCTGTGTTGCTACGCATCCGCTATACCGGGATGGCGGACGGGCAGCCCTGTTACTGGCGCACGTAGAAAAGCTGGCTAAAAAGCGCAGCTTGAAAAAACTGTTTGTGCTGACAACACAGACCGCGCAGTGGTTTACTGAAAAGGGTTTTGTGCACGCCAAACTCGATCAGCTGCCGTCAAAAAAACAACGCTTGTACAACTACCAGCGGAATTCAAAAATATTTATCAAGAGCATCTGAATCATGCCCGTTTATCGCTCAAAAACATCTACCGCAGGCCGCAACATGGCAGGTGCGCGTGCCCTGTGGCGCGCCACAGGCATGCAGGATGCTGATTTCCAGAAACCGATTATCGCGGTGGTCAATTCATTCACCCAGTTCGTACCAGGGCATGTGCACCTGAAAGACCTCGGCCAACTGGTGGCGCGTGAAATTGAAAAACATGGCGGGGTAGCAAAGGAATTCAATACCATTGCTGTTGACGATGGCATTGCGATGGGACATGACGGCATGCTGTATTCACTGCCGTCACGCGACATTATTGCCGACTCGGTTGAATACATGGTCAACGCACACTGCGCCGACGCTATGGTGTGCATTTCCAACTGCGACAAGATTACACCTGGCATGCTCATGGCTGCGTTGCGCCTGAATATTCCCTGCGTGTTTGTTTCTGGCGGCCCGATGGAAGCCGGCAAGACAAAACTCGGCGACCACAAACTGGATCTGGTCGACGCTATGATCATCGCAGTCAGTGCCGATGCGAGCGATGAACAAGTCGCAGAATATGAGCGCAGTGCCTGCCCGACTTGCGGATCGTGCTCTGGCATGTTCACCGCAAACTCCATGAACTGCCTCACGGAAGCACTGGGATTATCATTGCCGGGCAACGGCTCTGTGCTGGCCACACACAGCGACCGCAAGCAGCTGTTCCTTGATGCGGCGCGTTATGTCGTGGACATCACCAAACGCCATTACGAGCAGGATGATTTTTCTGTCCTGCCGCGTTCTATTGCCTCATTCAAGGCGTTTGAGAATGCGATGACACTGGATATCGCTATGGGCGGCTCTACCAACACCATCCTGCACTTGCTCGCTGCTGCGCAAGAAGCAGAACTGTCTTTCACGCTGAAAGATATTGATCGCCTGTCGCGAAAAGTCCCGCAATTGTGCAAAGTAGCGCCCAATACGCCAAAGTATCATATGGAAGATGTACATCGCGCTGGTGGCATCATGAGCATACTCGGCGAACTGGATCGTGCCGGCCTGCTGCATACCGACGTATCTACCGTGCATAGCAAGACCATGAAAGAAGCATTGCAGAAGTGGGATATCACACTGACAAATGATGAAAGCGTGAAAACATTTTTCCGCGCTGGCCCCGCTGGCATTCCCACACAAGTGGCCTTCAGCCAGAGCACACGCTGGGAAACGCTCGACGATGACCGCACCGATGGCTGCATCCGTTCATTGGCAAATGCCTACAGCACTGAAGGCGGTCTCGCTGTCTTATACGGCAACATTGCTGAAAAAGGCTGCGTGGTAAAAACATCCGGCGTTGATGAAAGCAATTTCCTCTTCGAAGGCTCTGCATTTATTTGCGAAAGCCAGGATGAAGCGGTTCATGCCATTCTTGAAGACAAGGTGAAAGCGGGCGACATTGTGATTGTCCGTTACGAAGGACCGCGCGGCGGCCCCGGCATGCAGGAAATGCTGTACCCGACCAGCTATATCAAATCAAAAGGCCTTGGCAAAGTTTGTGCGTTACTGACCGACGGGCGTTTTTCCGGCGGTACATCCGGCTTATCTATCGGACATGTTTCGCCTGAAGCTGCCGCGGGCGGCGCTATCGCGCTCATTGAACACGGCGATCGCATAAAAATTGATATCCCGAATCGTTCGATTGACGCACTGGTCAGCATGGAAGAGCTCGCACAACGGCGCGCCAGAATGGAAGCAAAAGGGAAAGACGCATGGAAACCCACTAAACCTCGCCCGCGTAAAGTATCTGCTGCATTAAAAGCTTACGCGCTACTTGCCATGAGTGCGGATGTCGGCGCAGTGCGTGATCTCAGCTTGCTGGATTAACGCAAGTGATACTGACACAGCCTTCCCGGCCAGCGATTTGCTGCATCATTGCTGTTCTACTGTATTTTTTTTCAATTTTTAGCTTTAGCACCAACACCCCGCAAAGCGATGATTTTTTTGATGTATTATTTTTTCTGCACTTATACCAGAAAACTGAAAGCTTGCCAGAAAAATTATCGCTACTATTCTGGCAATATAATGAGCACTTCCAGACAACAAGCCGAATTTTGTATGTCATTTTTTTAAATATATTTAATAAAATTGATTTTTTTTATTTGACTATTCTAGGAGGCTCATTACTGCCGGTCACTGTCTGCTTAATAAACAGAATACTAAGGGGCGGAGAGAAATTCAGAGACTATCAGGCCTTAATACCGTTTCTAGTGATGCTAAGCCCATCTCTGTGGTTGAACTATTTGTGCGCCAGCTATATTTTGCCGCAAGCATCATTACTATTCACCGTACTACTTATATATCTACTGCAACGGAACCGAACAGCGCTAGCTGCAGCAGTTTTATTTCCGCTATCTACGACCCTCTCTTCCGGCATATTAATGCTGCCACTGTCTAATATTGTTTTGTGGATGAACAAAGATATAAAA
>ERZ724517.1281-NODE-1281-length-14077-cov-12.254885_pt1 | contig 14077 bp, 10 predicted proteins | sample MGYA00376050_ERZ724517 | MGnify/ENA primary metagenome ERZ724517 (study PRJEB28724, sample SAMN07190886) | activated sludge metagenome | isolation source: activated sludge of sewage treatment plant in Hong Hong | place: USA: Christiansburg, Virginia | collected... | reverse complement strand
GGCGTTCATGCCGGCTTTTTAATGAAAACAAGTATTAGGCTGCAGCGGCCTGAGCCATTAGCAGGCTCATGCGTTTACGCTGCATTTTTAGCCGGAACTCGATCTCCTTAAAGCGAGTGCGAAAGCTAGCATCTTCCCACTTTTGTTGGAGCTCGGCCTTCTTGTCTTCGTACCACTCTTCTTTCAGTTTGCCCCACTCCTGCATGGAGGCAGTGAAGACCTCATACTCACGTGCCATTTTTGCCTTTAGGGCCTCGACGCGAGTATCAGCAGGGCGCTTATCTAGCTGTGCCTGTGCGCGTTTAAACTGCATGGTGAGCTGGGCTTTCTGAATGGCAAAGTCGGAGCAGCGCTTTAGGTTCCGGGTAACGCCAACCCAAGACAGACTGAGGATCAGCCACTTGGTAGGATCAAACTGCCACCACTTCACACCGTTACGGTAGTCGTACTGGAAGATGTGGTGATAATTGTGATAACCCTCACCATAAGTCACCAGTGCGAGCAGTGGATTATCACGGGCCGTGTTTTCATCCGTATACGGGCGAGTGCCCCACATATGGGCCAGCGAGTTGATGAAAAAGGTAACGTGGTGGCTGACAACCAAGCGCAGCAAGCCGCCGAGCAGGAATACTCCCCAAAGGTCATCCAGCATCCAGCCCAGAGCCAACGGCAGCATGAGATTCATCACTGCCACCAATGGCACATAATAGTTGTGCTGAAACATGACCATCTTGTCGTTCCGAAGGTCACTGGCATTACTGAAATTGGAAATTCCGGAAGGATAGTTGCGCAGCATCCAACCGATATGGGAGAACCAGAACCCCCGGCGGGCAGAGTACGGGTCGAGATCCTCATGATCGACATGGCGGTGGTGTGTACGGTGGCCTGAGGCCCAGATCAAGATGCTATTTTGGATGGCCATGGCACCAAATAACATAAACACGAGGCGCAAAGACCAATGGGCCTCATAGGCGCGATGTGCCCATAAACGGTGATAGCCGGCCGTGATGGACAGCCCGTTCAGCCACAACAGCACTGCAAGGCTGACCCATGCGGCGGTACTGAAGTCGTGACTTAGCGCATACCACGGAATGATCGTAAGTGCTGCAATCGGGGTCGCCGTGAGGATGATGGCGGGTACCCAGTTGATCTCTGGACGCTCTTGAACTGTCGTCATGTACACAGAATCTCAAAAGGTTGCTATTACTAGCATTATACCGGGTGAATGCCCGGTAAGCGATCAGGCTAGCGACAGAGTGGATTTTGGCCGACGGGCGATAGGGCATTCCCGTGAGGTGGCCATAAGAACCTTGCCCAAGGCAGGCAGGTGGGATCCTACCAGTGCCTTGCCTGAGGTTAACAAGGCAATAGAAGTATCCCTGTCTGGGTCGGCCCAGCAGAAAATACTGGTGAAGCCTAAATGGCCAAATGCACGTTTGGTGAAAGGCCCGAACAACCCGACAGGCTTGCTGCCCAGCATCATGCCCATGCTGTAGCGCATTGGCATCAGCAGGGTGCCATCAAACTCTGGGCGGGATACTTCCAAGGTGGCGCGTCGAATGGTTCTGGGGCTGAGGATGCGACGACCCTCATACTCGCCACCATTAAGCAGCATCTGGAAGAAACGGCTGGACTCCTCTGCGGTGGAGTAGAGGTTGCCCGCTGGGCAGACGGTATCCATGAAGCGCGGGTCGTTGGTCATGTCTGTGGCCAGCTCAAGACTGCCGCCTAGCACATGCTGAATAAATGTACTGACAGGGGGTAACGGCTTGATTCCAGTACAGTAATTGGTGGCTACCTTGTCACGATTCTGTATGGCCACTCCATAATTGAAGTTGCGCATGCCCATGGGTTCGCGAAAGGTCTTGTGGATGTATTCCCGGATACTCATGCCAGTCACGCGCTCAATCAGCTCACCGAGAATGTAGCCAGCAGAAATAGCATGGTAGGCCGCCCGGTAGCCTGATGGAGAAACCGCTTTGGCTTTGCAGAGCTTATCGACAATACCGTCAATGTCGTACAGTAGCTCTGGATCAAAATCACCATCCAAACGAGGAATGCCGCCCCGATGCGCTAGAAGATGGTAGATGGTGGCGTTACGTTTACCGTTTACGCCGTATTCAGGAATGTAGTGGCTGACGGGGTCAAGGAGGTCGATCAGGCCATCCTCATCCAGTTTGTGCACCAGCATGGCAGTGACGACTTTGGAGGCAGAGAACAAGCAGATAGGGGTATCAGGGGTAGCCAGTTGCTTGGGAGTGGAAGCACTGTCCTCAGGCCCATTACCGTGGGCATGGCCAATGGCCCGATTGAAAACGATCTTGCCCTGACGGCGTAAGCAAAATGTGATGGCAGGGGAGAAACCGGTCTTGTAAAGCCCTTCAACCGACTGCCAGATACGCTCGGCCTGGCCTGGCTGGAACCCAGCCAATTCGGGAGCAGTTTCTTGCAGGTGATCAATTGTGGTGACGCTCGCCAGATCAGCAGGAACATGGCAGGTATTCATGGACAACAGTTTCACAAGCAAACCTCATAGACCTAGCAGTCAATGATTAAACATTAGCACGGGGCATTAACACGGGGATAGTGACAAGCCGTCATTTCACATAGGTCTGTTCAGAATACGCTATACATAAAAAGTGCTTGTTTGATGCTTCTATCGATACTCAGGCTCACCATTTGACGTACTGGTCTTCAACGAATCCGGACATGCCATTTACAACAATGGCGTTTCCATCCACATGCAGTACACCATCGAATCGACCAAACAATTGTTTGAAGTTGCTCGCAATCAGCTTGAGGTCAATAAGCTCGCGGTGCATGCCTAGCGGCGTAAAGTGCAAGTCGACCTGACCATCATCACTGAGAACGTGCCACGGCATCATCAAATTTTTGGGATCAAAGTCGAAGCGGGTGAGGTTAACTTTGTGCAACTTGCCGTTTACCCACAGGCAATTCTCGGTAAAACTGGTTTCGTTAACGCCACATGACAGATTCAGGCCCAGACGCTGGCCATCGTCACCCACACCGGAAAAGCAGGCCCAGTTCCAGAAGGTTTCTCTGCGCATAAAGCCTGATGAATAATCGTGATGCCCCATCGCACCCAGTGCGGCAAGATCATGATTTCCTCCCTTGAAGCGGAGATGGCCCTGTAAGTCCAGCCCAGCTGTCTTGTTCGCATAAACCCAGCCAGTATAAGCAGCACGAGTGCAAATCGACATGGGCTCGAAGCCGGCTTCGGGCATGGTTGTATCTATTTCAAGAATGTCACCCAAGCGGACAAAAAGACTTTTCTGGCGAGGGGAGCCTTGATAGCCCATACGAATATCAACACCAGGCAGCCTGAAAAGACTCAGGCCATCAACGGGACTCTCTGACATCGACATACCGATTCCCAACGGGCTTCGGTAGGAGCGTGAAAACAGCTCGCCGGTGTGCATGTCGACGACATAAACGAAAGCAACGCCCATATGGCGCAAATGCGCTAGAGCACAGCCAAAGATTAGCGTGTCACTCATGCCGCCAAAATATTGGAACTGCTTAAAGCCCAGCCACTGATCGAGGCGATTCGCCTTCTTGCCAAAAGGTGTTTCTAGCGTGAAGTCGCGATGATTGATATGACTGAGTGAATCGGAAAACTGACCGAGGCGAGGGAGGCCGTCCACGATTAATGGAGAAGGGGCAAGCAGGTTCATTTCGTATCCTTGAGCCACCCTGATGGCGTAATGAATCCCCGGGTGATTTCGTTATGCTGAGTATCCAGACCAATCACGGCAATGGCTCTAGTATCGTTGCTTTGCATCAGTCTCTCAATAAATGGTGCAGCCTGCTCTGCTACACCAATATTGATGCGCGAATCCACCTGGGTCAGCCAGTGATCCTTGGGTAGATGAACCCACTCCACGCCGAAATCATTGATATAGCGTACTAGAAAATCATCTCTGGTCATCCACCATCCACGTAGATGGTCAAGATTCGATGCAATGGGAGACCACGCGCCGGTATTAATATCAGGCGGATAGAAAAGACGGCCCTTTAGCAGGCAGACGGAGTCCGGGTGAGGCAGGTTAAGCTGGTGAAGTAGTGCAGCACCTTCCAGCGTAAAAGGCAGTGATAGTTGATGGTGTAATAAACGATCTACTTTGAGATCAAGACGATCCTGCAGTGCAGGGCCTTGCCAGCAACGATAAGCACCACCGGGGCAGGTGCCCAAGTAGAATTTAACGGCGATTTCCCAGTGTTGAAGCCTGCCACTACAGCGATCTTCAACTAGAAAATCCAGTTCGCCGATGGTTCGGTTCCCATCGCGGACGGCCAACCCACGATGAAGCAGTCGATAAAAAGGGTTGTCCGGCCACGCTAGCCAGAAGGCCAGAAGATTTTCGACATAGCGGCCGAGGCGAGCATCACGGTTGACAAGCGCCTGCAGCAGTGGGGTCGGATGCTTGTCCAGCTCTCGTAGCCAATCAACACAGACATTATATGCAGCATCGCACCATGCCGGGCTTAGCCAGCTCACCTGCTGGCCTGATGCCGCCCTGCTATGGAGAGGATGAAGCAAAGGAGGGCTGGCCAGCACCCAAGCAAGATCACGTACCTGTTGGGTATTGAAGGTTTGCCAAACGGGAAGCATGGTATCCATGGGGTGAGCCTGCCAGACACCGGGGCGGGCTGGCAATCATGCTGTGATTTCAACAAAGAGAGACCAAGCAGGCCCGCTTTGGTATTGATTAGGTCGATGCTTTTAGTTCGCGCCAGCCTGCTCAAGCAGCGTAACAAAGTCGGCCGATTGGACGTGTTCACGTGCCAATGCCAATAAGGTGTGGCCATTACTATCGGTAGCGTTCAGATCTCGTCCTGCGGCCACAAAGAAACCAAGCAAGCGTTCAAAGTCATGCGGGCGCATGTGCTTGTAAGCCGACATCAGAACATGGAAGTCAGCATTACTGCCGTCAGCTGGCTGGCGATCCAAGAAACCGCGGACACGTTCATCGCTCCAGTCTTCACCAAAGCGGGCAGGTTGGCTGACACCCATGTGAGCTCTCCGGAAAGTGATTAATAAAACAAGGCCGGCACTTTAGGGGCAGGCCCGAGTAGGGTCAAGTAAGCTTAACTACGCGCTCGGTGAATTATATTCACCGGCCTCGCGGACTTTCCAGTGTTGCACCGAAACCTGTGCCTTGATCAGCTCCAGGCTGTCCATAAGGATACCGCTGACCGCTTTGCCCATTTCGGTATGATCACGAGTGAATGTATCAAACAGGCCGGCGGCGATATCCTCTACTGCTTCGTTACCTGGCTGGCCGAGATCATTGAGAAGATCATTGGTGATCTGTACCAGCAATCCACTGACGATAGTTTGCAGTTCGCGCTCCAGTGTGGCGCCCAGTATCGGTACACGATGCGTGAATCGCGTGAGCTCTGGATTGGTAGCAATCGCTTCCCGCGTACGCTCTTTTAGATAACGGGCCAGTTTGTCCTGATGTTCGCCGTATGCCTGAGAACTGGTTGTAGTTAAAAGCCCTGCCAGCCAAGGCACGATAACATCACGTCGTGGCAGTAAAACCTCATCAGTTAAACGCTGCCGGAAAGGCCCTTCGGCCTCAACCTCGCGTTGCACGCCTTCAAGTACATTGATAACAATGCGGTCTGATAGCTCTTCAATAAGGATGTGGTAATACTTACGTATCAGAGGGAAAGGACTACTTTGCGAAAGATCAATCACTCCCAGCTTTTGCAGCCGATATCCAATAGAAATCAGACGAAGAAGGCGAAGCATGCGCAGGGAGGACATCGGAATACAACCGAGAACGTCATACCAATGCACAAAAGGATAGAAAAACCAGCGGTGATAGGTTTTTCGATATATGGCAAATCCCCAGCGAAAAAATAGCTCAGAGATCAGAAAAAAAGTGAAGAAGGAGTCGTAAAGAAGGAGATCTGGATGCGATACCTCACGGTAATGCTGCATCATTTCCGGCCATTGTTTGGCTAACAACATGCCGGTACCCGTGTTCATGAGAATGGCGTCAAAAAGTAACCAGAGCAGATTACCTGTGATCAATACCAATAGAGTCAAATCGAGTGCCAGAAAGAACAGATCGGGCTGCTTTCTCAGCGCATGCCAATTTATTTTCATAATATTTCCTGCTGCTCAGTTCATGGCCGACGTAGCGTCAGCATTGGACTAGTGGCCCATATTTTTCTAGCGCCAGCCAGTCCGGTCAGGCTGACCATGACGGCTCCTGCCAGAGGAGCTTGCCACCAAAGAGCAGGGTGGAGTACGGGTGGGAGTTCAAAGACTTTCCAGTAAATCATGGCGGCGAGTATTTCTGCCATGATTGCAGCCAGTAATCCGGATGCTGCCCCTAACAAGATAAACTCAGTCAACAGTCTTCGCTGTAAGTCACCTTTGCTTGCACCAAAAACCCGTAGCAATGCCGCCTCAAAGCGGCGTGCATCTAGGCTGGCACTGACATGCGCCACAATAACTAGTAAGCCTGCTGCCAGAACAAACAGAAGAATGGCTTCGACGGCTTGTGAAACCTGCGCGAGTAATGACCGTACCTCAACTAAAACGCTGGCAATATCGATCAGGACAACCGTTGGAAAGGCTTTGACCAGATCATTCAATGCAGGGCGCTTTGCCTTTGGCACATTAAAGCTAGTCATCCAGGAAGCGGGAAAGTGCTCGATTACACCCGGAGGGAAAACCACATAGAAATTAGGCTGGAAGCTATCCCAGTCAACTTCTCGTAAGCTGCCAACCTTGGCCTGCAGAGTGCCCTCAGCTAGCGTAAATGTCAGTGTATCGCCCATCTGAATATTCAGCCGCTCCGCCAAACGTTTTTCCACGGATACTTCTTTATTAATGGCAGAATCTTTGGTCCACCATTGACCGCTTGAAAGTGTATTGCCATGGGGTAAATCTTTTGCCCACGTCAGGTTTAATTCCCGGTTAAGTGACTCGTCACGGGCTTCATCAGGATTTTCTTTGCTAACCGCCGTCTGTACGGGCTTGTTATTAATGGCGGTTAGTCGGCCTCTCACTACCGGATAGATATCCGAGTAATGCAGTCCTGCCTGCTGCAGGGCACCTCTAAAGCCATCGAGTTCGTGATCGGCAATATTCAGAGCGAATTGGTTTGGCGCATCTACGGGAATTTTTGTCTGCCACGTATTCAGTAATTCATCACGAAGGCTGACAACTAGCAGTAATGCAGTCAGACCAAGTGCTAATCCCAGCATTTGTGTTGCGGTTTCGCTTGGATTGCGGCGCAGTGCCGCCAGGGACGAATTACCTGTATGGCGCAGGCTGTTCAGCAGGTAACGCAAAGCAAGATTGAGACTCAGAACCAATACCGCTCCGCCACCAATAGCGATAGCGGTCAGCATTAATCGACCTGTTTCAATGGCCAGAAGCGCAAAAAGGGCCAGCAATGAGAGCACGGTGATAGCGAGTTGCGGTAGCGAAGGCGGGAGCAATTCTCTTCGCAATACGCGCAAGGGTGTTATCTGGCCCAATGCCAGCAATGCAGGCAAGGCAAACCCCATTAAAACGAGGGTTGCTGTGCCCACTCCGGTAAGCAACGGATGCCAGAAAGAAAGAGCAGGTAAGCCGGCGGGAAGAATATCTGCCAGTATTAACGCTATTGCGTATGACGCGATACCCCCCAGTATGGCTCCCGCGAGAATGGCAATCAGCCAAATAACCACAAGCTCGCCTAAGACCCTTCGTAGGGCCTCATTCCGTGAAGCGCCTAGACAGCGCAGTAAGGCAATAAAATCATAACGACGTTCGGCAAAACGCCGAATGCTGACAGCGATGGCCAGGCCTGCCAGAACAACTGCTGCGATTGCTGCAAGGCCAAGGTAGTCGCTTGCACGTTTGAGTGGGCTGGCCATTTCAGGGCGACCCGAACTGACATCCAGTATGCGCTCGCTCGGGCCAATACGAGGTTCCACCCACTTTCTAAAATCGGATAATTGACTCTCATTGCCCGTTATCATGAGCTGATATTGCAGCCGGGATCCGGGCTGGATAATGCCCGTAGCCGCCACATCTTCGATGGCAATCAATGCCCTAGGCGAAAATGCAGAGAAATTGCCACCTCGATCAGGCTCGTAAGCAAGGATTGCGTCGATACGAAAGGACTTTTCCCCGAGCGTTAACGAGTCTCCTGGCTGCACTTGCAACAATCCGAGTAAACGCTCATCGAGCCATACAGTGCCGGGCGCGGGGGTGCGGGCGGTAACTTCCTCTTTATCACCAACACGGAGCCGTAATTGCCCGCGCAATGGATAATGCGAGCTAACGGCTTTAATGGCCGCGAGCTGAAAAGTATCTTTGCCTTGCAGTACGCTGGCGAATTCAAGTGTGGATGCCGTCTTAAGGCGTTGGGCTTGCGCCGTCTTTTGAACTAAGTCAGCCACGGGGCGTGAGCTGCGGATGACCAAGTCAGCACCAATTAAACGCGCAGCTTCGCGCTCTAGGCCTTTTTCAATACCGCTACTAAAGTGGCGCAGGGTAGTCGTTGCGGTGACAGCCAGCACTAGGGCCAGCAACAACAATGTTAACTCACCACCTTTCAGGTCCCGCCAGAAGTCTTCCCAAGCAAAACGCATCAGGTGTCATCCCTGACGATACGGCCATTATCAAGACGTATTGTACGATCGCACTGATCCGCGAGAAGCTGCTCGTGAGTAACCAGCACCAATGTGGTGCCAGCTTCAGCATTTAATGAGAAGAGCAGTTCGTTGATCTGCGCTCCCGTTTTGGCATCTAAATTGCCTGTGGGCTCGTCTGCAAAAAGAATAGAAGGGCGACCGGCAAAGGCACGGGCAAGCGCGACACGCTGCTGCTCACCACCGGAGAGCTGGCGTGGCGTGTGGTGCAGCCGATGCCCCAAGCCAACACGTTCCAGCCATTCACGAGCTGTAACAGTGTCGCCACGATGATTCACGGACAATGCCAGCATGACGTTTTCAAGGGCCGTTAGAGTGGGGACGAGCAAGAAGGACTGAAATACAAAGCCAACGTGCTGCTTACGCAACTCGGCACGCTGATCTTCGTTTAGGTTATCCAATGCTTGCCCACAAAGACTGAGGGAGCCGGTATCCGGCCGATCAAGACCGGCCATCAAGCCGAGCAGGGTGGTCTTTCCTGATCCAGAGGCACCGATAATGGCAATACGTTCACCCTTATGAATGGTCAGAGTAATGCCATTAAGAATTGTCAGGACATCCGTACCGGTACGGACCGTCTTGCTGATATTTTGCGCCGCAATCAGTACTTCGGAGGACATGATGTATCGCCACTGGCTGAAATTATGTGTATTGACCATCGTTATGCTGGCAGGCAATGCGCAGGCAGCGGTAATTTTGGTGTTCGGGGATAGTATCAGCGCAGCTTACGGTCTGGAAACTCAACAAGGCTGGGTACACCTTATGACGCAGCGCCTTGATTCGTCTGCGCCGGGAAAGCACAAGGTCGTTAATGGCAGTCTCAGTGGTGAAACCACATCGGGAGGCGTGCGTCGCTTACCGGAACTTCTACGCCAGCATCGCCCTGATATTGTCATTCTGGAGTTAGGGGGAAACGATGGACTGCGCGGACAACCGCCTGCACTGATGGAGAAGAACCTCCTGCAGATGGTTACGACAGCCAAAAGTGCCGGAGCAACGGTGATTTTGCTGGGCATGAAAATCCCCCCTAACTATGGCAAAGCCTACACAACGTCGTTCGAGAAAGTTTTTGTGCAGGTAAGCCAGGCAAGTGGCAGCGCACTGTTACCATTTTTTCTTGAGGGTGTTGGCGGGAATCCTGCGCTCATGCAACGAGATGGTGTTCATCCCGTTGCACAAGCCCAGAAACGGTTACTCGATAATGTGTGGCCTTTACTGGCGCGTGAGTTGAAAAAGCATCGTTAAACGAAAGCTTTTCAAACTCATTGCATTTTCAGAGTGATAGCCAAAAGACGCGGCACCATTTCTTCTACCAGCAATGGCGAAATGGGGCCCGTCTCTAACACAAGTTGAAGGTTTCGCTGAAGGTCCAGCTCATTAGTACCAGAGGCACCTGCACGCAACCCTTTCTGTTGTAGCAGAGCCAGCTGGCGTTCACGTCGATCCTTTTCTCTCGACGCTTGGGAGGGCAGATTCAGCGCAAGTTCTAGATCCATCAGCGCATCCAGTACGGTCTGTGTATTGGATTCGATACCTTCTTGCCAAATAGTCCGTTTTTCAGTGTCGATAGTGATAGCGTCTGCTGCTTGTTGGCGACGCAGTAGCGCACTTTTCCACACACTGGGTAGGCCGGAAACGTCGGGCTGCAGTGGCAGAGCATTATCAATAAGAGCCTGCTCTGCACTACAAACGGCGACCCAGGCATCGACCCCAGCCTTAAGTAAACGGCTGGCCTGCTGACGACGGTGCTCATGAAAAGTGGAATCAAATAACGTCACAGCCTTCTGAGCTCGCTCTTTCAATGCTTGTCCGTCACGACCAATATCCAATTCACGAAACGCGTCGTGCAGACGGGACATTTCCTGGCGACCTGCATCTGAAGCATCTCCGATTAGCTGCTCCATAGAGGCTACCAGTGTCTCGGCCTGTTGCATCAATCCTTCGCGAGCCTCTTGGCGAACCTTGAAGGCATCTTCGCGACGACTGAAAACTGCATCACAGGCGGCACGAAACTCTTTCCACTGCTTTCCATCGGTGCGTGGCGAGCCCCCACCAATCTGCTTCCATTCCTGCTGCAATTGTTTCGCTTGATCGCAGGCTGAACGCATATCCTCTTGAACAAGCAACAGACGTGCCTTGTCGATCAGTGCTTGTTTACCCTGTGCTAAACGACTCCAGTGTTCATCGCGTCGTGACTCTAGTGCCTTTATGACGTCATTAAAGCGGCTCTGCACCTGCCTTAATGACTGACGATCTACTGGCTGATGCTGCTGCCATTCTTGGCGGGCCGCTTTAAGAATGGCCTCATGATTTTTCCAGTCGATATTTTCAGTCATCGCATCGCGATACTGCTCGAGCTGCTCACAGAGGGCGATTTTTCTTTCCCTATTTTTGGCTCGCAACTCGTTTTGTACAGCAAAGTGGCGACGGCATGGCTCAAATGCAGCATCACTGGCCGTTTTGAACTGTTCCCATAACGGTTGCTCGATCGCTGGATCAGCAACACCGAGAGACTTCCACTCGTCCTGTAGCGCCTTGATGCGGTCTGCTTTGTCATCAGGATCAATGTCTTGATCAACAAGCGCTTGCATGGATGTGAGCAATGCTTCTTTCTTGGGCTGTATCACAAAACCAGCCCAGCTTTTTAGCTCACGCACCTTTTCACCGAGCACCCGTAAAAGAGGGTGGTTTAAATGATGTGTACGGGCAAAATCCGCCACCTGCCGCCAGCGACGACTGGCCTCACGACTATTGCCTTCACGTATGCACGATTCGACGCGGTCGAGTTGTTTTTGTAAGGCTTTTTGGTGGTCTTCTTTGGGCTCATGTATGACAAGAGGCTTTTCTTTTACAGTGCCAACAGCTTGTTGGAGAAGCTCAGGAAGAGGCCAGCCTGTTTCGCGATAATGCTTAATCATCTGCGTTAGCATTTCATCCCGGACGGCAGCATTGATGGCATTAGTATCACCAGCACCTTCAGCATTAGCTTCAGCATCACCAGCCTTATCAGCAACAGCAGGTTCAGTCGTCTTAAGCGTCGTTTCGATCATCAACTTATCAATCGACCACTGCGCGAGGAGCGCCTCAAGACTGTCCAGCTTCTGCATTGCAGATTCATACCGCTGTACCAAGTTCGCTGCAGGGGAGTGCAGTTCGCAGGCCAGCTCCCAGCGCAAGCGTTGGGTCTTACGCACGGCAGCCAGCGAGGAGACATCAAAGTCATCCTGGCCACGATATTCTTTAACGGTAGATTCCAGTGTTTCCAGTGCGCGGCTCAGCTCTTCGCGTGCTTGTGTCTGGTCAGCAGCAAGCTGCTCGGCGGCGACTATGTCGGCAACCTGACGGCAGGCAAGTGCGTGGGCGGTTGCAAAGCGTTCAGCAACGGAGAAGCTGTGGTTTGCGGTCAGCTCGTTCCATTGCATGCGCAAGCTTTCTGTTTTGGCGGCATATAACGGATTCAGTGCTGATCTTGCATGAGCTTCCATGAGCTCGCACAGTGTAACAGCACGCTCTTGACGCTCTGTTTCTGCCTTTTCTTTATCGCGTATCTCGTCTAGGCGCCCCTTAACGATGCGATAAACTGTTTTGTCCTTCAGTTTAGAGGCCTGCATGAGCTCCTCTAGCAGCGGTAGCGTAGTAATACGCTCAGCTGCCGCTTGTCGAAGGCGGGCAATAGAGGAGTGCAGGGCAATATCCTGCAGGCACATATCATCCTGAAGCGCGGCAATAGCGGCCAGACGAACCTCGACAGGCTCAGCATCACGAATCAGCGCCAGCAACACGTTAGAAGAGTTAATCCGCTCAAGCCGTTGCAGGCGCTCTTCAAGGGGCGGGCTAAACAGACTCTTTCCTGCCATTAGCTCATGAATTCGCTCAGCTGCAGCCTCGCGTACGACGGCTTCGAGATCGCGCTTCTGAATCTGCATCAAGATATCGAGGTCATGCAGTTTCTGGACAGCCTCACGGCGGACAGCCGGCTCACTGTCCTCTTTTGCCAGCTGGGTCAGAATTTCAAGGTCCTTTTCTTGCTCCGGCAGAAGCTCCCGGATGGCCTCGATACGCTTTTGTGACTTGATGCTCTGCCACTTGGGCGTCGAACGAAACAGCTTGCTCAGCATGAAAACCTCAGGGTACCGGGGTCAGGGCCACCGGCCTTAAAGCGGGGAAAAAATCCAGCAAGACAAGTACTTGCCGATAATTCTTGAATGGTAGCGCCAGCCTCACTAGGGGCGCAACGGTGAACGTGGCAGTGTATGCCATTACTGCTGAGCGAAAGCGTCAATGTTTTTGAAGTGTTGCGTCATTGGCCGGAGGCTATCCCGGGTTATGCTCTCGACCCTGCAGTCATATCAAGGAGTTTCACCATGTCCGGCCCGCTGTCTTCCCTTAAGGTCCTCGATTTCTCCGGTTTGCTGCCTGGCCCGTTTGGCACCATGCTGCTGGCCGACATGGGGGCGGATGTTCTGCGGGTTGAGTCACCCAATCGTCCGGACTTGGTGCGCATGTTTCCCCCTCACGAAGCTGGCGTTTCTGCAGCACATGCCTTTCTTAATCGAAGCAAGCGCGGCATTGCCGTGGACCTAAAAAAGCCAGAAGGGGTTGAGCTGATCAAGAAGCTCGTTGCAGACTATGACATCGTTGTTGAGCAGTTTCGTCCAGGTGTGATGGACAGACTGGGTGTGGGATATGAGGCGCTTAAAGCCATCAACCCTAAAATAATTTATTGCTCAATCACGGGCTACGGCCAGACCGGCCCCTACAAAGACCGAGCCGGTCATGACATGAACTACCTCTCCATTGCGGGTGTTCTGGGATACAACGGTCGCAAAGCAACAGGCCCTGTCCCGGTAAATGTTCAGATCGCCGATGTTGCAGGGGGCTCTTGCCACGCCGTGATGGGCATTCTTGCGGCCGTTATTCATCGCACGCAAACAGGAGAAGGCCAGTATGTCGATATCTCCATGACAGATGCGGCCTTCACACTGCATGCGCTGACCGCTCCGCCGGCATTGGTTGCCAATATGCAGCCAGAACCCGAAGGGACTCAGCTTAATGGTGGTTCTTTCTACGATTGTTATAAAACTGCCGATGGTCGCTATTTCTCAGTAGGCGGCATTGAGCCACAATTTTTCAGTCAATTCTGTGCCGCCATTGGCCGCCCTGAGCTGGCACCACTGTCCATGGCATTTGGTAACCCCGAAGTGGTGGGCACGCTGAAGGCAGGCATTGCCAGTGAGATGGAAAAGAAAACTTATGCTGAGTGGGAGCAGATCTTCCTTGCGATTGATTCATGCACCGAGCCAGTTCTGAGCTTTGCCGAGGCTTGCGAACATCCGCAGATTCTTGCCCGCAACCTGATCGTCGATGTACCGCGCCCGGATGGCACGATGCA
>ERZ724517.1280-NODE-1280-length-14080-cov-7.852692_pt1 | contig 14080 bp, 13 predicted proteins | sample MGYA00376050_ERZ724517 | MGnify/ENA primary metagenome ERZ724517 (study PRJEB28724, sample SAMN07190886) | activated sludge metagenome | isolation source: activated sludge of sewage treatment plant in Hong Hong | place: USA: Christiansburg, Virginia | collected... | reverse complement strand
CTGATGGACAAACTGCCTTTCTCGAAGCGGATGCCGGCGCCGTTGCCGTCCGTCACCCGCGCGCCGCGGAACTCGATGTTCTCGATCCGCACCCGGCCGCCCCTGACCACCCAGATCGCCTTGTCCTCGGCGCTGCGCCCGTCGGCGATCATCACCGGCCGCTCGCCGGCGCCGCGAATCAGCAGCTTGTCCTGCGTCCACACCGCCGGCTGCCCGCGGTAGGCGCCGGGGCGAATCTCGATCACTTCGCCATCCTTCGCCAGCCGCGCCGCCTCTCCAATCGTGGCGATTTTCTCGCCCGAACCGACGCGCATCGTCGCCTTCGGCGCCACTTCGCCGGCCAGCTTACCCAGCCCGGCCTCGGTCACCGGCAGCGCAATCAGTTTGCCGTCCGCCCCGCGCCGGATCTCGCCGCGGTAATCAGGCGCCAGCGGCAGCTTGTCCGGCAACTGGGCGAAGGCGTGACCGGCGAACAGCGCGGCGCAGGCCGCCGCCACGGCAAGGACGATCGAGGTGCGGGCTGGCGCAGGTGGCACGGATTCTCCCTTGATTGGCGCGTGCACGGCGCACGGTCGCTTCATTCTAGTCGCGTTTGCGGTCACAACGAAAAAGCCCCCGCCGGCTTCCCGGCGGGGGCTTGCTGTTACACCCCAAGGGCACCCCCTCGGGTTGCGGTCGACGCCTGAAAAGCGCCGAAATCCGCGCCTTACATTTCGACCGTCGCTGCCACTTCGACGAACTCCGGAATCTGGTCGAAGTTCATGTAGCGGTACACCTCGGCTGCCTTGGCATTGACCAGCTTGATCTGCTCCATGTATTCCGGCACCGTCACGATGCGGCCGGCCAGCGCGCACATGGCGGCCAGTTCGGCGGAACCGAGATAAACCTGGGTATCGATACCAAGGCGGTTCGGGAAGTTGCGGGTGGAGGTGGAGATCGCTGTCGAGCCCTTGCGGATCTGTGCCTGGTTGCCCATGCACAGCGAGCAGCCGGGCATTTCCATGCGCGCGCCGGACTTGCCGAGGACGCCGTAGTAGCCTTCTTCGGTCAGGATCAGCGCGTCCATCTTGGTCGGCGGTGCGATCCACAGGCGGGTCGGGATGTCGGACTTGCCTTCGAGGACCTTGCCGGCGGCGCGGAAGTGGCCGATGTTGGTCATGCAGGAACCGATGAAGACTTCGTCGATCTTGGCGCCGGCGACTTCGGACAGCAACTTGACGTCGTCCGGGTCGTTCGGGCAGGCCAGGATCGGCTCGGTCACTTCGGCCAGATCGATTTCGATCACCGCGGCGTACTGGGCGTTGGCGTCAGCCTTCAACAGCGTGCCGTTGGCGACCCAGTCTTCCATGGCGTTGATGCGGCGCTTCAGGGTGCGGGCGTCGGCATAGCCTTCGGCGATCATCCACTTCATCAGGGTGATGTTCGAACGCATGTACTCGACCATCGGTTCCTTGTTCAGGGCGACGGCACAGGCGGCAGCGGAACGCTCGGCGGCAGCGTCGGACAGCTCGAAAGCCTGTTCGACCTTGAGGTTCGGCAGACCTTCGATTTCGAGGATGCGGCCGGAGAAGACGTTCTTCTTGCCCTTCTTCTCGACGGTCAGCAGGCCGGCCTTGATGGCGTAGTAAGGAATGGCGTTAACCAGATCGCGCAGGGTGATGCCTTCCTGCATCTTGCCCTTGAAGCGGACGAGCACCGATTCCGGCATATCCAGCGGCATGACGCCGGTGGCAGCGGCAAAGGCGACCAGACCGGAACCGGCCGGGAAGGAGATGCCGATCGGGAAACGGGTGTGCGAGTCACCACCGGTACCGACGGTATCCGGCAGCAGCAGGCGGTTCAGCCAGGAGTGGATGACGCCGTCGCCCGGACGCAGCGCAACGCCGCCACGGGTGCTGATGAAGGACGGCAGTTCGCGGTGCATGCGCACGTCGACCAGCTTCGGATAAGCCGCAGTGTGGCAGAAGGACTGCATGACGAGGTCGGCAGAGAAGCCGAGGCATGCCAGGTCCTTCAGTTCGTCGCGGGTCATCGGGCCGGTGGTGTCTTGCGAACCGACGGTGGTCATCTTCGGCTCGCAGTAGGTGCCCGGCAGGATGCCGGTCACGCCGCAGGCCTTGCCGACCATCTTCTGGGCCAGCGAGTAACCCTTGCCGTCGTCGGCCGGGTTTTGCGGCAGGCGGAACAGCGTGGATTGCGGCAGGCCGAGGAATTCGCGGGCCTTGGTGGTCAGGCCGCGGCCGATGATCAGGGGGATACGGCCGCCAGCGCGGACTTCATCCATGATCACCAGGGTCTTCAGTTGCGATTCGGCGATCACGGCACCGTTCTTGGTGGCTGTGACCTTGCCGGTGGCCTGATCGACCTTCAGTTCGATCTCGTCGCCCATATCCATCGCGCTGCAATCGATTTCGATCGGCAGGGCGCCGGCATCTTCCATGGTGTTGAAGAAGATCGGGGCGATCTTGGAACCGAGGCAGAAACCACCGAAACGCTTGTTCGGGACAAACGGGATGTCTTCGCCGGTGAACCACAGCACCGAGTTGGTGGCGGACTTGCGGGAAGAACCGGTACCGACCACGTCACCGACGTAGGCGATCAGGTTGCCCTTCTTGGCCAGCGCTTCGAGTTGCTTCAACGGGCCGCGGGTGCCCGGCTCATCAGCTTCGATACCCGGACGCGGGTTCTTGAGCATGGCCAGGGCGTGCAGCGGGATGTCAGGACGCGACCAGGCATCCGGTGCCGGCGACAGGTCGTCGGTATTGGTTTCGCCGGTGACCTTGAAAACGGTCAGCTTTTGCGAAGCCGGGACTTCCGGACGCGAGGTGAACCACTCGGCGTCGGCCCAGGATTGCATGACAGCCTTGGCGTTGGCGGCAGCGGTGGCATTCGTGGACTTGGCCAGTTCGGCGACATCATGGAAGAAGTCAAACACCAGCAGGGTCTTCTTCAGGCCTTCGGCAGCAACGGTGCCGCAGGTGGCGCAGCCAAGCAGGTCGATCAGCGGCTTGACGTTGTAACCACCGAGCATGGTGCCCAGCAGTTCGGTGGCTTTTTCCTTGGAGATCAGGGCGCAGGCTTCTTCACCCTTGGCAACCTTGGCCAGGAACTCGGCCTTGACCTTGGCGGCATCATCGACACCGGCCGGCACGCGGTAGGTGATCAGCTCGATCAAGGTGGCTTCTTCGCCCTTCGGCGGGTTCTTCAGCAGGGCGACCAGTTCGGTGGTCTGTTGCTTGGACAGGGGCAGCGGGGGGATACCGAGGGCTGCACGCTCTGCTACGTGGGCGCGATAGGCTTCAAGCACGGCGACTTCCTTTCGTAAAGGGTTGCTCTGGGGAAACGGGTATTTTACGACAACAGCAGCGACCGTATGGTTCGGCTTATTGCTTCCCCAGGGCCGGCTCGCAAGTCTTATATATTATATATTAACGACCCTGCTTGGCCAGCATTACGGATGCGTGAAGCCGTGACGCCAGCGTGAAATTGCCCGTTTTTTAGGCGTCGACCGCGCAAGGCCCGAAATTCAACGAATTGACCCGCTTGTCCCGAGCTTATCCACAGGCTTACCCGACCTGAACGGGGACAAGTCCGTCCGTGAGCGGCGGCAAGCCGTGACGCTGGCGGGCCCGGGCGCAGGCTTCATGGCTGGTGTCGAATTCGCGGCACGGCGACGGCCGGGCAGCGTAGATGGCACAGGTAACACCTTCGCCCACCCTGCCGGCGAGGGCGACACAGCGCGGCGCCGCCGCATCTGTCCCGGCCATGCGGACGATGCCTGGGGTCACCGGCAGCGTCATCGGCTGCGGCACACCCGAAGCCCAGGCAAAGGCGCCGCCGGCCAGCTCGGCCGGATGGAAGTCGACGCGAAAACTTGCGCAGCAGGCACCGCAGGTCTGGCAAATGTTCATCCGAAATCCACCCGGCAGCGCCACAATTCATGGCCGGACACGAGATACTTCTTCTCGAACGGGGTCAGCGGGTCAGTGGTCGCATAGTGCTCGGCAGCCACCGGCCGGCCTGCAAGCACGGTCAGCGCCTGCGCCATTTCCTCGATGTAGATGCGCCAGTTGCTGCGGCATTCGAGTTGGCCGCCCAGTTCGCGCCACACCGGAAACACCGCATGCCCGTGCCAGCGCCGCGCCAGGTGGCCGATCTTCGGCCACGGATTCGGGTAAAGGTTGTAGTGGCGCGCCAGGCGCACGCCGCTTTCGGCCAGCAGCCGCCAGAAATCGACGAGGTCGGCGCGCACCAGCAGGGCATTGCCCGGCAGCGGCAGCGGCTTGCCGCGGGCGATACGGTCGACCGACTGATCGACGCCCATGACGAAATGATCGGGAAAGGACTCGGCGAGGCGCTGCGTGCTCCAGCCGACGCCGCAGCCGGCATCGAGGATCAACGGCGCGCCCGGCTGCCAGGCATTACGTGCCGCCAGCGCGACCGTGCAGGCCGCGCGGTTGTAGTCGAGAAGCGGCTTCCTGAACGGGTGCGCCAGGTGGCGGCGGACCAGCACCTCGAGGTCGCGATGCGGCCCGTCCTGTGCGCTGCTGATTAAGCGCGAATTGCCGCTCATGCAGCCAGCGGCAGTTCGGCCAGGATACCGTCGGCGATCAGCGCGGCATCGATGTCGTGCGCGGCCTTGAGCGGACGCAGGCGCTGGTAGAGAACCTCGGCCTCTGGATAGTTGCGGCGCAACAGGGCCAGCCATTGCTTGAGGCGACCACCGGCATGCACCGGGACCACCTTCCGGCGCACGCCCAGCCAATAGGCGGCAATGCCGGGCCTCAGTTCCGCCCAGCCGCCGGTCTCCTCGCCACGCACGCGCCGCGCCAGCAGCGGGTCGGCAATCGCCCCGCGGCCGACCATGATGTCCGCGCAGCCAGTGGCCTGCTGGCAGTTGCGGAAGTCTTCGACGTTCCACACCTCGCCGTTGGCGATCAGCGGAATGTCGATGGCGGCGCGCACCTTGTCGATCCATTCCCAGCGCGCCGGCGGGCGATAGCCGTCGACCTTGGTCCGGCCATGGACGATCAGTTCGTCGATGCCGGCGGCGGCCAGCGCCCGGGCGCAATCGAGCGTCCGGCTGGTGTCGTCGATGCCGAGGCGCATCTTGGCGGTAAACGGGATGGTGGCCGGCACCACCGCGCGCACGGCAGCGGCGATTTCGTGCAGCAATTCAGGTTCGCCGAGCAGGGCGGCGCCGCCGCGATGGCGATTCACCGTCGGCGCAGGGCAGCCGAAGTTGAGGTCGACCCCGGCCGGGTTCAGCGTCACCAGGCGGCGGGCATTCTCGGCCATGAAATGCGGGTCCGAGCCGAGCAGTTGCACTCGCATCGGCGTCCCGACCACGGTACGGCTGCCGGTGAGCAGTTCCGGGCAGATGCGCTCGTAGGTCCGGACCGGCAGCACGCTGTTGGAGACCCGGATGAATTCGCAGATTGCCCAGTCGTAGCCTCCAATCGACGTCAGCACGCCGCGCAACAGATTGTCGGCAAGGCCTTCCATCGGGGCGAGAATAATGCGGGACATCGGATGAATTCCGGGCAAGGCGCTGAACAGCCCGGCATTATAATCCGCGCCATGCTGCGCTTAGTCCTCGACACCAACGTCGTCCTCGATCTCTTCCATTGGTCCAATGCCGACGCCGTGCCGATCATGGACGCGCTCGCGGGCGGGCAGGTCGAATGCCTGGCCGATGCGGGGACACTGGACGAACTGCAGCGCGTGCTGACCTACCCGCAGCTCAAATTGACGCCCGAGATGGCGGCCGAGCGCTACCGCCGCTACAGCGGCCTGGTGCAGGTCGTGGCCGACGGGGCGGCGCCGCCGTTGCCGCGCTGCAAGGACCGTGACGACCAGAAGTTCCTGGAACTCGCCGCCCGTTGCGACGCGAACATGCTGGTAACCAAGGACAAGGCGCTGCTCAGGCTGCGCGGCCGGACGAAGCTCGGCTTCCAGATTCTCAAACCGGCCGCCGCCTCGGCGCTGCTTCCGCCCATCCCACTTCAGGAAATGCCATGAGCGAAGCCCGCCCTGCCGCCCCGCCGCCCAAACCGAAGCCCGCCCCCGCCAAGCCCGGCCTCCACCCGCGCAACCGCGACCTCGCCGGCTACGACTTCCCTGCCCTCGCCGCGACTTCCCCTGGCCTCGCCCGCTATCTGGTCATTACCCCTGTCGGCAGCACGAGCATCGACTTCGCCAACCCCGCGGCGGTCAAGGCCTTCAACCGCGCGCTGCTGATGCACCACTACGGTGTCCAGGGCTGGGAAATCCCCGCCGGCTACCTGTGCCCGCCGATTCCCGGGCGCGCCGATTACATCCACCACGTCGCCGACCTGCTTGCCACCTGCAACAAGAAAGTCATTCCGACCGGCCCCGACGTGCGCGTCGTCGACATCGGCGTCGGCGCCAACTGCATCTATCCGCTGATCGGCCACGGCGAATACGGCTGGCGCTTTCTCGGCGTCGAATTCGACCAGCCGGCGCTGGCCAACGCGCAGCGCATCGTCGCCGCCAATCCGGCGCTGACCGCCCACATAGAGCTGCGCCACCAGCCGGTCCAGGACAACATCTTCGTCGGCATGCTGCGCTCGGGCGAAAATTTCGACCTCAGCATTTGCAACCCGCCCTTCCACAATTCGCCGGGCGACGTCATGGATGTCGCGCAGCGCAAGTGGAAGAACCTCGGCAAGGGCGGGAACAAGAAGACGGCCAGCCCGCCGCGCCTGAACTTCGGCGGCCAGGGCACCGAGTTGTGGTGCGAGGGCGGCGAAAGGGCCTTCCTCGAACGCATGGTCGCCCAGAGCGCCGGCATCCCCAAGCGCTGCCTGTGGTTCACCAGCCTGGTCTCGAAGGCGGAAAACGTCGCCCATGTCGAAGCGGCCCTGAAGAAGGTGCACCCGGTTGCGGTCCGCGTCATCCCGATGGCGCAGGGCCAGAAGCAGAGCCGGCTGATCGCCTGGACCTTCTGCGGCAATGGCGAGACGGAACGCTGGCGCAAGGCGCGCTGGGCCGATCAGTCCTGACGGCGGCGGAATACCCAGGTCTTGTCGTCCGAGGCTTCGCCTGCAAAAGCATAGCCGTCGTAGTCGAAACCCTTGAGCCCTTCCGGTTCGTCCAGGCGATTGAGCACCGCATAGCGCGTCATCAGCCCGCGCGCCCGCTTGGCGAAGAAGGTGATGATCTTATAGCGGCCTGATTTCCAGTCCTCGAATACCGGCTGGATTACCTGGCCCTTAATCCTGCGCCCGAGCGCCGCCTTGAAATATTCCTCGGACGCGAGGTTGACCGCAACAGGCCGCGGCATCTTCGCGAGTTCAGCGTTGATTGCGTCCAGCAGGCGCTCGCCCCAAAAGACGTAGAGATCCTTGCCCGCCTTGTTGGCGAATTTGCTGCCCATCTCCAGCCGGTAGGGCTGCATCAGGTCGAGCGGGCGCAGGATACCGTAGAGCCCCGAGAGGATGCGCACGTGCTGCTGCGCGAAGTCGAGGTCGGCAGCCGAGAGCGTCTTCGCCGCCAGCCCGTCGTAGACATCACCATCGAAGGCGAGCGCTGCCTGCTTGGCGTTTTGCGGGGTGAACGGCAGGCTCCAGTCGGCGAAGCGGTTGAAATTGAGTAGCGCCAGCGGGTCGGAAATGTCCATCAGGGTCGCGATGGCGGCCGGCGACAGCTTGCGCAACTGCTTGATCAGGATCTCGGACTGTTTCAGGAAAGCCGGCAGGGTATGGGTGGTGACCTGCGGCGGCGTTTTGTAGTCGAGCGACTTGGCGGGCGAGAGGAAGATCAGCATGGGGATTTATTCCTGGTTATTTCGGTAATGCGCTACGCCGGATTTTACCGGCTGGTAAAATTCAATTTTTGCTTTTTCAGGAATATCGATGAAACGCACCCGCTTCGGCTCGCGCGATCGCATTTCGCGCGACGCGGCAGAACTGCAACGACTGGCCACCGGCCTCTCGGAATCCGGCGGCAAGCTGGAGGACAGGTTCTGGGAACGCCAGCTTGGCGAAATGGTCGATAGCCTCCTGAAAAACGGCGCCGAGGACGACATCAATACGGCCCTCGACCACCTCTTCGAAGCCAACCCGCGCGCCCATGACGAACTCGCCGACATGGTCGAGGCACGCGCCGAAACCTGCCGCCTGGAAACACCCGGCCAGGAATTCGACATCCAGCTGTTCGCGGCGCCGGTGCTCGCCTGGTCACGTTTCTCCATCCCAGCCTGCCCGCTCCCGAAAAGCACGCTGGAAGCGCTCACCGTGCACCTCGGCGCCCACATCTTCGGCGCCGGCACGCGCGTCGGTCTCGCCGATTTCATGTTCAGCCCCGACCAGCTGCCGCGCAGTTTCTGCGACACCTGGCAGCTGACCCAGGCGCTCGGCCAGGCGACGCTGGCCGGCCAGAGCCTTGCGGTCGACACGGCCGGACTCGCTGAAACCAACCGTTTCCTGTCCGACGTCCGCTACCTCGTCGGCAGCGTCGCCGTGCCGCGCGGCCAGCCCCTGTTCCGCTGGAACGAGAAGGACGGCAACAAGGAAGCTGCGCTCAAGGACTGGATCAAGCAGGGCAGCCCCAACCTCGAACCGCTGCTCACCGGCTGTGCCTGGCAACCCTTGCTGCCGGACGCCTACCACGCCGCCTGCCGCAATGCCGACCGCCTGTCGCGCCCCTATTCGCTGAAGGCTTCGGTCGCCTTCCTGCAGACCATGCTCGGCCTGATGCCGGCCGACATCCGCGCCGTCGTCGGCCCCTGCTACGACCGGCGCATGGAGGAATACCGCGTCGGGCTCGGGCCCAAGGACAAGGATGAGACCTACCACGGCATCGTCTGGCCGCTGCTCGGCGCCGAGGACGAAGCCACCGACGCGGCCGGTGAAATCGAATCCGTGCTGCGTGAGGCAGGCGTCAAGGACGTGATCTTCCTCGACCATCATTTCCCGCTCGAGTTCTGCGACGACTGCGGAGCGCCGATGTACCCCAACGCCGAGGCGGAACTGGTGCACGCCGAAATGCCGGAACAGCCCGCAGCCACGTCACAAGTCCTGCATTGATGGGAACCGCGGGGAACGATGATTGGCTGGCGCGCAGCCAGGCGGCCGTCTGGCACCCGTGTACGCAGATGCAGCACCACGCGCAGACCGGTTCGCCGGCCCACCTGCCGCTCGTCCCCATCGCCCGCGGCCAGGGCGCCTGGCTCTACGACTTCGATGGCAGGCGCTACCTAGACGGCATCAGCTCGTGGTGGACCAACCTCTTCGGCCACGCCAACCCGCGCATCAACGCCGCCTTGAAGGATCAACTGGAAACGCTGGAACACGTCATGCTCGCCGGCTTCACCCACCAGCCGGTGGTCGAGCTGTCCGAGCGGCTCTCCGCCCTGACCGGCGGCGCCCTCGGCCACGCCTTCTACGCCTCGGACGGTGCCTCGGCGACCGAAATCGCGCTGAAGATGAGCTTCCACTACTGGCGCAACGTCGGTCGCCCGGAAAAGGCCGAATTCCTCTGTCTGGCCGGCAGCTACCACGGCGAGACGGTCGGTGCGCTGGCGGTCACCGACGTCGCCATCTTCAAGGACGCCTACGCGCCGCTGGTGCGCGCCGCGACGGTCGTCCCCTCGCCTGACTTCCGTCTCGCCGAAGCCGGCGAATCCCCCGCCGACGTCGCCCGCCGCGCCGCCGCCGCGCTCGAGGGCCACCTCGAACGTCACGGCGAAAGCATCGCCGCCCTCATCGTCGAACCGCTGGTCCAGGGCGCTGCCGGCATGGCAATGTACGATCCGGAATACCTGCGCCTCGCCCGCGCCCTGTGCGACCGCTTCGAAGTGCACCTGATCTGCGACGAAATCGCCGTCGGCTGCGGCCGCACCGGCAGCTTCTTCGCCCACGAACAGGCGGACATACGCCCCGACCTGATGTGCCTGTCGAAAGGCATCTCCGGCGGCTACCTGCCGCTCTCCATCGTCCTGAGCAGCGACACCATCTACAACGCCTTCCTCGACGATTCGGTCGCCCGCGCCTTCCTGCATTCGCACTCCTACACCGGCAATCCCCTCGCCTGCCGCGCCGCGCTGGCGACCCTCGACATCTTCGCGCAGGACGACGTGGTTGCGGTCAACCGCCAGAAGGCGGAAAAAATCGGCGCCGCCCTCGCCCCGCTCGCCGGCCACCCGCAAGTGAAACACCTGCGCCAGCGCGGCATGATCGCCGCCTTCGACGTGGCCACCGACGACCCGCATTTTTCGCGCCGTTTCTACCGCGCGGCGCTCGAGCGCGAAGCCCTGATCCGGCCGATCGGCAACACCATCTATCTGATGCCGCCCTACATCGTCGGCGATGAGGAAATCGCCCATCTCGCCCGCGCCATCGACGGCGCGCTGGCCGACGCACTGCCGGAAAAATGAAGCCCGGTGCGAGCACCCCGGCCCGCCAAGACGCGGCGTTTGCTCACATCACCCCGTTCGCGGCGCTGGCCTGCCCGCTGGACGGCGCCCCCCTGCAGCGCCACGCTGCCGCCTGGCGCTGCGCGGCCGGCCACAGCTTCGACATCGCCAGCCAGGGCTACACCCACCTGCTACCGGTCCAGAACAAGCGCTCACGCGACCCGGGCGACAGCAAGGAAATGGTCGCCGCCCGCCACCGCTTCCTCGATGCCGGCCACTACCAGCCGATCGCCGCCGCAACCAGCCGCGCCTTGCTGGCCGGCCTGCCGCCCGGCGCGACCGCCGCCTGCCTCGATGCCGGCTGCGGCGAAGGCTACTACCTGCGCCAACTGGCCGCCGCTGCGGGCGCGGAGGGACGGCCCCTCGCCATCCTCGGCCTGGACATCTCCAAGTGGGCAGTCCTGGCAGCGGCGAAACAGGACAGGCGGCCGAACTGGATCGTCGGCAGCAACGCCAACCTACCCGTCCTGCCGGGCACGCTCGACCGGGTGCTGTGCATGTTCGGCTTTCCCGTCTATCCCGAATTCGCCCGCGTCCTCAAGCCGGCCGGGCGCCTGATCCAGATCGACAGCGGGCCGGAGCATCTGCGCGAACTGCGCGAGATCATCTACCCCTCGCTGAAGGCCGATCGCGGCGCCGCACTCGACGCGCCCGACGGCTTTACCCTGCTCGCCAGCGAAACGCTCCGTTACCCACTTGAGATCAAAGGTCAGGAAACCATCGCCGACCTGCTGGCGATGACGCCGCACCTCTACCGCGCCAGAGCCGAAGGTCGCGCCAAGGCGGCCGCGCTGACTGCGCTGACCGTCACCGTGGACGTCCGACTGACGACTTTCCGGCGGGATGCTGGCCACTGATCGCCATGGCGACTCAAACTCCAATTTTTCAATTGTTAACTCAAGGGCATTGGAAAGAACACTCCAAGCTGCCGCTTGCACCGCACGCACCATTGTATTACAGTTAATACACGTTACTTCAGAGCCAAGCCATGACCACCACCGTTCGCATTCCCCAACGTCTCGAACAAGCGCTGGCCCGCTATTGCGTGGAAACCCGCCGCAGTAAATCGGAAGTAATAATTGAGCTTCTTGAAAGCCGCTTCACCGCCGAGTCGCCGGTCAAAACGCCGTATGAACTTGCCTGCGAAACCGGCTTCATCGGCGCCCTTTCGCTCGATGAAAACGCTGCCGAAAATAGCCGCAACACGGTTCGCGTAGCCATCGCCAGCAAACACGGACGCCAGCCCGAATAATGGAGATCGTGCTCGTCGACACCGGCCCACTCGTCGCCATCGCCAACAAACGGGATAAATTTCATCCTGGCTGCTCGGAATTTCTGAAGAACTACCGCGGTCGCCTGCTCACCACCTGGGCCGTGCTCACCGAATTCGCCCACTTGGCGGATTCAATCAGCGCCACCCTGCCGCTCTATCACTGGATCGAACGCGGCGGGCTTGAACTCATGCCGCTCGGCCGCGACGAACTCGTCACGGCCATCGACTGGATCGAACGTTACGCGGACCGCCCGATGGACCTGGCCGATGCCTCGCTCGTCGTCGCCGCCCTCAAGACCGGCTGCGCCAAGCTCTGGACGCTGGATCGGAGCGACTTTGAAACCTATCGCTTGCCGGGCCGAAAGCACTTCACGCTGGTTTGAAGCACTCGCTTTGAATCAAGTGCTGCCGAAACCAAATATGTTTGAGCCCTTTGGCCCTCTTTGGTTGGAAAACGTGTCCCCTGTTACTCTCTCTGCGCAAAGCTGGCTGCGCCCCCCAGTCTCGATACCCCATGTTTGGAACCTCAATAATGACCGGCTCACTTGAAGCAGAACGCGCCACTGAACTACTGACCGCTCGCAGTAAACATATCCTCATAAGGTAGAGGCTCAAACAAAAGCCCTATGATCGATCAACGTCTCGCCTCCGAACTCGCCGACATCGCCGCCGCCGGCCTGACCCGCCGCCGCCGCGTGCTGGAATCACCTTGCGGCCGGATCGCTGCGGTCGACGGCAAAAATGTGCTCAATTTCGCCAGCAACGACTACCTCGGGCTGGCTGGCAATGCGGAGATCGCCGCCGCGCTGGCCGCTGGGGCCGTGCGCTGGGGCGCCGGCAGCGGCGCCTCGCATCTGGTCAGCGGCCATCTAGCGCCGCATGAAACGCTGGAACAGGAGATCGCCGACTTCACCGGATTTCCGCGCGCCCTGACTTTCTCGACCGGCTATCTCGCCAACCTCGCCATCGTGCCGACCCTGGCCACGCGCGGCGCCGTGATCTTTTCCGACAAGTTGAACCACGCGTCGCTGATCGACGCCATGCAACTGGCCAAGGCGCAGGGCGCCGAAACCCAGCGTTACCCGCACTGCGACATGGCGGCGCTGGAGCGGCTGCTCGCAGCGAGCGACGCGCCGATCAAGTTGATCGTCACCGATGCCGTGTTCAGCATGGACGGCGATCTCGCGCCGCTGCCGCTCCTGTTCGAACTGGCTGAGCGTTACGATGCCTGGCTGGTCATCGACGACGCGCATGGCTTCGGTGTGCTCGGGCCACAGGGCCGCGGCAGCCTCGCCCATTTCAATCTGCCGTATCACCCGCGCCTGCTGCTGATGGGCACCCTGGGCAAGGCGGCCGGGGTGGGCGGCGCGTTCGTAGCCGGCTCGGAGACGGCCATCGAATACCTGCTGCAGCGCGCCCGCAGCTACATTTTCACTACCGCAGCGCCGCCCGCCATCGCCTGCGCACTGAGCAAGAGCTTGCAGATCATCGAACGCGGCGACGCCCTGCGCGCCAACCTGTTCGCCCGCATCGGCCAGCTGCGCGACGGGCTGGGCAGCCTGCCGTGGCCCCTGCTGCCATCAGCCACCGCCATCCAGCCGCTGATCGTCGGCGAGAACGAGGCAGCCCTAGTGCTGGCCAAGGCGCTCTGGGAACGCGGCCTGTGGGTGCCGGCGATCCGTCCGCCAACGGTGCCGAAAGGCACGGCGCGCCTGCGCATTTCAATTTCCGCCGCGCACACCGCGGCCGACATCGACCAACTGATCCACGCACTAGAGGAACTGGCATGAACGCTCGCCTCGTCATTCTTCCCGGCTGGTGCGCCGGGCGCGGCCCCCTGAAGTCGCTGGCCAGCGCACTGGACGGCGAAATTTTCGACCTGCCCGGCTACGGCGCCGCGCCGCTGATCGAAAATTTCCATGCGGCCGCCGACGACATCGCCGCCCGCCTCGAGCCGGGCACCTCCTTGTGCGGCTGGTCGCTCGGCGCCCAACTGGCCCTCGCCATCGCCGCCCGGGCACCGGACAAGGTCGGCAAGCTGGCTCTGATCGCCGGCACCGCCTCCTTCGTCCAGCGCGACGGCTGGCCGCACGCCATGCCGCCCGAAATGCTGGCCGAGTTTACGAGTGCCGTTGCGGCGGACATCGAAGCCATGCTGCCGCGCTTCGTCGGTGGCTTCAACCGGGGCGATGCCCGCGCCAAAGAGGTGACCCGCGAAATCCTCGACCTCGCCGATGCGCGCCCTCCTGCCGCGACACTTGCCACCGGCCTCGGCTGGCTGCGCGATGTCGACCTGCGCGCGCTGGCGCCGCAGGTCAAGGCGCCGACCCTGCTGCTGCACGGCGCGGCCGACCCGCTGATGCCGCTCG
>ERZ724517.1278-NODE-1278-length-14090-cov-4.535233_pt1 | contig 14090 bp, 11 predicted proteins | sample MGYA00376050_ERZ724517 | MGnify/ENA primary metagenome ERZ724517 (study PRJEB28724, sample SAMN07190886) | activated sludge metagenome | isolation source: activated sludge of sewage treatment plant in Hong Hong | place: USA: Christiansburg, Virginia | collected... | reverse complement strand
ACCTCTGGATCAAGCGCCTGCCCTTCGAACACGTGGTCCGCGAGATGCTGTGCACACCAAGGGGCCAACAACACACCACGCGAGCCGAGGCCGTTGAACACCGCTTCGCTTGGCCCAGTAACCCCGAGGATCGGTCGGCGGTCGCGGGATGCCGGTCGCACGCCACACCAATGGTCCAGCACTTCCACCGGCGCGTCTGTGATGCCCGCGATCTTCTCCAACATCCACGTTCGGGCTCGCGCTGTGGGGCCTTCCCAAACGTTGTCCCACTTGAAAGTGGCTCCCACGCGATACACGTCCTCGCCCAAGGACGGTGTGGGCAACAGGAACACCCCTTGGTGCACCATGCGCGTGAGCCGCAGGCCAGAGATCCGTACCGTTAGGCCTTCGCCCTTCACCGGAACAAGCCCTTCCGCCCCTGTGAACGCCCCTTCGCAACGCACCAGCCAACGCCCGGCACGCGCTCCGATGCGGACCTGATCCGTCCGCAAGTCGATCGCTTCCGCCGGCACATCGCCTTCCGTAAGCGCGTCGCACTGAAGGAGCTGTTCCCTTTGCTTTTCAAGGAAAAGGCGCACATCAAGCCAAGCGGCTTGCATCACGGTGCCATGGCCATGCGGTGCGTGAACAGGGGCCGCATCCACTTCGGGTTGCGCGCGCTGATCAATGAAGGGTGCCGTATCGGGAGCAGCCATGGCGCGTGCCCATTGCTCCGCTTCCTTGGGGGTCGGGAAAAGCTTCACCAGCTCAGTGGGATGCCACATTTCGACACCGTTGCGAACCCCGAAGTCCATGTAGAAGGCACCTGCTGTCGGCAGCAGTTCCGCAGCCCGCCAACTGAGCACATCGCGACGGAACACCACTGGATTCACGACACCTGCGGCCACCGAGCTCGCGCCTCCTACCCGTGCCCGATCGAACACGTGAACACGAAGCCCGCGTGATCGAAGCGTCTCCGTCAGCACCGCACCAGCGAGACCGCGGCCCAGGACCAATACATCGTCAGTGAACTGCACCCGGCAAAGGAACGGTGCATGCGCACACGGGCACATCACCGCTGGGAGCATGCCCTAAAGACCCGGCCGGTCCACGAAGTCGAAGAAGAAGGCGAAGCCCTCTGTGTGTTCCAGCCTGTGTTTCTCCTGATCGGCGGAGAAGGTCTGCAGATGGATGGCCGCCCGGTTGCGCTCCACTTCAAGTAGCCCTTCGGGCGTGTTGACATATGTTCGGTCGGTCGGTCCGTGGAAGATGTTGTAGTAGGCCGAACGCAGCAGCGGTGGTTGACAGGTTTCATGTTCCGCATCGGGCCGCTTGTACCACAGCACGCTCGTCTCTTCAAGGATGGCGAAGTCCTTCGGGTGAAGGGTGCCGTTGCGGAGCGCTTGCTCGAACAAGGCCCGATGCTGTTGGAAGAAGCAGTTGCCGTGCAGCACGATGTTGAGGGGGCACTTGAGCCGCAGTTCCAGTTCCTCCTGCATGGCCATCGCCGGAAGACCAGGCACCGCGTAAGGGTCCTTGCGCGCCGTACGCCGCAGGAAGTCGTGCCACACGATATCACTGCTGATGCCCAGAACCTGTTCGTTCACGAAGCGGCCGTGTATCAGGAAGCTGTCCAGCAGAAATCGGCGCGTGCGCATTTCCTCTAGGAGAAAGCGTCGCAGCTCGGCCGTGTCGCGCCCCATACGCACTTTGATGCTGTCGCTGCGGTAGCACATGGCGCACACGGTGTCACGAAGCACGGGATCAACCGTGGTGGAGGCTCTGGTGGCAGTGTAGCGCTTCCGGACCAATTCCCGGACCCGCTGACCTGCCCCACGAAGCAGAGGTGCCGCGTACACTGCGGTCAACGGCATGCCGTGACGGAAGCCCACTTGCAGGTAGCCCAGGAAGCGAGCGGTATCACGCAGTGAAAAGGCGATCTGCGCCGCGATGTAGGGGTCCTTCAGGAACGGCCGGTGCACCGAGAAGGCCTCGTCGTACAAGGGATAGCAGCTACTGTCGCGTTCGGTCAGGAACGCTCGCTCAGCCGTGTTCACCAGGTCATGGTAACGCAAGGCATCTGCAGCATGCACTTGGGAAAGCGCAACGAACGAACAGAGCAAGCACGTGAGCAAGAGGATCGGACGCATCGCCAGCAAAGCTTGCAGCTACGACGCTCACCACTGGAGAAACGTGGCCTTGCCTTGCACTTCGAGCACCTGGCTTCAGCAGGCGGACAGGTCGTTTACGCCGCCAGCAGCATCGCCATACGTGCGATCAGCTCCTCCTGGTCGAAGGGCTTTTGCACAAGGTCGTTGGCACCGGCGCCTTGCACCGTGGCGTGCAGATGGGGCAGCTCGTAGGCACTGATCACCAGCACAGGTGTTTCAATGCCTCGGGCACGCAGTCCTTCCACCAATGCTAGACCATCCACGTAAGGCAGACCCAGGTCGATCACCAGGAGGTCCACCGGTTCGTTCGCCAGCAAGGCCTCCAGGCCACGCCCGTCCTTCATGGGGATCACGTTCCAGCCGGCCTGCGTCATGCGGCGCATCAGCAGCGTACGGACAAGGGCATCGTCTTCGATCAGGATCACACGGGCCATGGGGTGGGAGTTTCCACGGCTGTGTACGAAGAGGAAGGGGACGAGGTTATTCGGCAACGAAACCTATGGCTTCTACCGCAGCAGCGAGTTGGCAAGCGGCAACTGGCACCAAGCCGCTTCCACACGTGCCGCTTCCCGCTCCAAGTACCGCACTACTTGCCCGTGACCGCCTTGAACAGGTCGTTGCCGTTGGCGAAGATGATCAGCGAGAACAGCAGCACCATGCCGACCATCTGGGCCACCTCCATCACCTTCTGGTTCGGGGGGCGGCGTGTGATCATCTCCCAGAGGATGAAGATCATGTGGCCGCCATCCAGCATAGGGATGGGCAGGATGTTCATGAAAGCCAGGATGATGCTGAGCAGTGCCGTTACGCTCCAGAAGGTCTGCCAGTCGCCCCATTCGCCGAAGAGGCCACCGATGGAACCGAAGCCGCCCATCTGCTTCACCCCGCTGCTGCTGAAGATCAGCTTCAGGCTGTTCACGTAGTTACCCAGCGTGTTAAGTCCGTAACGAATGCCTGCGGGAATGGCCTGGAAGAAGGTGTAGCGCTCGTTGGCCAGGGTGAACTGCTTGTCGAGGTCGCGGTTCGCGAGGCCGATCTTGCCTTTTTCGTTCACCTGCACGGGGATGTAGTGTGGCTGTTGCGCATCACCGTTGCGCCACACGGTCACCACCGCCCACGTATCCTTCTGCTCCGCCAGAGCCTCGATGAAGCCGTCCGCATAGAGCGTGGGCACGCCGTTCAATCCCACGATGCGATCACCTTTCTGGAAGGCTTTCGCGGCGAGCGCAGTGCCCTTGGGCATGATGGAGTCGATTACGAACGGCACCCGTGGCAGGAAGAAGGTCTTCTCGCCTTTCTCCATGACGCTGTCCTGCACATCAGCGCTCAAGGTGATGGTCTTGCGTTCGCCGTTGTGCTCCACCACCAGCTCCCGTGCCCCGTTGATCAGGATGGCCTTGCCAACCTCATCCAGCGAACGCACCGTATGGCCTGGTACATCCACGATCTTGTCGCCCGGGGCGATGCCTTGCGCCTGCATGGTGGCGCTCGGCGTTACGCCGTAGGTGACGTTCTCCAGCGGCAGGTAGTCCCGGCCCCACACGAAGAGGATCATGGCGTACAGCACCAGGCCAAGGATCAGGTTCACGGTAACGCCGCCTACAATGATGATGAGGCGCTGCCATGCGGGTTTCGCGCGGAATTCCCAAGGCTCGGGCGGCTTGGCCAGCTGCTCGGTGTCCATGCTCTCGTCCACCATGCCGGCGATCTTCACGTAGCCACCGAACGGAAACCAGCCCAGACCCCATTCCGTGTCGCCGATCTTCTTCTTGAAGAGCGAGAAGTTCAGCACGTTCGGCAGCGGGAACATGAAGTCGAAGAAGAGGTAGAACTTCTCGATGCGCGTCTTGAACCAGCGCGCGGGCAGGTAGTGGCCCATCTCGTGCAACACCACGAGGATGGACAAGCTGAGGATGAGCTGGACGGTGGTGCTTAGGAGACCCATGGGGTGCTTTTCCAGGCGCGTGCCAGGGTGCGTGTTTCCGCATCGCTGGCCTCGAGGTCATCGAGCGTTGGCCGGGGCACAAAGGTCGCTTTCGCAAGCCGATCCGCGACCAGGTCGCTCATTTCCAGGAATCCGATGCGGTCCTGGAGGAAGAGTTCCACCGCGATCTCGTTGGCCGCATTGAGCACACAGGGCGCGTTGCCGCCGCGTTGCATGGCCTCCAGCGCCAGGGCCAGGTTGCGGAAGGTGCCGAGGTCCGGCTGCTCGAAGGTGAGCTGCGGGTAGTTCAGAAAGTCGAAGCGCGGCCAGGTGGTGGCCAGGCGCTCTGGATAGGCCAGGGCGTACTGGATCGGCAACTTCATGTCCGGCAGGCCCATCTGGGCTTTCATGCTGCCATCGCGGAACTGCACCAGGCTGTGGATGATGCTCTGCGGATGCACCACGATCTCCACCTGCTCGGGCTTCAGGTTGAACAGCCACTTGGCCTCGATGGCCTCCAGCCCCTTGTTCATCAGGCTGGCGCTGTCGATGGTGATCTTGGCGCCCATGTCCCAGTTGGGGTGCTTCAGCGCCTGCGCCTTGGTCACCGTGGCGAGCTGATCGCGGGTGCGACCCCGGAACGGACCGCCACTGGCCGTGAGGACGATCTTCTCGATCGGGTTGTGCCATTCGCCCACCAAGCACTGAAAGATCGCGCTGTGCTCGCTGTCCACCGGAAAGATGTTCACGGCCTTCTCGCGGGCCAGGGTGGTCACCAGCTCACCAGCCACCACCAGCGTTTCCTTGTTGGCCAGGGCGATGGGCTTCTGCGCGTTGATCGCCGCCAGTGTAGGCCGCAACCCCGCGTAGCCCACCATGGCCGTCAGCACCACGTCGATGCTGTCCATGGTCACGGCTTGCTCAATGGCCTTGGCACCGGCGAAGACCTTGATGCCGAGCGGGAAGAGCGCGTCGCGCACGGCTTCGTACTGCGCCTCGTCCCCGATCACCACGGCGTTCGGGTTGAAGGCCTTGGCCTGGGCGATCAGCAGTTCCGCGTTGCGCCCTGCGGTGAGCAGTTCCACCTCGAAGTGGTCCGGCTGTTCGCGCACCACATCCAGCGCCTGCGTGCCGATGCTGCCGGTGCTGCCCAGAATGGCGATGCGTTTCTTCATGGAGGGGCGCCAAAGATCGCCTTTCGGGCGGGATCGAACGTCGGTCGCCTTGGCGTGTACGGATCATGCATTCCGCCCCGTTCCCGCATCATCCCTCCAAAGCCCTACCCATGCGCATCGCCATCAGCATCCCCAAGCCCTGCCACGAGGACTGGAACGCGATGGAGCCAAACGGGGCAGGGCGCCACTGTGCCACGTGCTCCTACATGGTGGAGGACCTGTCCACCCGCACGGATCGCGAACTATTCCTCCGGGCTCAGAAAGGCACCTTGCCGAAGTGCGGCCGTTTCGCTGCGGGCCAGTTGGATCGTGTGCTCGGGGCGACCGGCCTGTCCGCCTCAGCCCTGTTGCTGACCGCACCCATTGCCGCCAAGGAGAAAGAGGTCAAGTCAACTGTTCCGATCACGATCGATATCGAAGCAAGTTGGAATGAGGCACACTTCCTTACAGGAGATATCGTGCTTGTGCCACCGGAACAGACGCTCTTGGGTTTCACGACGATGCGCTGTTCTCCCGGACAACTGCCGTGGGGCGAATCTGACCCAGAGAACACAAGGCCTGAAGGCCCATCCCTCGAGACTGGGAGAAAACCGCAACCACCAATCCCTCCCGCTATTCCTCCGATCGGCGAGGCCGTACATCCATGGACCGCACGGCTTCGGCGCTTCCTGTTCCGAACCTGACCGTACCCTCAAACGAGAATCGTTCCCGCATCATCCCTCCAACCCCCTACCCATGCGCATCGCCATCAGCATCCCCAAGCCCTGCCACGAGGACTGGAACGCCATGACCCTAGAGCCGGGCGCTCGCTTCTGCGACAGCTGCCAGCACAGCGTGGCCGACCTGACCAAAGCCACCGATGCCGAGCTGGTAACGCTCTTCACCGGCGATGCGAAGCCCAAGTGCGCGCGCTTCGACCCAAGGCAACTGGAACGGGTGCTGGGCGATCCGCAGCCTTCGCGCCACACACTGCCCATCGCGGCCTTCAGTTCCTTGCTCGCCGTGGCAGCCGGACAAGAAGCCATGGCCCAAGGCGGTCCGATCATCCAAGTGAAAGGGGAGCCCGCGATCAGCGCACCTCCGCCGCCGAACACCTTGCGCATGGGCAAGATGCGCATCGACCCGCCGCAGCCTGTGGACACCGTTCCCTGCACGATCAAGATGGGCGAGGTCGTGCCCCATTCGATTCCTCCCCACGACCGACCCATCATTGGTGATACGTTGGTGATGGAACGACCGGAACTGCTCATGACCGGGCAGATGACGGTGCGACAGGTGCCGACCTACTACTACATCGATGGCGTGAAGGTCGAAGTCAACGAAGGCACAGGCCTTCCCGCATCCGCCATTGAAGAGGTCCAGGTGATCACGGGTGGCCTTCCGGGAACCTTCGGCGATGTTGATGGCGGCATTGCGGTGCCAACCGAAGATCCCGCATGCTCGGATACTGCGGATGTTCGTGGTCTGCCGCTCAGTGGTCGTGTGGTGGATGCGAGCACCGGAGCAGTGCTTCGCGGCGTGACGGTTGAATGGGTGGAAGAAGGCTTGCACTGCTGCACGGATATCAACGGCCTTTTCGGCTTCCCGGTGGAACCGAGCGAAGAGCACGGACCGGTCACGCTTCGCATCGAGGCCACGGGCCATGCCCCACAGGAACGCCCGGTGCCCACCGAGCGACTTCCGCTCTGCATACCCATCGCGTTGCCGCGCTCCAAGGAACAAGCGCCGGTGGATGCGATCGAGCGGAGCGACATCCGGCGTTACGAACGACCGATGGTGATGGGACTGGTGATCGCTCGCAAGCCGACTTTGTGGGAGCGGGTGAAGAGTCCGTTCACGCGGAGGTGATCAGCGATGATCGCCCATTCGATCCTTCGCGGGCATGTGGGATCGGAGGAACACGTTCCCGATAAGCAGGGCACAGGAATAGCCGATGAAAAAAGTCGGCATGGCATAGCCGCCTATGATCCACATAGTGATCCCCATCATCACGAGGACGAGTGCGTTGCCTGCAACGAGCACTTCAGCATTCGTCCTGCCCGATGCCAACATTCGAGCGAACAACAAGAGGTAGGCTAGTGCGGCTGGGATCGAAAGGATCGTGCCAAAGACCATGAACAAGATAGCCATGGAGAAGGCCTGTCCGAGTTCGTTCGGTCCCACCTCACCAGCCCGCATCCATGCGGTAAAGCCAATAATGATCGGCCCAAGCAACAGCGTTAACAACCAATGCTTCACCGGGTACTTTGCATATCGCCTTAGCGTACTCCACATGCTCCGAAAATAGATCACCGTTTCGCTGCTGCCCGCTTCAACCGGTCATTGATCGCGCGGCCGAGGCCTTCATCCGGGAACACTTCCGCAAGGATCACGTCGGCCTCACTGGCGTCCAGCGCACGCAAGGTGGCGAAGAGGTGGCGTGCTGCTTCGTTCAAGTCACCGGAAGGCGAGAGCACTTCACACCGCCAGGCCTGGTGCTTGGTGGTGAAACTGATAACCGCTGCGCGGCCGGAGTGTTCCTTCAGCAGTTCAGTAATGTCTCCGATGAAGACCGGCTTACGCGGCGCGTAGTGACTTTCCAGCATGCCAGGTGCAACTGGTAGGACGTGCTTCACCTGCGGGCGCACGATGCCGATGACCTTCTCGATGGCTTCGACAGGAACACCGCCGGCACGATAGAGGACCCAGTGCCCTTGTCTCCTGAAAGTAACCGCAGATGACGCAGAGAACGCAGATGCCCCTCGACTGCGCTCGGGGTCTTGACTGTCTAGTGATGCTCCTTGGGGATCGATGGACGCAGAATTCCGCTCGCTTGCGCTCGCTGGTTCCTGCTCCTCCCAGCCGATGATCGTGCTCTCCACACCCACCGCACACGCACCACCATCGAGAATGTAGGGGATGCGATCGCCGAGCTGATCGGCCACGTGCTGTGCCGTGGTGGGGCTCACGTAACCGAAGGGGTTGGCGCTGGGCGCCGCAAGCGGGAAAGGCAGCGCACTCAACAGCTGAAGCGTGAGCGGATGCGCGGGCATGCGCACGCCGACCGTATCGAGCCCGCTGGTCACGAGGTCGGGAATGCTCGGATGTTTCGGTAGTACGAGCGTGAGCGGTCCGGGCCAGAAGGCTTGCATCAGTGTTTCGGCTTCGGGGGGCATTTCGCGCACCACGCTCGCCAGCTGTTCCATGCTGTGCACATGCACAATGAGCGGATCGAAGGCCGGTCGTTGCTTCGCTTCGAAGACCTTCAGCACAGCGGCTTCATCGAAGGCATTGGCCGCAAGGCCGTACACCGTTTCCGTGGGAATGGCCACCAGCTCACCGGCGGAAAGCAGCCGCGCCGCTTCCTTCAGGTCTGTGCCGATCACCGCTGCCATGACGGCAAAGGTGCGTGATCGCCAGTTGCTCCTGCGCTATTGGACCGTATAGCCCTCGGTGCTGAAGGTGTAGGGCGTGTCGAGTTTCACCTCGGTGGCCTCGAAGGTGAAGTGCGCCTTCTCGCCATCCTTGTACTTCATGGACCCGGCTAGCACAAGGCCGCTCTCAAAGTCACCCTTCGTGACCTCTGACTGGCCGTGCAACTTGCCCCAGGCCTTGAACACCGGGGCCACTTCCATGGCGACCGGGGCCACCCAGAGCTCGATCAGCTCGTTGCCATCCTCCGCTGTCCATTTCGTGGCCTGTTGACCGGCGATAGTGCGTTGCTCCTTGGTCTTCTCGAAGTTGACCACGCCCGGTGCCTTGCCCTTGGTCGGGTCGGGGATCCGCATGCGCATGGCCACGTTGAGCGTATCCGAGTGTACGAAGCTCACAGAGGTCAATGCCGGGTGATCGAACACCAAAAGCATGTCCATCTTCCGGCCTTCTTCCTCGCGCTGCGTCCGCATGCCGATGATACCGGAACCCGTGTTGACCAGCAGGTCGAAGGCCTCGTTCTGTTCCCCTTTCCAACTGATCTTGAAGCTGGTGTAGTGGACCCGGTGCTGGAAGGTGTAGCTCGGCAGCACGGGGATGTCCTTGGTGTCGAACATCGTGCGCAAGGACTCCGTGACCACCCGCAGGCTGTCGGTCTTTTCCTGGGCGAAAAGCGTGGAGCCCGCAAGCAGCACGCAAATGGAGAGAAGGCGTTTCATGGTATCGTGTTCGGCTCGGTGCGCGAAGATCACGCCGCCCGTTCAACCATAGTGTACCGTTCGTGTAAAGACTTCAGCCCAACCCTTCCACATACCTGCGGTCGTTGGCCAGGCGGGGCACCTTGCTCTGTGCATCGTTCATGCCGCGCGCCTTCATCCACGCTGCGAACGCACCACGTGGAAGCGAACGCACCACCAAAGGGCGCAACACCTTGCCGGTGATCAGGTCCTTGTAGTAGGGGTTGCGGCGTTGCAAGGCTTCGTCCATGGTGGCCGCGAAACGGATCACGTCGGAAGGTGGCGCAGCGAACTCGATGAACCACTCGTGAAAAGGCAGGCCTTCCGCAGGCGACAACTCCGGAGCGACGGTGAACTCCGCCACTTCACAGGGCACCACGGCCATAGCGTCCTTCAGCGCCCCCTCCACTTCCTCCGCGATCACGTGCTCGCCGAAGGCGCTTGTGAAGTGCTTGGTGCGACCGGTGACCACGATGCGCGGGGGTGAAAGCGATACGAACTTCACGGTGTCGCCGATCTCGTAGCCCCAGAGGCCGGCGTTCGTGTACAGGACCAAGGCATACTGGGTGTTCAGCTCCACCTCGCCGATGGAACGGGGCCTGCGGTCGTTGCCCTGCATGGGAACGAAGCCGTAGTAGATGCCGTTGTCCAGCACCAGCAGGAGACCTTCTTCAGCGCTGCGGTCCTGGTAGGCGATGAAGCCTTCGCTCGCGGGGAAAAGCTCCACGCTGGGCACGCTGCTTCCGATCAGCGTTTCCATGCGGCTGCGGTAGGGGCCGTAGTTCACACCGCCGTACACGAAGAGCGAGAAGTTGGGGAAGACCTCCTTCACGGTGGCCTTGCCGGTACGGGCCAGTAGCCGCTCGAAATACATCTGCACCCAGGCAGGGATCCCGCTGATCAGGCGCATATCCGCTGACATCGTTTCGCCGACGATGGCCTCCACCTTGGTCTCCCAATCAGTGATGCTGTTGGTGGCGAAGCTGGGCATGCGGTTCTTCAGCAGGTATTGCGGCACATGGTTGGCCACAATACCGCTCAGCCTTCCCATGGGTATCAACCCCTTCTTGTCGAGCACGGGGCTGCCTTGCAGGAAGATCATCTTGCCATCCACGAAGTCCGCCCGACCGCTATGGGCGATGTAGGCCAACAAGGCCCGGCGCGCGCTGCCGATGTGGTTGGGCAATGATTGCTGCGTGATGGGGATGTACTTGGCGCCGCTGGTGGTGCCACTGGTCTTGCAGAGGTAGAGCGGAAGCCCCGGCCACAGCACATCCTTCTCCCCAGCGATCACACGCTCGATGTAGGGCTTGAAGCCTTCGTAGTCGCGCAAGGGCACGGCCTGTACAAGGCCCGAGTGCTCATGCACCTGGTGCAGCTTGTGATCGCGCCCGAATGCCGTGGCACCGCCGAACTCCACCAGCTGCCGCAACACCCCGAGCTGTGTGGCCACCGGATCCAGCGCGCGGCGCATCACCGCCTTGGTGACGAACCGGGCGTAGGGCTTGGCGAGGGTGGACTTGAGGCTCATGGGCAGGGGCATGGGCAGGGGCGGGGGACGCAACATGGTTGCTCCTGCACCTGGTCCTGCTCCTTGGTTCTCACTTGAACACCATGTAAGCCTGCGGGTCGATCGGCTCACCGTTGAGCCAGAGCTCGAAATGCAGGTGTGGCCCGGTGGTCAGTTCGCCGCTGTCGCCTACGATCGCGATGGCCTCACCGGCTTTCACCTTGTCGCCGACCTTCTTCAGCAGCACGCTGTTGTGCTTGTACACGCTCACCAGGTCGTTGCGGTGCTGCACCTGAAGCACGTGGCCTCCATCGCTGGTCCAGCTGGCCAACACAACGGTGCCATCCAATGTAGCTTTCACGGCCTCATCCTTCTTGGTCACAATGTCGATGCCGAAGTGCCCGTCCTTGCGCTCGAAGTTGCTGGTGACCAGGCCACGGATCGGGGGGAAGAAGATGATCCCGGCCAGATCGCGACCAGCGCCGGGCTTGGCTTCACCGCTCACCGTGTAGGCCTCCTCTTGCCGAATGCGTTCGCGCAGCGCACTGTCCACCACACCGGGCGCGAGGTCCGCAGGGGTGGGTGCCTGGGTGATGGGTCGGAAGAGCGTGGCACTGTCCGCTGGCGCCTCGCCCCGCAGCACCCGTCGCAGGTTCGCGATGTAGAGGTCCCGGTCATCCAGTGCCGCTTGCAAGCTGTCGGCCATGATGGCACCCCGATAAGCGTTGTACTTCATGCCCTGGTCGGTGTAGCCTGGGATATAACGCTTCAGGGGGGTGAACACGATCAGTGCGCTGACGAACAGGCCATGCAGGGTGAACAGGCCCAGGAACAGCAGCCCTACGTTCAACCGGGACAACCTTATGCTGAAGCGCTCCTCGAAGGTGCGGTCGTTGATCAGCAGCAGGCGGTACTTGCTCTTGAGCTTCTTCAGCACCTGCCTCTTCCTGCGCACCTGTGGCTCCGCCATAGCGGCAAATATCGCCCTCACCCGCCCAGGTACGTACATCCTGCGCCAACCATCGCGAACAAGACCGGGCCGGTCCGGCCGGATGAAATAACTTCGCCCGTTCGTAGTTATCCACACGCTGTTCATGAACGCGCGTTCCATCATCGGGTTCACTTGGAAGGCAGGGCTGTTAAGCCTTGTGCTGGCCGCGTGCTCCACGGAGAAGGACGCTTTCCTGAACCGCACCTTCCACCGGCTGAACGCCCGCGACAACGGCTGGTTCAACGCCAACGAGAAGCTCAAGGAGAAGGTCGCGGAACTGGAGAAGTCGTACGTGGACGACTACGACCAGGTGCTGCCCATCTACATCCTTGGCACGCCGGAGCAGGCGAAAGGCCTTGTGCCCGACATGGAGAAGTGCATCGAGAAGTGCGCCACCGTGATCGACCGGCATAGCATGGACATCGCTGGCAAGGAGGAGAACACGTGGATCGACGATGCCTACTTCGTGATCGGCAAGTGCAACTTCTACAAGCGGAGCTACTTCGATGCCGAACGCACCTTCGACTACGTGGGCCGCAAGTTCAAGGGGCAGGACCGCCAACTGGAGGCCAAGTTATGGATGGCCCGCACCGCCATTCAGGTGGAGCAATACGCCAAGGCCCAGAGCGTGCTGGACGAGGTGAAGAACTTCAAGGAGATGCCCAAGGGCTTTCCGCAGGACCACCTCAGTGCCATACAGGCCGACCTGGACCTGCACCGAGGCAAGGTGGACGATGCCATCGTGAGCTTGGAGCGCGCCGTGTCCATCGCAGAAAAGAAGAAGGACAAGGTGCGCTGGGCCTTCATTCTGGCGCAGCTGTACGAAGTGAAGGGGCAGGAGGACAAGGCGATCGCCCAGTTCCGCGAAGTGGCGCGCATGAACCCACCCTACGAGATGGGCTTCCACGCGCAGATCTTCGAGGCCCTCAGCTTCGACCGCGGCAGCAGTGACGCACTCCGCAAGCGCCTGAAGCGCATGTTGCGCGACGATAAGCACATCGATCACTTCGACATGATCCACTACGCCTTGGCGGACCTGGACCTGAAGGAGAACAAGGATAGCTCTGCCATCGCCCACCTGAAGACCAGCACCAGCGTAAGCACCACGGATACGCGGCAGAAGATGAAGGGCTTCATGCGCCTGGCCGATATTTATTTCGACGACCGCCAATACCCCTCAGCGCAGCTCTACTACGACAGCACCGCCAGCCTGATCAGTGAAGATCACAAGCGGTACGAGGAAGTGAAGACACGTGCCGAAGTGCTCGGGGAACTGGTGGAACAACTGGCCATCATCGCCCGCGAGGACAGCCTGCAGGAATTCGCAGGGCTCGACGAGGACGAGCAGCAGAAGCGCATCCGCAAACTGATCCGCGAGCGCGAACGCCTGGAGGAGGAGAAGGTGGCGCAAGAGGCCGAGGCCCGGGAGCTCGCCGCCAACCCTGTGGCCCCAGCACCGAAACCTGGCAGCAGCAGCCCGGGCGACAAGGGCAGCTGGTATTTCTACAACCCCCAGCAGGTGGCCCGTGGCCAAGCGGAGTTCAAGAAGAAATGGGGTGCCCGCAAGCTGGAGGATGGCTGGCGGCGGAAGGACAAGGGAGGCAGCGCCATAGCGCAAGAAGGCGATGAAGGTGACGGCAAGGAAGATGTCGCCAATGGCACGGAGGCCACCAAGGAAGGCGATCCACCTTGGAAGGATCCGGCAAACTACCTCAAGGGCCTGCCGACCGATTCAGCAGCGATGGATGCGTCCAACGCGTTGATCTGCTCCGCCCTCTACATCAGCGGAACCATTTATAAGGAGAAGCTGCGCGATGTGGACAACGCCATCGAGAGCTTTGAGGTGTTGAACGGCCGCTTTGAGGAGTGTCGCTACACCCCTGAAGCCCACTACCAGCTCTACCGCATCTACTTGGAAAAGGAGAAGACCGGGAACTTCTTCGACCTGGAAGGCAAAGGCTCGGCCTACTATGCCAACATCATCACCGAACGTTGGCCTGACAGTGAGTTCGCCCGCCTGGTGAAGCATCCGGACCAGTTGATGGCCGATGAGAAGCACAAGCAGATCGAACAGGCGGAATACGAGCAGGTGTACCGTGAATACCGGAACGGCAACCACTTGATGGTGATCGCGGCCTGCAACACGGTGATCGCCAACGAACCCAACAACCACCTGCTGCCCAAGTACTACC
>ERZ724517.1269-NODE-1269-length-14144-cov-4.420754_pt1 | contig 14144 bp, 9 predicted proteins | sample MGYA00376050_ERZ724517 | MGnify/ENA primary metagenome ERZ724517 (study PRJEB28724, sample SAMN07190886) | activated sludge metagenome | isolation source: activated sludge of sewage treatment plant in Hong Hong | place: USA: Christiansburg, Virginia | collected... | reverse complement strand
TTAGCCGCTTGAATTACTGCAGGATGTGACGAAAGTCCGAGATAATTATTGGCACAAAAATTCAAAACCGTTTCTCCATTAACAGTAATTTCCGCTCCTTGTGGCGAAGTTATGATTCTTTCCCTCTTGAAAATGCCAGTATCTTCAATAGTTTGAAGTTCTTCTTGCAGATATTCTTTTATTTTTCCGTACATATTTTTGTTTATAATGTTTAAATGCAATTTTTTACAAATTTACCACATTGATTTGTTCTCCTATATATATGAGTGATTTTTTTACAACTTTGTAACCCATTAATTCAATGGCATTTTGGTAATTTTCCAATTGCAATTGATACTTTGGATTATGCAATCCCGTTTTATAATCCAATAAAAAAACATCCTTGTTTTTAGTCAAAACCATTCGGTCTGGTTTGATGGTTTTGCCTTCTTTTTGAATAATTGTTTGCTCATTTAACACTTCATTTCCTTCTTCAAAACAAATCGAAAGCTCGGTATGATTCACAATTTCCTGAATGGTTTTGAAAACCATATATTTTTGAATAAAAGTAATTAATCCACTTTCAACAGCTTTTGTAATAGCCAAATCAACATCATTCTTGGTTTTTACAAAAGACAAAATCTCGTGAACCACATTTCCGTATTCTATGGCTTCCTGCTGATGCGTTCCCCACATTACCGATTCTCTTTGGGCAATTTTGATATTTTTTGGATTCAAAACTTCGCCAACGGATCGAATCAGTTGCACATCATCGGTTTTATCACTTTCAGCAGACAATTTTGTTGGATTTCCAAATTCGTATTCGAATTTTTCTTCGTCGAATTCTCCTTTGTTATTCAAATAATTAACAAAAAAAGTGGACATATTATTCTTTCTTACAACGCCTTTGGAATCTAAATTCATATCCGAAATCACGTACAATTGTTCTTCCGCACGAGTTAAAGCCACATACAACACATTCACATTATCCAATAATTCTTCCTGTGATTTTTGAACGTAAACCGTTTTTGCCGCTACTCCAAAACCTTCCACGGCTTTACTATTATCAACCAAAACTTTGGGCAACCCAAAATCATCTACTTCAGTATCAATCCATAATTTGTTTTTGGGGCTTCGGCTATAATCTTCATCGGCGAAAGGCATAATCACCACAGGAAATTCCAATCCTTTCGATTTGTGAATGGTCATAATTCGAACCGCATTTTTTCCTTCTGGCGATGGAATGCTGAATTTCTCTGCATTTTTGTCCCAGAAATTCAAAAAATCTGAAATTCCGGCTTGGTTTCGAATGTCCCTTTCCAAAACGATGTCCAGGAAATATTGAATATAGGCATTCCCGTTTTGGGAACGAAGAAATTTACTTATTATCGTTTCCACCGATTCATAAAGCGATTTTTTTCGAATGTCTTGAAAAGAAAGCGAAATATCAAAATTTGTTAGCCATTTTTCAAATTCAACTTCCTGCTTTTTATCCATTCCTTGTGCGATAAAATCGTGAACGGGAAATTGATCCTGAATGTTATCGGCAACATAATGAAGGAAATGTGCTTTGGCTTCTAAATCGGAACTGTTTTTTAAATATTTTAATAAATGAATAATGAATCGAACTTCAGTTGCGTTTTGAATCATCAGAGTTTCGGATGATAAAAGTGGAACTCCTTGTTCGGTCAAATAATTGGCAACTTCAATTCCGTGACTGCGTTTTCGGGTCAGAATTACAATGTCTTTGAGTTCAAAACCTTGCTTTTGTACTTTTTGAATGGTGTTTAAAGTGGCCAATAAATACAATCCGGTTTTATCTAATGCTTCGTCGTCTTCGCTTTCTTCAATTTTTGGAATGAAGGAAATATTGACATAACCGCCCGTTTTGCTGTTAATTTTTTGATGGCTGTGATTTTGGTACAAATCTTTGTAATCTTCGTGTTCAAATTCATTAGACAACAATTGAAAAAAATCGTTGTTAAATTCAATTATTTGCGAATAAGAACGGTAATTTTTGTCTAAATGTTCTAAAACCTTCTCAGGATTATTGAACGGATTATGGTCTTTGCTCAACTCAATAAACTGCTCAGCTTTTCCACCACGCCATCGGTAAATGGATTGTTTTGGATCGCCCACAATCATCAAGGTTCCTTTTTCGCCGTCAATTTCACTGGAGGTAGCGTTATCAATTAACGGAATCAGATTTTGCCATTGCATTTCGGAAGTATCCTGGAATTCGTCAATAAAAAAATGACGATATCGCTCACCCAATCTTTCATATATAAAAGGTGCTGGCTGGTTTTGAATTTCACGATGAATAATGGCGTTGAATTCCGAAATAGAAAGCACGTTTTGTTCTTCCTGAATCTTGGCCAATTCATTGCTGACGGTATTCAACAACGACAATGGCGTGATGTTTTTCAGAAAGGCTTTGTAGTAATCCCGCTTTTCAAAATTCTTGTAAACAGTGTCGAGAATTTGCAACAATTCGGGAACAATATTTTCAATCAAAGCGCCGTCTTTAGCAGTTTTATTGATTTTTATATCTTCAGATTCGTGGTAGGTTTTGTTTTTCGGGTTGAATTTCCCATCCACAATACTTTGCAAATGTTTTGGAAAATAAGACCCTGAAAATGATTTCAAATCAATTCCATTTTTTTCGATAAGCTGTAAAGCACTTTCGGCAAATTCCGTATTTTCCTTTTCCAAAACGCTACAAGTTTCGGCGAGTTTGTCTTTTATCTCGACAAATTCGGCAATGGTTTTTTCTTGAAAATGGGTAATTTCATTTCGATTATTCTCATTGAGAACCAAACGTCCGGTTTCGAGAATTTCGCGTGAAATATCCCAAGATTTGTCGTCATCGGTTTTTTCCATCGTGAAATCGATGAGTAATTTGGTCAAGGTTTCGTCTTCTCCAGCTTGCGCAATGATGGCATCAACGGCTTCAATAAGCAAGTTTTCGGTATCCAAAGTCACTTCAAAAGTCATTGGCAAACCTAAATCGTGCGCAAAAGCTCGAATGACTTTGTGCGTGAATTTATCGATGGTAGAAATATCAAAAGCAGCATAATTATGAATAATATGCTTGATGATTTGCTGTGATTTGGTTTTGATTTGGAAGATGGAAAGCTCCGTATCTTTTGCTAAATCCTGCATTAAATCCTGTGCTTTTTGGCTAGGTTCGTCTTTGGCAAATTCGGATAAATTACCAACGATTCTACTTTTCATTTCGTGAACCGCTTTATTGGTAAACGTAATGGCGAGAATGTTGCGATACGCATCATTTTTATTGGCAACAAGAATGATTTTCAGGTATTCTTTGACTAGTGCATAGGTTTTTCCAGAACCTGCCGATGCGTCGTATATGGAGAATGATGGTCTTTGCATTTTGATTTTTTATTAATCAAGATTAAAAGTAGTACAAAGATTTCTAACTTTCTATAGTTTTTAAATCTTAATCATTAAAACCAATAATTTCAACAAAAAAACCTTTGACTATGAAGCCAAAGGTTTTTCAAAATATTGGAACAAAACCATTTTTTACTTTTCGTACATTTCAATGGTCTTCAACAATTCTGCTGAAAATTTAAAAATATCGTCTAATGTTTCTATTTCATTTTTTGCTTCTTTCTTGTTTTCATCGAACAATCCTATGAATTTTTTTCCTCCATTTAGATATAATCGGCAAACAGCTTTTCGATTATTGTCATCTAAGAAAATGGCAAAATAAGATTGTGCATCTCGATAAGTCACTCTTGTTGCTGGAATTTTTTGTCGCAAAATAGTTTTCACTATTAAAAATCCTTCAAGTTCTTCTTCGGTTGTATTTACTTTGCTAATATCTTCCAGATTTTGTTCGGATGAAATTTCGCTTGAACTTTCGAGTTTATTTTTCTCGTCTTCTTTGGATAAAGCATTTTTCAATCTTTCGGTGATTAAATCACTGATGTATTGCTGAATGGATTTTTTGGTCAATTCCGTGAATTGTTCCAAAACTCTTGCAGTTACAACACTTGGATAAACTTGTTTAGCAAAATGTTTTACAAATTCTGGAGTTGGTTCTGTAAGTTCTTTGTTTAGCAAGTGCTTGAGTTCGTTCATAAATTTCATTTCACTGGCGGTATTTACAATACTTTCGGCATCGAAATTGGCTTTGTGAAATTTTTTCAATTCATCAATTTGGTTGTCTTTAATTTCGGTAATATTAAATTCTAAAAATGGTTTTTCGTCCATTTTATTAAGCATCACTAAATCAGAATAAAATCGATATACAATTCCGTTTGTCAACAAACCGAACTTTGCTTTTGAAACGTGAAAATATCTCAAAAGCTGTCCATCGTGAATGTTCAAGTTTTGTCTCCAATCTTTACATTCAACAAGAATTGTTGGATTTCCATCTTTGAAAATGGCATAATCAATTTTCTCTCCTTTTTTAATTCCAATATCTGCAACAAATTCAGGAACAACTTCCAATGGATTAAAAACATCATACCCTAAACTTTGTAAAAAAGGCATAATGAACGCATTTTTGGTTGCTTCTTCGGTTTGAATGTTCTCTTTGTGTTTTGTTCGGTCAGCAATTAATTTAAGTTGGTCTTTTAAATCCATAATTTATTTTTTAGTTTGTTATTTATTAGTCTTTTTAGTTTGCTTTTATGTTAAATACATTCAAATCTATAAAGGAAAAACAACACTCTTTTACGGTTTTCCTCATTTGGGCAAAATAATTTTATAGTTATCATTTACGATAACCGCATTAAACAAATATATAACAAATTTTGACTTATCGTAAATGATAATTAAAGTTTGGAAGAATCAATACAAATACAAGTTGGCAAACGAATTCAGAAAATCCGAAAAGAGAAAAATATTTCTCAACAGGATTTGGCTGCCAAATGTAATTTTGAGAAAAGTAATATGTCCAGATTAGAAGCTGGAAGAGCAAATGCAACCCTTTCAACTTTGGAAATAGTGTCAAAAGCCTTAGAAATAAACTTAATCGAATTATTCAAGTTTAACGATTAGTATAAATTTGACATCTTTCAAAAAGTTGTCAAATCTTTAGAAAACCTAATTTTCTTCTTATTCCGAATGCCCTAGCCCTGATGGAAGCGGCATCGTTTGTTGCCGGTGTTCGGCAACAAAGATATAGAGTACAGCAGGAAATAGCTCCTCACTTCGACAAGCTCAGTGTGACACAAATCGTACTATCAATTAATTTAATAAAACTATAACGAAATAGAATTACCAATTCCAAAGTTAATTGTTTAATTTTGAATAAAATATTTATAAACCAATAAACAACAATAATTATGGCTTTTGAATTACCACAATTACCTTATGCGTATGATGCGTTAGAACCTCATATTGATGCGCGCACGATGGAAATCCATCACACGAAACATCATAATGCTTATATTACCAACGTGAATGCTGCTATCGCAGGAACGGATTTGGAAGGTAAAAGCATTGAAGATATTTTGAAAAATTTGGATATGAAAAATATGCCTGTTCGTAACAACGGCGGTGGACATTTTAATCACAGTTTGTTTTGGACAATAATGTCTCCAAACGGTGGCGGATTGCCAACAGGCGAATTAGCATCGGCTATTGATAGTGCTTTTGGTTCTTTTGATACTTTTAAAGCTGCTTTTGCCAAAGCTGGAGCTACTCAATTTGGTTCAGGATGGGCTTGGCTGTGTGTGAAAGACGGAAAACTAGAAGTTTGTGGAACGCCAAATCAAGACAATACTTTGATGCCAGGTGTAGGTTGTGGTGGAACACCAATCTTAGGAATGGATGTTTGGGAACACGCTTACTACTTGAACTATCAAAACAGAAGACCAGATTATATTGAAGCTTTCTTTAATGTAATTAACTGGGATGAAGTTTCTAAAAGATATGCTGCTGCGAAATAATCTTTTTAATTCCAAGATTTGGAATTAACAAAAAGGCAAGAAGAAAGAAATACTCTATTCTCTTGCCTTTTATTATTTATTGTGGGTTTTTGTTTGAAAAAAAATCCTAATGTTGATGATGAAATGCTTTTTTGTTGAAAACAATCAAAATCCCAACGCCTGTTGAAATTGCAGCATCGGCAATGTTGAAAATCGCATTGAAGAATTTGAAATGTTGTCCACCAATAACTGGCATCCATTCCGGCCAATTTCCTTCGAATAATGGAAAGTACAACATATCGACCACTTTGCCGTGAAACCAAGTTCCATAAGGTTTGTCTGTGAATAAAGTAGCCAAATGTCCGTAACTGTCATCGAAAATTACGCCGTAAAAAACAGAGTCGATGATATTGCCAAAAGCTCCTGCGAGAATTAGAGAAATTGCCACAATCAAATAATTTGAACTGTGTTTTTTTTCGACTGAATCCCAAAGCCAATACCCAATTCCTGTAACAGCAACGAGACGAAAAACAGTAAGAAACAATTTTCCATAAGTGCCTGGAATTACCGTTCCCCAAGCCATTCCTTCGTTTTCTATCAATAGAATTTTGAACCAACTAGTAACGTCAATTTGCCCGATTTCGCCGTAAATAAAATTAGTTTTGATGTAAATTTTTGAAAGTTGATCTACCAATAAGATGATAAAAACGATCAGATAAGCTTTTCGTAAAGACATTTTGTGAATTTTAATGGCGCAAAAATAGGTAAATTCTAAAAATTAAATTCCAAATCCCAATAATTTAATAAGTTATTGTTGGAATTTGGAATTTTAATATCGAAATCTCGATTGTTTATCGTTGCAAATTTTTTGCTTCGATGCTCATTGTTGCGTGAGGAACAATCAATAATCTTTCTTTGCTGATTAGTTTACCTGTTACTTTACAAGTTCCGTATGTTTTGTTTTCTACACGGAAAAGTGCGTTTTTCAAGTCACGGATGAACTTCTCCTGACGGATAGCTAACTGTGAATTCGCTTCTTTCGACATGGTTTCGCTACCTTCTTCAAAGGCTTTGAACGTAGGCGAAGTATCGTCGGTTCCGTTATTTAAATCGTTCATATAAGCACTTTTTATCAAGTCTAAATCGGCTTGTGCTTTGTGTATTTTTTTCATAATAAGCTCTTTAAACTCAGCTAAATCAGCGTCTGAGTATCTTGCAATTTCATCTATCATTTTCTAATTATTTTGTAATTGATATTTTTGTTTTTATCTCGTCGAATTCTATTTCTGTTCCGTTGTCTATATTTTCTTCAAAAACCAATGTTTCTGTTAATGTTTCTGATTTAATATAGGCTTCGTTTGCTTTTACAGCATTTTCTAATTGCTTCGCCTGTTCGCTTTGGCTCGGGTCTGAATTTTTTTGCAAATGTACTTTAATTTTATCAGTAACCTCAAAACCAGAATCTTTTCTTATATTCTGAATCCTGTTTACTAATTCTCTGGCAATTCCTTCTTGTTTTAATTCGTCCGAAATGGTTATATCAAGTGCCACCGTTATTCCGTTTGAATTGGCAACCAACCAACCCTCAATATCTTGCGAAGAAATCTCCACTTCTTCTAATGATAAAATTATACTATTTCCCGAAATAACAATACTTAGGCTTCCTTCCTTGTCCAATTGATTGATTTGAGCTGCCGAAAAACCATGTATCTCTTTGGCAATCAATCCCATATCTTTTCCAAATCGTGGTCCAAGAGCCTTGAAATTGGGTTTAATTTGCTTTACCAAAATCCCCGAAGCATCGTCCAAAAGCACGATTTCTTTCACATTTACTTCCGCTTTTATCAGGTCAGAAACTGCTTCAACTTCAGCTCTAAAACCTGCGTCAAGCACCGGAATCATTACCTTTTGCAACGGTTGACGCACCTTAATCATCTCCTTTTTTCGAAGGGATAAAACGAGTGACGAAATGGTTTGTGCCTTCATCATTTTGCTCTCCAACAATTTATCAACAAAGTTTCCAACATATTTTGGAAATTCGGCCAAATGTACAGAGTCAAATTTTTCCGATTGTGTAGCCAATGTTAAATCTCTGTAAAGCTTGTCCATAAAGAACGGAGCGATTGGCGCACCGAGTTTACTAATGGTTAACAAGCAAGTATATAAAGTTTGGTAAGCTGCAATTTTATCTTGTGCATAGTCGCCTTTCCAAAAACGACGACGACACAAACGAACGTACCAGTTACTTAAATTTTCCTGTACAAATTCCGAAATTGCGCGAGCCGCTTTTGTTGGTTCATAATCGGCGTAAGCCTCATCAACCACTTTTACCAAAGTATTCAATTCTGAAATAATCCAACGGTCGATTTCAGGTCTTTCGTTCATTGGAACTTCGGCTTCGGCATAGCTGAAATTATCAAGATTAGCATACAACGCAAAGAAAGAATACGTGTTGTACAATGTTCCGAAGAATTTACGACGAACCTCGGCAATTCCTTCCAAGTCAAACTTCAAATTGTCCCACGGATTCGCATTCGAAATCATATACCAACGCGTGGCATCAGGCCCATATTCATTCAATGTATCGAATGGATCGGCGGCATTTCCTAGACGTTTGGACATTTTTTGTCCGTTTTTGTCCAAAACCAAACCGTTTGAAACTACGTTTTTATAAGCTACTTTATCAAAAACCAAAGTGGCGATAGCGTGCAAAGTATAGAACCAACCACGAGTTTGATCGACACCTTCGGCAATGAAATCAGCAGGGAAATCTTTGTTTTCGTCAATTTTATCTTTGTTTTCAAAAGGATAATGCCATTGCGCATAAGGCATTGAACCCGAATCAAACCAAACGTCAATCAAATCGGATTCACGTTTCATTGGTTTTCCAGAAGCAGAAACTAAAGTGATTTCATCAACTACATTTTTGTGCAAGTCAACCAAATCATAGTTTGCTTCGTCCATATTTCCAATTTCAAAACCTTTGAAAGGATTTTCTTTTTGGAAACCTGCCGCGATAGATTTTTCGATTTCGTTGTATAATTCTTCAACCGAACCAATCAGCATTTCTTCTGTTCCTTCTTCGTTTCTCCAAATTGGCAATGGAATTCCCCAAAAACGAGAGCGCGACAAGTTCCAATCATTGGCATTTTTCAACCAATTCCCAAAACGACCTTCTCCAGTTGCTTTTGGTTTCCAATTGATAGTTTCGTTCAATTCGAACATTCTGTCTCGAACTTCCGTGATTTTGATAAACCAGGAATCCAATGGATAATATAAAATTGGCGTGTCCGTTCTCCAGCAATGTGGGTAACTGTGCACGTATTTCTCTACTTTGAAAGCTTTATTTTCTTCTTTTAACTGAATGGCAATTTCCACATCGGCAGAACGTTCCGGAGCATCGTTATCGGTGTAATATTCGTTTTTAACGTATTTTCCAGAATAACTTGCTAAACCGTCAATGAATTTTCCTTGCAAGTTTACCAATGGAACTGGGTTTCCGTTTTCGTCCAAAACCAACATTGGCGGAACTTCAGGAACAGCTTCTTTGGCCACTTTAGCATCATCAGCACCAAATGTTGGCGCGGTATGCACAATTCCTGTTCCGTCTTCGGTGGTAACAAAATCTCCTGAAATTACTCGGAAAGCGTTTTCTGGATTTTGGTATGGCAATACCATCGGCATTAATTGTTCGTAACGAATTCCAACTAAATCAGCTCCTTTACATTCGGCTAGGATTTGATATGGGATTTTCTTGTCTCCTTCTTTGAAATTTTCGAAATCGGAAGCTTCAGTACTTGCGAAAAATCCTTTCGAAAATTGTTTTCCAACCAAGTTTTTTGCCAAAACCACATTCGAAGGTAAAAAAGTATATTGATTGAAAGTTTTAACCAACACATAATCGATTTTTGGGCCAACAGTCAATGCTGTATTCGAAGGCAAAGTCCAAGGTGTTGTCGTCCAAGCCAAGATATGAATGTCTCCAAATCCTTGAAGAAATGAAGGTAAAGTTTCGTTTAAAGCTTTGAATTGGGCAACAATCGTTGTATCGGTTACATCTCTATAACTTCCTGGCTGGTTTACTTCGTGTGAAGATAATCCTGTTCCCGCTTTTGGCGAATACGGCTGAATGGTGTAGCCTTTGTACATCAAATCCTTGTTGTAGATTTGTTTCAAAATCCACCAAACGGTTTCCATATACTTGGATTTGTAGGTCACGTATGGATCTTCCATATCGACCCAATAGCCCATTTTTTCAGTCAAATCGTTCCATACGTCGGTGTAACGCATTACTGTTTTTTTACAAGCTTCGTTGTATTCGGCTACGGAAATGGTTTTTCCAATGTCTTCTTTGGTAATTCCCAATGAGGCTTCGGTACCTAACTCCACAGGCAAACCGTGAGTATCCCAGCCCGCTTTACGCTTAACTTGGAATCCTTTTTGAGTTTTATAACGACAAAATATATCTTTAATCGCACGCGCCATCACGTGGTGAATTCCCGGCAGTCCATTGGCCGAAGGTGGTCCTTCAAAAAACACGAATGGTGGGTTGCCTTCACGAGTGGTTACACTCTTCTCGAATATGTTTTCTTTTTTCCAAAAATCAAGTACTTCAGATGCAACTGTAGGCAAGTTAAGTCCTTTGTATTCAGTAAATTTTGTGCTCATTTTATCCTTTTCTTTAATCGCGGTGCGAAAGTAAGAAATTGTTATGAATTATGTGTTATTAGTGATGAGTTTTTGTTTACCGCAAAGACACGATGATTTACGATGATTCTAAAGTGATTCGATTTTTAAAAGAGGAGCTATTTCGACACAAATTTCACAAATTTACACAAATTAATCTGTGTGAATTTGTGAAATCTGTGTCAGAAACACATTAAATCTTTGTGTCTTTCCGGTTATTTCTTCAAGAAAAAACTTCTTTCAGAACGTCCAAAGATTTTGGTTTTCGGAAACCATCGAGATGAAAAGTATAGTAATCAATCAGGATTTTCAAGAGAATTTGCCTTTCGATGACGTGGAATATTTTTTGGTCATTGTCGAATTTTAGATTGATGAGTTTTTTGAAGAGATTGGTTTCGTGTTCCGTGAGTGAACCGATGCCGTGAAATGGAGTAAAAACACCCTCGTTGGCGTCGAAAAAAGGGAATTCCACTTCGGAAATGTCGGGATAGAAACCAAGATATTTTGTTATTTCAAGCATTAGAATTAAATGAAAATTAGCGGTTTCGTCGTGATTGTCGAGCCAATGCAAAGCAGTTTCCAAAAAGGCAAAAAGGTGTTCGTTTTTCTCTTCTTCGTGAATGGAATGGTGCAATATTTCGGAAATGAACATCACAATCGTACTCTTGAAAATATCAGAATGAATGGATTGAAATGGAGTAGCAATTTTGATTTCCTTGAAGTTTTCTAAAGTGCCTTTATTTTTGTGAACAGCTTCAATTTCGAGAATGGTCAGCGGCTGGAAATAGGCGATTTTTTGGTTTGATTTTCGAGAGGAAAAAGCGTCACGCACAAAGTAGGTTTTTAGACCATTAGATTCCGTAAAACATTTTACAATCAAGCTTTTCTCTTGGTATTTGAGAGAAGAAATGACGATGGCTTTGGTTTTGACTAGCAATTTGAGGCTTTTTGAGTTATATTTTTCGACTTAGATAACATCCCTAAAACAGCAAATACTATCAATATTCCTTGAAAAGGCATCATATATCGGGAACAATTTACAGGACCAGAAACCAAAATATAATAACCAAATAAAACAATGAAATAATAAATATTTAAGGTCAATTTATTGAAAAATAAATATTTTAAAAAATAAAACCATTTGATACAGTTTGTCAAAAAAATTGGAATTAAAAACAAATAAACAAATACAAATTTATTTTTAAATGCATCCCAAATAGGTTTGTCATTGTTTAATATTTCCAAAAAACCTTGCCTTCCAGTTTCTCTTTCAAAAAAGGTCATTAAATCAAACCTTCCGGGATCGACTATCCCTCTGACTGCGGTATAAAAATGATAAAAGGAGTATTGAAAAAAGTTTTTCTTTATTTCGTTGGTTGCAATTTGTTTGAGATAAATATTTTGTTCTTTAAAACTTTTTCCCACATATTTTTCATCACTATAAACAGAGTTCAACCACAACTCAGCTTGTTCTTTGGAATGGGTTGAAGACTTGAAATAATACAAATTATAATCTATTAAATTAGCGTTTTCAATGGATGAGAAATGTTTATAACCCGTCACATTTTTATTATAATTCAAATACAATTGCAGACAAATTATGGGTAAAAACAGCCAAAAACTAAACCGCTTATTTTTTATCATATAAACCAAAAAGAAGATGAAATTTATATAGATAAACGGATAAAAAATGGGCTTTGTAAAGGCTAATAAAACGGTGATTATTTGAATGTAGGCAAAATTACTTTTGGTCCATTTTTGCGAAAGAAACCAAAAAAGCATTGTTAGAAACAACATTACTAACCATTCTGACATTATCAATTGGGCATAGATAAAAATTGATGGCGTAAACAAAAAAAGAGCTAACAACTTGTTAGTCAGTTGAATATTATACTGTTTTATTATTTTAAATAATAAAACAGTATTGAAAAGACTCAAAATAGTTTGAAAAACAATTACAATCAAAGGATTCAAATCGACGAAAAAAGACAAGAAAAAAGGATACAAAAAAGGCCTTCTTGTAAATAATTCTGAATGGTTTGAAGACTCAAAATAAGTGAAATTTCGAATTGCTTTTGCAACTTCAAAATATTCGTAAGAATCAGTCAGAAAATAAATATTAGAAACCATTCTTGCCATAAAAAACACGAAATACAAAACACTAATTATTAGAAATAATCTTTTTTCGCGTTTAGTAAAATCATTTTTTGAAAATAGCATTGGTTTTATTTTTGTTCGTGATATTCCTCTTCCGTGTTTATAGACCAAATATTAGATTTATCGGCATGGTTGTTTATTATGTTTTGAACAGCTTGCATCGCTGTGAGCATAGAATGGTCTTGATTGTTGTATTTATGCATTCCGTTTCTTCCTACCAAGAAAAGATTTTCGATAGTATCAGTGAAGTTTCGGATTTGATTGAACTCTGAATAACTACCAAAATAAGCTGGATACGTTTTTGGAACTTTAATCACTTTGGCATCCAAAACATTTTCGACTGAATTTATAAAACCCAATTGTATCATTTCCTCGCTAGCAAATTCTATCATTTTGGATTCAGAAAAATGCCAAACCTCATCGGTTTCGTTGCAAAAATACTCTAATCCAACCCAAATTTTATTGTTGTCATTGACCATAAATGGACTCCAATTATTGAATACTTGAAGTCTTCCAACTTTTACATAAGATTCTTGAATATAGATCCAATTATCCTCCAGTTTAAAATTGATTTTATCTAAAAGCAAGCCAACGGTAACAAAATCTCGATACATTAAACCGCTTGCTACTTCTTTTACTTTTGTTGGAACAGGGCAACTCAAATCCTTTATTAATTCTTGTATTGGCATTGTAGAAATGCAGTAATCACAAGCTATTGTTTCTTTTTCTTTAGTAAACCTATTTTCTACAATTACACTACTGACCTTGTTATTCTCTACATTTATGGCAACTATTTTGCTGTTTTGTTTTAAAATTGCACTTTCTTTTTTTATTTTTTTTTCGACAGTTTCCCACATTTGTCCTGGCCCAAATTTTGGATACAAAAAATATTCTATCAAAGAAGTTTCTGTGTTTTTTTGACTTATGTCGTTTTTGCTGTTTTTAAAAATATTTTTGACTGCATTGGTTAGCGTTTTAGTAACAGACAGTCCTTTTATTCGTTGTGCTCCCCATTCCGAACTAATTTCAGAACAAGGAACTCCCCAAACTTTTTCGGTATAATCTCTGAAAAACGTTTTATACAATCTGCTGCCAAACCTATTGATAAAAAAATGTTCTAGTGTAATTTGTTTTTTAATGGGAAAGAAAACGGCTTTGGCATAACTCAAACCTATTAAAAAAGTATTGAAAAAACCAAGATTTAAAATGGTTTGAAAGGACAAACTAATTGGATAATCAAAAAATTTCTTGTTGAAAAAAATTCTGGATTTTCTTTTTCTAACTAGTAATATATTGTCGTCTTTGAATGAAATGTTTTGGTCTTCAATTTCAATTCTTTTTGATTTATTTTGAGATGATATTTGAACTGAAGTGTCATCTGAATATATGGGCAGAATTTCTTGCCACCAATCCATTACA
>ERZ724517.1268-NODE-1268-length-14147-cov-5.312163_pt1 | contig 14147 bp, 12 predicted proteins | sample MGYA00376050_ERZ724517 | MGnify/ENA primary metagenome ERZ724517 (study PRJEB28724, sample SAMN07190886) | activated sludge metagenome | isolation source: activated sludge of sewage treatment plant in Hong Hong | place: USA: Christiansburg, Virginia | collected... | reverse complement strand
CGCCGCATCGAACAGCATTTGGGCACCAAGCTGACCGAGCTGAGCATGGTTCCAGCGCGCCAGCGCCTCGACGCCGACGATCCGGTCTGATTGGGCATCATATTGCGGCTGAAACACCACACCGATCTCGCCCCGGTCGAGCGCAAGGCGAAGATCGGCATCCAGCTTGTCGAGATCAAGCCCCCGGCCCCGACGATCGGTGGTGCGCAGGCAGATATCGCCCGTGCCCGATCGCCGTGCGTCGGCAAGCGCTGCGCTCGCCCGGCGCAAAAGGCGTGCAGCATCGTCTGCCGCCAGCCCTTCGGCAATGCCGCACCGCGCCGTCAGGCGGATCTGGCTGTCTCCCGCAACGAAGGGCTTGGCCATATCCTGCACGATATGGCGCGCCAATAGCAGGGCGCGCTCGGCACCCCGCTCCTCCCCTTCGATATCGGAACGCAGCGCAATGAGAAATTCGGTTCCCGCCACCCGTGCGACGAGGTCTTCCCGCCCGTGCAGATCATGCCCAGCTTGCTGGATACGCCTCGCCACCCGTGCCAATATGGCGTCCCCGGCAATCTCGCCATAGGCGGCATTGACCGTGTCATACTGGCTGATCCCTATAAGCAGGCAAACTGGCGAAGCTCCCTGCGCCAGAGCATGTGTGAGCCAATCCAGCGCAGCACGCCGGTTAGCGAGGCCGGTCAGGTAATCCACTTCATGCGCGTGGGTCTGCTCTGCCAGATATTTGCCCTGACGATCACTATCCACCCGGGCTACCATTGCCAGACGACCCACCCATTCGCGCGCGCTTTCCACCACCGCGCGTAAATCATCTTCATCAAAGGGTGCCAACAGGCAGTGCGTCGCTCCCGCATCGATCCAGGACCGGATATTGCCCGCCCCGCTTCGATCCGCGACCACAATAAGCGCCCCACCCAGCGATTCCGCAACCGGGCCGAGCGCGGCAATCATTTTCGGGGCGTCTTTTGCATGGCGCACATCGACCAGCGCGATGCGTGCTGTATCGAGAAGGAATTTCCCTTCGGCACGATCGACGCGCGTTTCAAACGAGCAACGCCAACCCATCTGCATGGCCAACTCGCACAGCTCGTCATGACCGCCCGAAGACAGGATGAACAGGTTGGCAGAGTCGTGATCCATATGCGATTTGGCGCCCTTGGAAAGTTTTTCCCATGATATCCCCTGTTCAATAAACTGAACAGGTTACCTTTCTCTTTTCCACCCTGTCTTGCACACTGCCCTGCCTTGCCTTAACTGACATACATGCGACAGACGCCAGCATTAGAGAATTTTGAGAGCGTTCCAGCGCTAAAGGACGGGTTTGGTCGCTCCATCGACTATCTGCGCATTTCGGTAACGGATCGCTGCGACCTGCGGTGCCAGTATTGCATGGCGGAAAAGATGACCTTCCTGCCGCGTAAGGATGTATTGACGCTGGAGGAAATCGCGTTGCTCGCCGACCACTTCATCGCGCGCGGCATTCGCAAGATACGGTTGACCGGCGGCGAGCCGCTGGTCCGGCGCGATCTGCCCGATCTGGCCCACCGCATCGGAAGACATCTGGGCAAGGGACGTTTCGAGGAGCTGACGCTCACGACCAACGGGACGCGCCTTGCCGAACATGCCGAGGCGCTGGCCCGTGCCGGGATAAGCCGCATCAATGTCAGCCTCGACAGCCTCGACCCTGCAACATACACGCGACTGACCCGGGGCGGCGACATCAGCAAAGTTCTGGCAGGGCTGAAGGCGGCCCAAGCCAGCGGTATCGCGATCAAGATCAATATGGTCGCCCTGCGGGGCATCAACGAACGTGAATTTACCTCGATGCTGCAATGGTGCGCGGATCAGGGGCATGATCTCACCCTGATTGAGACGATGCCGCTCGGCTCTATCGAAGAGGATCGCACCGAACGCTATCTGCCGCTCAGTCATGCCGTCGAGGCCATCTCCCGCCACCATGTCCTTACCCCTGTCCAGCACAAGACCGGCGGCCCCGCTCGCTATCATGCCGTGGAGGGATTGGGTATAAAACTCGGGCTTATCACGCCGTTGAGCAATAATTTCTGTGCCGGGTGCAACCGGATGCGCCTGACCTGTGAGGGCAAGATGTTCATGTGCCTTGGTCGCGATGCGCACGTCGATTTTCGTGCTGCGCTGCGTGAAGGCGATGCGAACACCATCGACAAGGCGTTTAATCAGGCGCTGGCAGGCAAACCGCTGGCGCATGATTTCGCCATTGACGCAAAGCACACGGCACCGGCCGTTGCGCGACATATGAGTGTCACCGGCGGATGAACACGCAGCAACGGCGCGCGCTCATCTCTTCCGGAACGCCTTCAGCCCGGGCTGCAGAGGAACGACTGCGCGCCCATTATGAATTTGTGCCGCTTGAAGAAGCTGAACTGGTGATTGCGCTGGGTGGTGACGGATTCATGCTGCAAACGCTGCATCACATGCTGGAAACCGATTCCATAGCTCCGGTATTCGGCATCAACCTGGGCACTGTCGGTTTCCTGATGAACGAATGGCGACTGGAACGGCTGGACCAGAGGATCGAGGCTGCCAAACCCTTCAAGGTAAACCCGCTGCGGATGCAGGTAAAAACCGTAGGCGGCGAGACGGTTTCGTTGCCCGCCATCAACGAAGTCTCTTTGCTGCGCGAAACCCGCCAAACTGCACGAATCGAAGTGTTGGTCGACGGGCGGGTCGTATTACCCGAACTGGTATGCGACGGTGTGCTGGTGGCTACGCCAGCGGGGTCGACCGCCTATAACCTGTCGGCGCAGGGACCAATTCTGCCCCTCGGATCGGCGCTCATCGCTCTCACCCCCATCAGTCCCTTTCGGCCAAGACGCTGGCGCGGCGCAATTTTGCCCGAAAATACGCGTGTCAGCTTTAACATACTCGACCCGACCAAACGCCCGGTCAGCGCTGTTGGCGACCAACGCGAAGTCCGCGACGTAGCGCGCGTCGATGTCGCCATCGACCGGAGCACACCTCTGACACTGATGTTCGACCCGGAGCATACGCTCGACGACCGGATCGCGGCCGAACAATTTATCACCTGATGCCCCTTGCCATGCGGCAAACCCCGCTGCTATAGGCGCGGCCTGCCCGATGGCGGAAGGCTATTCCCCGATAGCTCAGCGGTAGAGCATTCGACTGTTAATCGAATGGCCGTAGGTTCGAATCCTACTCGGGGAGCCATTTCGGAACGAAGCTGCGAACGCCGTGCGCCGCAGTATCCACTCCAGGCTTCGCTCCAGACGCAACCAGCGTCTGGAGCAGCCTTGGTCTCGATCCTTTGATTCGAATTTCGTCCCTGCCGACTTCCACACGCTGCACCAGCGACTGGATGTGATGACGCCGAAAACTACCCTCCGGTTTTCTGATCTTTTTGCGAGCTTCGATCCCAAACCGGCGGAGCAAGTCCGGGGTCATATGATTGTCGTGGTTCTCGTTTCGGCTTTCAGCCCGTTCCGCATCGGCACGCGCAGAGTCGCGAATTCGTGACAGTTCGGAAATCCGTCCTTTGAGATTCGAATCGCCCATATCGGCTAGGCCGTTTTCAATGGCCTCATAAAGCCTGGTCAACTTGCCCTCTGCTTCTGCTGCCTGCTTACGCAGTTCGGCAACCCGACCGAGCATACGTTCGGCTTGATCGTCCTTGCGTTTCAGCAAGCCCATGAGCAGCTTTTCAAGCCGTTCAGGGGCTAAAAGGCACTGCTCGATGTGGGACACCACCATCGTGTCGAGTTCGGCCATTGGGATCGATATCCCCTGACAGCCCGTCTTGCCCTGCCGTGCTGATGTACTGCAGGTGTAATACCGGTATTGCTCACCCTTGCCCGATGTGCGGAGCGTCATGGCTCCCCCGCATTCGGAACAGAAACAGAGGCCGCCTAAAAGCGTCCCTGCGGTAACAAAGCGCGGCGCTTTCAATTGCGGACTGCGTGAACGCATCAGGGCCTGCAGTTCGACAAATTCATCCTCGTCAATGATCGGCTCGACCGCCACATCGACAATCTCATCTTCCGATTTTTTGTCACCTTTGCGTTTGCTCGACACATTGAATCGATGGCGCCCGATATATGTCTCTCGCGTCAAAATCTGGTGGACCGCACCGACACCCCAGCGCCCACCCGTCTGCGTTCTGATACCCCGGATATTCAGATAATCGGCGATCAGGCGGGAGCCCATGGGGCCATCATCGGTACCTACTCGTGCCAAGCGGAACATAAGTCGGACCGTATCGATCTGCGCAGGATCGGGTTCGATTTTTTTCTTGGTTCTCGTGCCCCGTTGCTCTGCAGCTATGATCCTGTAACCGAATGGTGGCCTCGAACCATTCCAATAGCCCTGACGAGCGTTCTCACGCATAGCTCGGAGCGTGTGCTTGGCGTTCTCTTTTGACTGATATTCGTCAAACAACGCCATAATCTGGCGCATCATTACGCTCATTGGATCATCCCCGAGATCCTGCGTGATGGACGTCAGGCGAATATCATTTTTGGCCAGCCGCCGGACGTAAAACTCAAGCTGAAACTGATCGCGGAAGAAGCGTGAGAAGGAATGCACAATGATGACGTCAAACGGCGCGGGCTTCTGTGCCGCACTATCCATCATTTTCTGAAACTCAGGTCGCCGGTCATCCGTGGCTGAAGCCCCTGCTTCGACAAACTCGGCTATGACGTTAATGTCCTTTGCTTGGCAATACGCCAAAAGCTGACGCCGCTGATCGGGAATGGAAAGGTCGTGTTCGGCTTGCCGACCAGTCGAAACACGGAGATAAAGGGCCGCCCGCCTCGGCGATACCAAGGCAGCGGTTGCATTGGCGATCATACCAATTCTCCGTTCATAAAATCAGAGTTTCGAGGCAAGCAACTCGTCAAGGGTTTGACCAAAATGAACCTCAAAAATATCCAACTCGGCCTCCGTAATGGCAACGTAAGCAGGCCAGTCGTCGCTGATTTTGAGGGCTCGCGAATTCTCGCGGCTGTTTCGAGCACTCGATCCCAACCGTGACGGTCTTGAAACTGGCGACGACGCATAATCGCAGAAACAGGCGTCGTCGCGTGACGATGGGAATTTGAGCACATTGTCGGACATGTTCTCAATATTGCATATCGATCATCATTTTTGTACATTTTCATGTTCTTAACGGATGCCTTAATAGCGCAATCTAACGTGTGCGCGGCGCCCCTCGGCAGCTTTAGCGTAGCCGAGCGTAAGGTAGCGAAGTGCAAATAGGGGTGTGTGACTTTTGACAATCAATCGCCCTCTGAAGCGTACGGGTTTTCCGGAGGCTATTTGGTTTGAGTCATGCGACCATATCGAGGTTCTCGATTGCTGCATAGTAATTGGCTTCGACCTCGGCGGGCGGGATATGCCCGATGGGGCCGAAGAGCCGGTGGTTATTGAACCAGTCGACCCAGCCCAGGGTTGCCATTTCCACCGCCGAAGCGGTTGGCCATGACCTTTGCCGCCACATGACTTCCGCCTTGTAAAGGCCATTGATCGTCTCGACCATTGCGTTGAGGCTCCTATATTTGTCAAGCGCTGGTCAGAGATGCTTTTGGCCTACATAGGTGGGTAAAGATTTCGCGGACGATGTATCGCTTTAGGTAGCGTATAATCTCCCGGTTGCTTTTTCCCTCCATTTTCCGTTTGCTGACATAGGCCAATGTCGGCGGATGGTTGCGCATCCGAACGATTGCGACCCGATATAGCGCGGCATTGGCTTGCCGGTTTCCGCCACGGTTGAGTCGGAAGCGGTTGGTCTTGCCACTTGATGCGGGGATGGGACATACGCCGCAGGCGAGTGCAGCTTCGGAGCGGATCCGGGTGGGATCATCGCCGACCAGTATAAGCATTTCTGCCGCCGTCATGGTGGCGATCCCGTGCGATGCCAGCAACGTTGGCGCGCGGACCGCGACCAGTTGCTCGAGCGCTTTGTCGTGCGATTGGATTTCTTCGTGCAGAGCCAGCCAGCGTTGCGCCAAAGCCCGCAAGGCGGTTTTAGCCGATGCGATCGTCGAGGTCATTGCGCCGGGCCTGAATGCAGCAATATATCGGATCAGCGCGATTTTTCCGCTTATCTGATCGAGCGTGTCGCGCAGCGCTGCAGGTGCGTTGATGATCAGGGTTTTCAGCGTCACCATGGCCTGCGACCGGCATTTGACTGCTGTATCGCGTGCGATTTTGAGATGCCGGATCATCTCTACGGATCCCGTTTGCGTTTTGGGTTGGGCGATCGCTTGTCCGGCCAGCACTGATCGTGCGGCGCCTTCAGCGTCGAGGCTATCGCTTTTGCCATGCTGATAGCGCAACTGCCGATTAGGTCTGGTGACCTCGATAACTTTATGACCCTGGGCCAGAAGATGGCGAGACAGCCCGGCTCCGTATGATCCCGTCCCCTCAATGCCAAAGGCTATGATGGTGCCCAAGGCACATGCCCAGTCCTCGAGCGTTTTATAGCCCTTGGTTGTCGCTGGAGCCGAAAATGCCATCAATCGGCTGCCGTTGTTATCGATTGCCACGGCAACATGGATAGATTTATGGGTATCGACACCGATGATGACACTGCTGATGTTGGTATTGGTCATGTCCTGTCCTTCTCTGAACGGTGCCCGGGCACCGTTCAGAGAAGGACAGGACTGTAAAGGGGCGAACCCGTCAGGCTCCTTTCAAGTCACATCTCGCCCGTTGCCAGGGCGACTTGATGGCCGACACGTCAACGCAATGACACAGGGTCAATCGTAGCATGGGTCAGACCATCAAGCCGCAGCAACATAATCACAGTCATAGCTGTCACCGACGCTGCCGACCGATGGCACGAGGTTGGCCTCGGCCAGGCGCTGGGTGTAGTTCATGGCAAGATATTGTGCAGATTCAATCGGTCGTCGCAACACGCTGTTTATCGATCTCCGAGAGACATCGGTCAAGCGCCTCAGCCGGCGTTTTCCACCCCAGCGTCTTGCGCGGTCTGCCATTGAGCGTTGCTGCAACGGCCGCAAGCGTATCGGCGCTATGCGTGCTGAGGTCGGTGCCCTTGGGAAAGTACTGGCGTAGCAGCCCGTTGGTGTTCTCGTTGGTGCCGCGTTGCCAGGGGCTTCGCGGGTCGCAGAAGTAGACCTGTACGCCGGCGTCGATTTTCAGGCGCGCATGCTGCGCCATCTCCGCGCCCTGATCCCAGGTGAGCGACCGTCGCAGCTCTTCGGGCAAGGTGCTGATGGTGCGCGTAATGGCATCACGCACCGCCTCGGCTCCGTGTCCCGCCAGCGCAGGCCCGTTCTTGATGCCGGCCCCGGCACCGTGACCTTCCATGCGCGGCAGGTGCAGTAGCATCGTGAAGCGCCTGGTGCGTTCGACCAGCGTGCCGATCGCCGAACTGCCGAGCCCGAGGATCAGGTCGCCTTCCCAGTGACCCGGTACGGCACGGTCGTCGGCTTCGGGAGGACGCTCGCTGATCATGATCTCGGGCGACACGAAGCCTTTTCCGCACTGGCCGACACGTGCCCGCGGCACGCGCAGAGCCCGTCCGCTGCGCAGGCATGCGGTAAGTTCACGACGCAGGGCGCCGCGCCCTTGCACAAATAGCGCCTGATAAATGGCTTCGTGACTGATGCGCATGCTGTCGTCATCCGGAAGTCGAGGGGCAGACGCCGGGCAATCTGCTCCGGGCTCCATGCCTTTGACCAGCGCCGGTTCTTACGCGGCCCATGTCGCCGCCCCTTCCAGGATACCGTGGGACCAGTGACGGGCATATCGCCGGGTTTGGCAACGACCCCGCTCAACCGTTCCTCAACCCAGTGCCGTAGCGTGTCATTGGCTGCCAGCTTGGCGACCTTGGGACGGCGCGCCGCGCGTTCGGCATGCCACTGAGCCGTCGTTCCACGATATTCGAAATTGCCACTACGCGTCGCCGCGTTGCGTCGGATCTCGCGTGAAATCGTCGAGGCCGCTCGACTGAGGCGGCGCGAGATCTCGCGCACGCCATGCTCCTGGACCAGAAGCAACGCGATCTCTTCGCGTTCCGCCATTGACAAATATCTGCTCGACAAGGGCTCCGCCGAACGCCTGAACTCCGCTGGTGGCATACCGCCCGCCTCCCGAAACCAACGGCTGCCAACTGGTTGTGACGCTCCAGCCTTCACCGCTGCTGCCTCGCTGCTCATCCCGGCAGCAACATACTCCCAGAACATGGCACGCTGATGCCGATTGGCAACCGCTGGCCTTCCCGGCGATCGCAGCTGTGACCGTGTGCACCGATCCGAACGTCGTTTCTTGATATCCATCGTACAACTCCGTTTTGAAGTGTTGCGAGGACCGATTGAATCCGCCTTGCACACCACGGTCGCTGTGGTGGATCAGGCCGTCCTCGGGGCCGGGCCTGCGGACATGTATTGCCTGTTCCAGGGCATCCAGGACGAAGCTGGCGGTGGCCGAGGTGCTGACTTTCCAGCCAACGATCCGCCGGGCGTAGGCGTCGATCACGAAGGCCGCGTATACAAAGCCCGCCCAGCTATGGAGTGGAGTAGGAAGCGCATGAGCGCTTCCCCTCCCCGAACCGTACGTGCGCCTTTCAGCGCATACGGCTCTCTATTCAACCTTGGCCCAAGGCCATGGCAACATCACGATAACGGGAGGTGACGGTACTGCGAAGCTCGTCCCGGAAGATGTAGGGATTGCGCTCCGGGTTCCGCCACCGGAACTGCGCCTTTTGGCTTGTCACCAGTCGTCGCAGCCCTTTGCCGACCGGGTCACCCCGGTCACTTCGCCCATAGACCAGCCATGTCTTCGACTGACCGGGTGCTGGCGCGCGGTACCATTTCCGCATCAAAGGCTTGATGTGAGAACGATATTTGCGCGCCAGCCAGTGCGCCAGTTTCCAGAACACGACATGGTCGATGTGCCGGAACGTGCGCGCCGTGAAGTCGGTGAACTTATAGAACGCCGCCCAGCCCGTCAGTTGACGGTTCAGGTTGGCGATCATGTCCACCGCAGCAACTTCGTGATTGCCGGAGAGCGCCTTGACCAAACGGTGGCCGAAGGTCTTGGCTTTCTCCTTGGGTATCGTGGTGACCACGGACATGCGCCCGTTCGATCCCCGCTTGCGAATGATCCGGTGCCCCAGAAAGACGAACCCGTCATCGACGTGGGTGATATGGCTCTTGTCCATATTCAGCGTCAGTTTCAGGCGTCCTTCCAGAAAGTCCCGGCATTCCTCACGGATGGCCTCGGCGTGCGCCTTGGTGCCCTTGACGATGACGACGAAGTCATCGGCATAGCGACAGTAGGCGACCGCAGGTTTCCATTGCCGGTTCTCACGAACCGTGATGGGGCGCCCCTGCTGGATGCCGAAGTTCCATGCCCAGCGATCCTTGCGGGCCTTCCCGTTCAGATATTGCGCCTCCAGCCATGCATCAAACTCGTGGAGCATGATGTTGGACAGGAGCGGCGACAAAACGCCGCCTTGCGGAACACCTTCGCTGGATGCCACGAACAGGCCCTGATCAACATGGCCTGCCTTCAGGATGTGCCAGAGCAGATCGATGAACCGCTCGTCCCGTATCCGCCGCCGGACGCATTGAACCAGCAGCCGGTGGTGGACCGTGTCGAAGTAGCTGGCCAGATCACCTTCGATGACCCAGCGCCCCTTCGTTCCGGTTCCACTATCCTGCAACTGTATCCTCACGGTCCGGACAGCATGATGCACGCTGCGTTCCGGTCTGAAGCCATAGGAGAGGCGATGGAAGTCGCTTTCCCAGACAGGCTCCATGGCCATCAGCATCGCGCGCTGGACGATGCGATCCCTCAGGGTCGGGATACCCAATGGTCGTCGCTTGCCATTGGCTTTCGGGATATAGATTCGCTTGACCGGCTGTGGGCGGTAATTTCCGCTCAGCAGGTCCGTTCGCAAGCCGGCCAGGTTTTCTGCCAGTCCGGCCTGCATTCGTTGCTTGTCCATTCCGTCAATGCCCGGGGTATTGGCGCCACTCGATGCCAATACGATCCGGGCGGCCTCGCCAAGCCACGTCCCATCGGCAATGAGCCGGAAGAGACGGTCGAACCTGCGGTTCGGATCGTCTTCGGCCCATGTCGCTAGCTTGTGCTGCATTTCACTGATTATCAAAGGTCTTCACCTCATTTGGTCAGATAGTTTGCACTCCAAGCGGATTGAACTGCCCCCCTTCGCCATGTGACAGGCTTTCCCTGTCCCGGACTACTACGGAGGCTCCGCCAGCATGATGGTCATCGGGGCCAACTCCCTTGCCATTCCATCACGCCTTCCCTCGTTCATATGCTGGACATTCGCGCACTGGGGAGGCTGCCGGTCGCAGTCCTTGTCCTTGCGTCCCGCAAGTCGATGCCGATGCCATGGCCTGGCTGCGTTCTCTCCATGGCTCCCTGCGGGCGAGCTACATCTACGACCGCATTCGGATGCCGCCGACATACGTCTCCGGCGTCATCATCAGCATTCCGCCTGTTAAGCCGTGTAGGCGAAGGCGACATTTCAGCCCTCGGATGCGGATTAACCGGTTCGTGTTCCTCAACCTTCCAGTACTCAGCCTCGGAGACCATCTTGGCGTAACGGCTTCGCCTCAATCCCCTTTACCTGCGGGCTACGTCACCCTGCCAGTTGACAGCAGGTCACCGCCGCTTGGGCTCATGCCCCCTCACAGCAGAGGGCAAGGCATTCTTCTTTCTACTCCTTTCTCCTAAGCATTCCAGTCATACGCTCCCCCGGACGACCCGGGACGAGGCGCACCATAGGTGAAGTCGACCACCCACAACGGGTTGGGTCGGCTGACGCGGAACTCGCGGCTCACCTTGTCCAGCGAGCATGGAGCCTTGGGGTTGCTGACCGTCGTAATCGTTGTCTTTCCACGCCTTACCCCTGCCAAGCCCATAACGCGCATCAGGCGCTCGACCGTGCATTTGGCCACTTTGATCCCCTCGCGGCGCATCTGGTGCCAGACCTTGCGCGCGCCATAGAGACCAAAGCTGGTATCATGGACCCGCTTGATCTGCTCCCTGATCTCGTCATCGCGCTGCGCACGTGCTGGACGCCTGCCGGGATCGGCACGACGCACGGCGTGTTCGTGGTAAGAAGACGGGGCGACTGCCAACTCACGGCAAATCGGGCTCGATACCCAGTTCCTCGCGGTGCCTGTCGATGAACGACATTACCATTTGCCTTGGCGGTCGAGTATCCGTCTTAGTCAAGGGCGCTGGGGTTGCCAGTCGCGTCCTTCACGCAACAACGTGTTTGCCAGCACTTTGATGCGACGCATGACGGCGGTGATAGCGACTTTTTTGGCTTTGCCCGCCGTTGCGAGCTGCTGATATTTGTCGCGGAAATCATGGTTGAAGCGAATGGCGACCAGTGCAGGCATGTAGATCGCCCGCCGAAGTGATGCCCGGCCACCGATAATCCGCTCTTTGCCCTGCCACTTGCCTGACTTTTGCGTCATGGGCGCAAGCCCCGCCAAAGCGGCGATCATCTTACTGTCGAGATACCCAAGTTCCGGCATGTCGATCACCAACGTCGTCGCGGTTTGCCTGTTCTATTCATCACGCCGCAGACGGGGGCTGCGACAGCTTGATTTGACGTTGTGCGCCTGTCGCGAGGCGCGGTTTTCCTTGGCGCGGGGAGCGACGCGATTTTGCAGAGTTTGGCCTGGTTGTGGGTGAGGGTTTGAACAGCGGCACGGCCGCATCGGCTACGGGCTCACGGTGCGCAACGATAGGGCGACATGGCTGAAGAGGGCGGCGTCCGGGCAGGCGCTGGCAAGCGCGATGCGGACGCGACTGGCGCTTTCGATGATCCGGGCCGCGACCTTAATCAGCCGCAGGCGGATGGTGGCGAACTCGGCAACCCGTAGGGCGGCAGCGGCTGGCAGCGCTTGGCGCACGCGCCACATCAGCCAGTAGGCGGCGGTGTGGAGGATCAGCCGCATCTGATTGGCATTGGCCGAACGGCACGAGGTGCGGTCGCTGTTCAGCTGGGCCTTGTGCATCTTGATGAGATTTTCCGCCTGGCCGCGGGCGCAATAGAGGGTGTCGTAGATCCGCTCAGGCGTGCCGTCCTTGAGCGAAGTGACGACGAAGCGGATGTCGAGGCCCATCGTGCTCGCCTCGATGCGCGCAACCACCCGACGCTGGATCTTTCCCCAGCTCTTTGCCGCATAACGGGACTCCCCGTAGCGGCGCAGCACCGGCCAGCCTCTTGTGGCGCGGTCGACGCAAACCGCATCGGCAGCACCGACAATGACAGGATCGGCGTGGAGCGTTCGGTTGCCGGGAAGGCCAAACACATAATCGACTGTGTTGGCCTCGCACCATGCCATGATCTCGGGGCGGCTATAATGACCGTCGCCGCGCAGGGTGATCCGGGTCAAAGGCCAGTGCTTCCTGATCCGTCGGATCAGCCGACGGACATGGCTGGCCATCTCGGGTCCCGACGGCGTCTTGCCGGTACGCAGCAGCATCGCCACCGGCCGCCCAGTGGCGGTGTCCTACACGTGGATCGGCAGGAAGCAGCGTGTCCGGTAGTGACCATTCCAAAATGACAACTGCTGGCTGCCGTGGACGACGTCGACCGTCTCGTCGATGTCGAGCGTCACCGCCGCGGGCTCGGCGGGGTAACTGGCGCAGTAAACATCGACCATGACGCCCATCATCCGCACCAGTTCGCGCGTCGTCGGTGCGTTCTCCCAGCGGCTCATCGTCGGTTGGCTCGCAAGGCCGACCGCCGCGTCGGGCAGCTTACCGGCCGCCAGTTTGAAGCCGGGATCGTGGCGCAGTGTGTCGAGGTCGTCGGCATCCTCATAGCCGCAGGCGATCGCCAACATCCGGGCCTGCAGGATATCCCCCAGATCATGGACCACACGGCTCTGATCGCGAGGGTCGGCAATGCAATCGGCCAAGCGCCCCACAATGCCCATCGCGCGCTCCGCCTGAGCCAGCAACAGCACGCCGCCATCAGACGTCAGCCGCCCTCCATCGAATGCCGCGGTCACTTTCTTGCGGCAAATGGCTGGGAATCCAAAAGGAACAACGCTAACCTCGATCATGGCGGGCATGGCACTTTCTGTCCGGTGTCAGAGGGTCGTCTAAGCAACTATTCTCTTCATCAAATCAGCAAGTTAAGCTACGTTCGCCAACCGTAATTAGCCCGTCTGACGAATAATCCGGGTTAATCTGCCAATCCCCGGAATGGTCATCAGGCGCCTGATGCGCTCGTCAAGGGTTCCACGCTGCTTGGCGATCTGCGCAATCACTTGATCCAAGGCTTTGATGTCGGTGTCGATGTCGTCGATCCGGCGACAGAGTTGATCTTTCACCACCGCGTTGCTCGCTGTGGCAAGGCGTGTTTTTGCAGTGATCTGATCTTTGACCAAGGCCCGACGTGCTGTCAGCAACTCTCTGAGATCATGAACATCTTCGCCCTCTACGCCTTGTGGTTTCAGATCAAGAACCACACCCATTCGCGCCAGCATTTTGGCATCAACGCTGTCGGTTTTGGTTAGACGTCCGATGGCCTGTGCAAAGCGCCGCGCTTGCTTCGGATTGACCTTGATGAAGGCCCGCCCCGCCAGGCTGAGATATCGCTCAAGCCCACGGTGATAGGCACCGGTTGCTTCGAAAACGACCAATATCCGGTCATCCGCACCCAGCCAGGTGCATAGCTGGGTGAAACCCTCGGCCGTGTTGGGCAGGCTTCGCCCTTCGTCTTGAGAATGCCAAAACGCATCCAGACGGTCTTTCGAAACATCGATTCCGACGGTATCCTTGGCCATCTTTTCTATCCACCTTTGCTTGTCGTTCGGGCCCGGAGCCCACGTATCCGTTCAGGTCGTAAGAAAAGACGGAGGCTCGCCAAACTCGACCGCGGTCCTGCATGACCAAGCTCCGCACGGCGCCGCCCCTGCCGCTACCCGTCACCGCAGCTGCGGTGCCGGGTAGCGGCTCCCTTTTACCTCAGGAGCCGAGGATTCTCATAAGACAACCTCCGCCTGCGCAAAATATGCCGACGCCTTGCGCAGGATCTCGTTGGCCCGGCGCAGTTCCTTTTCGTGGCGGGCTAGGTCGTGAACCCATAAACGGGATTCCCAGAGCGGCATTGATCTGATTCAGAG
>ERZ724517.1267-NODE-1267-length-14149-cov-4.290975_pt1 | contig 14149 bp, 12 predicted proteins | sample MGYA00376050_ERZ724517 | MGnify/ENA primary metagenome ERZ724517 (study PRJEB28724, sample SAMN07190886) | activated sludge metagenome | isolation source: activated sludge of sewage treatment plant in Hong Hong | place: USA: Christiansburg, Virginia | collected... | reverse complement strand
TACCGATCCGGGCGGCATCTGCTGGAGACTCTGCAGATCTGCCCGTATTGCTTTTGCGGCGCGGTACCAGGCGATACTCGGAGCAGCGACATGGCCTATGACAGCTTGATGGTTTTTACCGGCAACGCCAATCCCAAACTGGCGGCCGATGTAGCGAAACGCCTGCACATCTCGCTGGGCCGTGCCAACGTCGGCCGCTTCTCTGATGGCGAAGTCAGCGTCGAGCTCGACGAGCATGTGCGCGGCAAGGACATCTTTGTCCTGCAATCGACCTGCGCCCCGTCGAACGACAACCTGATGGAACTCCTGGTCATCGTCGATGCGCTCAAGCGTGCCTCGGCTGGCCGCATTACCGCCTCCATTCCTTACTTCGGCTACGCCCGCCAGGATCGTCGCTCGCGTTCGTCGCGCGTGCCGATTGCCGCCAAGCTGGTGGCCAACATGCTGGTCGCCTCCGGCGTCGACCGCGTCCTGACGATGGACCTGCACGCCGAACAGATCCAGGGTTTCTTCGATATTCCGGTCGACAACATCTACGCCCTGCCGATCCTGCTCGACGACATCCAGAAGCAGCATTACGAAAACCTGATGGTGGTATCGCCAGATCACGGTGGCGTGGTCCGTGCCCGTTCGCTGGCCAAGCGCCTCGAATGTGACCTGGCGATCATCGACAAGCGCCGTCCGAAGGCCAATGTCTCGGAAGTGATGAACATCATCGGCGAAGTTGATGGCCGCACCTGCGTCATCATGGACGACATCGTCGATACTGCCGGCACGCTGTGCAAGGCGGCTGCGGCGCTCAAGGCCAACGGCGCCACGCGTGTACTGGCCTACTGTACGCATCCGGTGCTGTCCGGTGCTGCCATTGAGCGCCTGAACAGCTCCGATCTGGACGAGCTGGTGGTGGCCGACACCATCCCGCTGTCGGAAGAAGCGCTGGCCTGCCCACGCATCCGCCAGTTGTCGGTGGCCGAGCTCCTGGCCGAGACGATCCGCCGCATCAGCAACGAAGAGTCGGTGTCTTCGCTCTTCATCGAATGATTTTTTCATCCTCTGCCTGGTCGCGGGCCGAGGTTTTCAACGTAGCAATGTAGTACCAAGGAGCAATCATGCAATTTGAAATGAATGCGCAAGCGCGCAATGAGCAGGGCACCGGAGCGAGCCGCCGCCTGCGTCGTACTGGCAAGGTCCCGGCCATCGTTTACGGTGGTTCCGAGGCAGCTCAGGCGATCGAGCTCGATCACAACACCATCCTGCTGAACCTGCGCAAAGAGGCCTTCCACGCTTCTGTGCTGACGCTGAACATTGACGGCAAGAAGCAGTCGGTGCTGCTGCGTGACAGCCAGATGCACGCCTACAAGCCGCTCGTCCTGCACGTGGACTTCCAGCGCGTTGACGCTAACCAGAAGCTGCACCAGAAGGTGCCGCTGCACTTCGTCAATGCCGACATCGCTCCGGGCGTCAAGCTCTCCGGCGGTATCGTCAGCCACGTGATGAACGAAGTCGAAGTGTCGTGCCTGCCGGCCAATCTGCCAGCCTTCATTGAAGTCGACATGAAGGATCTGAAGGTTGCCCAGTCGATTCATGCCAAGGAACTCGTTCTGCCGAAGGGTGTTTCGCTCGTTCTGCATGGTCAGGACAACCCGGTGGTTGCCGCTATTTCCGCCAAGAAGGGCGGCAGCGACGAAGAAGCTGCCGCTGCTGAAACGCCAGCAGCCTGATCGGCATTTGATGAAAACAAGCCGCCGTCCGGCCGCAAGGCCCACGGCGGTTTTTCGTTTTTAGTCTCCGCATCATGACGACTACTGTCATCCCGCCACGGCTCATCGTCGGCCTCGGCAATCCCGGGGCCGAATATGAGGATACCCGGCACAACGCCGGGGCCTGGTTCGTCGATCGTCTGGCGCGCGAGCTGAAGGTGTCGCTGGTGCCGCAATCGAAGTTTCTCGGGCTGGCGGCACGGGTGGGCGAGGTCTGGTTGCTGCAGCCGACGACCTACATGAATCGTTCCGGCCAGTCGGTGGCGGCGCTGGCGCGTTTCTACAAAATCGAATCGGCAGAAGTCCTCGTCGTGCACGACGAGCTGGATCTCTTGCCCGGAGGCATCCGCATCAAGCAGGGCGGCGGGGCGGGTGGCCATAACGGCATCAAGGACATTCAGTCTCAGTTGGGAACGCCTGAGTTTTGGCGTCTGCGGCTGGGTATCGGGCATCCGCGCAATTTGAATCCGGCGCAGGATGTCGCCGATTATGTCTTGCACCGTCCGCGCAAGGACGAGCAGGAAGCTATCGACCGGGCGCTGGATCGTTGTCTGCTGGCCTGGCCGAAGCTGGCCGTCGGTGACTATGCAGCGGCCCAGCAGTTACTGCATGGCAAAACTGTTTAAGGAAAAACCATGAGCATGAAATGCGGCATCGTCGGTCTGCCCAACGTCGGCAAGTCCACCCTCTTTAACGCGCTGACCAAGGCCGGTGTGGCGGCGGAAAATTATCCGTTCTGCACCATCGATCCCAGCGTCGGTGTCGTCGAGGTGCCGGACAAACGCATGGCCAGGCTGATCGAGATCGTCAAGCCGCAGCGCGTGGTGCCGGCGGTGACCGAGTTCGTCGATATCGCCGGCCTGGTGGCCGGAGCGTCGAAGGGCGAGGGTCTGGGTAACCAGTTCCTGGCCAACATCCGCGAAACGGATGCCGTGCTGCACGTGGTGCGCTGCTTCGCCAACGATAACGTGATCCACGTTTCCGGCACGGTTGATCCGATCCGCGACATCGAAGTCATCGACACCGAACTGGCGCTGGCCGACATGGCCGCCGTCGAAAAGGCGCTGAACCGTTATCGCCGCCCGGCCAGTTCCGGTGACAAGGAAGCGAAGATTCTGGTGGTCGTGCTCGAAAAATGTTTCGCCCAGCTTGACCAGGGCAAGCCGGTGCGCGCGCTCGATCTGTCGAAGGAAGAGTGGGCCAGCTTGAAGCCCTTCTGCCTGATCACCGCCAAACCGGTGCTCTACGCCGCCAACGTCGCCGAGAACGGCTTCGAGAACAACCCGCATCTGGACGCCGTGCGCGCCCGTGCGGCAACCGAAAAGGCCGAAGTGGTGCCGGTCTGCGCCTCGATCGAAGCCGAGATCGCCGATCTGGACGATGAGGAAAAGCAGATGTTCCTTGCTGACCTCGGTCTCGAAGAGCCGGGCCTCGATCGTCTGATTCACGCCGGTTACCATCTGCTTGGCCTGCAGACCTACTTTACTGCCGGGGTGAAGGAAGTGCGTGCCTGGACCATCCATCAGGGTGATACGGCGCCGCAGGCTGCCGGCGTCATCCACACCGATTTCGAGCGCGGCTTCATCCGCGCGCAGACGATTGCCTACGAGGATTTCGTCAAGTTCGGTGGCGAGCAGGGCGCCAAGGAAGCCGGCAAGATGCGCGCCGAAGGCAAGGACTACGTGGTTAAGGACGGTGACGTTCTGAACTTCCTGTTCAACGTCTAAGCGTCATCGGCGTTTTCAGTTGAGCGATCCGGCGTCGTAAACCCGGGTCGTTTTTCCGCCACGGCTTTTGCCGTGATACATCGCGTGGTCGGCTCGGTGCAACAGGGCATCCGGTGTTTCTCCGTGGTCGGGGAAAACGGTGATGCCGATGCTGGTGCCGACAGTATGCAGCGCGCTGCCGTCTGCGATGGGTTCGCAGATGCTGTCGTGGATCTTGTCGGCCACCCGGACGGCATCATCGATGTGCCCGACCTCCGAAAGAAGGATCACGAATTCATCACCGCCCATTCGGGCCACGGTGTCGGCTTCGCGAACGGCCAGACTGAGTCGAGCGGCAACCGCCTCCAGTACCCGGTCTCCGGCGGCATGGCCATGACGGTCGTTGATCTGCTTGAATCCGTCGAGATCCAGCAGCAACAGGGCAATGCGGCCTCCTTTGCGCGATGCGCTGCGGATGGCCTGATCCAGACGGTCAGTCAGCAGTCGGCGATTGGGCAGGCGTGTCAGCGTGTCGTGGTAGGCGAGGTGGCGGAAGCGCTCCTCGGATTCGATACGCAAGGTAATATCGGTCGCGGTGCCGTGATAACCGATGAAAGTGCCGGCATCGTCAAACAGCGGGTTGCCACTGACACTGAGCCAGTACAGGCCCTCATTTGCGCCATGAATCTGGTAGACGAAATCCTGAAACGGCAGGTGCGCCTCAAGGCGCCCGATGTGCTCCTTCCATTTGCTTTCATGCACGCCAGTGATGTCCTGTGCTTCCCAGCGGGTACGGCCGAGGATGCGGTCAAGCGGCAGTCGGTCCCGGAATTTCTCGGGGCCGTCAAAGTGCGTAAAACGGAAATGCTCATCCTGTTCCCAATACAGATCGGATGACAGCTTCACGAGATCGCGGAATCGGGCTTCGCTGACACGCAGCGCTGCTTCGGCCGCTCGTTTTTCGGTGATGTCGGAAACGATCCAGACGGTGCCGGCGGACAAATCGCTGGCGGCAACCGCCATCCCGGTGACATCACCCCAGAACTGCGAACCGTCGGCACGCTGCAGGCGAATGACCTGATGGTAGGGGCGTCCGGAGATGATCGTCGGCAGTGAGGCTTCGACCAGCGATTTCCATTGTTCCCGGCTGGGGTGCCAGCGCCAGGGTGGCATCCCGATCATGGCCTCGTCGGAGTGCCCGAACAACTCTGCGAAGCGGCGATTGCAGCTGACCACATAGGCAGGTTTGGGCATGAGGAAGACGATACCCTCGCCTGCCGATTCAAAGATGACCTTTTGTTGCTGCAGCAATTCGGTGATCTCGTTGCGCCCGTGCATCGCGCTGATCAGCGTGCTGCGATGCGAGCGCACGGCACTGAGCATGAGCCAGGCCATCATCACCAAGCCGAGGCCGAAGAGCGTTGCCAGCTTCGTCTCCAGCGTCAGGGTGCGTGCGATCAGCGGTACGGCAAGTGCCAGCGAGAAACTGCCGAGCGCCATCGAACTTGCGACCAGCGTGCTGCCGCTGACAAGGAGAATGCAGAAGAGGACCACGACAATTACGAAGAGCTTGCTGTTGTCCGGGTCCGGCAGCGGGATCCAGGCCGTCAGACCCCAAGCGAGCCCGGTCGCTCCGACGAGGAGTGCGTACCACTGCTCCCAGCGACGTACGCCGGCTCCGGTGAATTTCCGTTTGACCTGCAATGCGAAGAAGAAGCGCAGCAAGCCGAAGGCGGTCAGTGCGGACAGCCAGATGCCAAGCGTCGGCGCTGGTGCGATGTCGTACAACCAGAAAGCGATCAGCCAGGCGCCACCGATCACCGAAACCCCCGATGCAGGTGCCGTCTTGGCCAACTGGCGCAGGCAGTCGACGCGCGTGCGCGCTATCGCTGCGGCGGTCAGGCCGGGTTCGCAGTTCGGAGTGGGCGACATGAAAAAAGGAGCGAGTGAGGCGACGAGTTAGGGCCCAGGGATCGGCCAGATTTTATGTTATATAAGACATACGATTATCCAGCCATAAGTACTTACGTGTCAGGAACTATTTTTTCTTTTCCGACAAACGGTTGCGTTTCAGCGACAGAGGCTGGGCATGGCAGCGGTCGGGTGCTGAAACCGGCGCCGTCCTATGTCGGCCGCTTCGCGCCCTCACCGACGGGGCCGCTCCACTTCGGCTCACTGGTCGCCGCGCTCGGCAGCTATCTTGATGCACGTGCGGCCGGTGGGCAGTGGCTGCTCCGTATCGAGGATGTCGATACACCACGCAATGTGCCCGGTGCGGCCGACAGTATCCTGCGTACGCTTGCCGGCTTTGGTTTCGAGTGGAATGGCGAGCCGGTCTGGCAGTCGCAGCGGCAGCACGCCTACCGCGATGCGCTTGAAGCTCTGCGCATGCAGGGGGTAATCTACCCTTGCTCGTGTTCGCGTCGGGAAATCGCGGATTCTTCCATTCTGGCTTCCGTCGATGGCGGCCGTGTCTATCCCGGGAGTTGCCGGGATGGTCTGGCGGCTGGGCGCAGTGCGCGGGCCTGGCGAATCCGGGTCTGCGATGCAACGCTTGGTTTTGACGACCGCGTGCAGGGGCGTGTTGCCCAGCATCTTCAAAGCGAAATCGGCGATTTCGTGCTGCTGCGCGCTGACGGCCTCTATGCCTACCAGCTGGCCGTTGTGGTCGATGACGCCGAGGCAGGAGTGACTGATGTCGTGCGGGGGGCCGATCTTATCGACTCGACCCCCAGGCAACTCTGGCTGCAGCAATGTCTAGGCTATGCGCAGCCTCGCTACGCACACTTGCCGGTGGCGACCAATGCCGCCGGCGAAAAACTCTCCAAGCAGACGCTGGCACCGGCGACGTCGGCCGATGGCGGTGTCGCGGCACTGGTGCGGGCGATGCGTTTTCTCGGCCAGGCCGTGCCGGCCGAGGTCGCACAGTCTTCGCTGACCGCATTCTGGCCCTGGGCCATTGCGCACTGGAACGCGGGGAACATTCCCCGGCAGCGAGCGCTAATGCCTGCCGCCATAGCCGGCGATACCGATCGCCAACCGAACTAGCTGATAGCAGGCCCAGCGCAGCAACTTCGAATGCCAGGCGATCCTTCGCCAATCCTGCGGCCTGAGCTCCTCTGCACTCTCGGTGATGGCCTGCATAAGGCTCTGCCGCAACCTTGACGCAAACCCCGGATTCCTGACGACGATATTTGCCTCCTTGGCGAGCAAGAGGCTGAATGGGTCGATATTTGATGAGCCAACGGTGGCCCATCGTCCATCGGCAACGGCAACCTTGGCGTGCAGGAAGCTCGGCTGATATTCGAAGATGCGCACGCCGGCTTCAAGCAGCGTGCCATAGAGCGCTTGTGTCGCGTAATGCTGCAGCCGGTATTCAACTCTTCCCTGCAGCAGTACGCTGACACGGACCCCCCGGTGCGCCGCGTCGCGCAGTGCCCGCCGGAAGCGGAAACCAGGAAAGAAATAGGCATTGGCGATGATGACCTCGTCGCTCGCAGCATTGATCGCGGCGAGGTAGGCCTCCTCGATATCGCGCCGGTGGCGGATATTGTCGCGGACGACAAGGCGAGCAGACTCATCGCCGACGGCCAGAGGGTGAGGTTGTGACCGGCGATCAATCCGATAGCGACGCCGGAGACCTGCCCAGATGACGATTTCCCACAGGCGCGACATGGTCAGCCGGACGTCGGCGACCAGCGGCCCTTCGATGCGAACCGCATAGTCGTAGCGAGGTGCGCGCCCCCCGGGCTGATTCATGTCGTCAATGATGTTGATCCCGCCGACGAAGGCAATATGACCATCGACGGCTGCCAGTTTGCGATGCAGGCGCCGCAGCCGGTGACGCCGCAGGCTGAAACGTGCCAGTTCCTGGCGATAGATCATGACCTGGGCGCCGGCTGCAGTCAGCTCGGGTTGCAGATGTTCAGAAAACGCCGGGGCACCAAAGCCGTCGACCAGGACGCGGGCGACGACGCCGCGCGCCACCGCACGTTTGATGGCCTCAACTACCGGGCGTCCGCTGGCATCGTCTTCGAAAATGTAGGTTTCGAGCTGGATTTCGGTTGTCGCGTCCTCGATGGCGGCGATCAATGCGGGGAAGAATTCGCCGCCGCCGTGCAGCAGGGTCAGCCGGTTGCCTTCGATAAAGTCAGCCGCCATGGCGCAGGAGGTGGGCGGATAGTGCTGCGTGGTCGGAGATCTTCGACCAGGGCGCACCAAAATGTACTTCGGCCTTTTCAACCGCGAAGCCGCGCACGTAGATGCGATCGAGCCTGAACATCGGCAATCCTGCAGGAAAACTTCGCGCCGGGCGCCCGGCAGCACCACCGAAAACTTCGGTGAGTTTCAGTCGTTCGCTCAGAATATCGTCCGCCCGGTTGCGCCAGTCGTTGAAATCGCCGCCAATGACCAGCGGTGTTCCGTCAGGCGCGATGCTTTCAAGATAGTCGGCTAGTGCCGTCATCTGGCGAATGCGCGAACGGCCGAACAGCGATAGATGGACGCAGACGCAGTGGGCGAGCTCGCCGGAGGGCAGGGTGATCTGGCAATGCAACAGCCCACGGCGCTCGAACTTGAGATGGGTGACATCCTGGTTGTGGCTGTCGAAGATCGGAAAGCGCGAGAGGATGGCGTTGCCGTGATGGCCGTGGTCGTAGATCACGTTTTGCCCGTAGGCCGTCGACTGCCAGACATCCTCGGCGAGGAATTCGTGCTGCGGTTCTTCCGGCCAGTTGTCGTGGTTCGACGCATGGTGCAGGTGCAGCCCCTGGACTTCCTGCAGAAAGACAATATCCGAATCGAGGTGACGCAGGCGCTCGCGCAGTTCGTGCACCATCATGCGACGGTTGAACTGCGAGAAACCCTTGTGGATGTTGTAGGTCGTGACGCGCAGTCGACTGGCGGATTGATCCTTCATTCGGTCAGGATACCGCGAGCATCCTTTCCAGCGCCAGCTTGGCGAGTTCCGCTTCATGCGGCGGCACACGGATCGGATTCACAATATTGCCGTCGGCGAGATTCTCCAGCGTCCAGGCCAGATGCTGCGGGTCGATGCGCTGCATGGTCGAGCACATGCAAACGGTCGGCGCCATGAACTGCACAGTCTTGCCTTCCGGGCGAACCTCGTTGGCCAGCCGGTCGACAAGGTTCAGTTCGGTGCCGACCAGCCATTGCGTGTTCGGCGGCGCTTCCTTGATGGTCCTGACAATGTGCTCGGTGGAGCCGACATGGTCGGAGTTCAGGCAGACCTCGAAATTGCATTCGGGGTGCGAGATGACGATGCCCTGCGGATGCTGCTCACGCCAGCGCTTGATGTGACTTTCCTGGAACATCTGGTGCACCGAGCAGTGGCCCTTCCACAGAAGGATCTTTGCCTTGCGGATTTGTTCGGGGCTAAGGCCGCCAAACTCCAGATCCGGATCCCAGACGACCATCTGGTCGAGCGGAATGCCCAGGTTGTGACCGGTCCAGCGACCGAGGTGCTGGTCGGGGAAGAAGAGGACTTTCTCACGCCGGGCGAAGGCCCATTTGGCGATTGTTCCGGCATTCGACGAGGTGCACACGATGCCGCCGCGGGCGCCACAGAAAGCTTTCAGGTCAGCCGCCGAGTTGATGTAGGTGACCGGGGTGACCTGCGCCTCGGCATCGCCCAGCACTTCGTTCAACTCGCGCCAGCAGCGCTCCACTTTGGCCAGGTTGGCCATGTCGGCCATTGAACAGCCGGCGGCGAGGTCGGGCAGGATCGCCGTCTGTTCCGGCGACGACATGATATCGGCCACTTCGGCCATGAAGTGCACGCCGCAGAAAACGATGAATTCCGAGTCGGTCTGCGAGGCCAGCCGCGACAGCTTGAGCGAGTCACCGGTGAGGTCAGCATACTGATAGACGTCGGCACGCTGGTAATGGTGGCAGAGAAGCACGGCTTTTTTACCGAGGCGCGCGCGCGCGTCACGGATGCGCTCATGACAAGCCGCATCAGCGAGCGAATTGAAGCGGTCGAATTGGATTGGCGTGACTTGCATGACGATGGCGGCCTTGTCGGCTAGGATGTGGAACCATGAAGCATGGAGGCATTGATGAAAGCGCGTAAATTTTATCACCTTGTGCTGCCGATCCTGTGCCTTCCGCTCCTGATCGGACAGGGAGGGGGTGCCTCTGCGGCGGAGGCCGGTACCGCGTCGGTGGCCGAGCCCTTGCGTATGCCGCCGCGCAACAGCGGCGACATCACCCGGTTGTTGGCCCACTACAAGCCGCATCCGGATCTGGTAGCACGGGCCGTGGCAGTGGCTGATGCGCAGCCGCCGGAGGGCGGGGACAAGGCGCCGCTGATGGATTTTTACTGGCAGCGCGGTCGTGCCAATGGCAAGCTCGGCCGTGCCGAACAGCAGATTGCCGATTTTCGGCAGGCGGCCGGCTTGGCCGAGCCAGGGTCGGTTGTGCATGCCCGCATCTTGCGTGACCTCGCCTCCGCAGAGGCTACTGCCGGCAATCTGCTCAGTGCGGCCAAGGCCTCTGACGAGGCCGCTACCATCCTTGCTGCCGGGGCGCAGAATCAGGGCTCGCGGCTTGCTGCCCTACAGGCCTCCACCTATTTCCATTTTGTCCTCGGCGATTTTTCAACTGCGCGCAGTCGCTTGAAAGAGGCGGAAACCGTCTATGAACGCTTGCGCAGTTCGCGTGCCTGGAATGTATGGGGAAACAACTGGACGGCTATCATCGAGCGGGCACGTGCCGAAATTTTTCGCGCCGAGGGTCGGTATGTCGAGGCCGAAGGCGCTTATCGCAAGGCGCTTGCGGCGAATGAACGTTTCGTGAGCGAACAGGCCGGCTCCGAGCAGGTGCTGTCGTTTGATCGCGATACGCCGGAACGGGCTCGTCATTTCAGCGAAATCATCCAGCGGACACTTGCCGGTGCGCTGATTGCCCAAGGCAAGCTTGCCGAATCCGAGGTCTATGCAAGACGCGCCCTGCAAGGGGCGCTGGAACGGGTTGGGCGCGATTCGACCGATACGGCACTCGGGCTTTCCACCCTGGCCGCGATATTTTCCGAGCAGGGGCGCCCTGCCGAAGCAGAAAAACTGGCTGAAGAAGCCTTGAACAGTTTCCGCCTTTCCGGAGCCTCCGAGGACTCCATCTTCACGTCCAACGCACGCAAGAACCTGGCTTCGGCGATGGTTGCACTCGGCCGCTACAAGGAAGCCATTGTCGTATTCGAGCGCAATCGTGACGCGTTGAAGACCAATCCGGAACTCTGGAAGAAGGTTGGGTCGGGACATCTCGACTGGATCCTGGCCATGCTGCGTACTGGCAATCAGAAGGGGGCTGAAGGCATGGCCAAGGCCATGTACGAATGGGCTGAACAGCGTTATGGCCGAGCGGACTATCGTACGGCGACCAGCCGAGGTTTCTATGCCATGACGCTTGGCGCACGTGGCGAGCATCTGCAGGCGCTGGGCCTGTTTCGCGAATCGGTGCCGGTACTGCTGCTGCGCGCGCGCGACGATGCCGAGGCCGAAACCGGTACTGTGATGCGGCAGCGGCGCGTCACCGCCATTCTTGAAGGGTACATCGCGACGCTGGCTGCCTTGCGTGCGGGAAATGGTGTGCCTTCGGCCGATCTTTCTGCTGAATCCTTTCGTGTCGCCGACGTCGCTCGCAGCAGCGTCGTGCAACGCGCCTTGTCGGCAAGTGCCGCGCGCGCGACGATTGCCGATCCGAAACTCGCCGAACTGGCGCGCGGCGAGCAGGATGCGTTGCGAAGAGCAAACGCATTGTCGGTGCTCTTGACGCAATTGCTCGGCGTGCGACCGGAGCAACAGTTGCCAAAGATTCAGGACGAGTTGCGGCGTGAAATTTTGTCGCTGCAAGACGAGCGCGATCGACTGCGGCGTCAGATCGTGAAGGAATACCCGGAGTACGCCGAACTGGTTTCGCCGCAGCCGGTTTCGCTGGAGCAGGCCCGGAAGCTGCTGCATGGTGGCGAGGTGCTGGTCACCTTCTATCTGGGTGAGACCGAGAGCTACGTCTGGGCGGTCGATGCCAGTGGCCGGGTCGTTTTTTCCCCCATCTCGGCGTCGCGGTCCGAGATTGCCCGTTCGGTCCAGCGTCTGCGCAGGGCACTCGACCCGGGTGTCGATCGTATCGACGCCATCCCTGCATTCGATTTGGCTGAGGCCTACCGTCTCTATGGCCTTCTGCTGTCCCCGGTTCTTGAGCTCCTTCAGGATGCGCGCTTGCTGCTGCTTGTTCCGCACGCGGACCTCGGCAGCCTGCCATTTGCGATTCTGCCAACGGCGCCCTCGGTGCTCGGCATCTCCGGAGTGGAACAATTTTCCGCTTACCGGGCCGTGCCCTGGCTGGCGCGCCGCTTGTCGATCGAACAGTTGCCATCGGTCACTGCACTGGCAAGTTTGCGGCGTCTGCCCTCACGTAGCGCGGCCCTATCAAGCTTTGTCGGATTCGGTGATCCGCTGTTCAGTGCGCAACAGGCAAAACAGGCATCGACCAAGGTGGGGGCGCTGGCGAGTCGCGGTTTGCCACTGCAGCGTCGAAATGTGCCGCAGCTTGCCGGTGTCGAATCGGCGAGCCTGGCCCTGCTGCCGCGCTTGCCCGATACCGGCGAGGAAGTGCGGCAGATTGCCCGCGTGCTGAATGTCGACCCGGCGGGTGCCGTGTTCCTGAATGCCGAAGCCAACGAACAGCGCGTTCTTGCAACCGACTATACGGGGCGGCGTGTCGTCATGTTTGCCACCCATGGTTTGGTGCCGGGCGATCTTGACGGGTTGACGCAGCCGGCGCTGGCGCTGACCTCTCCCGAGGTGGTGCCGGGGGCCGGAGACGGTCTGTTGAGCATGGAGGAGATTCTGGGGTTGAAGCTTGATGCGGACTGGGTCGTTCTGTCTGCGTGCAATACGGCAGCGGCTGAAGAGGCTGGCGCTGAAGCGGTTTCCGGGCTGGGCCGCGCTTTTTTCTATGCCGGGGCGCGCGCGCTGCTGGTTTCCAGCTGGCCGGTCGAAACAGTTGCCGCGCGGATGCTGATGACCGAACTTTTCCGCCGTCAAGTGGCGCAGCCACAACTTGGCAAGGCAGAGGCCTTTCGCCAGTCGATGCTCGCGCTGATGGATGGGCCGGGGTATGTCGATGTCAAGATGGGGCGAACGCTCTATACTTACGCTCACCCATTGTTCTGGGCGCCTTTTGTGGTTATCGGAGATTAAGGAATCATCATGAGACATGTTCTTTCTGCCACCTTGTTGCTGTGTTCGCTATCGGCGCAAGCCGGTTCGCTGATCAGCGAAAAGGAGGCCAGGCTCCCATCAGGAGATGCCGGAACGATGACTACCCGGGCGATCACGCGTGGTCCCGGCATCAAGGTGCTGGCCCCGGAACCTGGTGCCGCATTGGTCAAGTCGCCGTTCCAGTTCAAGGTTGCATTTGAGCCCCGTGGTGGTGCAAAAATCGATCCGAGTACGGTCAAGATCGTCTATGTCAAAACGCCAAACGTCGATCTGCTGGACCGCGTGAAGGTCGGCTTGAGCGACAAGGGTATCGAACTCGATGCGGCCGAGGCGCCGACCGGCGAGCACCAGATTCGCGTGACGGTACAGGACTCTGAAGGTCGGCAGTCCAGCCAGTTGATCAGCTTCACGGTAGTTAAATAAGGTGCGCTGTCCCTACTGCATTTCCGAGATCGACGACGCGGCAATCGCTTGCCCGCACTGTACGCGCGATCTTTACCTGTTCAAGCCGCTGCTGCAGCGGATTGCGGAGCTGGAGGCACGCGTAGCGGCTGTCGAATCCCAGCCGCCGGTGGCGGCCCCGATGGCAGCAACGTTGGCCGCGTCCGCGCTTGAGCCGGATACGCCGGTTGTCCCTGGCGCACGTGAACTGCTGCTGCGAGTGGGAGGTCCGTTGCTGCTGCTTCTGCTCGCGCACCTTCTCCTGACCGTGGTCTATGACGCCAGTAACGTTTACCTGCGTGTGGTGTCGCTGCTGATTCCGCTTCCCTTCGGGTTTCTGTTGACGGCGCATGCGGCGCGCCGCTTTGCCATATCGTCCATCGCGGCGCTGGCCATTTCGCTGTTGGCCGTGTTCGGCATGAGTGTGCTGACGACGATGGTCGACGGGGTGTCGATTCTGCCGGCCAACCTGCGCGAATGGCGCGAACTGCTCGAATATGCGGCAAGCATCGGCTTCAGCTACACGACCGGTATTGTGCTCGGCAACCTGTCGCGCCGGCGCGGTCGCCAACTAAGCGAACGGGCCGGCATGGGGGTTGCCTTGGCACGGCTGGTGTCCAATGGCGCCGAGAGTACGCAGCGCTTTCACCAGGTGGTCACCAAGTTCAACGACTTCGGGGGCGTGCTGACGGCGGCCGGAACGACCGCCATGTCGATCTATATGGGCTTGCAGGGGCTGATCAAGTAGTCAGCTTGTCCACGGCAGGCCGGCCTTGCGCCAACCGCCGATATTTCCGCGCTGCCCTTGCGCATCCTTGTCGCCCTCGAAGCCTTCAAGTACGTTGTAACAACCCGACCACCCGGCCCCGGTTGCAGCAATGGCGGCATGGTGTGAGCGGACACCGCTGCGGCAGACGAAGAGCACCAGCGATTCGGGGTCAACCTGCTGGCGCAGCTGCGCAAGAAAATTCGGATTGGGGTGAGTATCCGGCCAGCCCTGCCA
>ERZ724517.1265-NODE-1265-length-14162-cov-4.007798_pt1 | contig 14162 bp, 20 predicted proteins | sample MGYA00376050_ERZ724517 | MGnify/ENA primary metagenome ERZ724517 (study PRJEB28724, sample SAMN07190886) | activated sludge metagenome | isolation source: activated sludge of sewage treatment plant in Hong Hong | place: USA: Christiansburg, Virginia | collected... | reverse complement strand
CCCGACCCCCACGACCACGCTACCGGCCAGCGGGAACGGACCCGTCGAGACGACGTCGAGGGTGGTCGCGCCGACGAGCGCCGGGGCGCTGAGCGTCGAGCCGACCGCGAACGCGAAGGCGTCGACGAGCGGGCCAGCGGACCAACCGAAGCGGAGCTCGATCCCCGCCCCGCGAATCACCCGCAGGAACGACGTCAGGATCGTGATGAGCGACGGGGAGATGGTGATCCCGTCCACGCGGTACTCGAACGCGGCGGGGTAGAGCTCCCTCCCGCTTACGGTCGCGCTCGCCCACAGCGTATCGAGGAGGATCGCGACTACTCGATGGAGGTCGTCCCACGTCCCGTCGGACAGGTTCGCCTGGATTCGCGCCCTGATCCGTATCCGGTACAGCGCGTCCGACTCGCCCTGGCGGTCCTCGCCCACGATGCGGCCGAGCAGGTCGAGCGTGTGGCCCGTCGCGGTGCTCACGCCTCGGCCGGACCACACGGCCCACAGCGCGTCCTCGACCTCCTGCACCTGGGCGGATATGGGGTCGAGGTCCCGCTCCAAACGGCCCGCGTACTGGCTGAGCAGACGGGCCCGCGCCTCCTCGACGTGAGTGAGCTTGTGCGTGATCTCGCCCATGTTACGGGGTCCCGTTGGTGACGTTGATCGTGACGATGCGCGAGGCGTCGAAGCGGGCGATCTCACGCAGGCCGACAGGGATCGTCGAGGTCCCAACGGGAACGGGAGCGAGCCCGAGGCGGATCGCACTCACCTGGAGGAGCCCCGGCACCACGTCGAGCACCGCCCCCAGTCGCCACGGGCGGACGTCCATGCCGAGCACGTAGTAGGGAGCGTCCCCCACGATGGCCGCCCGCACCCTGTCCGGCCCGTCGAGTGGCCACAGGGCGGGGTCGACGAGCACGTCGAGGTTGATCCAGATGTTCTTCTGCGCGGGCCTCGTGAACTTGATGACGTGCGAGATCCCGGCGGAGTCAGTCGAGGTGCCGCTCGTGCTGCCGTGCGCCTCGATGCCGGCCGGCTTGGTCGCGAGGATCGTGTCGAAGAGCTCCTGGTCGGCACCGCCGAGGACCACGACCTCAAACGCCTTGCCGGGGATGCCGTCCGGGCTGGGAGTGAGGGCGGTGTTCTCGAAGACGAGGCAGGAGGAGACGGCGAACGCGGTCCCCGCGCCTACCTTGAGGACGGCCCGGCGGATGGCGTCGACCGTGGCGTTCCCCCTGCCCCGGAGCTCGATGGCCCGGCGGAGGCGCAGCGCGGCGTTGGTCTCCTTGTCGGCCCCCACGGTCGCGGCGACGAGGTTGTTGGCACCGAGCAGCCCCACGGTGGGGGTCTGGATGGTGCGGAGCTGACGGGCCAGGCAGGCGAAGGCCCCGGTATCTACCGCCTCCGCGAGGATGTCGACGGACGCGGTACCGGGCCCGAGGTACGCCCAGCTCACCGTCCCATCGGGGATGGCGCTGTCGGAGGTCGAGGTAGGCCCTGGCCCCGCCCCGGAGATGCCCGCCCCGATGCAGTGGTAGACGTTGCCCCCGCTCGTGATGCGAGTGCCGAGCCCGTAGGGAGCCGTCGCGACCCAAGCGGGGTGGGCGGGACCGAGCGAGGTAGGCCCCACGGTCTGAAAGATGACCCCGGTCCCGAGGACCGCGAGCTTCGCGTTGAGCGGGATCGAGGCGAGCGGAGTGCCCGTGAGGCTCGCCACCACGACGGATCGGGTCGCGGGGGAACGAGTGGTCCCTGTGATCTGGCACAGGAGGTCGAGGGCCGCGTCCTCGGCCGCGTCCGGGTCCATGGCGGAGTAGACCGCCTCGCCGACCTCCCAGAGCTCCGCGAGCCGCTCCGAATGGATGCCGATGTGCTGCCCGATCGCGGTGTTCGCGGGGATCGAGCCGTCGGGCTCGGAGCCGATGCTGACCCCGTAGACGGCCTTGTAGGCGGCCTCGAGGTCCGACTTGATGACCGTCAAGGGTTTCGGAACAAACCCCGTGCTGAGTAGTCCGTACGGCATCGCTTACGCTCCTGTAACCGTCGGGGAGATGTTGTCGGTACCGACGAGGAGTCCCAGGTCGGTGAGCACGACCCAGTTGACCGTGAGGGTGCGGGAGGTCGTATCGAGAGAGAGGGTGAGCCGCTCGACGGAGCGGACACCCTTGACGGAGAGGAGAGCCCGTCGGAAGGTGTCCTGCACCGATGGGAGGTTGGGGTTCTTGATCAGGATCTGCTCGAAGTACGGGAGCCCGTAGTCGAGGTCGAGGAACCACTCCCCCGCGATGGTCTTGAGCACCTGGGATATCCGCTGCTGGATGCCCTCGCGGTCGATGGCAAAAGCCCAGTCCCCGTTACGGAGCACGACACCGTTGTCGTCGAGTAGGAGGTCGAGTCTCGTCGCCATCACTTCTTGACCTCGACGGCAGAGGACAGGATCGTCGGGAGCACCGGGAAGGTTCCCGGCGCCGGAGGTCCCGCCGTGGCCCCGGATACTGGGAGGTTAAGCGTGTTCAGCTTCGTGAGGAGGTTGGTCAGGAACGTCTTGAGCGGGGTACCCAGCACCGTCCAGTCGAGCTGTGACGGGTCGTCGGTCCCGATCTGGGTCCCGTCGGACTTGAGGTGGATCTGAGTCCCGCCCACCTTGCCCACGGTCATCCGGTCCGACTTGAACGGGTCGATCGGGTGGCCGAAGTCTGTGAGGCCGGGGATGAACACGGCATCGCTGAGATCGTGGGTCCGGTCGTCCTGCGGGTCGACCGATCCCCCCTCCGAGAGCCACCGGTCGATCGAGCGGGAGCAGAAGACGAGGAGCCCGGTGTCCCCCTTGGAGACCGGAAACGTGACCCTCCACCCGCCGGAACCGGGGAAGCAGACCGGAACGGACGGGATCACGGGGAGCGGACCCGTCTGGTTGGTGCCGTCCTCGGCCTCCCACGTATCGTGGACGAGCGGCTCGATATCGGCGGCCTGTTTGGTCGGATCGAAGCTCTGCACCCTGCCCGGAAGCGCGGTCCACATGGAGCGCCGGAGCTGGGTCTGAAGGGTCGCGAAGGTCTGTGCGAGCGACGTCTGGCTCATAGGATCGCCTCTACTTCCGAGGTCCAGTCGGTCCCGTGGGTGTCGCCCTTGTGGGTCACGGTCTCGACGCGAAACTGGCCGGAAAACTGCTTGGACTGGACGGACACGAGGCAACCCGGACGGATACGGGCGTTCAGGAGGGAAGTGAAGCTGAGCAGGGAGCGGCCCTCGTTCTTGTCGGGAGTGAGGAGCTTGGGGCTCCCGATGAGCCCGGAGTCCGTCGAGATGAGCGGGATCAGCTCCGTGTGGTCGGAGTCCCCCTTGAGGACCTGTAGCTTCCCGTCCTGGATTGACCAGGAGTACCCCTGCGGCTTTAAGAGCTTGTCGAGCGTCTCGGGGACCGACCCATGGGCCACGATGCCGTTGATGGTCTTAGCGCTGAGCGCGGGGAGCTGCTTGGCGAGCTGGCCCCCGCTGAGCCCGAGCTTGCCCGCCAGGTCGCCTACGGCCTTGCTGAGCGGCGTACCTGGCGCGTAGGAGGTCGAGGCGCGCCCGTAGCGGAGGACTCGCCCTCCATCGAGGAGCTCGAAGCGGGTCACCCACTCGGTCCCGCTCTGCTCGTGGCTCGCGAGCCGGCAGTCCCCTTGGATCACGGTCTCTAGGCCGACGTCGGCGTAGCCTGCCTCCAAGATGACCCGGACACCCTTACGCTTGATCCCGGCCCTGCTCGTGGCGGACAGGTTGAACACCTCCACGGATGCGCTGTTGGCGTCGGGCTTGAGGGTCCGCTTCACCGTGAAGGACATACGGAGCCCGGTCACCTCGATCCAGTTGGTGACCGAAGCCCCGATCGCGGGGACCGTCGAGCTGATCTGTAGTCGTGCGGTGCGTCCGAAAAGGTTCGCCATGGGCTACAGAGCCTCGAAGTACTGGAGGACCACCCGACGGCCCAGGTCGCCCCGCTGCGTTGACTCGTCCCAGGTGGGCTCCATGTCCCGCCCGGTGGTGTCGGTCGCCATGAGGGTCCCAGCGGGCATCCGGGGATCGACCGACCGGTGGCCCAGCGGGACGTTGACCACGAGCTTCGCGCTGTAGAGGTGATCGTCCGTGTCCGTGTAGATGCGGATGTACCAGGACGCCTCCCGGACGGACCAGTGGAACTCCAGGCGGTACTCCCGCCCTGAGAGGTCGATCGATAGGTCGAAGTGCGGGCTGTCGCTCCTGAGCGGAATTACGAAGTCGGCCATGTTCCCCCCTTGATCCAGGCACGCAGTGACGCGAAGTCGGGCTTATCGGCTGTCGGGAGGAAGACTGGCATCTTGAGGTTAGTCGCGACCCGAACCTCCCCGACGGTCCCGACGGAGCGCTCCCTGCTCATCGGTTGCTATCAATCAACCTATCTAGCTGGTATTCAACCCACATAGATGCAATAGCCCATGTCGTGCGGTACTCAGTCGGCATACTACACACACCGCCAGCGCTTGGCTGAAGTATGCGGCACTGAAAAGGGCGGCGCTCAAATGTCAGCGCGCATCCAGCTGGTTGCAAGTGCGTGCATGGCCCGCCCCATGACGCATGCACTTTCTTGCCCTCGTGGCCAACTATGACCGGGCGCGGGAAATAGATGTCGGGCATATCGTCGTGCGCTTCGTAGTAGTCAAGGGTTGTAAGCCCTGTCGCAAGTGCTGCGCGCACGTTGGCTGTGATTTCGTCCTTGCTTGCGCCAAAGTCACTAGGAACATATTTACCCGGTTGGCGCTTGCAGCACTTCCCGCCACACGGTGTGCAAAGCTCGGCGTTTTGGTTGTCTGCAATTACAGGTAGTCGAAACGAGCCGTCATCTTGCCCCATCGCTAACCCCTTTCTCATCAATCGAAGTCGGCCATGATCCACCCCTGAGCCATGAGCGGAGGCTCGCGAAGTCGGGCTTATCGGAAGCGGGAAGGAAGACGGGCATCTTGAGGTTAGTCGCGGCGCGCACCTCCCCCACGGTCCCGACGCTACGCTCCCAGTCAGGGAGCACGAGCACCGCGTCGCTGCGCCTCATGAGCTCCAGCGTGCCCTCGATCCAGAAGGACTCCGTCTCCGTGCCGGCCATCCGCGCGCCGATGCTGTGCGGGATGAGGGGCATGGCTCCCAAGCGCGCTACCTCGCGCCCGGCCTCCTCGGCGCGGTGGACGTTGCACGCTACCTCCCACCCGTCGGGAGCTCGGAACGGACCCGCCACGTAGACGACGCGCATCGCTAGCCTCCTACCCCGGTGAGGCCCGACAGCACGGAAACCGCACGCTTCTGCCCGTCCGATGCGGCGGGCCCGCTTACCGGGTTGGTCTTGCCGCTCTTGCTCTTCGGCTGCGCGCGGGCCGTGCGGGAGTTGACCTTCTTGGTCTGACGGTTCTGGACCAAGCTGACCTGCTTAAGGCTGACGTTGAGGGTCAGCCCGCACCCGCTCTTAGCGTCGCGGGGGACCCCGATCGACTGAATGAGCATCGAGTCGTAGGTGCGGGCGGGCGTGTAGACGCTCAGCACCTTGGCGTCCGACTGTGCGAGGTAGAGCTGGTTGACGAGGTCCACCGAGCGGCCCGGTACGGGTCCAGAGTCCGTGATGTCCGAGAGGACCACGGTCATCGAGAGCGTGAGGGGCTTCCTCCGGACGTGGTCGGTGATGGTGCTGCCCGTCTCGATGGGGAAGTCCGTGATCTCGACCTCCGCCCCATGGGTCTCCGTCGTCACGGCGTCGAGCTCGATCGCCCCGATGCTGTGGCGCGGCCCCTCGTACATGATGGTCGTGGCGGCCATGGTTAGAGCTGGGCCTCCCGGTAGGTGCGCTGCATCTGCTCATCGAAGACCCGCTTCATGCGGGCTTCCTGCTGCGCGGGGGTCTCGCCCGGAATCGGCGGGATCGTGATGATGTTGCTGATCTGGACGTTCGCAGGCTTGCCCGCAGTCCCTCCGGCCTGGGCCACCGCCGCGCCCTGCGCGACCTGCTGCTGGACCCCCTGCGCGATGGCCGACCCAGCGGACGGAGCTCCCGGATAGGGGGCGGAGGGAGCCTCGGAGGTGGAGATCCCGAGGTACTTCCCGAGCGAGCGGGCCTTGTCGACCAGCTTCTCCAGCTTGCTGAATGTCGCGTTGAGTCCGCTCCCGATGGCGGAAAACACGACTCCCCAGAACCGGTAGATCAGCTGGAGGTACTCCAGGGCGAGCCGCAAGGCTTTGATCCACCAGACATCGTCGGGCTTCCCGCCCGCTGCGAAGTCCGCGAGGAACGCCTTGACCTTTGCCACCAGGACGCCCGTAACGGAGACCCCGCCCGTGAGGAACTGATAGACATCCTCGAGGACCAACAGAACCGCCCCGACCGCCACGCCGAGCAGCACGAGCGGCCAGTTGGCGGCGAGCCACGCAGCCGCTGCCGCGAGGCCCGTAGCGACCGCCGTAGCTCCGAGGAGCACGTAGAGCCCCACCTGGGCGGCGAGCGCGGCAGCGTTGGCCACGAGGACGGGCAGGAGGACGGACGCGAAGACGATCGCGATGAGGCGGAGGTTGTCCGAGACCCACTTGAGGGCGGACCCGAGCGACATGATGGCGGACTTGGTGCCCGAGACGAACGACTTGATCCCGCTCGCCACGAGCTGCCGGTTGGCCTTCCACCACGCCAGGGACGCGGTAGCAAGCTCCTGAAGGTACGGGAGGACCTCCCGGCCAAAGGTCGCGCCTAGAGACCGACCGACCGCCTGGAGCTTGGTGAAGCTGTCCCCGAGGTCGTCCCCGGCCTTGATGGTGTCGGAGTCGATGACCAGCCCGAGGTCGCGGGCCTCCTGCCGGGCCTCCGCCAGCGCAGCGGACCCGCCCTGTAGGACCGGCACCAGGTCGGCCCCAGCCTTACCGAGCAGCTTGAGGCTGAGGGCAGCCCGTCGGGGTCCCTCGGGGAGCTTGGCCATCTTGTCGGCTATGGACCCGAGCACGTCGTCAGCGGAGCGGACGTGACCGGAGGCATCGCGAGTGCGGATGCCGAGCCGCGCGAACTCCTTGGAGGCTTCGGACCCGTACTTCTGCGCTTCCGTAAGCAAGGCGTTGAGGCTCTTGAGCCCCACCCCGAGCTTCTCGCTGTTCACATCCGAGAGACTCGCCGCGTAGGCGAGCTCCTGGAACGCATCGGTGGCGACCTGCGCGGAGGCGGCCGCATCGTTGATCTGCCCGGTCTGGTCGATAAACGCGAGGGTCGACTTGGCGACGTCCACGCCTACGGACACGGCGGCCCGTCCGAGGGCTTCGAGGGCGCTCTTGGCCCGGCCCAGGGCGGTGTCCGCGCTGGCGAAGCTCCCCTTGTCGACGTCGAGCCCGATGAGGGCGAGCAGTTCGCGGACGATCATGGGGTTACCTCTTGCTCTCTCGTTTGACCCGCTCGTACTCGGCCGCCTCGATGCGGGCCTTGGCGTCCAGGTAGCGGTGGGCCTGCACGAAGTCGACGTAGGAGGCCGTGGTTTCGAGCTCGGTCAGGGTGAACAGGCCCGCCTCCACGACCCGCCATATGGGAGCCTCGCAGGCGTCGAGCTCCTCCTCGATGGCTGGACTTACGGAGTGGGCTGGGCCGGCTGGCCTTGCCCCTTTTGCTGACCCAGCCGGTCGAAAAAATCGGGGTAGTTGAGCCGGACCGCCTCGAAGAGGACCGTGTAGAGGTCCATCACGCGACCCGCGAACACGTCGTCGACCACGTCGAGGAGCGGCAACCAAGCCCCGTTGACCCGCGCCTCGCTCTTGGCGAGCAGGCCCGCCAGGAGCGCGTCCAGCTTGGACGCCTCGATCCCCGCGATGGACTGGCCCAGCTCGGGGCCGATGGTCGACAGGTCCACGTCGAGCGACTTGGTCCCCAGCTTGCCGAGCGCTCCGATGAGCTGCACGGCCACCTGGACCACGTCCTTGGAAAGCTGGAACGCCTGGCGCGCCGGGATCATCACGACCGCGACTTCGGTCTCGCCAAATTTGAAGGTCTTACGCTTGATCTTGGTCATGTACTAGCTCCCCACGGGCAGGTTGCCACCGACAGAGATATCGATCCGCGTCGAGGTAAACATCCACTCGCGGGTGCCGAGCTCCTTCCCGAAGGAGGAGGCGGGCATCTTCTTGATCTTGCTCGCGTGCGCGACGCACAGGGTCGCGTCCGAGCGGATGTCCCGCACCGTCAGCGGGTAGCTCACGTCGCCCGTCTGCTCGTCGAGGTTCGCGAGCTGCGAGAGGGCCGAGTTGGTCGCGGAGCTCTGCATCAGGGTGACGGTGACCGTGCCGGATCGGTTCCGGTTGATCGTGTGGCACCCGAAGCCGTCCGCACCGACGGTGGTCGTGACCGCATCCTCGGCCCGTTCGACGTTGGCGAAGGTTTCGGGGGCGAACCCGCTCAGGGTCAGGCTTCCCCAGGTGACGATGACGCTCGCGGGATCGTAAGTAGCTGCTGGCATAGCTGCTCCCATGGAGGCCCATCGGAGACGGGCCGGTCAGGTTAGAGGGTGATGACCCCGTTGATCACGACCTTGTGGATCGCGCCCGTGTAGGTGACCGAGAAGGTCACGTTCTTGAGCTCCCGATTCGCCTTGTCGACGGGGTTGACCGAGGCCGCCTTGGGCACCGTGACGGTGAAGTCCGGGGTGATCGCGCCGTTCGAGCGGGCCTCCTCAAGGACTCCCCGGATTACTCCCAGGACCTTCGTGATCCCCACGTCGTCGAAGCTGACCTTGTCCGCGTTGGCGAGGAGCAAGAACAGGTTCTCCTGTAGGCGGACCCGCAGCCAGTCCCTGAAGCGGACGATGTCCACGAACGGGAGGCTCGTCGACGGAGTCGTGCCCTCGCTGGTGATCGCGCGGCCCGCGATGCTGTAGTAGAAGTTGGCCCGCTTGTTTCGGATGTTCGTGATCTGGGTGGTCGTGTAGCTCTGCGCCGAGACCCCCGAGAGCGTCTTGAACTTCCAGGTCTCCGAGCCCGGAGTGAGCGGGAGCACGCGACCGGCCCACGCGGCGGCCGCGAACTCTTGGCCGATGGGGTGGTAGATGAGGGGAGCTCGTTCCTGTCCTGCTACGCTGAGGACCTTCGCGACGTCCGTCGCCGGACCGACCGCGATGGTCGGGACCTCGCTGTCCTGGGACTCGGCCAGGTAGAGGCGCTCGTTGGCCTGGACCCAGGTCGCCGCCGCTTGGACGCAGGCGGTCGAGTTGAACATCGTGAGCAGCGCGTACCACTGCGTGTCCTCAAGGAGGATCGCGTCGAGGTCCGCCCCGATGCCGGGGTCGCTGTGGTCCTGCATGACCTTGAGGTAGGGGAGCGCGCCCGCGTTCGGGATGCCGAAGCTGCACCAGTTGCCCGCCGCGTTGCCGAGCACCTGGACCTGCTGCGAACCGACCGCCCCGATCAGAGAGGACGTAAAGCCCGCTGCGGTACAGGCGGCACCGATGGCCGTGTTGATGGCCGTCGCGATCGAGTCGTTGGTCGCGCCCACTCCCGAGTTGATGGTGTAGTCGGTCCCGTTGAACCGGACCGTGTAGTCCTTCGACGAGACCACGGACACGATCGAGAGCTTGTAGCGCTGCGTGGGCTTGCTCGACCCACGCAAGATCGCGATCCGCTCGGGCCGGGGAGTCTGGGCGAAGATGGCCTGAGCGCACTTGTACTCGGGGCTCGTCGAGCCGAGGTCAGTAGCTACTCCCGAGAGCTGATCGTAGTACCTGACCCGCTCGACCCAGGTAGGCGTATAGCCGAGGATTCCGGGAGTCCCGAAACCTTGTTGGGTCAATCCGCCGACCTGGGCGAGGATGTTGACAACGACGATGTCTGATAGGGGTGCCATGAGTGTCCTTATGGAGGGGTCACGACGGAAACGACCATCCCGGTGCCCGTCTCGGTGGCCTGGACCTTTTGGATGTACGTGAGCCGGTCCTCTACTAGGTCCGCCAGATACGCTCGAAACTGATAGACGGCCCGTCCGACGAAGCTCGCGGCCCGCACCTGGTTGACCTGCTGGACCGTACCCTGGTCGTAGGGGCTGACCCCCGCGCTGAGGAGGATGTCTCGGACCGACGGGAGGGAGGTACGGGTCCGCATCCGCTCCGCCGTGGCGAGCGCGTCGGTAGCCGTTACGGTGGCGCTGGTGAGCACCTGCGCCTCGACCTGCACGCTGCGGGTCCCGCCGACCGTGAGGACGACCTCCTGGCCGGGGGGTTTGGCTGGGTCCGTCCGGTAGTGCGCGAGCGGACCCTCCACGGTGTCGGACCCGAGGATGGACAAGATCAGGTAGTCCCCGCTCGGTGCGGTTCCGTCCTGATCCAGCCAGATCACCTTGTCCGACGGATAGCCGCTCGCCGCTACCGCCCACGCGAAGATCGCGTCCTGGACCGCCTGCCAGTTGGCGGGCATCAGCTCACGACCGTTCGGGCGACGCCGAAGAAGTAGGTCACGCCCAGGTGGTTGACCCACGGCTCGACGTGCTCGACCTCGTAGGTGCTGCCCTGGTACAGGACGAGGTCCGGGAGGATGCCCGCCCCCACGTCCCCGAGCTGGAGCGGCTCCAGCGTCCACACGCTGATGAGGTCCTGCGTGTTCCGACCCTCCGGCAGCCGCTGAAGGTCCCGTCCGCTCGTGGGCTGGACCGATGCCTTCGCGCTCACCGTGGCGGTGGTCGGTGGCTGGGTCCTCCCAAGCAGGCGCGGGGACTCCGTCCGATGCGTGATCGTGATGGTCGTGTTGGACAAGTTGAGGATGGAATCGGTTAACGGCATCACTTCACCTCCGCCTTCAGTGCTTCGATCAGCGCTCCCGTATCCAGGAGCGGCCTCGCCTGCCCCTTGGCCTCTACGGTCTTCGAGTCGAGCGGTGGGGTCAGGTACGGGCCGCCTCGGAGGTACTCGCGAGCGGCCTGCTCGGTCTCCCGCGCGAGCTTGCCCATCCCCTTCGCGAGCTTCTGACCCTTCCCGAGCGCGCCGGCTGCGAGCTTCTCGAGCTGCCGCTCCACTTGGGGGCTGACCGCGTTGGAAGCCCGTAGGAGCGGATGACGAGCGGGAACGGTTGCGGTCCCGAGTTCGTGGACCACGGCGAGCTCCACCATGGAGACCCCGTGCTCCTCCCCCGACTCCTCGTCCCACCCCAGGCGGATGGTGCGCTTCGGCTCGTCGGCCAGAGCTAGGACCTTGGCGAGACCCCGGTCGACATCCGTGATCTTGACCCGTGTGCGGATGGCCATGGGGACCTCCTACCGGGGAACCAAAAAGAGTCTGCCGTTGATGTTGAGCCGGAGGAGCCGCTCGTACTCCTGACCCCATCGGGTGGCCTGTAGGCCGGAGATCGCGGAGGTCTTGGCGTACTTGCGCTTGACCGCGCCGACCTCCTCCTCCTCGACGAGTCCACCGGCTGTTACTTGGCCGTGCAGGTAGAGCGTCCCGAGGTGGGCGGCGAGGTACTTGACCCCGAGGTCCGTACGGCCCTCCCACGTGGTCGGCGAGACCTGTAGGACCGCGTCCGCAAGGATCGCCGTCTGACTCGCGAGCGGGATGCTCGCGAGCGCCGGATCCAGCGCAGAGACGTCCGCCCAGGTCACCGCCACGGGTTAGCCCCCGGTCCGTGACTTGATGAGGTCGTCCTGCTCGATCGCGGCCTTCCGCACCGCTCCGTCCTCATGGGACATGAACGGGGCGAGCAGCTCCCGCGAGAAGATGCGCGGGATGATCGAGAGCGGGCTCTCGTCGACCGTCTCGGACTCGACCACCGAGAGCGAGGTCCGCAGGAGCTCCTTGAGGATGGGAGGCAGCTTGACCCCCTCTGCGGGCTTCGTGGCAGCGTTCCAAAGCGCCTCAGCGACCTCGGAGATTCCAGGAGGCAGGGAAAGAAATCCGCCCTCGTGGGGGATGTGGATGGGTCCGCCGTGGCGGTTATCAATCAGCATGGGTCGAGACTCCTTACGGGAGGTGAGTGATGAGGCCCCCGCGAGGAGGGCCACTCGGGACTACGCGCCGTCGGCGTACGTGACGCTCAGCGGGCGGTACGCGACCACTCCGCCGACCTCCGCCTCGCACGGCACGACGTACGAGAGCCCGTCCGGCTGCGGCTCGCTCTGCGTGTACTCCATCGGGACGATCTGCTCGATGCACATCGGGTCCCGGCGGAACGCCACCATGCGGGTGCTTGCCGACGCTCCGCGTCCGACGCAGGCGTACCAGGGGACGATCTGCTTGATGTACGGACTCGTCGCGAGGAAGTGCTCCAGCACCGTCCGGTCGCTCGCCGAGTTGATCCGCTTCGTCGCGATGATGTTGTACTGGTCGATCGACATCGCGATCGTGTCCGACGGGTGGACTTCGTTGGTGACCACGCTGGCCCGGTGGCCGAAGCCCTGAAGGTCCGCGAGGATCTCGTCGGCGGTCTTCGTGCTCCACAGCGGGGAACCGGCGCCTCCGTTCGGGATCACGTAGGTGTTGACCCCGACGAGCGTGAAGAGACCCCTGATGCCCTGCGGCACGTCGCCCACCTGGCAGGTGAGGTCGATCTTGGCCTCGATGGCGCGCATCGCCGCCTCGGCCTTGGCGAGCGGAAGGGACCGACCGGTCAGCCTCGCCTGGCGGATGTTGGCGGTGGTGTAGCCGTAGCTCGCCCCGATGGGGCGGATCGGGCTGCTGGTCTCGCGACCCACGACGTCGACGCGGGGCAGGTCCTTCGCGAAGCCTCTGACGAATGCGGCGATGCCGACCTCGTCCAGCTCCTGGTACGTATAGACCGCCGACCCGGCGGGGACTCCCGACGCGACGGGAACGAGCGAGCGACCCTTGAACTCGGGGATCTCGCGGACGAGGATCTGGGCCTTGATGGCCTCAAGCTCCCTCGCGAACCAGAACGACTCTGAAGCGTCCAAACGCTGTGTCATCTTCGTAAACCTTTCAGGCCCCCCATAGGGAGAGGGGCCGGATGTGCTGATCCGTTACGGGGCGTTCCGGAAATCCACTTCGAGCACGCACGTCCCGCCCGAGCTGGCCGACGAGACGATCACGGCCTGCTTGCTGGTGTCGATGGTGTCACCGACGATCGACGCCCCCACCCAGCCGCCCGTGGTGGTCTGGTAGTAGGCCCGGCTGCCCTTGGTGACGTTGGTGCTGCCCACCTTGACCGTCATGCGGCCCGCACGGAGGACGGTCATCTTGACGCCGGTCTTCAAACCGGTCGTGCCGAGCTCGACGCGGGGGTCGTAGGAGTCGTCGTGGACGACGAGCCCGTAGATGGCCGGGTTGGCCAGGTTGGTCAGCAGGAAGGCCCGGTCGGCGAGTGCGTCCACACGGACCGGAGCGCCGAAGGCCGCCTCCGCCGAGGACTCGCTGTTGTAGCCGCTCTCGGTCACCAGCGGGTTGAGGTCCGCGAGCATGCCCGGCAGCGAGGGAAGCAAACCGGGCGAGTAGTTGGTCTGTGCCATGGTTCGTTATGTCCTTATATAAACGTGGCCGGATAGGGTCCGTACGGACCCCACCCGAAGCTGGGTTACTTGCTCACCGAGGCGAGGGTCGCAGCGCCAGGGATGGGCTTCTTCCAAGCGTCCCGACGTGCCTGCACGGCCTCGTCGATCCGCTTCGCCGTATCCGGGGCGGTGGTGGACTTGGCCACCTGGCGGACCTGCTCGTCAGAAGCGGAGCGGGCCTCGATGGCAGTGTCGTAGCGCGCCTCGATGTAGGCCGAGGACTTGGCGCTGACGTCTACGCCCTCAAGCTGCTTGACCACTGCGGCCCGCAGGAGGTCGTCGGACATCGCGGAGTCGAAGCGGACCCCGTGGGCCTCCGCTACGGACTCCAGCTTGATCCGGTTGCGGACGCTCTCACGGATGCGCGACTCGTCCGGCTTGGCCGCGAGTTGCGCCTGGAGCGAGTCCAGGCGGGCCTGGAGCGCGTCCATCGAGTCCGCCTTGGCCGCTGGGGCGGGAGCAGCGGGGGCCTTGTCCATCGTGGCTCCTGGGTCCTGCGGGCCGTAGCAGAGCTCCAGCGTCTGGGGCGGGTTGGCAGGGTCCATCCCAAGGGCGGTCAGGACCGCCGAGAACATCTCCGGCGACATGGTGACGGAGTTCCCGTCAATTTCGAGGTCGAGCATGGTGTCTCCTTGATCAAGTCGAATGGCGCAATCGGGACCGGCTC
>ERZ724517.1261-NODE-1261-length-14194-cov-4.065634_pt1 | contig 14194 bp, 11 predicted proteins | sample MGYA00376050_ERZ724517 | MGnify/ENA primary metagenome ERZ724517 (study PRJEB28724, sample SAMN07190886) | activated sludge metagenome | isolation source: activated sludge of sewage treatment plant in Hong Hong | place: USA: Christiansburg, Virginia | collected... | reverse complement strand
AGTATTTTTTAAAATGCCAAGCAAAACCTTCTGATACCATTCGTAAATTGATAGACTGGTGTTGATAGTAAACATGGCCGAGTATTCTCTTATTCCTATCTAGTTTGTCGTAAATAACTTTCACCTCTTTTCCCATAATATAGGATGCCAACTTTTGTTTGGCCACATACCCAAAATCTTGCTTCTTTTCGGGCGCATCAATATCAGTTAACCTGACTTTGTAGCTTGTTTTTTGGTTTAGTAATATTTCGAATGTATCTCCATCTAATATTCGAATGGCTTTACCGTGAATGGTCGATTGGGCAAGGCCATAGTGACAAGCGATTATGAAACTGAAACTTATTAAGTGGCGGACAAGGAAAAACCTTTCCAGCAGAGATTTCCATACATTTCGAATGTTCATTGGAAGTGCAAACTGCTCTTCAAAGTTATTTCAAATCCACTGAAATGAGTTTGATTTCCACTCCGATGCCAGCAATAGTTCCTTGCGAAAGAATTTGTCCAACACCTTGTGCATAATAGGTGTCGCCAGCCAAGGATACATTATTATTTTGATCCTTTTTTTCTTGATATATTTTTAAAACGTTTTTAAAAGTAAATCCATCCAGCGTATAGGTAGGGTATTTTTCCTTCAGGGTGTAATAATAGGTATCAGTTCCGTTTACACCTCCAACCCAGGTATCATTTACGTTTTTACTGGCGTCAATTACCATTAATTCCGTTTTGTTGGCTGCAGCAGTTAATACCAAATAGTATTTGTCGCCATCTTGTCTTATATATTGATATCCTTGCGTTTCAGCATCAAATACTTGGTACGTATGACCATTAAAAGTGGTATCATAGCTCAGTCGGGTAGAGGCATAGGTTGAATGCAATACGCCATTGAGCGATCGTTGATAGGTCCATTTTGAACCAGGCACTTTTGGTTGGTAGGTAAGAGAATCCTTACTATTATTGGTGTTTACATTTTGTACGGTTTTCTTTTTATTGCAAGCGGCCACTAGTAAAAAGGAAACAAATAATAAAGAAAGGTATTTCATTTTAAAAAATTTGATAACGAAAGTAAGGTAATTGTGGGACAATACAAACTGAATTTACAAATCAAAAAGGGAAACTAGATGTAAAATCGGAATTTAGGAATCGCTCCACACTTTGGTGCCTTCGCTGCAATTGGCACAGATATCAATATTTTTTCTGCCGCTTAATAATTTTTTTCTAAACGATTTATAGGCGTCACTATGCCATATCTCTTTAAAACTATCTTTTTTCAGATCACCTAATCGGTAGTCTGCGTCTTTATCGAAGCAGCAAGGAACTACCAGTCCATCCCAACTGATCACGCAGGCGTGCCAGAGTTTCCAGCAATGATTGTCGAGGGCATTTTTTATTTCATATTTACCTTGTGCATTTTTTTTATATCGCGAATACTTATCGATGCTTGGCATTAAAAAGTTGCCATTTTCATAATCGTAAATTTGAGCAGTTTTAAAGCGAACGTCATCTACACCAATTTCTTTGGCTAGTTTTTTTACGTCTTCAATTTGATGTTCGTTAGGTTTTACTACCAGAAATTGAAAGAAAACATAAGGAGTTTTTGATTTGAGTTCCTTTTTCCATTTTACAATATTGCGTGCTCCTTCTAGTACTTTTTCAAGTTTACCGCCGATGCGATACTGTTCATACACTTCTTGGGTAGTGCCATCAATCGATATGATCAATCTGTCGAGGCCGCTTTCAATAGTACGTCGTGCATTTTCATCGTTGAGGTAATGGGCGTTGGTACTAGTAGCGGTATAAATCTTTTTTTGAGTTGCAAATTTTACCATATCAAGGAAATCTGGATTGAGGTAGGGTTCGCCTTGAAAATAGAAAATAAGATACATCATTTCCTTGTGGAGTTCCTCTATGGTATTGGTAAAGAAATCTTTTTCGAGCATTCCGATAGGTCGTGTAAAGGCGCGCAAACCACTGGGGCATTCGGGACATCGCAAATTGCATGAGGTAGTCGGTTCAAACGAAATAGAAAAGGGAAGGCCCCATTGCACTGGCTTTTGGGTCCATTTGGTAAGGTAAAAACTGGCTAAAACCTTGATGCCATTGATAAACCGACGAAACGTAATTTTACGAAGGAAGTTGATGCTATCTTGATAATTGATATTTGGCATGGAGGAGGCAAATATAAGTGTAAGTTTTTTCATGGCAGACCTTTTAAGCGATTCAACTTTCCAAAACGACCGAAAAGGAAAAATTGCGTTGAGCGAAGTCTTGTTTTCTTGTTCCAATGCATGGGTTTCAAAAGCTCGTATACCATATATCCAACATAATTGCCATTTGCACAATTTTATGATTTGAGGTCGTTAAAGATTTCTATTTTTGAAGGTTAAATACCATTTATGCAAAAATTTTTCCTTGCGATATTCATTTTCAGTTTTGGTTTTACCTCAGTTTTTTCACAGAATAAGTCAATTGTAGGTACGGTGAGAGATACTTTTAATGTAAAACCAGTGGTATTTGCCTCTGTATCACTCATACGAAAGGCTGATTCTATTTTAGTGAACCATACTCGTTCAAATCAGCAAGGGAAATTTCAGTTACAAGTAAAAGAGGCCGGCAAGTATATTCTATTAATTGCTCATGGTTCCTTTGCAGATTATGTAGATGATATCGAAGTGAAAAATGAGGATACTGAAAAAGATTTGGGTTCAATCGGTTTATTTCAACGAAGTCAAATGTTGAAAGAAGTCATTGTAAAAAAAGCGGATTCGATAAAAATCAAGGGAGATACGCTTGAGTACTTGGCCGATAGTTTTAAGTTAAAGCAAGGGGCCATGGTAGAAGATTTACTGAAGGTATTGCCAGGAATTCAAGTGAACAAAAAAGGGGAAATTACAGCCATGGGTGAAAAGGTAGAAAAAGTATTAGTAGATGGCGAAGAGTTTTTTGGGGATGATCCTACCATTGCCACACAGAATATACAGTCGAAAGTGGTAGAAAAGGTGCAGGTATTTGACAAAAAAAGCGATCAGGCACAGTTTACAGGATTTGATGATGGGCAAGAGCAAAAGACCATTAATCTAAAACTAAAAGACAATATGAATCGGGGTGAGTTTGGAAAGGTAGAATTGGGTGGAGGATGGAAAGATCGCTGGCAAAATCAGGCCATGGTAAATTCATTCAAAAATAAGCGTCAAATGAGTATTTATGGACTCATGAGTAGCAACGGCAAAACCGGTTTAGGCTGGGAAGATAAAAATACCTATACCGGTGATGGGGGTGGTATGCAGATGGATGAAGATGGAGGATTTATGTGGAATTTTTCAGGCGATGAGGAAGATGGAGTTGACTGGGGAGGAAGGGGAAATACACCTGAAGGCATCACCAAAGCTTGGGTAGGAGGTGCACATTATGCCAATAAGTGGAATGAAGGGAAGCAACATCTAAATACCAACTATTCATTCGGGAGAATCAATAGGACAAAGCGAGAAACTTCTTTTCGAGAGAATATTTTGCCAACCGGCAAATATTTCACCACTGATACTTCATCTTCATTTAGCAGTAGAAATACACACCGAATTTCAGGCAAGTTTACATGGATGATTGACAGCAGTTTGACACTCATTTACAATTTGAGTAGCCGATTGGCAGTCAATGAAAGCAATTCAAACAGCAATACGATAAACCAGTCATTCAGCGAGCAACCCATCAATAGTAGCAAAAGAGATATTGAAAATAAGTCGAACACCACTCGGGTGACCAATACCATTACCTTAAATAAAAAATTTAAAAAAACCGGAAGGACCATCTCCTTAAATGCATCACATACCTATAACAACAGCGATGGGCTTGGTATGCAAACCGGAAATAATGCCTATACTTTTGGAGGAACCAGCTTCAATGAAATTTTAGATCAAAAGAAAGATCAAAGTCAGTTGAAAAGTAATTTAACTGCCGACGTCACTTATACGGAGCCTCTTTCCAAAAAGTTTTTATTAAAAACCTCTTATGGATATGCGTCTGATGCCAGTTTATCTGACAATCGAACACTGGTGCGGCCAAACTTGATAGATGAAGATTACACCGTTCGAGTAGACTCTCTCAGTACCGAATTTGATTCGAAAGTGTATAGTCATACGATAGGCACCGAATTGAAGTACAATGAAAAGAAATACAATGTCACTGCCGGTGCCAAAGTACGTTATTCGATGTTTCATCAAGACGATTTGGTTCGCAATTTTAATTACGACTACAACCGAATCAATATATTTCCCACATTGAGATTTAATTACAAGTTTGATCAGTTTACAAGGTTTTCGTTTACCTATAATGGCTCTACCAGACAGCCTAGCATCACGCAGTTACAGCCTGTACAAGACAATAGCAATCCCTTGGAAGTATATGTCGGTAATCCGAATTTGAAAATCGGATACAATCAAAATTTTAATCTTACCTATTTTAATTATAAAGTATTGTCGGGCCGAAGTTTGTATTCTGGAATTGGATTTAGCAATAGTTTCAATAATATCGCATTGAATACCAGTATTGATGCTTTAGGAAGATCGGTAAATCAATATGTCAATTTGAATGGTGGCTATAATGCCAATTTGTGGGGTGGCGTTCGAACCAAAATACCCAAAACACCTTTAGAAGGAAAAGTGGATGTGGGCGGTAATTTTAGTCATACCCCCAATATTACCAACAATGTGAACGGCACTACCAATGCATTGAGTCTAACAGTAACGCCCGGATTAACATATAGCAAGGAGGAGAAATTTTTTACTTCACTTGATTTGGGAACCCTATTTTCAAATAGTACCAACACCATACAAACCTCACGAAATATTCGTTATTTTTCTTTTACACCCTCTGCCTCTGCAGAATTCTATTTGCCATATAATTTAGAATTTGGTACCGATGCTGACTATATTTATACCCCTCCAGTAGCACCCTACAAAACCAGTTTTACTCGTTTTATTTGGAATTCATACCTTAGTTACAAGTTATTGCCAAAGAATAATTTGGAGCTAAGAGCCTCTATCAATGATATCTTAAATCAGAATAAAGGCTATGAGCGCACTACCACCAACAATACCAATACGGAAAGGTACTTTCAAACACTGGGAAGGTATTGGATGATTTCTGCCGTATGGAATTTTAGCACAGGTCCGATGGCCGAATCCAAAGCTCCAGTAAAAGGCAGAGGAAAGGGCGGAATGCGTCGTGGTGGTGGAATGAGGAGAATGCGATAAAATAAGGTACTCACACATTTTTTAATAATATCTTTAATAGAATATGAATAAAAGTAGCATAGCGATTTTGATTTTAATGTTGTTTTCAAGCACACTCTTTGCGCAAAAGGAATCAGTGCCTGTTATCAATTTTAAAGGGAAAATAACGTTCGAGCGGAAGCTAAATCAGCATAAGCAAATGGATGAAATGATGAAGGGAAGGGGAGGAGATAATGCAATGGCGGACAATATGAAAAAGAATATCCCGAAGTATAAGATTGATATTTTTGAATTGCTTTTTACTGAAAAGGAGAGCTTGTATAAACCAGCCAAGGATGGTATTTCGGAAAGCAAAATGATGTTTGGAAATGTACCTGCCGAAAAAAATGTGGTTTATAATAATTACGAAAGAGATAGCGCTGTTGCACAAAAAAACATTTTTGAAAAGACCTATTTAGTAAAAGATTCCTTGCGAAAATTTGAATGGAAAATCAGCGAAGAATTTAGGAAAATCGCCGGTTTTAATTGTCGCAGAGCGGAGACCATTATTATGGATTCGGTATATGTGATTGCTTTTTATACCGACGCGATTATAGCGGAAGGCGGGCCTGAAGGGTTTAACGGACTGCCGGGAATGATACTTGGCGTGGTAATGCCCCGTCTCAATATCACTTATTTTGCTACCAAGGTGGATAATTATTTGGCCAATGAAAAAGAAATGTTAGCGCCTACTAAGGGTGAAAAAAAGAATTATGCTGAATTGGATGTTGACCTTAAGAAGAGCTTAAATAAGTGGGGCGATTATGTGCAAAGAATACTTTGGTATATCAATGTGTAAGTACCCTATCTAAAAGTGTAGTGATTCGGTATGGCTCAAGTGTAGAATTCCCATTTTTTTTTTACATTGCACCATGCAACATTTGAAATCTCAATTTCTTCTCAATCCTGAAATTACCTTTCTCAATTTTGGATCCTTTGGCGCTTGTCCAAAGCCGATATTTGAGGATTATATTCGTTGGCAATATTTACTAGAAAGTGAACCAGTACAGTTTATTGCCTTCGATGGTGCCCAGTATTTACAAAAGGCACGCGAAGCGCTGGCGCAATATGTGCATTGTGAGGCTGATGATGTGGTATTGGTAACCAATCCCTCCTATGCTGTCAATGCTATTGCAAAAAGTTTTCCCTTGCAAGCCGGCGACGAAATCCTCACCACCAATATCGAGTATGGTGCATGCGATAAAACCTGGAATTATTATTGCAAGAAAGCTGGCGCCATGTATCGACAACACAAGATTCAGTTTCCGATTCAAAGTAAAGAGACATTGGTAGAAGAATTTTTCAAGGAAGTGAATGCAAACACAAAATTAATTTTCGTTAGTCATATTACTAGTAGTACCGGGTTGATATTGCCTGTAGAAGAAATATGCAGAAAAGCAAAAGCACTGGGTATTCCTACCTTTGTGGATGGTGCACATGTGCCTGGACAGATTCCATTAGACCTTGGGAATTTGGATGCCGATTATTATACCGGTGCTTGTCATAAATGGATGATGACACCCAAAGGTTGCTCATTTTTATATGTTCGAAAAGAACTACAAAAACAAGTGGATCCCTTGGTTATTAGTTGGGGCTACGATAGCGCCATGCCAAGCCATTCGCAATACTTAGATTATCATCAAATGAATGGAACCCGCGATTTTTCGGCGATGCTAACTATACCCAAAGCCATTGAGTTTATGCAGGAGCACCAGTGGCCTGAGGTAGCGCGTCATTGCAGAACACTTGTGCAAGACAATGCGCAACGCTTTTGTAAGGTACTCAAGACAGAGCCGCTATGTCCAATACACGATGATTTTATTGCTCAATTGTATAGCACACGCATTCAATTGTCGGAGCCTGAAAAATTTCAGCGTATGCTATTTGAAAAATATCGAATCGAAGTGCCGATTACGCGAATGGGCAATGATTTTTTTATACGCTACAGTATCAATGCGTTTAATACACAACAAGATTTAGATGCATTGTATGAGGCGTTGGAAAATGAACTATAACCCATTCACCTCAATCGAAGGCTCAGAAACTGCTAACTAAGAGAGAGCGGTGCCTAGGAAGCGTGGCGTTCGTATTTATTTCTTACCTTTTCTACCATTGTTGTCATTATGGTTGTTGCCTCTTCCATTTGAATGCCTGCTTTTGTTATTGTACTGATACTTTCTATTGTTCGAGCGTGTTTTGCTCCATCGTTTGTGTTGCGCATTGTAATACTCTCTTCTGTTAGGATAGATGCGTCTATTGTGTCCCGTATAATATCCTCGTTGATCATATCGATAACCGTGGCTTCTCATCCAGGCGTGCGAGTTGCCAAAGTATAAACGTTCGCTACCACCGAGTAAGCGTACATTGATAGAAATTTGTTGGGCATACGACCCAATACATATCAGAGAGATTAGAAAGATGAGGAACTGTTTTTTCATGGCTTAATGTGTATTTTATATTATAGAATCATTACCATGCAAAGGTCTGTCGAATTCAATCGAATGATTTATACAATTCAAACTCATCGTTGTATCATTTGCGCTAATTCGTCTGCATATGCATCATATAGGTGCAGGAAGTGCCTCATTAAACATACGATGTAGGCTTAATTATTTACCAATCTATTGCGAATTACAAGGGTTGGATTCGTAGCAAACCCTATTGCTTCTTGCCTGATAGTAGATTATTGTTATGCACCCCCCAGCCATCTGAAAATTTTACATAGACTGAATCTGCAGTACACCATCCGCCAAAATAATTACCAAAACTTTGTCCACTGCTATCTAATGCATAAGATGCTACGGAATGGAAATCGAGGGCGTTAGGATTGGTAAAAAAGAGTTCATCAGTATGATTTCCAAATTGAAGAAAATACTGATTGTTCACTTTTGTAATCTGAAAGGTAGTGTCAATATTATAACAAAGTGAAGGGCCGCATTCTTGAAACATCCCATGATACACGCCGATGCGATTATCTGCAGGATTTACATAGGGCGTGTACAATATTTCTTTTTTCTTTTTGCATCCGATAAGGCTTACTAGGCCTAGGGCCAAAATCAGTAGCAATGAATGGAGCCGCATATACATTTTTTTGTAAAGCGAATTTAATACATAATAATGATTGGCTATGTTAAAATGAATGAAAATAATTTTGTTCGAGTATTGCCAAATCACAGCGTATGTTCCCATGTATTTAATGTGAGAATTACCATTTGCCGGTATTAGAAGCTATCGAATACCGAACCATGTACAAGACCAATCAGTTCGAATAGACCCAGAATCAGCATTAGAAATGCTGAATTGATTCAGTAATTGTAAATCAGCTTTTTACGAAATCCGCTAACACATACTAATCCCTGTAATACGGGACGGGCGGGGTAAACCCAACGAACGCTCTAGGCTTTTACTACGTCAAAGATTATTGCGTAATTTGGAAAACAAATCCTTCAACTTGAAATATGTCGCTCAGCAGTTTTGGTCACAAAAAATATGGCATGGTAATCAAATGCAAAAAATTTCATTTTCATAAAAGTATGGAACTTGCAGCAATCAGGCGCGCCTCCGCTTGATGGAATGTAGCACTTGTGAATATGGCGGTGCACCCATCTTTTTTTTAGTTACATTTACGTTTTAAATGGTAAAGGAACGCAGCATGAAAACCACACTACTTCTTACGGCTTTGCTGATATTTGGGTATACTACCTTACAGGCACAAGATTTAGAGAATTGTAAAAATCCTTGCAAGAAAACAAGAATTGTGAAAAGCGGACCTTATATGGGTTTGCGAACCCTCACTTTGCCCGACTCGCAATCGGTGCGAGTGGTAGAGGTGGTTAAAAATGGTCCATCTGTCAAAAATGGCATATTACTTTACGATACGTTGACGCACTTTAATGGGAAAGTTATTCAAAGTATGGACTACTTTATCGCTGAAGTAGCCAAACTCAAACCCGACGATACCATTTCCGTAAGAGTAGTTAGAAGTGGGGTTGCCACTGTATATACGTATCCCTTAGGTGCCTTACGAACCGAAAAGGTAACAGAATTTGAGTGCTGCGACGAACCGGAACCCTTGCCCGATTTAAATAATATCGCCTTTGTGCTAAGCCCGGCTCCTGCCAAAGATTATTTGCGTGTAAGCACTTATGAGGTGTTAAAAATGACAGTAAATTTTGATATTCAAGACCCTAATGGTAAGGTGGTAAAATCGGAAAGGGCCAAAAAGACCAAGGGCAATTTTGATGTAGAATTAGACATAAGCGATTTGCCTGATGGTGTGTACTTTTTGAAAATTTATGTCGAAAATACCGAATATGTACAACGGTTTGTGAAGGAGAATTAATACCGATGAAAAATATTTAGTCGACGACGCAAATCATATTGGTATAGTAGCGCTCGCGAGCATATGCGCAATAAAATGGTGGATGCTATGAAGAGAAGGGAACTACAATAATTCTAAACGATGTATTTATTTGAAAGGGTAATTACTCCAAGCGCTCTAACTGCGAATTCAAAAAAGTATGTAAATGGATTAGGTGATGATTCTTTAAAACATCTACAAAGTGCTTCGATGCAAATAAAAGTGCGCCGTCAGATATTTCCAATAGTGGTTTGCTTTTATTGAGTGAAGTGTCCAGAATGATTACATGGTTGTAACGGTGAAAGTAGTTGTCCAGATTTTCTAGTCCTTTTTTATATTTGTAAATGATGACCTGCTTCCCAACATGATGTCCACCTTTGGCTACTCTTTCTTGTACTCTTTCGCAACACCTTTCTATTGAATTTACATAGAGAAAGTATAATTTGGTATGGTATCCCTGTTTGGCAAAATCCTTTCTATGTTCATCTACAGAGATTTCATCGAAATTGGTTTGAAAGGAGAAATTTTCCTTTTGAATCATTTTTGATTTGATAATTGATTCGAACTCCTTTCCAACGGCAATATGTAAATTGTTGTGCAATTGCTCATTCATAGAACCCTCAAATTGTTCCATAAGTTTACCTAAAGATAAATCAAAATCAAAACTATCTGCTGTGAATTCCTTTGTGAGCTTTTTTTTCTCAGAGAGGTAGGATTTGCCGGCACCATTTGGACCTGCTACAATAATTAAGTGAGGTTTTTTTTTCATCCAAATAACTACTATGAAACCATCTGCATACTTCTTTTGGCGAGTCGTTTTTTGCGTCTCAGTGAGCTAAGTGACTTACGTCTTGCAAGTTTTCGTTTTGTACGACTTAGGTGGCGATCAGTGCCTCTGCGATTATCGCTCCAAGATGGGTTTGTTCTTTCTAAAATACCCAATAACAACGGTGAGGGTTTTAATTTCCCAAGCTGTTGTAATTCGGAGATTCGCTTCTTAGGCGCAATCATTTCTTCCTCTCTTAACATATAGAATTACGCAAAGAAACGGATTATTCTTGGTTTTACATAATTTGGTGTGGAAACTTCCGTTCATCTTCGGTGGTTATTTTTTTTCATATCATATACTGAGACCAACTCAATGTGAATCATACCGATGCAGTGTGCTTTATTCCTTTCATGGTGCAAGCGTCTCCTATAGCGAGACGGTATTATGTTGTAGGTACAAGCGCGACGCTTACACCATAAAGGGGTTTACCACTTCACAACTTAAATAGTCTTTGGACTATTTTTCGTTGGAATATGTGTAACATTACTACTTATGCCCAACATGATAAGCCCAACTGTTGAAGTCGTATCCTAATGCAAAAAAATGCTAATATCTATTTGTGGCTCAAAATATTTGAAAATATGGCTCAAAATCAAGTATAAATGAGCTATAAAGTGTATTTTTATGAGCTACAAACCTATAATCATGTCCACAAATGAAAAATTAATAATCGATTATCTGAAAAACCATAAGGATGTATCTTCAAAACAAATTCATGAAGATGTAATGTCCTTGAGTAGTTATGCAACAACCAAACGTATACTTCAAAGTTTAATAGGCCAACATTATATCCTATCGAGTGGAAAGGGTAAAGCTACAAAATATAACATATCACCTGCCTATGAGCTAATAGCTCCGCAATCAATGCATCACTATTTTGAAAAAGAGATAGATGAGCGAACCATTATTGAACAATTCAACTTTAAACTTATTCACGAAATTTTACCTCATGTAAATTTATTCGATAAAACAGAGGAGGCCAAATTGAATGAATTGCAAGAAACTTACAGACAAAATAGCGCGCAATTATCAACAGCTGCGTACAACAAAGAATTGGAAAGATTAGCGATAGATTTAAGTTGGAAATCATCGCAAATAGAAGGGAATACCTATTCGTTGCTTGAAACCGAAAAATTATTAAAAGATAAAGAAACTGCTTCGGGCAAAACCAAAGATGAAGCAACCATGTTACTCAACCATAAAGATGCCCTCGATTTTATTATTGCACATCCAGATTATGTACATCCCATTACAGTGGCTTGCATTGAAGACATACATTATTTGCTCGCAAAGGAATTACATATTGATAAAAACATTCGTACTAGTAGGGTAGGTATTTCAGGTACAAATTATAGACCATTAGACAATTCCTTTCAATTGAAAGAAGCATTAGAAGCAATGTGCTTACTCATTAATACAAAAGAATCTGTTTTTGAAAAATCGCTCTTAGCACTCGTATTAATTTCCTATATCCAACCTTTTGCTGATGGAAATAAACGAACCGCCCGAATCATAAGTAATGCGCTATTAATGCATCATCATTATTGCCCTATCTCGTTTCGTACAGTGGACTCAGTAGATTATAAAATGGCGTTGCTCCTTTTTTATGAGCAAAATAATATTTCAGCTTTTAAAGAAATGTATATCCAACAATTTGAATTTGCAGTAAACACTTATTTTTAGAATAGTATTTTTTTTGTTACGATCGGTATTTCTACGTAGATGAGGTACTAAATATTTTGGGCGGCACGCACGCTATCCGTTCCAATCTTTTTGCCTCAAAGCGGGCAAAAAGGATTTACACTACTATCGTTGCCGCAATGCAAGCATCATAAGTAAAACATATTGGCATCAGCAGCTTTCATAGTGCAAGCGTCTCGCTTGTTCCAAATACTACGATAGCGGCTCGCTATAACCAAAACCTAAATTAAAAAATACTATCACTTTCATGGTGCAAGCGTTTCGCTTGTTCCAAATACTACGATAGCGGCTCGCTATAACCAAAACCTAAATTAAAAAATACTATCACTTTCATGGTGCAAGCGTCTCGCTTGTTCCAAATACTACGATAGCGTCCCGCTATAACCAAAACCTTTAAAAAACAGACTAACACCAAATTATACATAAGCCAAATCCAACAAGCCTTTTCCACTAATAGTAAAATCAATTGCGCTTTCATGGTGCAAGCGTCTCCTATAGCGAGACGCTATTATGTTGTAGGAACAAGCGCGACGCTTGCACCATAAGGGTAATAGCATTTACCTTATTTTGTTCTTCATTAATTCTGTCAGAGTTGCTGTAAAGGGAAATGCTGATGCTCTTCCTGTCGAATAGTTTGAAAGATTTCTGAAGTTCCACTTTGCATTTTCAAATTCACTTTCTTTCACTGGTTCTATTTCAATTAATAGATAATTGTCTTGTGAAGGGGAAGGATAGCCCTTTCTAATTAAATCCTCCTTTGAGTATACTTTTGGACCTCTGCTTACAATTTTCCATAGATCCCCTGAAACCTTATCTCCCGAAGTGTGAAGCAGTAAATATTTTGAACTAACTGTTTCCTTATCGAGTATTAGAGAACCGGCTCCTGAACCCATTCTGAAATTATATTGTCTTGTTCGTTGAATCCATTGGTATTGTTCCTCTGAATTATAATATCCAATTAAAACGAAAGTGTCATCTGGTATTAAGTCTCTATTGCTGTTGTATGGTTCCGGCAATGACTCCTTGACCACATTGTCAGATTCAGGTGGATTTTTATAAATGTCGAATGTTCTAAATGCAATTTTCTCCCGCTGTGACGCGCGGTTAATAAAGTGTTCAATTATTTCAAGAATGAATGCTTTCAGTTCTCCAATACCGCTATCCATCTTAGATGGTTTTACAGGAAATGCCCCAAGGCCGGGAATAATCTCATGAAAACCTTTTTGATTTATAGATTTATCTCCTGGGTATAAAACATAAGCCCCCCCTGTTCTTCTAATGGCATCTTTGTATGCATGCATCTTCAACAAGTCGGCATTTTTGTAGATGCCCTTTCTGTTTTCTACTTTTTCTTCATCAAGATCGCTTTCAGTGTCTTGTTGAAGCAAATCAGTCAGGTTTGCGATTTTGTATTTTGCATCAAAATGAACATGTACAATTAACTCTTGTTTTTCGGCTTGAGATTCAGATATTCCATGTGGCCAGAATGAAAGTGTATAATCTGGACGTAAGGTTGTAGTCCAACTTCCTGAATCGGGATAAGTTTTCTTTCCACTGAATGAACGATTGTAGTTAAATCGAATATTGAGCTTTCTGCTTCCAGAATCATATACACCATGCAAGGCAGTAAATTTACCTTGCTTGATTTGTAGATTTAAGCCGTCTGGTGTTTCTTTTATTAAATCTGATATATCTTTTGATTCTAGTTTAAATATACTTTGAAATAAATCTAGCAGTTTGAAAAAAAGCCAGTATTCATACAGTGTAGCGATGTCTTTTTTGCCTCCTCTGTAAATATCATCACCGCCATTCCAGACAAGTTTTGCGGCAAGGTCAAACATAAGCCATACTCGAAGCACTTCACGATAGCCTTCTTTTCGTTGCAATACAGGACTGTTTAGTTTCAAAGTCGTTGGTCTTGAAATATCTCTAAAAACGGTATGATGCAATTGGCTTTCCAGTTCGCGAATCATCAGATCTGACTCATTCTCCATTTTCTTATGGCCAAATTCTTTTGCTCTAGTATTTATATCTGTACAG
>ERZ724517.1258-NODE-1258-length-14206-cov-3.822203_pt1 | contig 14206 bp, 10 predicted proteins | sample MGYA00376050_ERZ724517 | MGnify/ENA primary metagenome ERZ724517 (study PRJEB28724, sample SAMN07190886) | activated sludge metagenome | isolation source: activated sludge of sewage treatment plant in Hong Hong | place: USA: Christiansburg, Virginia | collected... | reverse complement strand
AACGACTTATTATAGAATTGCAATTGCAAGCTTATATCTGATAATTCGGGATTTGCTTCTAATAAATAAGATGAAATACTTTCGACCGTAAGGGATTGTAATTGCTTTTTAGGAAACAAAAGCTGTGCATGGATTCCGATGCTTATTGCACAGAAGATGGCCATTAGGAAAACCGTTTTCATTTTATAAAGTTAAGAATAATTAGGAAGCAATCAAAAAAAGCTTCCTAAGAAGCTTTTTAATATTTTGAAGTTTCCTTGAATTAATGAACAATTTTTTCTTCAAGCTCTAAAGCTTCCATACCATTTTTAACTCGGTAATCATTGATAGCTGCTTTGATTGCATCTTCCGCTAAAACGGAACAGTGAATTTTTACCGGTGGCAAATTAAGTTCTTCCACGATATCCATATTGTCAATCGTAATGGCTTCATCTATTGATTTTCCTTTCAACCATTCAGTAGCAACACTTGAGGAAGCTATAGCAGAACCGCAGCCAAAGGTTTTAAATTTTGCATCTTTAATGATACCCGTTGCTTGATCTACTTCTATTTGTAAACGCATTACGTCGCCACATTCCGGAGCACCTACCAAACCAGTACCTACGGTGTTTTGACTTTTGTCGAGAGTGCCTACATTTTTAGGATTATTGTAATGCTCAATTACTTTTTCTGAATATGCCATGATGTATTTGGGTTTTGTAGTTTGTACAAAAATACATTCAAATACAGATACAAACCAAATAGATTTTATTGATGATAGCACTTTCTTCACATTTCGTTAAAACTTCCCTAAACCCATTTATTTCTTTTGATAAGGCCCTTATTTTTGCCCCTCATGCTTCGATTTCAGTACATAGATTTTCTTTGGCTATTGCTGTGTATTCCCCTACTAATTGTGGTGTACATGATATGGCAAAAGGTGCGGATTCGAAAATTAAGTAAAATTGGCGATTTGCATTTGGTTCATAATATGCTACCAAGCTATCACCCGCAACGAAACCATTTCAAATTTTTGCTAAAATGTGTTGCCATTTTTTTTGTGATAGTGGCCTTAGCCAATTTGCAATCAGGCGCCCGGTCAGAGAAAGTACAACGCAAAGGCATAGATGTGATGATCGCAATGGATGTAAGTAAAAGCATGCTTGCAAAAGATGTCAGCCCAAACCGACTCGAAAAATCAAAACAGTTTGTGCTACGATTGTTGGAGAAACTGAATAATAACAGAATCGGTCTGATTGTTTTTGCCGGAAGGGCCTATACTTCGGTACCCTTAACAGTAGATATTTCAGCATTAAAAATGAATTTAAGCACAGCCAATCCCAATATGGTACCTACCCAAGGTACGGTGCTGGGTGAGGCTATCAGTATGGCTCGCCAATCGTTTAATAGTAAGGAAACCAAGTACAAAAGTATCATTCTCATCAGCGATGGCGAAGATCATGATGAATCGGTAAGTGATGAAGTGAAAAAAGCTATTGAGGAAGGAATCATGATTAACACAGTGGGGGTTGGCTCTAAGGAAGGTGCTCCCATTTTTGATGAGGAGAATAATGAAAATAAAAAGGATGAGAAAGGAAATGAAATTCTTTCTAAATTAAATGAAGAAGAACTACAGAATATAGCACAAAACGGACAAGGAATTTACCAGCACCTGAGTAGTACCGAAAAGAATGTTGAAATGATTGCCAATCAAATCAACTCCATTGAACAAAAGAATTTTGGCGATACCTTGTTTGTAGACTACAATAGCTATTTTCAATATTTTCTCGCCATGGCCTTACTCCTTTTAATCATTGATTTTTTTATTCCATCACGAAAAAAAATAGCGGTGACATCATGAGGCAAATCCTAATCATTGGAATATTACTTTTAGCAAAGACCCTGCAGGCACAAATCAAAGATGCACATGCGTACAATGGAAATAAACTGTATGCCAAGGGGAACTACAAAGAAGCCACCGCCGAGTATCAAGCTGCCTTACAAGCCAAAAAGAATCATGAAACCCAATACAATTTGGGGAATGCTCTTTATCAGCAAAAAAACTATGAGGAGGCCAATAAACAATACGAATCTGTGGCCCGCAATACCAAAGAAAAAGGTTTGCAGTCTATTTCAAATCATAATATCGGCAACAGTTATTTAGAACAAAAAAAATGGGACGAAGCCATACAGTATTACAAACAGTCCTTAAAAGAAAATCCTTCTTCTAAGGATACGAAATACAATTTGGCATACGCACAGGCGATGAAAAAAAATCAGGAGCAAAAAAATAAGAATAAAGACGACAAAAAAGATCAAGATAAAAAAGATAAACAGGACAAAGACAAGGATAAAAAAGAGCAACAAGATAAAGATAAGAAAGATCAACAAGATAAGGACCAACAGAAGAAAGATGAAAAGGAGTCTGAAAAAAAAGAAGAGGAGAAACCCCAGCCACAGCCCAGTAAATTAACCAAGCAACAAGCCGAGCAAATATTAAATGCACTCAATCAGGAAGAAAAAAAGCTGAAAGAAAAGAAAGAAAAAGGAAAAGGTCAACCCGTTCGATTAGAAAAAGATTGGTAATGGGTGATTAAAGATACCATCCTTCAAAATTTGTTTGCTATCGGCCTACTTCTGCATTTTTGATCCAAAGCACAAATCACCGGCATCTCCTAAACCCGGCACGATATAGCCTTTTGCGGTTAGTTCCTCATCAATATCGGCAGCCCAAATAATAGCTTCTGGGTATTTCTGACGCACGTAGTCAATACCCTCGGTACAGGCTATACTAACCACGATATGAACCGCTGTAGGTTTCCCGTATTCAAACAATTCGTTTAGGGCCATAATCAAAGAGGCTCCGGTAGCCAACATAGGATCGGTGATAATGAGGGTTCTACCTTCGAGGTTTGGACAGGTTACATACTCTTGTTTGATGTTAAAGGAACCATCGGCGTGATGCTTACGATAGGCCGCCACAAACGCACAATCTGCTTTATCAAAATAATTGAGCATCCCTTGAAACAAAGGAAAGCCTGCTCTGAAAATGGTGGCAATCACCGGTTCACTTTGTAAGGCGCTTCCGTTATAGATGCCAAGAGGGGTATTGACCTCAACGGCTTTAAAAGGAAGGGTTTTGCTGATTTCGTAGGCAATGACCTCACCAATTCTTTCAATATTTTTTCGAAATCTCATTCGATCTGATTGGATATCTACATTACGCAATTCATTGATCCATGTATTTACCAGCGAGTTGGTTTTTGCTATATGATGTACCATGCCTGCAAGATAAAAAGAATAATTTTCTTACTAAAGAATATTTGATTCATTATACCTTTGTCCCTATGGTTTATTACGCAATAGGCACTATGAGCGGAAGTTCGATGGATGGCCTCGATATCGTGTATTGTAAGTTTGAAGAAGTAGGCGGCCGTTGGGCCTATCACATACTGAATGCCGATTGTATAGAATTTTCGAATGAGTGGAAACAAAAACTCCAAAATATTACCGGCATTTCAGCAAAGGATCTTTTACTGACTCACACTGCATTTGGTCATTGGATGGGCCATGCCATCAATGATTTTATATCGAAAAATACTTTGGAACATAAGGTGCATCTGATTGGAAGTCATGGTCATACCGTTTTTCATGAACCGGCCTTGGGCATGACCTTTCAGATGGGTGACGGGGCCTCCATTGCGGCCATCACCCGATTGCCGGTAGTGAGCGATTTGCGCAATATGGATGTGGCATTAGGTGGGCAGGGTGCGCCCATAGTACCCATTGGCGAAAAACTGCTTTGGAATGACTTTGCCTACTTTTTAAACATTGGTGGCATCAGCAATATCACCATTTATCAAAATGGTGAGCATTTCGCTTTTGATGTATGCCCTGCCAATAGGGTGTTGAATTTATTGAGCAATGAACTTGGAAAGTCGTACGACGATAAAGGCTTGTCTGCTTCAGAAGGAAAAGTGAATGAAGATCTATTGTTTGAGTTGAATGATTTGGAATATTATAAAAAGTCTTTTCCGAAATCGCTTGCCAATGAGTACGGTGCCGATGTCTTGTTTGGAATCATTCAAAAATACACTATTTCTACTGAGGATAAATTATGCACAGTTTGCGAGCATATTGCTTTTCAGATAGGTGCTGTGTGCGAAGCAGACTCCTCAGGGGGTATGCGTAAAATGCTGATTAGCGGAGGTGGTGCGCTTAATGAATATTTAATTTCACGAATTCGGCACTATGTATCCTCCAAACAAATTGAAGTGGTGATACCAGATGCTGATTTGATTCAATATAAAGAGGCCCTAATAATGGCATTAATTGCGGTGTTGCGCTGGCGCGAAGAAGTGAATGTATTGAGCTCTGTAAGTGGTTCTGCTCGCAATAGCATTGGCGGTGCGTTGTGGATGGGGCAGGACTGATACCTTAAATGAATTCAATAATTTTCGAAGAAGAAGGTGGCGCCTATGCAAATGATTTGGTACGGAATTAATTCTCAGAATGGTGCAAGCCTCCCACTTGTTCAAGCTCTTTTTAGCGTCTCGCTTCAATTGAATAATTTTTTACATTTGAACAATGAGTAGAAAATATAAAATTCGAGATAATGAAAGTGCATACTTCGTAACATTTACGGTAATTAATTGGATAGATGTTTTTATTAGAAATGAATATAGAAATGTCTATATCGATAGCCTTAAGCATTGTCAGCAACATAAGTGGCTCAATATCTATGCCTGGTGCTTAATGACAAGTCATGCCCATTTAATTGTATCATCTAGTAGTGATTTGCCATTAGTGGGTATCATAAGAGATACAAAAAGTTTCACATCTAGACACATCAGAAAAATCATTGAAGATAAAACCGCTGTAGGAGAAAGCAGAAGAGAATGGATGATGGGGACAATGCAAAGAGCTGGCAAACAAAATAGCAATAATAATGATTTTCAATTTTGGCAACAACATAATCAACCCATTGTTTTAGATAGTAGCGATATCATTGATCAAAAAATTAGTTACATCCACAATAATCCCGTTGAAGCTGGATTTGTAAAAAATCCAGAAGGCTGGAAATATAGCAGTGCCATAGATTTTACAGAAAATGGCAAAGGATTATTAGAGTTAGCTACCGTACAGCGAGACTCAGAATGGTGCAAGCGTCCCGCTTGTTCCTCCTCTTTTTAGCGTCTTGCTAAACTCACTACCCCTCATAACTCTTTTTAGAATAAAAAATCCCCCCCATTTTATTAAAGTCTTCATTAATTGAGTAATTTCATTTTTAAATATGATGTGTTATGGCTAAAAGAAGTTTCAAACTATGGTTTTTGTTTTCCGCAATTATGATTTTCGGCCATGTATGTCATGCTCAAAATGGGGTATGGACGTGGTTGCACGGCACCGATTCTTCTAACGCGCTAGGTAACTATGGCGTGAAAGGGATGCCTGCCGATAGTAATATGCCGGGAGGCTATTATGAAGGAGCTTATTGGACAGATAAACAAGGAGATTTCTGGTTATTTGGTGGTTTTTATCCAACAGGTTATACTAACCATTTGTGGAAATACAATGTGCAAACAAATCAATGGACCTGGATGAATGGACCTAAAGGGATTACAGATCAAAATGGAGAATGGGGAGTTCAAGGTATTTCCTCTCCGCTCAACTACCCAAGCGCCCGTACGTTTGGTCCTAATTGTTGGACAGATAACAATGGTGATTTATGGCTATTTGGTGGTTATGGATTTGATGTAAACGGCGATCAAGGTGGTTTGTCTGACCTTTGGAAATATAATGTGTCTACGAATGAATGGACCTGGGTAAGCGGCTCGAATTTAAAAGAAATCGCACCAATTTATGGCGTAATGGGTGTGGCCTCTCCACAAAATAATCCAGGTGCTCGATTAGAATTCAAGTCTGGATGGGTGGATGATAATAACAACCTTTGGATGTTTGGCGGACAGGATGGAGCAACTGCTGCATTTTCCTTAAACATTCGGAACGACATGTGGAGATATAATATCGGTACCAACGAATGGACCTGGATGAAAGGAAGTAATGTGATGAATGACATAGGAAGCCTTGGTGTAAAGGGGGTAGAAACTGCAGCTAATTTACCCTCAGCAAGAATGTCCTATACACAATGGAAAGGACAAGATGGTAATTTTTATATTTTTGGCGGCGGTACATTTACAAGCAGCTATAACGATGTATGGAAATATAATTTGCAATCAAATAATTGGACATGGGTTAGTGGTTCCGGTTTGACTGATCATGATGGCATCTATTCTACTAAATGCAATCCTAATAATATTGATTTTCCACATGCCAGAATGGAAAATTCGACAATTGCATTTGGTGAAAATAAAAGTCATCTGCTTTGGTCATTTGGGGGTTTTCAAAAAGTAAATCTTACGAATTCTTATAATGATTTATGGATTTACAATATGAATAACAGCAATTGGACTTGGGTAAGTGGCTACGATTATACCGTACTAAATACAACCGGTGATTATGGAGTAAAAGGGGTGGCATCGCCCACAAATGTAATTCCTGCAAGAGGTGGCGCTTGTATTTGGAAAGATAATAATGATAATTTGTATTTCTTTGGAGGGATGGCAGCTGATAGTACACTTCCAACTCCACCTGGGCACCCCTTCGCCCTTGGTCTAAAAAATGACCTTTGGCGATTTACACCCGACACTTCTTGCTTTTGGGAACCTGCCTTGAATACAAATGTTCATGATGCCTCTAAGGAAAATTCTTTGAAAATATACCCAAATCCAACCGATGGCAAATTCACCTTGTCAAGCGATGTAAAACTGAATAATGCAATGCTCATCATCCGTAATAATATTGGGCAAGAAATTTATCAACTACCAAATTTAAAAGGCAAATCATATAATTTGGATATTACAACCTATCCAAGCGGAATCTATTTTGTACAACTGATCGAAAAAGATTACCACGCTCATTTCAAAATAGTAAAACAATAATCAATTCTATGAAAAAAATAGGTCTATTAATAATATTTTTATTTTCTTTTTATTTAAAAATGGGTGCTCAAAGTTTCACATGGGCAAAATCAATGAGTGGTCCTGGTGACGATAAATGCCTTTCGATGTGTATTGATGATTCTGGAAATGTTTATACAACCGGCTATTTTGAAGGTATATGTGATTTTGATCCAGGCGTTGGCGTTTTCAATTTAACTTCTTTGGGGGCAGATGATATTTTTGTTTGTAAGTTCAATTCAAATGGAAATTTTGTCTGGGCATTATCTATGGGTAGTACTTTAGATGATCATGGAAATTCTATTGAAATAGATTCAAACGGTCACCTTTATCTAACCGGATTTTTTACCGCATTATGTGATTTTGATCCGAGCCCCAATATTAGCAACCTAAATACTAATGGGTTATCAGATATTTTTGTTTGTAAGCTCAGCACAACTGGGGCTTTTATTTGGGCTAGATCTTTCGGTGGTAATTTTAATGATGGGTCCTCTTCCATTAGTGTTGATCATTTTGGAAATTCCTATTCTACTGGTTATTTTCAAAATACCTGCGATTTCGATCCGGGAATGAATATTCAGAATGTAATTTCAAATGGCCAGAAAGACATTTTTATTAGTAAATTAGATTCTAATGGGAATTTTGTTTGGGCAAAAACCTTTGGTGCTAACAATGATGATATTGGAATCGCCCTAAAAGTTGACCAAAGCGGCAATATTTATACCACCGGAACATTTTGGGATACTACTGATTTTGACCCCGGACCTAATGTAAATAATTTAATTGAAAATGGAAGTGGTGATATTTTCATCCTGAAATTAGACGCAAGTGGCAATTTTGTTTGGGTGGCTCAATTCAGCTCAAATGGTCAAGAAAGACCCGCGTCAATTGTTATCGATCAGCTGGGAAATGTGCTTACTACAGGTCGATTACAACCTTCAACGGACTTCGATCCTGGTCCAAATACATTCATTTTGCCTCTTGGTACAATAGAAGTATTTATTAGCAAACTTGATTCAAACGCAAATTTCCTTTGGGCAAAAGCAATTGGTAGTGATAATTATGAATATGAGGGCTCTATTGATGTGGATGCTAACGGAAATATTTACACAACGGGAGGTTTTAAGTTCACTGCCGATTTTGACCCAGGTTTGGGAGTTTATAATTTAGTTACTCCTAACTTCAACCATGATATCTTTATCAGTAAACTAGATTTAGATGGGAACTTTGTGTGGGCAAAAAGAATTGGTAGTAGCGAGGCTGACAAAGGTCATTCAATCAAAGTGGACAATGGAGGTAATATTTTTTGTGCCGGTTATTTTGGTTCTACAGTTGATTTTAATCCCAATTTGGCAATAAATAATTTAACATCGAGTGGTGCTGCGGATATTTTTGTACTAAAATTAAGTCCTTGCGTAGATCCAAATACAAGTACCGCTAATGTCCTTGGATGTGGCTCTTATTATCTTTCCGGACACATCTATGATACTAACGGCACTTTTATACAGACCCTCCAAAGTACTACCGGATGCGATAGTACCATTACTTTAAATGTTACTATCGGTAATAGTACATCAGAAACACTAACCCAAACGGCGTGTAAAAATTTTATACTTAATGGGCAAACTTATAACTCTACAGGGACCTATTTGCAAAATCTTATAAATGTTTCAGGTTGCGATAGTTTTCTTACCTTAAATTTAACCATATATAATGTAAATACAACACTTTCGCAATCAGGTGCCACCTTGGTTGCTTACGCAAATGGCGCCACATACCAATGGATAAGTTGTAATCCTTTTCAGGTAATTAGTGGAGAAACGAATCAGTCATTCACTGCAACTGCAATTGGCGACTATGCCTGTGTCGTTACCAAAAATGGATGTACAGACACCTCCACATGTTACACAGTAAACAGTGTAGGAATCGAGAATTATGATTTAAATCGGCAGGTTTCCATTCACCCAAATCCATCACAAGGGAAATTTTTTCTTTACAAGAATAGTGCATTTACCGATGCAGAAATTTCCATTTCTAATCAACTTGGAAAAACAATATTTTGTGTATCTCATTTAAAGGGCAAGGAGTTTGGTTTTGATATTTCGGAGTATCAAGCAGGGTTGTATTTTGTAAAAATTAAGGATGGTAATCAATTCAAGGTTTTCAAAATCCTAAAACTATAATAAAGGTAAATTGCCATCTTCTTCGAAGGCATAGCCCTCCGAGAGGATTTGAATTAAGTTCTGTTGGATTATCTACCTCGACATAGACTTGTCTGCGGCAGGCAAGTTGCCAATACAATAATACCACGACGCAAAGACCCTTCCGGGCCGTCCATAGATGACTAATACTTCATCACCCCCCTCTTCGAAGGCTGCGCCTTCGCAAGCTTTATGTTCTTAATAGCCTTTGGTTATATACATCCTTAAAGTAAGCTCCTGAAAACCAGAAATATTTTTGAAAAGCCTTCTCAATTTGGTCATCTTTGGAGGCTGCCACTTTTTTCCGACATTCTTTTAATAGGTAAAACCTATAGAAAACATAAGGCTTACGAAGGCACAGGCTCTAAGATGGGGCGAGGCAGATAGGTAAGGAAATTATTTTTCAGGCACATAAAGTGGTGGGCCCCATTGCAAGCCATCGATGGCTTCACTTCGGGTTGTAATAATCTTAAAATTATTCACGGAAAAAGTATCGACCGACATACGAATGTATTTAAAATTCAACGAATCATGTGACCAGCTTAATTTTAAAAAGGAAAAATCATCAACCAGATAATTATTCAAATACGTTGCAACATTTGTATTTTCATTGAAATCAGTGGGGAAATAACCTCTTGAAAAAATTAACCTGTTGAGTGAAGTGTTAGAATCTGTTAAGGACATGGGGCCAATATTATAACCCCGTTGAAACTGCCTGTTGCCCATAGCATGAAAAGAAAATGTATCCATAGTTGCTATATCGAAAAAATCACCAGCAGCTATAAACTGAAAATCTTTATTGAAGGTGTCGGCTTTAACTTTATTATAAATGTATGATAAATAGCCTCCGCTCTGTTGCTGAAAATATTTGATGATTGTATCTGTATATGCATCATAAGAATAGCTGATTTGATTCACAACCGGGTTAGAAGGAACGTTATTTTTCTTGCAGGCAAGCAATAATATAATTGCGAGACAAACAGCAATTGAAAGTTTAAACATATTACAAATATAGGAGGAAATTTTTTAATTAGCTCTTCGGGATGTTCGGCTCTGCGGCATCCCGAAGCATAGATAAAAGAGGTTCTCCGAACCGACACAAATCATTCCCTTAAATAAATTCTAAATCTAAAATTACTTTTCGTGTTCCTAAGTAATCAGCACAACTACTATTATAATAATCCTCAGAATGGTGTAAGCGTCTCGCTTGTTCCACCTCTTAATAGCGTCCCTCTATACTTACTCCTCCATCCTATGCCTCGGCAAACCAATCTCATGACTTTGCGGATAGGGCGCTCTGTGGGTACTGCTTACATCTTCCTTCATTTGCTGATGCACTTTAAATTGTCGGCTACTCGAATTTGCATAACGAGGGTCGGGTCTAAAAGGCATCTTGGCCATCTTGCTGATGGTAATAGTAGGAAAATGAAAATCAACTTCTACTCTTCCCAATAGCAAATAACACCCCCCTCCCTTAAAAGGATAATGCACCAAACTATTGGCAAAATGTGCGGTGTCAAAATAGTCACCCGCTGCATCAATCCATGTACCAAAATACATGGTGCCCGCCTTGGTAGGTACTTGTTTGGTTGACACCAAATACGCCAACATCTTCACTTCTTTTTTGTGATAGTGTACTAAATCGGCCGCCATCACATCACCACGATAATCGGTTTGCATCAAGTGAAAAGGGGAACAAGAAACCGGAAAACTCAAAATTTCAATCTCATCAAAAGCATCTTCAAACGCATCGCGCTCCAGTACCGGAAACCGATACGCTTTTGGCGGTTCTTGAAATAATAAACTGCTTCTGTCTTCTGGTTTAAAATTAACGAGTATCAGTCTGCCCATTAAAATCAATTCGTTTTTTGTTTTCCCCGTAAACCGAAAGGCTCCGATAAATATCAGGGTTTGCAGACCTTCAATACCAATCGGAATACGACGTATAAAATCTTCAAGCGAATGGTATATTCCATTTTGCTCTCGTTCGCTCACTATTCTTTTGGCCAGTTCCGATTCCAGACTTTTTAAATGCATCAATCCTAAATACAAGTCCTTTCCGTACACCGTGGTTTCGTATAAACTATTATTGACACATGGATTGTGTACCACGGCACCCGACATTCTTGCCTCGTGTACATAAATTTCGCTACGGTAAAACCCTCCTCCATTATTGATAGCCGCTACCATAAATTCGATACCGAAATGCACTTTTAAATAGAGGCTTTGATAACTTTCCACTGCATAGGAAGCCGAATGCGCTTTGCAAAATGAATAGCCCGCAAACGACTCTATTTGTCGGTATACCTCCGCACTCAATTTTGATGGATGGTTTTGCTTTTCGCAAGACAAAAAAAATTGCTCCTTTACAAGTTCCAATTCTTTGGCTGATCTGCTTTTGCCACTGATGGCCCGTCGTAAAATATCGCCATACGAAGCATCCAAACCGGCATAGTGCAATGCAATTTTTATCACATCTTCTTGATATACCATGATGCCATACGTTTCGCCTAGCTGCTCTTTAAATACATCATGAAAATATTCAAACTTGTCGGGGTGATTGTGTCTGAAAATATATTCACTCATCATACCGCTTTGTGCCACACCGGGCCTGATGATACTGGATGCCGCTACCAATACTTTATAATTATCGCACTTTAATCGGCGGAGCAAACCACGCATGGCAGGACTTTCAATATAAAAACAACCGATCGTTTTTCCCTTACTCAAAAAATGATTGCAGGTCGCCTCATCTTTTGAAATAGAAACATCTCTAATATTAATTTTCAAACCCCTGTTTTTTTCTATCAAAGCGACCGCTTCGTCAATCGTTCCCAAGCCGCGTTGACTCAAAATATCAAACTTTTCAAACCCAATATCTTCGGCAATATGCATATCAAACTGCACTATCGGAAACCCTTTGGGAGGCATTTCCAATGCTGTAAAATTGGTAATGGGCTCTTCCGAAATTAAAATACCACATGAGTGCATACTCCGTTGATTTGGATATTTCTCCAGCATCATCCCATATTCTTCTACCAGCTTTGATAGTGAATTCGGATTTTGTATATGCTTTGAAGGACGTGCTAAGGCATCGAGTTCTTCTTTTGACAAACCAAAAACCTTGCCTACTTCCCGAAAAATAGAGCGGTATTTAAACTCAACAATGGTGCCGCAAAAGGCAACATGCCCCGGATCAAATCGTTTGAAAATATAATCTAAAATGATATCCCGATCTTTCCACGACCAGTCGATATCAAAGTCGGGAGGGCTTTTTCTATTTGAATTTAAAAATCGTTCAAAATACAAATCCAATTCAATAGGACAGATATCGGTAATACCCAAACAATAGCTGACAATACTATTGGCACCACTTCCGCGACCCACATGCATAAAGCCGCAATGATTGCTGTAGCGAATGATATCCCAAGTAATTAAAAAATAACTGCTAAAATGTAAATCGTCAATCACTTTCAATTCTTTCAACACCCTTGCCTGTGCTTCCTTATTGTTTTTGCCATAGCGTTTTATCAATCCTTGCTGTGCCAAATTTTCGAGAAGCAATTTATCGCCATACTTACTTTCTGTATAAAATTTTTTATTGCGGGGTGTATTAAAATTAAATTCAACATTGCAATCCGCTATCAGGTTTTCGGTATTGCGAATGATTTCGGGGTAATCTTGATATTTTTGCAATAGCTCGTTTACCGGCAACATCACTTCCGATATGTTGCAATAATCGTCGCTTGTAAGTTTTGAAAGAATCACATTCCGGTCAATAGCACTCAGTATTTTATGCAGATTAAATTCCTTTTTTACCCGAAATGTTACCGGATGCCATATAACGGCTTTATGCAATTTGGCTTTCCATGCTGCTTTATAAAATTTAATCAATTGTTCGCTTCGCACACCAATGTATTCGTAATCTCTTAAAATTGATGGACTATTTTCCATAGGATACATAACGGCTACATGATTCCATTCGGGTGCCTGTGTGGGCAAGGGAGTATTGTCAAAATTATGTTTTGTAAGCAGTCGACACATTTCGCCAATACCTTCTTTGTTTTTGGCAAGGCCCATAAAAAGCAATTGATAATTTTGTCTGAACTCTATCCCTACTATGGGTTTGATATGCACCGCCTTACATGCCTTTATAAAATCGTAAATACCCGTAACGGTATTGATATCGGTTAGTGCCAATGCTTTTACATTGCATGCCACAGCCTGCTCTACCAGTTCCTGCAGGGGGATGGTGCCATAGCGAAGACTGTGATAAGAATGGCAATTGAGATACATTTTAGGCTCGTTTGTTTTTGATGAAAGTGCCACCACAACGAGAGATGGCATCATAGCCAAAGCGTTTTTTCATGGTATCGATGGCCTGATATAATGCCACCATTTTATTGGTATCGTCAAATAGGTCTATCTGATACGTACCACGAACCAAGTTGGTAAACCGAATACCGATTAAGCGCAATCGCATTCTTCTGTTATATACTTTGTCAAACAAATCTGTTACTTTCTCAATCAATATATGGTCGCAAGATGTGTAAGCAACTCGGCATTGTTTGGTTTCGGTATCAAAATTATTGTAACGAATTTTAACCACTACCGTAGATGTCAGCCATTGTTCGGAACGCAACTGAAAAGCCAGTTTTTCTACCATTACAATAATCAATGCTTTCAGTTTGGGAATATCGATGGTGTCTTTTTCAAACGTATGTTCTGTTGAAATTGATTTTCTTTCGGAGTAAGGTTCAATGGGATTGTGATCGATGCCATTTGCTTTTTTCCATAATTCAATTCCATTTTTGCCTATGAGTTGTTGTAGCACTTCGGCCGGCATTTCCGATAAGGTTTGAATGGTGCGAATACCAATACGCGAAAGCAATTGAAATGTCACATCACCCAATATTGGTATTTTTCGTATCGATAAAGGATTTAAAAATGACTTCACTCGATCCTCTTTAATTTCCAATTTCCCCACGGGCTTTGCTTCACCGGTTC